>Ga0209253_10004388_pt1 | contig 12310 bp, 11 predicted proteins | sample FrelakmetBRP12BR_FD_187145 | JGI IMG/M metagenome (GOLD analysis project Ga0209253, IMG submission 187145) | Freshwater lake sediment microbial communities from the University of Notre Dame, USA, for methane emissions studies - BRP12 BR (SPAdes)... | ecosystem: Environmental > Aquatic >...
TAGGTTTCAGGCCTTCCTTCAGCCATCTCAGCGAGAAGTTTCTTGCGTTGTCAGGGAACTGCCTGTTTAGGTTCAGATATTCAGTGATCTCTTTTTCAAATTTGGGAAGGTCGAAAAACCAGTGTGTGGAGGATTTAATTGTCGGTGTTGAGCTACAGAACGCGCATCGAGGATTCATAAGTTCAGCAGGATCCAATACCCTCCCACAGTTCTCACATTGGTCTCCTCGAGCGCCCTCGGATAAGCAGTAGGGGCACGTGCCTTCAACAAAGCGATCTGGCAGAAACCTGTTGCATTTCTCGCAGTGGGGAAGCTCGACCTCACGTTTGAAAACGTAGCCTTTCTCGTAGAGTCGCATATAGAATGACTGCGTGAACTCTATGTGGGTCAGTGACTCTGTTCTAGTGTAGTTATCGAATTGGATGGAGTACTTCTCAAGCAAGTCTAGAATTTGGCTATGATATCTATTGGTGAGTTGTTTTGGCTCTATTCCTTGCTTGAGCGCAGCGACCTCTATTGGTGTTCCATGTTCGTCCGATCCTGTGACTGCAATGACCTCTTCACCTTTGAGGCGCAAATACCTGGTGAAAACGTCTGCCGAGAGCAGATGTATGAACGTTCCCAAATGAGGAACGGAATTGACATACGGCCATGCAGCGTTTACAATCCATCTTCCCATATTGATACCACGAATCTTTTCGCGGCAGACTCTAATCACTTAGAGAGACGTATATGCTGATTAAAAGATTCCCTGAGGTACTTCAACTAATGATTGACTGGAACTTTTCTAGGATTTCAACTTAAATAGTCCAATCCAATCATTTGATGTAGCTTTCAGCGTAGGTTCGAAAATGTCAGAGAAATATGAGAAAGCTCTTGAGAGAGCCATTGAGAAAATCCCGAAGAAGGTTGTCAGCGGAGAGCGTTTCGAGGAGCCGAAACCTGAGATACTGGTTTTCGGAAGATCAAAGACTATGATATCCAACTTCGCTGACTTGTCAAGGAGACTGAACAGAGATCCTAATCACATCCTGAAATTCCTGTCAAAGGAAATGGCTACAGCAGGCACTTTCGACGGTCAAAGAGTATACTTCCAAGGAAAGTTCCCCCAAGACTCAATCGCTCAGCTCTTGCACATCTACATCACAAAGTTCGTCGTATGTCCTATCTGCAATCGACCAGACACCAAGATAGAGAAGTCTTCCCGAGTCATCACTCTGACATGTGAAGCATGCGGCGCGAAATCGCCAATAAGACCTATCTAGAGTAGTCTTGATTGGAAAGAGTCTATCTGAATAAATACGTCAAGGACAGATGCACACTTATCACAGTATGTGACATGGATTTGCTGGGTAAGACTCTGAGAGAGGGTCGGCTCAAGCTTGAAGTTACAGAAAAGTTCTATGGGGGACAACTAGCCACTCCAAAAGAGGCCGCCGAAGCTCTAGCAAATGCAGACACTGGCAACCTTGTCGGAAAAGAAGCGGTGAAGTTAGCAATCGAAAACGACCTTGTTGATCCGGCAGCCGTAATTTACATCGCAGGAGTGCCACACGCTCAGATAATCAAGCTTTGACCCTTCAAGTATGAGCTCAGATTTCTCTTCGGGCGATTGATTCCTCAATTTTAAAAATCACAGGATCATGGATATGGGGGAACATCAGCTCAGCAATATGAAGGTTGGCTGCACAAGACATAATCGATCATTGATTAGGCTCGATGTCTGAATTGCTGAGAGCCAAAACTTTATTTGCGCTGTCTAATTGAAGGTAACCAGCCTGATTCCTCTACATCGACAGGACAAAGATGGAGCTTAACGATCCACAATGGGGAAGAAGAAAGTAATCAGTGAAGAATTACTGAGAGAACTGGTAGTTCCCGGTCCACGGCAAGTCGTTGGATTTGTATCGCAACTACTGGGTTATGACCGAGTCAGAGTCAAATGCGCCGACGGGTTCGAGAGGCTCTGCAGAATCAGAGGCAAGATGAAGAGGAGAGTATGGGTGAGGATGAACGATGCCGTACTGGTTGAACCTTGGGACTTTCAGTACAACGAACGTGGAGACATTCTCTGGCGATACACCAGGAACCAAGTCGATACACTCAGACAACGTGGGTACCTTCCTACATAATAGGGAAACAACTTGAGGAGTTACTCGGAGGACAAAGTACGCGAGAGACTGACGCGCAGAGAGAGAAAACAAGACTTTGAAAGGCGAATGCGCAGGAAGCGCCGCAGTGAAGACAGGAGTGTCTTCGAAGAGGTCTTCGACAAATCCACCCTGATGATCATCTATGGCCTCCTAAACAGAGGCCTCATAGAAGATATCTTCGGCGTTGTGAAATCGGGTAAGGAATCCAGAGTCTACTGGGGAAAGGGATCCGAAGGCATCGAAATTGCCATCAAGATATATCTTACCACATCCGCTGAGTTTCGAAGGGGCATGCAGAAATACATTGAGGGTGACCCCAGATTCAAAGACATAGACCGGACCACAAAATCCCTAGTCTACAAATGGGCGCTCAAAGAATACGAGAATCTCAAGCTGGCAAGAGACGCAGGTGTAAACGTGCCTAGAAGAGTTGCCATAGAAAAGAATGTGCTTTTGATGGAGTTCATAGGATCTGGCGGTGTGCCTGCTCCCCTTCTTAGAGAGTCCCCACTTGAAGAGCCTTTTAAGACCTATTTGGACATAATCGATAGTGTGATGAAACTTTACCACAAGGCTCAGCTTGTCCATGGCGATCTGAGCGAATACAATATAATGGTGTGGAGGGGTCGTCCCGTTGTTTTTGATCTCTCCCAAGCGGTAAAGCTTGATCACAATCAGGCAGGCACTTTCTTGAAGCGTGATCTTGCAAATATTAGTAACTATTTCGCGAGAATTGGTGTTGATGTTCCAGACCTGGATGAGCTTTACAGACAGGTGATTACTAACAGTGCAAAACAAACTTAACGTGATCATTCCTCAAGACAGAATAGGCGTCATAGTGGGCGAGGAAGGCAAGATCAAGTCAACTATTGAAGAGACTCTCAAAGTGGAATTGAGAATAGATAGTGAGAGCGGCAATGTGGAGATAATAACGAAGCCTGAAGAGAGCGACGCTGAATCACTTCTAAAGGCACGCGACGTTGTAAACGCAATCGGAAAAGGCTTCTCGCCTGAAAGAGCACTCAGACTTCGAGAAGAAGACATAATTCTTGATGTAATAGATCTTCGAGAGATATTCGGCAAGAACGAAAGCGACATCTCCAGGACCAAAGGACGAGTAATTGGGCGACAGGGGAAAACTAGGAACATGCTTGAAGAGCTCACCAAGACTGATATCTCAATATACGGTCACACTGTAGCCTTCATAGGTGATTATGAGTCAACCATTACTGCAAGAGAAGCAGCAATGATGCTGATAGAGGGGAAACAACATTCAACAGTCTATAGATTCCTAAGGAAACGTAGGCATGAAGAGAAGATAAAGAAGATAACCGACTTGTGGGAGCCAGCGCTAAAGTAGGCGATCTAGGATTGGCCCATACTTCTCTCGAATGTGGTGAGGGTCATGGCTGAAGAATTTAAAGAGATGAGTCCATCCGACTTCTTCTATCGTAACAGGGACATTGCAGGCTTCACAAATCCCTCAAGAGCCATCTACTCGACAATAAGGGAACTGATCGAGAATTCGCTGGATGCATGCGAGATTCACGGAATACTGCCGGACATATACATCCGGATCTCAGCGGAGACAGAGGAAACGCCGGATCCAGCAATATACAGGGTTCGGGTCGAAGATAACGGATCAGGTCTGCCCTCAGAAGTCATCCCATCCGCGTTTGGTCAAGTTCTCTTCGGATCAAAATACAAACTGAGACAGACCCGCGGAACCTTCGGTCTGGGCGTAAAGATGGCTGTGCTTTACGGGCAGATTACTACGCATGGGCAGTCACGGATACTGTCTAGCACGGGCACCTCAAAGATGTATGAGTACACCCTGATGATGGATATTCAAAAGAACAGGCCGATAGTCGTCAAGCACAAGGTTCATTCTAACAAGGCCAAGTGGCATGGTACAATTGTTGAGTTTACAACCGAAGCCGACTATACGAGAGCGATGGCAAAGATCCTGGATTACTTGAAACAAACGGCGATAGTTGTCCCCTATGCTAACCTGACTTTCGTTGATCCGCGGGGAAGATTCTACAAGTTCGACAGGGCAACAACTCTCATGCCTAAACCTCCGACTGAAACATTACCACACCCACACGGAATAGACATTGAGACATTCAAGCGGATGATAGACTCGACCAGCTCTAGAACCATGAAGGACTTCATGAAGCGACACTTCCAGCGGGTTGGCGAAGCAATAGCAAGGAGATTTCTCGAATTCAGCGGAATCAGCCCCAAGAAGAATCCGAGGAAACTCGCCCAAGAAGAGCTCGTGAAGCTCGTTAACGCAATAAAGAACTATGATGGATTTCTATCACCTGATGCAGGGTGCCTTTCACCACTTGGCGATGAGCTGCTGAGAACAGGCATTAAAAAGGAACTCGCCCCAGAATTCATGTCTGTCTACCAGAGAAAGCCCGCGGCCTACTCAGGCTTTCCCTTCATAGTAGAGGTCGGTGTCGCATATGGTGGTGACATACTCAAGACAGACGGAATACTTTTGTACCGTTTTGCCAACAGGATTCCTCTTCTGTTTGATGAAGCAAGCGACATCTCGTATAAAGTCACAAATGAAACGATGAACTGGAGGCACTACAAGGTCTTGCCGGATACTCCGATTGCAGTCTTCGTTCACATCTGCAGTCTCAAGATCCCATACAAGACCGTTGGGAAGGAGTTCATAGCAGACAGACCTGAAGTTGAACATGAAGTCCTGAATGCTATGAGGGAGGTTGCAAGACACCTGGCGCTCTTTTTATCAAAGAAGCATCATATGGAAAGGGAGAAGAAGCGATTGGATGTCTTCCTAAAGTACCTACCGAAGATCGCTTTCTTCTCGGCCAAACTGGCCAAGAAAGAGAAAGTCCCGGATGTAAAAAGACTTCTGAGGAGTGTGGCAAAATATGCCGAAGAGCAAGGAGAAGAAGAAGGAACAGAAGGGAGCGGTTAAGGAAAGGAAGAAGAAAGTCATAGGGGCCCTTCAGGATTTCGGGAACAAGATCTACGGCCAGATCACTTCTGGAGAGTTCCCATCAGTCAAGATGCCGAGCAGGTCAATAAACAACATCTACTATGATCAGAAGCTCAGACAGTACATTCTCGGGACCAGAAGTGTAAAGCGAAGCTCGAGAAATGTCCGGCACATAAAGCCTCTGACCCAACTCTCTTGGACAGGAATGTTCGTAGATGAATTGACCAGGCAGCGCAAAACCAGTACTCTTAGAGATGTCTTCTACTCGGCCCAGGCATACGAGATGAGCTTCGTAGATCAGCAAGAGAGTGACAATCTCATCACAGACTTGGAGACGATAATAGGTTTCGCAAGGGAAGACTTCAGCGTCTTTCCAGAGGAAAGAAGTGCAATCTTCGGGGATCTCACGATAGAATACACCCTGCCAGGATATGAAGGAAAGAAACTGAACCTGGCCTCACATCCAGATGGTATGATGATAGGGCCGGCACTTACAAGCTCAGAATTTGTCGGTTGCAAGGCCGATAAAGTGATTGCTATAGAGAAGGGCGGGCTCTTCACAAGATTCATCGAGGAACGGGTCCACACTAAACACAAAGCCTTGCTGATACATACTGCAGGTCAAGCGCCGCGAGCTACGAGAGGTTTTCTAAGAAGGCTCAATCAAGAACTCAAGTTGCCGGTCTACCTCTTCACAGACGGCGATCCCTGGGGAATGCACATCGCTATGGTAATAATATCAGGATCAGCAAACGCTGCCCATCTGAGGGATTTGAACACTCCAGATGCAAAATGGTTCGGAGTATGGGCAACTGATATTGTCGACTACAAACTCCCAAGCGATAAATTGACAGAGCTCGACGTCAAAAGGCTCTACGAACTGAAGAAGGATCCACGATATAAAGGAAAACTCTGGAACAGGGAGATTGATACTTTCATTAAGATCAAGAAGAAGGCGGAGCAAGAAGCTTTCAGCAAATACGGGCTCACATACATAGTTGATGAGTATTTGCCTGCAAAACTAGAGATGGCAGAGTCAGAATGATTTCTGATTGCCCCGATTTCGCTCACGGCCCTCACAAGTTGCCCATGAACGATCCGATCTTATCAAATGAATACTCAAATTTCCAATGAGGCGCGTATCTGCCCTCTAGAATTGCGACAGTATCTTCAGCCAAGACCGCCTCCTCATCCGTAGGAATAACATAAACACTGACCTTCGAAGAGTCGCTGCTAATCAGGGATTCCGCGCTGCCAGTAATCTTCTCATTCCTTGCAGTGTCTATTACTATGCCCAATTCCTCGAGGCCTGAACAGATCGCCTCTCTGTACCTTGGGGATCGCTCGCCCGTGGCTGCGGTAAATGCTATCGCGTCAACCCGACCAAGTGCAGCAACATAAGCGCCTATGTACTTTTTCAGTCTGTAACATTCAACCTCAAAGGCTAGCTTACAGTCTCCGTCGCCTGTGTCAGCGTTTCTAAGGATGTCTCTTCTGTCGGAATACTTCTCCGTGATTCCCAAGAGGCCGCTCTTGCGATTCAGCATGTCCTCCATTCTGTCAGGCATCAAGCCGAGCTTTCTCATCAAATACAGTGGTATGGACGGGTCCAGGTCACCGCATCGGGTTCCCATCACGGCCCCCTCTAGCGGGGTTACTCCCATGCTATGGTCATATGCTAGGCCCTGCTTCACAGCAGTGATGCTGACACCATTACCGATGTGGAGGATTATGCTGTTCACTTTGCTGGGCTTTTTTCTCAGAAGTGCTGAGACTCTTCTGCTCACATAGAGGTGTGAAGTTCCGTGAAAGCCATATCGACGGATCATGAACTGTTCGATCAGTTTCTTGGGAATAGCGTAAGTGTAAACATGTGGTGGAATTGTTGAGAGAAAAGTCGTGTCGAAGATGGCTACGTGAGGGATGTCGGGCAGCAGCTCCATGGCGGTCTCTATTCCAAGCAGATTGGACGGGTTGTGAAGTGGTGCGAACTCACTCCATCTGAGTATCTCTTCCTTGACGCTTTGGTTGATGATTGTGGACTTGATGAGGCTGTTGCCTCCATGGACTACTCTGTGACCTACTGCATCGATTTCAATGCTGTCTCCAAGATCTGTATGTGATTTGTTTATCGTTTCCAAAGCTGAATTTATGGCAACGGAGTGATCTCCAATTGGCTTAGAAACGGCGACTCTGGATTTGTCTGCAGTTTCATGTTCTATGAAGGAGTCTGAAAGGCCGACCCGTTCGACTATTCCTCTCGCAATCCTTTGCTCCTTTTTCACGTCCCACAGGGAGTACTTGACTGAACTACTGCCGCAGTTCAAGGTCAGGACTTTCAATTTGGACCGAATATGATTCTAACTGCCCGTCTAGTCAAAGGTTACGGCCAAGAGAGCTTGTTTCTTGATTACTCTATTGAGTGCATGATGGTCTCTGATCTGATCAGTTTTATATCAGAATGGGGCTGTTGAGAGTTGAGGCGGATCAGTTATGAACATCGCTCCGGCTCTTCTTGGGGCCGTATTCCTTTTAGTAATAGTGCTAATTGTTCTGGTTCCACGTCTTGTGTCACGCATCCGCAGACCGTCTAGACGAAGGACTTTCTTGGCACTGGGACTGGTCATGCTGGCTGTTGTGGCATTGGCCTATGTTACTCTGATCCAACCTCGCACGCAAAAGCCCATGACAGAGAAGGAAAAAGATGTCGATCGGTTCATCATGACATATTACGGGGCAATGAGCAACAAGTCTGTTCCTCGAGTTGTTGCATTATTCACGGATAATGCGGTTCTGATTGATTCTAATGGCAACGTCTACCGTGGGAGGTCTTTGATGGAGAGATACTATGACACTTTACTGCGTGACATTCAAGGATATTCGGCAAAAGCTGAAGCTTCAGAAATCAAATTTGAAGGCGAATCCGCCGAGGCCACATATCATTCTAAGAGTACGTACTTTACGTTCGGTGATACGCTGAGACCTGTCGAAGCATTCCAGGACAAATTCACCCTCGTAAGACAGGATGGTTCTTGGAAAATAGCGGCACTAGAAATCAAAAGGGAATGGATCGAGTAGTTTCTTTTCCATTCTTCTCTTGGGGCGGCTAGTACCAAATGTCAATACGGTCTGTGAGATGACTTAGACGTGCGTGTATCTAGCCCCAGTATACAACGTTGATATGTTTGCACTTTGGGCATTCCTGCTCAACCCGCACTTTTTCCTCAAAAGCCTCCTGAGACCATGCTGCTAAATCATGTGATTTGTCTGGGGGGTTGACCTCGAATGTTGCCCCGCATCGGTTGCAAATCACCAAAGTCTTTGTTTCTACGTGGATATCATCGTCAGACAAATTAATCGATAAGTGTCAGTCTCGATCCATCTAATGAATCCTTGCTTTGTCGAGGTCGTAGTACTACTAGATCGATATGTTGTCAGGTCCGTTTATGTAGTAAGCGATCTTAGTTACGGCGAATTCTAGTGTAAGCAGAACAGTCTTGTGTGTGGTCTCTCGATACAAGAAAAATCTTGGGATTAAGGGAAGGGTTATATCCTGTCTGGGGTTAGTTCTGCTCGCCTTAAATGGCAATAATAGGAGAACAAGAAAATGAGTGATGAAAAGAAGGAAAAGACAGCGGAGAAGACTACGACTGGACTATCAAGGCGTAGCTTTATCACTGGAACTGTCGCCGGGCTTGTGGTAGGAGCTGCCGCAACATACGGTGCTACAACGCTAACTGGACCCGCGGGACCAGCGGCTGTAAAACCTGCTGGTGTCGAACCGGTCAGCGGAAAGACCATCAATCTGACAATAAACGGAAAGCCTTTGTCAACCTGGGTCAACGCGCGATGGACACTACTGGAATTGATCCGCGATACCGTTGGGCTTGTAGGAACCCCTGAAGCCTGCTACTATGGCGAATGCGGTGCCTGCACAGTTCTGGTCAGCGGAAAACCAATGCTTGCTTGCGAGATCTTCGCAATTGAGACTAATGGTTGGGACATTGCCACAATCGAAGGACTGGCCAAGGGTGACAAGTTACATCCAATACAGGAATCCTTCATTAAGAACACTGCTTTTCAGTGCGGAGCTTGCGCTCCAGGATTCATAATGTCAGCTAAAGCCTTGCTAGATAAAAAGTCGAGCCCCACAGAGGACGAGGTTAGAGAAGCAATCTCTGGGAACCTATGTCGCTGTGGAACCTACAATGTTGTTACAAAAGCAATAATGAATGTTGGGAAATAAATAGGAGGTGCAATTTAGTTGGGAACACATTATGTTGGAAGTCTAGATGCCTTCAAAGATAAGATGGCTTCACAAGGCTACTCTGGCCTAAGATACATGGGACAGCGGACACCGGACGCGAACGGAAGAGCCATTGTCATGGGCAATGTGAAGTACACTGCTAACGTGAAGGTTCCGGGAATGCTCGCCGCAGCATTCAAGAGAAATCCTAATGGTCGAGCAAAGATCATCAGCGTCGATGCCAGCGCGGCAGAGAGAATGCCAGGTGTCGTGAAGGTATTAACCGGGAAATCTCCTGAAGTCGCAGGAAAATTGAACCTAGGCGACGAGCCTATAATAGCAGAAAACGACGTCAGCTACAACCTCCAAATCGTTGCAATAGTAGTCGCTGAGACGATAGAGGAAGCTGAGGACGCAGTCGACGCAATACAAGTGAAGTATGAACCTCAAGACTCGATTACCGACGTGGTCGCAGCCGCAGGCTTGAACCCGCCAGTAATCGTCCACACGCCAAGATTGATAACGCCGCCATTCGAAGCGGAGAGGCCTAACGTGATCAACTGTTTCTACGTAAGGAGCGGTGACGTGCAGAAAGGATTCGCAGACGCTGATGTTATAGTCGAAAATGAATTCGATACTTCAGCTGACCCGCACGGCTACATCGTCCCTGCTAGTGCTGTAGCTCAGCCTCATGGTGACGGTACCATGACGTTGTGGGCGGATGTCCAGAACATACATCCAGTCCCATGGCCGACAGCAGCAGGAGCCGCAGACATGCCGATGGACAAGCTGAACCTAATAGGTCCAGAAATATGCGCTGGAGGGTTCGGAGGCAAAAACTGTGGTGTACCTGGAGTATACGCTGCATTGTTGGCAAAAGTCACAGGCAGGCCTGTACGAGTAATATTCGACGATACAAGGCTAATGCACGCAACCAGACCATGGTGTCACGCTAAGGTAAAGGCCGGAGCAAAGAAAGACGGAAGCTTCACAGCATTTGAAGTAACATTCACGGTTGGAACCCCGTACGCAAGGTTCACAAGATCTGTAATGGAACGAGCAAGAGAAGCAATCACATGCACATACCACTGGGGACACCGTGACCTATACCCAAAGCCAAACGTGATGTTCACCGCATACGACACCTACACGAACCATACCAGCACAATGTCCTATCGAGGCTTCGGTGTGCTAGAATCACAATTCCCCCACGAGACAACAATCAACATGCTGGCTGACAAGCTGGGAATGGACAAGGTCGCCATCCGACTGAAGAACATAACCAAAGACGGCGAACGCAGCGCACAGAACGAGATAATCCGCAGTGTAGGAAGCGAAGGCGTATTCAAGAAGACAAAAGAAATGATGGACTCATGGGGACCCAAACCGTCAGTCCCAGAACCCTGGGTCGTCGGAAGAGGCTTCTCAGGAGCAAACAAGTACTCGCAAGGAGACATGGTACACAACCTAATCTTCCTGAAATTGCGAGCCAACGGAATAGTGGACATCATTTCTGACTCAATGGACATTGGACAAGGCATGAACACCATCAGCAGACAATTCGTCGCCGAAGCGATGAACATACCCATAGAGAACGTGAAAAAAGTTGAAGTGAACACATCATACGTCCCATGGACATCTGACTCATTCTCAAGCTCAGCCACAGTAGACTACGGAGGCGCAGCTATAGTCGCAGCCAAGAACGCCAAAGAACAACTATTCGCCCTAGCAGCACCAAAACTAGGCGTGAAACCAGATCAACTTGAAACCAAAGACGGAAAGATCATGGTCAAAGGCTCACCAGACAAAGCAGTAACATGGGGAGATGTCATGGCACCACGGCCACACATGGTCATAGCCGGAGGATTGAACGACCCTGTAGGCGCTCCAAACGACTACGACGGACCAGGCAAGAACGACTACTACACCGGCCAAGCACTAGGCCCATACTTCCGACTGATCATGCACATGAACTTCATGGCCAACGGTTGTGAAGTAATGGTGAACAAAGAGACTGGAGAACTCAGAGTGACTAAATTCGTCGCTGGAAATGATGTGCTGCCTGTCAACCCGACACTCTGCGAAGGTCAGATAATCGGTGGAGGACTGTACCACGGCATGGCTAACGGAATGTACGAGGACATATACATAGACAAAGGAGCCTACCTAAGCAGGACAACGCTCGACTGGAAGATGCCCACAATACTTGACTACCCCAAGGAAGGCGACACACACTCAGCATTGGTACCAGTATGGGGCGAGTACTTTGGAGAAAACCCAAGAATCGACTGCCCGTTCGGAGCAAAAGGAATCGGCGAAGGAGTAGACTGCGCCGCAGTACCGTGCCTAGTGGATGCAATCCATGACGCAACAGGCGCCTGGATAACAACCTCGCCAGCAGCAACACAAGCGAAGATACTCAAAGCATTAGGGAAGGCATAGAGGAGGAGAAGAATAATGAAAGCATTAGCCGCGTTCAAGTACTATGAAGCAACTACAGTCCAAGATGCAGTAAGCGTCTTGAAGCAATACCCAGGGAAAGCTAAAGTCTACGCTGGCGGAGTCGACATGATTGACTGGATGAAGAAGCGATACATGCCAACACCGCAAGTCCTAGTGAACATCAAGAAGATACCAGGACTGAACAAGATCGAAAAGCAATCCGACGGTGTTCACATAGGGCCATTAGTGACCTTAGCACAACTGGCCGATGATTCAACCATACCAATGCTCAGTGAAGCAGCAAAGAAAGGTCCCGCACCAAACCTAAGAACACAAGCAACCGTTGGAGGAAACCTGTGCCAAAACGTATGGTGCTGGTACTACCGATGGCCAGATTGGAACTGCTACAGAAAAGGAGGCCCAGTCTGCTTCGCTCCACCAGGACGCAACGCATTCCACGCAATAATGGAACAGAAAGTCTGCAACGCA
>Ga0209253_10004389_pt1 | contig 12309 bp, 11 predicted proteins | sample FrelakmetBRP12BR_FD_187145 | JGI IMG/M metagenome (GOLD analysis project Ga0209253, IMG submission 187145) | Freshwater lake sediment microbial communities from the University of Notre Dame, USA, for methane emissions studies - BRP12 BR (SPAdes)... | ecosystem: Environmental > Aquatic >...
CCTCAAGCCGCTGATCCCCGTGATGGCCGAGACGACGATATCGCTATTTCCATATCCGCCGATTTCCTCCGCCCCCTCGGGGCCATAGGTGACACGCACGGAGATTCTTTTGATTTTTTCCCTAAATGCTTGGGCATCCTCTTTTCGCTCGAGAGAAACGATCTCCGGACGGAAAGCCCGGACCTGTTCTTCCAGAAGCCGGCTGTTCGAGCCCGCCGCCAAGGCCACGGCCCGGAAGGCAGTCTTGTTCCGGATGATGACATCCAGGGCATTACGGCCGATGGCGCCGGTGGAGCCAAGGATCGCGACATTTTTCATAAAACGCTACTTCCAGAAAAACCGGATAAAATAATAAAAAAACGGCGCCGCCAGGATCAGGCTGTCGATCCTGTCCAAGAATCCCCCGTGGCCCGGGAGAAAATTCGAAGAGTCCTTGACGCCGGCCGCCCTCTTGAACAGCGATTCCAGAGGGTCGCTCAACTGGGCGATGGCATGGACAAATAATCCAGACAGGGCGGCTTCCAGGATGCCGATCTCTTTCAACAAAACCTGTTGTGCGGCCACGGCCCCGAGACAGGCCAGGACAAGGCCTCCCACGCTTCCCTCCCAGGTTTTGTTCGGGCTGGCCATCGGCGTCATTTTGTGCCGGCCCAAGAGATTTCCAAACAAATAGGCCCCGCTGTCCCCGAGAAAGATGACGGCGAAAAGAAAATAGATGTAAAAAGGGCCTTTTTCCAGGCGTAAAAGATAAAAATAGTTCATGGTAAAGCTGATGTAGATGGCGCCGAAGACGGTCACGGCAAAGGAGAAAGGAAACAGGGCGACTTTCTCGATCGTCTTAAAAGAGATGACGTAATAGAGCCCGGCCAGAAGCAGACCGAGGAACAGCGCCATCTCAAAGGGCAGAGACTCGAAAAAAAACGAGGCGCTGATGAGGAGCGCCAAAAGAACGCCGACCGCTCTTTGGGGAAACATCTTCTTGCGGCGGACGAGGTTATAAAACTCGAGAAGCGAGACGATGATAAAAACCTGGAGGAAGAGAAAGAACACCAGCCTGGAGGTCCACTGGATGACGAGGAAGAGAAAGGCTAATAAGATCAGGGCCGTGGGGAGTCTTTTGCGGAGGCTCATTTTCGGGGACGAATGTCGCCGAACCTTCGTTCGCGTTTCTGGAAGTCCAGAAGCGCCAGGAGGAAATGCTTTTTCCGGAAATCGGGCCAGTAATCAGGCGTGATCCAGATCTCGGCATAGGCGATCTGCCACAGCAGGAAGTTGGAAACGCGCAGCTCGCCGCTGGTCCGAATCAACAAGTCCGGGTCCGGCAGGTCTCCCGTATACAAATGCCTGGAAAATTCGTCTTCATCCAGGGTGTCGGCACGAATATCCTTCTCCTTCAAGATTTTTTTGACGGCGTCCACGATTTCCGTCCGGCCGCTGTAGTTGAGGGCCATGCAGATCACCATGCTGCTGTTGTTCTTTGTCAATTCCTCGACTCGGTCGAGTTCCTTCCTGAGCGACAGAGGCAATTCCTCCTTCTGGCCGATCACCTTGAGACGGAAATTCTTCTCGACCAGAGTTTTGCTTTCTTTCCTCAGGTAATCCTCGAGCAATCCCCAGAGCGTGGAGATTTCCCGCTTCGGCCTTTTCCAATTCTCCTTGGAAAAGGCAAAAAGGGTCAGGTATTTGACTCCGACCCGGGCGCTTGTTTCGACGATCTCCCGGACGGATTTCGCACCCGCCCGGTGGCCTTCGATACGCGGCAAGTTCCTTTGGTGGGCCCATCGGCCGTTGCCGTCCATGATCACGGCCACGTGGCGGGGAATCCTGGAAAAATCCAGCTCATCGGCCAGGCGCTCTTCCTCGCTTCCCGGCTCGATGAAGCCTTCTAAGCTCTTGAACATGCGAAACATTATAGGGGTTGCCCCCCGAATTGTCAAAAGGAGTCCGCCGGTAGCGAGTATCTCCGTTTGTATGATTTCAAGGAGGCGTGGGCATCGCCCCTAAGCCCCCATAGCGGAGGGGGGCCCCTGACACTCTTGGAGGATGACCCTTTCACAGGGTCCCCCTCCAACTGGCGGCGGGAAGACCCGCCCGCCCTGCCACCCCTCCAAGGAGCATCCTCCCATGAATTCATCGCCAAATGCTCCATGGAAGGATGGCAGGGAGCGAAGCGATCGTTGGAAGGAAACCCTAATAAAGGGTTTCCTTCCAAGAGTGTCCGACGGGACTGGTTCCCCAGGGGGCGTGGGGCGATGCCCACGCCTCCTTGAAATCAACTAATTGGATTCAATTCCATCGAAGTATGCCCTTCGATTGCGGTTAGATATAGACCTGGAGGCGGCATTTTGGTAATCTATCTCTCTAAAGAGCCGAACATGTGCCTAGCCATACCCGCGAAAGTGATTGAAGTCGATGAGGCCCTCCAGGCGGGAAAGGTCGATTACCTGGGGACGAAGGTCAAAGCCAATTTCGCGCTTCTTGAAGGCGTCCAAGCCGGCGATTGGGTGATCGTCCATGCCGGGTTCGCCATATCCAAGCTCGATGAGCAGGAAGCCCGGGAAACGCTCGCCCTGCTCAGGGAGATCGTGGAAAAGAGCGAGCCGGCCGGCGGATAAGGGCTCATTCCTGGAACATCAAGCGTGAACGCTTACAGGGACAAAAAAGTTATTTCGGCCCTCCTCAAAACCATCGGAAAAAAAGCCAAGCCCCTCCCCACTCCCTGCCGGATTATGGAGGTCTGCGGCACCCATACGATGACGATCCATAAATACGGCTTGAAAAAAATGCTCGAGGAGATCGGCATCGAGATGGTCTCCGGACCCGGTTGTCCTGTCTGCATCACCCCCAACGAAATCCACGAAGCCGCTATCACTCTCGTAGCCCGCCACGAAAACTTCATCCTGGCTACGTTCGGTGATATGACCCGCGTCCCCACCCGGATGGACTCGTTGCAGAACACGATCCCCCACAGGGGATCCTCTATAAGAATCGTCTACTCCCCCCAAGAATCCCTGGAGCTGGCCAGACAAAAAAAGGAGAAATCGGTCATTTTCTTCGGCGCCGGTTTCGAAACCACCATCCCCTCGATCGCCTTCCTGGCCAAACAAGCTGCCCAAGAGAATCTGAAGAATTATTCGATTCTTTCTGCTCTCTGGCTGATTCCTCCGCCGCTCAAAGCGATTCTGGAATCCGGAGAAATCAAGATATCCGGTTTTCTTTACCCCGGGCATGTCAGCGCCATCATCGGCCGAAAGCCCTACGAATTCGTGGCCAGGGACTATGGATTCCCAGGGGCGATTGCGGGGTTCGAGCCCGGAGACATCCTTCTCGGCATCTCCTCGATTCTGGAACAGATGAAAAACGGGAAGCCGCGAGTATCCAACGAGTACAGCCGCGTCGTGCCGAGCGACGGAAACCCGATCGCCCTGCGTCTCATGGAAGAGGTTCTCGAGCCGAAAGATGCCCATTGGCGGGGATTGGGCTTGATTCCCAAGAGCGGGCTGAAGCTCCGTAAAGCCTTCGAAAACTGGGATGCGGAAGTGAAGTATGGGCTGGATATCCGGGCCGGAAGCGGCGACCTCCCCGGCTGCCGGTGCGGGGATGTTCTCCGCGGCCTGATTTCTCCGACCGAGTGCGCCCTTTTCGGCAAAAAATGCGCCCCCGACTTTCCCTGCGGACCTTGCATGGTGTCCTTCGAAGGATCCTGCTTCGTCCATTATAAATACAGGGAACTGAATTCGCGATGAAAAAAATCAGCCTGGATCTCGGAAGCGGCGGCAAGTCGATGCGTGATTTTATCGCCAAGACCATCGTGCCGGCCTTCGAAAACCCGATCCTGGCGGAGCTCTCCGATGCCAGCCATCTACCTGAAAATATTGCCTTTACGACTGACAGCTATGTCGTGGACCCCATCTTCTTTCCGGGAGGCGACATCGGGACGCTGGCCGTCAACGGGACGGTCAATGACCTCGTAGTCTCCGGCGCAGTCCCCCGCTATCTCTCCCTAGCCCTGATCCTGGAAGAAGGGCTGGCCTGGGATGACCTGGAAAGGATTCTGGGCTCCTTGAAAAAAGCTGCCGCGGCGGCGAAAGTCCAGATTACGACCGGAGACACCAAAGTCGTGAGGCTCGGCCAGGGGGATAAAATTTATATCAATACGTCAGGCATCGGGCAAGTGATCGCCAGGCCAAGACCGGATCTCATCAGGCCGGGTGACAAGATCATCGTCACAGGGACGCTGGGAGAGCACAGCCTGGCCGTCATGATGGCCAGAGGGGAATTCGGCCTGGAATCCCGCGTCCGCAGCGATTGCGCTCCCTTGAATTTCCTCCTTCCCTTTTGGAAAAAGGGCGTTTTCTGGATGAGGGATATCACCCGCGGAGGCCTGGCCACCATCCTTTCCGAATTGGCTGAGCGGATTCCCTATCCAATCCTCATCGAAGAAAATAAAATTCCTCTTTCCCGGGCCGTCCGCGGCGCCGCCGAGCTGTTGGGAGTAGACCCGCTTTATCTGGCCTGCGAAGGAAGGGCGGTGATCGTCGTCCCTGAAAGCAAAGCCGCCCGGATCCTTGGCGGGATCAAAAAGCATCCCTTGGGGAAAAGGGCTCAAGTGATCGGCGAGGTCGAAGCAAAAATCGGAAGGCCGGGCGAACTCCTCTTGGCCACGGCCGCCGGCGGGCTCAGGTTGCTCGAGCCGTTGACCTCCGAGCTCCTGCCGCGCATTTGCTGATGATGAACCAGATGAAAAGCTTCTCAGGACCCGGGAAATTCACCCGGCACGGATTTCATCGTTCCGTTTCGTTCCTCGCCTCGATGATCATCATCGCCGCGGGCATAGCTTGCTCCGGAGGCCCGCAACCCGTCGATAAGAACATCAAAGATTTGGAATACGGCAAGTTCACGGACTTCCGTTCGACGATCCCGGAATATAAAGAGCTTTTCAATCTCATCCGAGCGACCCTCAGCCATAACCAGGTGACCTTCCAAGGAAAAACGGGACCAATCTCTGGATTCGCCGCAGGGTCGGCGTATCCCCAGATCTGGCTGAGGGACGCCAACACCATCATCCCGGCCTCGCGCTATTTCTATGATATCCCCTATCTCCGGTCCTGGCTTGTCGAACATCTGGCCGCCCAGAAGGATGACGGCTCCCTCGAGGACTGGCTGGATTCCAGGGGCAAAACGGATAAAAACACCACGGAAACCGATCAGGAAACAAGCGCGGTCCAGGCCGCGGGCCAGATCAGCCGTGTCCTGGGCGACTCCTGGCTGGAAGAAAAAACGAACGGAGAGGCCATTCTGTCCAGGCTGGAAAAGGCGATGCTCTATGTCCTCGACCACAGGTTCGACGGGCAGCGAGGCCTCGTCACCGGGGCGCATACGGCCGATTGGGGCGATGTCGACATGGAACACGCCGACCAGAATGCGATCTATGCCGACAGCCGAACCCACTGGACATGCGACATCTATGACCAAAGCATGTTCTATGGAGCCGCCAGAAGCTTGGCCGGGATGTTTGATGGCCGCGGCCTGAAAGAAAAAGCCCGGCTCTGGGAAGAAAAAGCCGGGTCCATTCAAAAGAATACCGACCGATGGCTATGGCAGGAGGACAAAGGCTTTTATCGAGTCCACATCCATCTGGATTCGCTCCGCCACGACTTCGACGAAGACGGCATGTTTGCAATGGGCGGAAACGCCGAAGCGATCCTCTCCGAATTGGCCTCGGAAGAGAAGTGCCGCCGGATCATCGAAAGCGCGCTGGCCCGGCAAAAGTCCTTTGGCATTTCCACGATCGGCGGGACGCTCCTGCCCCCCTATCCCAAAAAATTCTTTAAGCATCCCATGATGGACGACCCCTACGAATACCAGAACGGCGGGCAGTGGGACTGGTTCGGCGGCAGAATCGTCTACGCCATGTTCGAACACGGGTTCAGCGGGCAGGCCCGAGAGAAACTTCTCGAAATCGCCAAAAAAGACGTTGCCAATCGAGGCCTCTACGAATGGGACAGCCCGGAGGGGACCGGACGGGGAAGCGCGTTCTATTCCGGCAGCGCGGGCAGCCTGGCCAAAGCCCTTTTCGAAGGATACTTCGGTCTCAAGATATCCAAGGAGTCGCTCGAGCTCGAGCCGAAGCTTGGCTCAGACAGCGCCGCCGTCCATATCTACATTCCCGCTTCGGACCTGTTTGCGGCATACGCCTATCAATATGACCGGAAGAACGGCAACATCGTCCTTCGTTACAACAGCAATATTTCGGGCAAGGGAAAAGTCAAGGTCCTGATTCCCGATGAGGGCCCCGGACGGGTTTCAGACAAAAAAATCGGCAAGCTCAGCGTTCGAAGGGACGGTGCGAGGATCCCCTTCGCTCAATCGGAATCGGGCAAAGACAGATTCGTCACCATTGAGACCGATTTCAAAAACCATGTTCTTGAAATCGAGCGCTGAAGATCGGAATTATTTTCGGCCGACCGAGTAATACTCGAAGCCCAATTTTTTGACCCGTTCGGCATCATAGATATTCCGGCCGTCGATGATGATCGGGTTGGCCATGACCTCCTTGATTTTTTTCAAGTCAAGGTCCAGAAACTCCTTCCACTCGGTGATGATCAGGAGCGCGTTGGCGCCGGCAGCCGCTTCGTAGGGGGAATCGCAATAGACAATCCGGACCAAATATTCCGGAAACAGCTCTTTCATATTTTCCCGGGCCTGGGGATCATACAAGCGGAGGTTGGCCCCCTCGTTCAGGAGCTCTCTGATGACCTTGATGCTGGTCGCTTCCCTGATATCATCCGTCTCAGGCTTAAAGGCGAGCCCCAGGACGGCGATCTTTTTGTCTTTCAAGATCCATAGGGCCTTTTTGATCTTTTCCAGAAAGATCTTGACCCGGTCGGCGTTGACCCTGTCCGTCTCCTTCAGAAGATTCATATTCACGCCGAGGTCTTCCCCGATCTTGATCAGGGCTTTCAGGTCCTTGGGAAAACAGGAGCCGCCGAAGCCCAGCCCGGCTTTGAGGAACAGCCCTCCGATCCTGGGGTCCAGCCCCATGCCCTGGGCTACCTGTTCGATGTTGGCATCCGTCTTCTCACACAGGTTGGCCATGAGGTTGATGTAGGAGATCTTCATAGCCAGAAAGGAATTGGAGGCATGCTTGATGAGCTCGGCCGTGTCGATGTTGGTGATGACGAGGCGGTCCTTGGCTTTTTCGTAGATCTTGACCAGGATCTCCTTGGCCCGCTCGGTCTCGACGCCGATGATGATCCGGTCGGGGTTGAGGAAATCCGAGACGGCCGATCCTTCTCTCAGGAATTCCGGGTTCGAGGCGATGTCGAAGGCCATGTCCGTTTTTTTATAGAGCGTGATCGTCCGCTTGATCCAGGAGGAGGTCTTGATGGGGACGGTGCTTTTTTCCACGACCAGCTTGTAGCTGTTGAGGTTCTCGGCGATCATCCGGGAGACTTCCTCGATCTGGGACATGTCGGCGCTCCCGTCGTCACCCTGGGGGGTGCCGACGCAGACGAAAATGACGTCCGAATCCAGGATGGTCTTGTCCAGGTCCGAGCTAAAGGCCAGGCGGCCTTTCTTGAGGTTGGATTCCAGCAGCTCGTTCAACCCCGGCTCATAAATGGGGACTTCGCCCTTGGCAATCTTGTCGATTTTTTCGGCGACTTTGTCCGCGCCGACCACATGATGGCCGAGTTCCGCCAGCCCCACGGCCGTGACGAGGCCGACGTAGCCGGTTCCGAAAACAGCGATCTTCATGAGCGTCCTCCTGACCTAAGCTTTGACCACGTTCGAACGTTTCTTTTTGATGACGTTCCGGGTATCGACGACAAGGCGAGAATTCTTCACGATCCAGTCGAAATCATAGGCGGAATGGTCGGTGGCGATGATCACGGCGTCCGTGGTTTTGAGGCGCCTGGCGGACAGGGGCACGGATCTGATGACAAAGCCCGGATATTCGCGGGTGGGGCCGAGTTCGGGGATATGGGGATCATTGTAGGAAACTTTGGCGCCTTTCTCCTGGAGAAGGGTGATGATCTTGAGCGAAGGAGACTCCCGTTGGTCATCGATATCTTTTTTATAGGCGATGCCGAGGACGAGCACCCGGGCTCCTTTGATGGACCGGCCGCGCTCGCCCAGCGCTTCGACGGTCTTGGAAATGACGTAGGAGGGCATCGAGGTGTTGATCTCCCCCGCCAGCTCGATGAACTTCGTCGAATAATCCACTTCTCGCGCTTTCCAGGTGAGATAAAAGGGATCGATCGGAATGCAGTGGCCGCCCAGGCCGGGGCCCGGATAAAAAGGCATAAACCCGAAGGGCTTGCTCGAAGCCGCCTTGATGACTTCCCAGACATCGATGCCCATCCGGTCCAAGATCACCTTCATCTCGTTGACCAGGGCGATGTTCACCGAGCGGAAAATATTCTCCAGCAGCTTGGCCGATTCGGCCACCTTGGTGGAAGAGACGGGAACGGTTTTGACGACAACCTGGCTGTACAGGGCGTTGGCCACCCTCAGGCAGTCTTTGGAATAGCCTCCGACGACCTTGGGAATTCTTTCCGTCGAAAACACGGGATCGCCCGGATTTTCCCGTTCCGGAGAAAACGCCAGAAAAAAACCCCGGCCGGCCTTCAGCCCTCCCCTTTCCAGGATGGGCCGCATCTCGTCATCCGTCGTCCCTGGATAAGTCGTGCTTTCCAGGACGACGAGCTGGCCCTTGCGTAGGGTCTTGGCGATCGTTTCCGTGGTGTTCAGGACGAACGACAGATCGGGATTCCGGTGGGAATCGAGCGGCGTCGGGACGCAGATGATGACGGCGTCCATTTTGGACAGCAGCCTGAAATCGGCCGTGGCCAAGAACCTCTTCGTTCTGAAAGCGGACTTGAGCTCGTCAATGGAAATATGCTTGAGGTAGCGTTTCCCTTGGTTCAGCATCCGGACTTTTTTGGGGTCAACGTCGAACCCGGTAACGGGAAAGCCTTTCTTCAAAAAAGCTTTGACCAGCGGCAGTCCGACATATCCGAGGCCCATGACGCCGATTTTAGCTTGATGATTTTTGATCTTCTTTTCGAGAATGAGGCTCAGTCGATTCATGCTTCACATCCTTTCCTTATACCAAGCGATCGTTTTTTTCAGTCCTTCACGGAAGTTTTCCGAAGGCTCATAGGCGAGCCTCGTCCGCGCTTTTGTAAGATCGGCCAAGGAATAGCGGATATCTCCAGGCCGCTCGCCGCGATAGACGGGCCGAACATCCGTCCCCAATATTGCGTTGATCTCTTGAACCAGGGCGTCGATCGTGATGCTTCCGGCGCAGGCGATGTTGAAGACTTCGCCCGAGACATCTTTGGCCTCCGCCGCCAGAATATTGGCCGCGACGACGTTCGAGACATAGACAAAATCCCGGGTTTGCTCGCCGTCGCCGTAGATGACGGGGGGCTCGCCGTTCAATATTTTTGTAATAAAGATGGGGATGACCGCGGCATATTGGGAAAGAGGATCTTGGCGCGGCCCGAAGACATTGAAATACCTGAGACAGACTGTCGGGAGACCATAGATACGGGTGAATAACTGGCAGGATTTCTCCCCGATCCATTTGCTCAGGGCATAGGGGGAAAGAGGGTTCCCGACCGTGTCCTCTTTTTTGGACCTCTGAGGGTCATCACCGTAGACCGATGTGGAAGAGGCAAACACCAGCCTTTGGACTTTCGCCTCGGCGGCCGCCCATAAAACGTTGAATGTCCCGTCGACATTGATAGCATTCGTCAAAAAGGGGTCTTGGACGGAACTTTGAACGGAAGGCAGGGCGGCTTGGTGCAGAACAAAATCCATCCCCTGGACCGCTCTGCGGCAGGCGGCCAGGTCCCGGATATCGCCCTCGAAGAGCTCGATCTTGTCGCGGAAAGATTCGAGGTTCTCCCTCTTGCCGGTCAGGAAACTGTCCAGGACCCTGACCACGTGTCCTCTGCGGGTCAGCTCTTCGGCGATGTGAGAGCCGATAAAGCCCGCCCCTCCGGTGACCAGATAGGCTTTCATGTCCTCCACTCAGGCTTCGAGCACGATCATATTACAAATAGCCGAATTCTTTCAATTTGTCGAGCACCGCGGTCGCGCTTTCCTCCAAGGTCTGTTTATCGGTTTCCAAGAGAATCTCGGGATTCAAGGGCTCTTCATAGGGATCGGAGACGCCGGTAAACTCCTTGATTTCGCCCCTCATGGCCTTTTGGTACATGCCCTTCACGTCCCGCTGGATGCATGCCTCCAGCGAGCATTTCGTATAGACTTCGATAAAATGGCCGATTTCCCGGCGGGCCTCGGCCCTGATCTCCCGGTAGGGGGAAATGAACGAGGTCAAGACGAAGACGCCGTTCCTGGTCAGAAGCTTCGAGACAAACGTTACCCGCCGGATGTTTTCGTCGCGGTCGGCCTTGGAAAAGCCAAGGTCGCGGGTCAGGCTTTGGCGAACGATATCCCCGTCCAGCCGTTCCACCCTGCAGCCGCGCTCTTTAAGGATTTTGGCCACGAGGTCGGCCACGGCCGATTTTCCAGAGCACGGCAGTCCGGTGAACCACAGCGTCACGCCTTGTTGCTTGTTGTCGTTACACATCGAATTCCTTTCATCGATATTCGGGCTCATATCCGGGGTCAAACCTCAACATTCAACACTTTTGGCTTTTCTCTGGCCGGACTTGCATCGCTCATATTAATGTTGGATGTTGAGGTTTGACCCCAATCTTTTTCCATCGGCATTCGTTCGCGTGTCGATCATTCATAAATCACTTTACCCTTCATATCGGAGGGCACGGGAATGCCCAATGTCTGGAGCACGGTCGGCGCCACATCCAGGATATCGATGTCTTTGCTCAGTCGTCGCTTATGGCGAGGATCATACAGGATATACATCCCGTCCTGGGCATGGACGGCGTCGTCCGGACCCGTATCGTTTTCGAGCAGATAGAGAGTCTCATAGCCCAAAGTGCCCGCCGAGCGCCAGTAAAGGTCATCAAAATAGACCATCAGGTCCGGATAGTCTCCCCGGGCTTCCTCGAAGTACTCATTGGGCTTTATGACCAGCGTCTCCCATTTCTCGCCCTTGGGACCGCGGATGTCCCGGACCCTTTCCGCGAGAGCGTCCCGCTCTTTCTCGTAGTCGTCAGGCTTGATGATGCCCTGCGGCTCCCGGCCCTCGACATTCAGAAAAAGCCGGGCATAATAGCCTCCCCATCCCCAGGCTTTTGTCCGCGCCCAATCGACGGGGACTTTTTCCAGGTTTGTCTGCGGCTTGGGTTTTTCCTTGATGACAAGGTCCCCCTGCTCGATCAGCCATTCGTTGATGCAGAAGGCGCCCTTCATCCGCTTGGCGCCGTGATCGGAGATGACCAGGACGACCGTCTCTTGGCCTACGTTGGTGAGGAAGTCGCCGATCTTCCGGTCCAAATACTTGTAGTAATCCAGGACGACATTCTCGTATCGGTTTCCCGGCTCGTAGAGATGATGGGCCCGGTCCATGTATTTCCAGAAGGCATGTTGGACCCTGTCCACGCCGATCTCGACGAACATGAACAGGTCCCAGGGTTTATGGCGGATGAGGTAGTTGAGAACATCAAACCTCTTGGCGGTCATATCGTAGATTTCTTTGAGGATCTGGTCCCTGTCTTCCGTCCTGAAGACGACGTCAAAAATGTAAGGTCCGAATTTCGCCTCGATTTCCTGGCGCAACTCCGCGGGATAGGTATATTCTTTCTCGTTGTCGGGGGTGATGAAGCAGGAGATCAGGTTTCCGGACACGGCAAAAGGAGGATAGCTCGGCGGCACGCTGACAAGACAGCTTTGGCCGCCGTGATCGCCGATCAGGTTCCAGATCGCCCGCTCCTTGACGGACTGGGACGTGGCGATCCACATCTTATCGTAGACATAGCCTGAGCGGTGCCGGAAGCCGTAAAGGCCGAGCCGGCCGGCGTCCTTGCCGGTAGACATGACCATCCAGGCCGGGATGGTGATCGGAGGGTCAGAACTCCGCATTTTCCCATGGATACCGGATTCGATAAGCTCCCGAAGCACGGGAAATTGATCCCGCCGATCCAAGATGATCTCGGACGGGGCCGAATCGAGCCCTATGATAAGAAATTTTCTGTCCATACCCGCCTATCCTTTTCCGGGGTCAACATCCGGGGTCAAAGCTACTCATCAGAATTCGGGGACACACACTGAATTAAGAAATTCATGAATTCAGTGTGTGTCCCCGAATTCTTGCGTAAAAAGTAGCTTTGACCCCATTTTATTTGACCCCATTCTAATCATTAAAGGGATTTT
>Ga0209253_10004390_pt1 | contig 12309 bp, 12 predicted proteins | sample FrelakmetBRP12BR_FD_187145 | JGI IMG/M metagenome (GOLD analysis project Ga0209253, IMG submission 187145) | Freshwater lake sediment microbial communities from the University of Notre Dame, USA, for methane emissions studies - BRP12 BR (SPAdes)... | ecosystem: Environmental > Aquatic >...
CACGCTTCAGCGGGGCTTCTCGTGCAGGATCTTGGTCAGACGCCCGCCGGCAATGAGAGACGCCACGCTTTCGATCTCTGCTGAAAGCTGCCGGTCACCCTCCTGCCGGGGAACCGCTTTGCGGACAAGGGCAAGGACCTTCCGGGATTTTTCTCCCGGGCGCTCCTTGCGGTGGTCAAGCGCCTCGGCGGCACAGAGCAGCTCGATGGCGACAACACGCCGTGCATTCTCCAGAACCATCCGTGCCTGACGCGCGGCAATAGTCCCCATGCTGACATGGTCTTCCTGATTGGCGGACGTCGGTATGGAATCGCCGCTCGCCGGATGGATCAGCACTTTGTTCTCGGAGACGAGGGCGGCTGCCGTGTACTGGGCGATCATCATGCCAGATTGAACGCCGCCATTGCTGGCGAGGAACGGCGGCAGGCCGTAGTTGTGATGCCGATCCATCAGCTTCGCCGTGCGGCGCTCGGAGATGCTCCCCAGTTCGGCAACAGCAAGGCCCAGGAAGTCCATAGCCAGCGCCACGGGCTGTCCATGAAAATTCCCTGCACTGAAGGCATGCTCGGCACCGGGAAAGATCAGGGGATTATCCGTGGAAGAATTGATTTCAACGCCAAGGACCCTCCGCACGTAAGCGATGGCATCCCTCGATGCACCATGGACCTGCGGAACGCAGCGGAGCGAGTAGGAATCCTGGACCTTGTCCCCGGTGTCCCGATCCACGCGATCGATCAGCGTGCTTCCCTGGATCATCGTCCGGATATTGCGTGCAGAAAGGCGTTGTCCGGGGTGTGGGCGGACGGCCTGCACCTCGGGGGCAAACGCCTGGCTCTTCCCTTTGACCGCCTCGAGCGTCATCGCCGCGGCTACATCTGCCGCATCAGCAAGGACTTCGGCATCGCACAGGCAGAGGGCACCGATGGCGGTCATGGCCTGTGTCCCATTGTTGAGCGCGATCCCTTCCTTCGCCTCGAGCGTGACCGGTCTGATGCGCGCCGCGCGCATCGCATGGTCGCCGCTCATCTTTCTCCCTTCGTAGAGAGCCTCCCCCTCGCCGATCAGAACCGCGGCTACATGGGAAAGCGGCGCGAGATCACCGCTGGCGCCAACGGACCCCTGCGACGGGACAACGGGATGGACATGTTTGTTGAGCATCTCCACGAGACGGTCGACTGTGGAGACGCGAATGCCCGAAAAACCGTGGGCGAGCGCGTTGGCGCGCAACAGCAGCATCGCCCGCACGACTTCTTCAGGAAGAGGGTCCCCCACGCCGGCACAGTGGCTCAGGATGAGGTTGCGCTGTAGCTCACGCATCTTCTCACGTTCGATCGGGACGTTCTGGAAAGCGCCGAAGCCCGTCGTGACGCCATAGACCACGGCACGCTGCCGGACGGCCCGTTCCACCCAGTCACGCGATTTCTGCATGCGGCGGCGCGCAGCCGGAGCCAGGCCCACCGGCACAGCGCTGCGTGCCACAGCCAGGACCTGCTCGAGCGTCAGATGCTCGCCGTCAAGAAGGATGCGTCGTGATGCCATACGAGGGAGTCCGGGGTGGAGTCACTGTTTCTGACGCTCGGAGAGGACCGAGCGGATATGCTCGATGCACTGCGCCCGGGGAATTGTGACCTGGACCGTGCGCGAAAGCCGGAGCCACTCCTCGCGATCCTTGCCGGAGGCGCTCTTCTTCTTGTCCTGGATCCGGGCGCCGAGCTCCAGATTCTTGATCGTTACTTCATTGTTCTCAAACTCGTTGCTCCCCATGATCACGGCGAGAGCGATCCTCTGTCGGTTTGCGTACTGCAGCTGCTTGCCGAGGCCGTTGTCCTCGCCCAGGTACATTTCTGTATTGATTCCGGCGATGCGGAGATCCCTGGTCAGCTTCTGGTATTCGGGGAGCCGGCCGGGTTCCATGGTGGTCACGATCACCTGTGCAGTTGCCGGTGCTACCTCCACGAGACCCAGCTTCTGCAGTGCCGCGAAAAGCCGGTCAACCCCGATCGAAGCGCCAACACCAGGAATCTTTTTCCCAAGAAACCGTTCCACCAATCCGTCGTACCTCCCGCCGCCGAAAACCGAGCCGAACTCCGGGGCGTCGGTCAGAATCGCCTCGAAGACCGGTCCCGTATAGTAGTCCAGACCGCGGGCAATGCTGAGGTCCAGGAGGACGAAATCTTCAGGAATTTCGAGCACATCCAGCGCGTGACAGATGGTGCCGAGTTCTTCAATTGCTTCAGGGGCCGAGGAGACGCCGGCGAAGAGGGACTCAAGCGAGCCAAGAACCTCCTTCCGGTTGCCTTTCGGGATCGCCAGGAACGCCTTGATGCGCGAGACCTGTTCCTGCGAGAGTCCGAGTCCCGCAATTGCGTCTCCCGAAGCATCAACGCGGCCGGAGGTCAACTCCGCAGCGACGCTGTCGAGACCGATCTTGTCGAGCTTGTCCAGGACGCGGAAGAGGCCGTGCGCGCCCGACCGAGGAATGCCCGCGAAGTCCAGGAGACTGTTCAACACCTTCCGGTCGCTGAACCTGACTTTGAATCGTTCGATCCCTAGTGCACGAAGGGTATCGTACATGCCGCAAAGGATCTCCACATCGGCGGCGGTAGAGGTCGTCCCGACTGAATCGATGTCAAACTGGACGAACTCGCGGAACCGGCCCGGGTCTGGCTTGTCGGCCCGCCAGACAGGGGCCACCTGGTATCTCCGGAACGGTAGAGGGAGATCAGGATACTGGGCCACGACGCGCGCGAGAGAGACTGTCAGGTCAAACCTGAGCGCGACGCTTTCTTCTTCGGGATTCTTGAAACTGAAAATCTGCTTCGTGTTTTCTTCGCCGTACCCCACGAGCGTGACGAGGTACTCCTGGGCGGGGGTTTCGAGCGGCTGGAACCCGTAGCGTTCGTACACTGCGCGAATCGTAGAAATGATCTTCAGCCGGGCATTCATCTGGGCGGGGAGATAATCCCTGAACCCGCGAAGAAGCCTCGGTTCAACAATGCTATTCTCAGCCATAATTTTTTAATTTAAGAAGTTCTCGTAACAGTATCAACCATCGAGCATTTCATGGTCTTCAGTGCCGGACTCTCTGAGACAAGAAAGCCGGGATTTCTCCCGGCCTTCTTGCATCCCTCTCGGCAGTCGGTATGCAATTGTAGCGCTCCGATTGAACGGGTCAGGACAGTTCTGCTCCAGGGCATCCAAACCATTCACCCTCGTTCCCGTGTTTGCTCCGGTGAAGGTGTCTCAAACAGGCTTCGACAGGCGGATTGGTCCAGAAGCGTGGGACTACCCCGGGTTCTTGTACGGATAGACGAACTCGTACACCCCCGACCCTGCCTCGTAAACCCCTTCCTTCAGCATCTTCAGACCGTTCTGTTGGGCAGCGGGCATGCCCGATTCCATCACAGCTCCTCCCACCGCAGGCAATTGGATGGTCGCAGTGCAATTCGCGGGTATGCTGACGTTGACCGTGATGCGGCCATCCGCAAGCTTCCAGGCGGTGGAGATCGGGCCGACGGCGGAGGTATATCCCACGCGAGCCCACGTGAGCGTTCCCCCGGGCTGCGGGGCGATGACGAGTTTTCGGAACCCGGCGCCTTCGCTGCGAATCCCGCCGATGTTCTCCACCATCCACTGGTACACCGCACCGAATGCGTAGTGGGCAAACGAGTTCATGCCCGGATCCTGAAACCCCTTTTCGGGTGTCCATCCGTCCCACCGCTCCCAGATGCTGGTGGCGCCGTGACGGATCGTGAATCCCCACGACGGGAACGATTCCTGCTGCAGGAGCCGACAGGCGACATCGTTTCTCCCTAGCGCTGAGAGGACCAGCATCAGGTCCTTCGTTCCTACAAAGCCGGTCGAGAGTTGCCATCCACGCGATTCGATATCAGCGATGAGATGGCGCTCCGCCTTGTTCGCGGCCTCCCCGTGCAGCAAACCGGAAGCCAGCGCCAGAACGTAGGCAGTCTGCGTATTGCCTTTGACACGGCCTTCGGCATCAACGTACGCGGCAAGAAATGCGGTTTTGATTTTCTCGAAGAGTGATTGATAGAGCTCCGCGTCAGCTTTCTTGCCAAGCACCTCTGCCGAACGCGCCACGAGGCGCGCACATCGCGCAAAGTATGCGGTGTAGATGATCTCATGTGGAGTCTCGGCATTGATGTTCAGCCAGTCACCGAAACAGTGGAACTTCTCCGGCGGGAGCAGGCCGGGTGTCGACCGTCCCTTGCAGAATTCCACGAACTTCACCATCGCCGGGTAGTGCTTCTCCAGGATATCCCGATCTCCATAGACATCGTAGATGGTCCAAGGACAGATCACCCCTGCGTCGGCCCAGGCGGGCCCGCCGTCGTCACCGGCAACTTTCAGGGGTGCAACCATCGGGAACTGTCCGTCAGAGCGTTGCGCATCGGTCAGATCCACAATCCACTTGTGAAAGAACGCCTGGACGTCGGCGTTCAGACAGGCAGATCGGGCATAAACCTGGGCGTCGCCGGTCCATCCCAGACGCTCATCGCGCTGCGGACAATCCGTCGGGATATCGATGAAGTTGGCTCTCTGCGTCCAGACGATATTGCTGTGGAGCCTGTTCACCATCGGATCGGAGCACTCGAAGCTCCCAGCAGAGGGTGTTGCGCTACTCAAGACTATGCCCGTGATGGTATTCACGGTCGGCGGTTCTCCCAAGCCGCTGATTTCAACATACTGAAACCCATGGAACGTAAACCGTGGTTCCCACGTTTCCTCTTCTCCCCCCTTGCAGATATAGGTGTCAACAGCCCGGGCTCCGCGCAGGTTGACGGTGTAGAACGTCCCGTCCGGGTTCAACCTCTCCGCGAACCGCAGGGTTATTCTTTGTCCGCTGGTTCCCCGGACTTTCAGACGCACAACGCCGGCGAAGTTTTGTCCCAGATCGAAGACCCACCTGTCCGGAGAAACCCGCCTGAAGGACTTCGGTGTGAGTTCGGCAATTGAACGCACGGGTGGCCCCGGATGAGCTTGAAGGAGTGGTCGCGCTTCAGTCCCGACATCGACGGGATCTCCGTCCGGCCGTTTCGGGAAACTCCGGTCACGCAGCCGGGCATCAAACGTCTCGCCCATCAAGAAGTCGGCTTCGAGCGTCGGGCCCCTCCAGGCTTTCCAGCCCGGTCCGGTCCCTAGATCCTCAGTGGTACCGTCAGCATACTCCAGGTGTAACTGAGCTCGAAGCCTGGTCTTTGCGCCGTAGTGGTCGCGCTGGAGACCCCACCCGACATGGCCGCTATACCATCCGTCAGCAAGAATAGCTTCGAGATTATTGACCCCCGCGCGCAGGAGCGTTGTCACGTCGTACGAGCGGTAGTAGACACGTTTTGTGTAGTCGGTCCAGCCCGGCGTGAAGTAGTCATCACTTACCCGCTTGCCATTGAGGTAGACATCGCAGAGACCGAGCGCGGTGGCGTACAGGAATGCGCGGCTGACCGGCTTCTCGACATTCACCGTCGTGCCAAGATGCCGCGGAGGCGGGAGAACCAACATGCTTCCGTCCAGCGTGCCCCAGGGAGGTGTGCCGATAGTACCCAGAGTTGCTGGGGGCTTCCCCTCACCTAAACCCGGTCCCTCCGTCTTCCAGTGAACATTGGCGCTCTCCGAGGAGACCCACGACCCATCACTCACGAGAGTTTCCGCCGTCCCGTCTTTGAACGCCAGGCGGAGCCAGAACAGCAGACCAGCGGGTCCCGGTGAGACATTTTCCGCTTCGACATACAAAACGTTCTTCCCGGTGGCGATGAGTGAAGAGACATCCAGGTGTTGAGGGGTTTTCCAGGGGTCGGGTCCGGCGGGAGAAGCCGCAGCCTTCTTTCCGTTGATGAAGAGCGTGAAGCTGTTGTCGGCGGTCACGGCCAGTTCGGCACTGACAATCTGCTTCCTGCACTCGAGAACTCGAACGAAGAAGCGTCTGCCCACCGGGGCATTCCACGGCTTGTCGGCCGCATACCAAATCCACTGTGATGTGGCAAAGGCCGTTGGTTTTTCGGTGCGGCGCGGTGCGTCATAGCCGATCCAATCCGCATGCCAGCTGCCCGGTTCGAGGATTCCCATCGACCAGAGAGCCGGAGCACTCCATGGTCCGGGCGCATTCTTGCCGTCCCAGGCCATGACCTTCCAGTAGCAGGCCTGGTGCGACACCAGCTGCCGGCCCTCATACCTGATCGATGTCGTCCGATCACTCGGAATCTTTCCACTATCCCACAGGTCTCCTTTGTCAGCAGCAAGCAGTGCGGATGTGCTCGACACGAGGATGCGATATGCGGATTGAAATGAGCCACGTGTTGCTGCTTCGACCACCCAACTCAGTCGGGGTTGTCTGGCGTCAATGCCCAGCGGGTCAGCTCTGAACTCGCAGGCCAGATGCGATGCGGTTATCATGGCGAATCCGAAAGATGGCCCCGTCGCGGCGATCATCTGGGCAAGCAGGGCTAGAACTGAGAGGAAAGGTGACGAGCGCATTGCGGCCTCCTTCATTTGCGTTGACGCAGAATGCCGCCGAGCGCACGGGGCACATCCCCCGCGAACCAGAGGAGCATACCGACGGTCATCAACGTGCCGACCCAACTGAGATCGGCGGTCCCGGTAAAAAAAAGGAGAGGAGGAATGATCGTGAGGATCAAACCGGACGCAGAACATACAAGAAGGAAGACTCTCATGGAATTGCGAAGTTGTGACGGTAACGGCGCTGGACTGCTGCGCTCAGCAGAAGGTACAGGAAGCCTGCAATCACCCAGCCGGGGAGAGCGAGGAAGTAGATCTGCACACCGGCAAACCAGTTGAGGAGACCGCATGTCACCAGGGCGATGAACCATGCCGCCCCTGCGGCTACGTTGAATGCACGGCCCGATGTCTCCGCGTAATCGCGAGTCAATCCGAATTTCCTGAGGACGTAGTAGTCGACAACGATCACTGCTCCCATCGGCATCAGGATCGTCCCGTAGAATCCAACGAAGTCCAGGAGTCTCATCACGAGAGCCGGAAAGATCGCGCCGGCTGTCGCGATGGCCCCTGCGACAAGTGTGACCCTGAACCGTGAACTCGAGGGGAAAATCGCCTGGAACGCAAGCCCAGCACGGTAAATCGTCGGGTTTGCCGTGGTCCACCCTGCAAGGATGACACAGACGAGTCCCGACACTCCCACGGCACCATACGCCATCGGACCCGGTGCTACCGTTGTGTCGGCAGGATTGCGGGCCAGCTGAACGGCAAAGAGCAACGATGCGGAGATCCACGCCAGATAGTGTCCTACAAACATCCCTGCGCCCGATGCGAATCCATGGTACCAGCGTTTCGCATATCGCAGGATTGACAGGTCTGCCATCCCCAGATGCATCGCGGCGTTGCAGAACCAGGCGAAGAAGACCACGTGCCAGAAGGTGAACTTTGTCTGCCCGGGGAGGGGATTTCCTCCCTTCCAGATTCTCTCCTGCGCCACGGCCCAGAAATCCGACAATGAGGTGACCCCGAGTTGTCGGAGGGCAATGATGCCGCACGCAAGGAACACAAGGAACATCCAGGGCACAGACGTATCCGCCACCCGTGCCATCGCGTCATACCCCTTGGCGGCGACAATCGAAAAGACCGCCCCGATGACGATGACGATCGCAACCCACGCCACGCTGGATGGGAGCCAGTCAGCGAGGGCGGGCATCGGCATGGAAAACGGAACGCCCACAGCGGTTGCCGACACGGAGATCATCGCCCCCGCAAGGATGCAGAAGAGCACGCCGTTCGCAAGGTTATAGATGAGGACGAGCCGCGTCCCGCAGATCTTTTCGAGCTTGTAATAGAGGGTGAGCCGAAGCCCCGTCGCGATAGGGGCGCAGACAAGCGCCCAGCTGAGGACCGCCATGAGGTTTCCCACGAGAAGCCCAACCAGCAGGTCGAAGGCGCTGACGCCGGCGGCAAGGAAGAGGGGACCAATCATGAACTCCGTGCCGGCAACATGCTCCCCGGCGTACATGCCGATGAAGCTGCGGAGGCTCTTGAGTTTTTTTGCGGGAACCGCCTCCCGCTCGAACTCTTCAGAGGGAACGTCGTTCTGCATAGTGATTCAGGGAAATTCGGTGGAATATACGCCTCTCGAATACCAATTGCAACGTTGCGCCAATCCCTCTTCTAGACCGGCTCGCGAAGTGGTCTTCAGTTTGTGGACCATCGGTTTTCAATTCCCCCGAACAACAAGCGAAAACGAAGAAGCCGGAATCTCTCCCGGCTTCGGAAACCGCCCCTGGTGGAATGTCTGGCCTCGCATACCTGTGACAACATTTCAACAACAAGAGCTGCTTCGTTGTCACGAACCTCCCGCATGTACCTGGCAGACGCCATCTGCCAGACCCGTCGAACTTGGCTTCGTGTCCTCCCTTTTATCATTCATGTCCGCCGCCACCTCGTGGCCGAAAAGACCATATACGTTAACGATTGTGAATCCTCCCCGCCCCCCTCGAACACTCCAGGCAGGCGGGAATTCACAATTCATAATTCGAAAGCCCCGTCTCTAAGGTCAATCTCTGATGCGGGGCTTTCGAGCGGTGAGGATAGATCTGGTTCAGCATGGACTGCTGCGACGTCTTCAGGCGAGGCCGCGCCCCACATGAGCCCGACAGTATCCCCCAAGTCACAAATGAGATTCTCAGCCGAATGTCACTCCTTTTCGTGTTCCGGCTATTTCATTCTTGCTACGAGCTCAGCGGATGATTGACCCACCGTTGCCAACGCAATCATACCTTGCACGATATGCCATTCTCCCTTCTCGTTCTTCATCGTCAACGCAAAGCGAGCCTGTAGGCGGGACGCCTCTCCCCCGATTGTCATCTCGACGGGTACTTCGCAGATCGTTGAAGCCAACTCACCGTAGCTGTCAATCTGAGTAGAGAGGTTTCTCGGCTCTCCGACCTTGAGTGATTCAAACAGCTGCGAATCAACCTTCAGCTGAGCTTCCCATTGAGCAGTGCTCTTGATGACCTCGGCCGAATCTGTCCCGAAAAACACAATTCCTGATGGAGAAAACAATTGAGCCATCTTTGCCGCATCCTCCGCCTCTAAGGCTCTCCAGAAGTTGGCGAGAACAGATTCCACCGACTTTTTTTCTCTTGCGATGTCCTCCACAGTCAGCTTTCTGGGCCCACAGCCGATCAGCAGAGCAGCAACCAGTAGCACCAACATTGTGCGGTACATAGAAATCTCCTTGAGCTAGATTTGTGATATAGATGAACAATCAAGAGAAACACTCGCCTGTGTCATCCCCGCAAGCGAGACACCACTGCGCTCCAACCGCAACACCCAAACCGTGGAAGCGAACATCGCAGTTTCCCCCATCGTGTTCCACGGCTGGCGAATTGGATCGACCAGCAAGCGATGAGACGGCCCTTGAGAAATTCCTCTGTCTTCCTGCTCACGGAGTATTTTGTGAGACGGTGGCGCGGCTCTTGCCGGAACGAGTTCACCACATGCTTCGCGCTACTGGCCGCTCAATGGCCCGTCGCTGTTGCCGATGCCGACAATGGCCTCTGATTCCCGTCTCTGTGTCGATAGTAACCCATTTGCCAATCTCATCGACAAGTCCCGTCGAAGTATTGTGGGTTTGCCGGTACGTGCCACGTGTGTATGCGAGGTCACCGGAGACTGAAACCTCCACGGCTTCGACTCTGCTCGAGAAGGTTCTCGAGACAGCAGTGTCGGCAAGCCAGGATTCCAATGATTTTCGGAGGCCTTGATGACCGACGCCGATTGGGGCGTTCGCATCCATTGCCACAGCCTCAGGCACATAGAAACTGACAATCTTGTCAACATCCGCTGCTTTGATTGCAGCATCCCACTGAGCCTCGATGCTGTGTAGTGCATCTGCCTCAGCGCGAATGTCAAGGGGGGTGTCTGAATGCATCCGATGAGAAAGAGCGACGAGCAGCCTGGGAACGTCAAAAGCTATCTGGTAGATATAATGTAGTGCTCCTCCAAAGTCAAGACATTTGTTGAAGACCGGGTGAGCCTTTTTTCAAGTCGCTGCTGCCTGTGTCTGATTCAGTGAGCGTTCAGAGTCCCCCGGGCTCATGCCCTTCAAGGCCGAGTGCGGATAGTCCTGGTTGTAGAAGCCGAAGAAGCTGTCGATGGCCAGCTTTTCCTCGACAGACGTGGTTGATTCCGGACGTGGCATGGTCTGATTCTCCTTGGAATGATGGTAGTATGAGAACCAGACGTGCAAGAAGCAACACCTTAAAATCGAGCCGGCATCGAAGGCACTCCTCCTCCCCCGCACCCGGAGTGCTTTGAGACGGACGCATAAGGAAAAAAACTCAACTTCCTGACTGTCTCACCTCAGTGGGGAGCAATATATGCCGGGCACTTTGACTTTATGGTCACCACCCGCTATTTTACAGTACACGCATGTCATGGTGGCGCATTTCGAGGGGAAGATCATCGGCACCACCCCTGAATACTTTTTTCGGGTACATACACGGAACGCCAAGACGAATGCCTGCACCATTTGAAATCTCGCCCAGTTCCAACCATACCAAACGATTGATTGACCGATTGACGCATCAGGGTTGGAATAAACGCACCTTGGTGCATGGAGTCAGCAGTTACGGCTGCCATAACGCACCATGGTGCAAGATTGAGGGTGTTTTATGCCAGCCGGTTCACATGCATTGATGCCTCTTCTCATTCGAACGGGACGTCATGAAAATCACCGTACTAGACGGGAGCAACTACTTCAAGGGACTGCTCTTGCTTATCAGGAAGGATCAAAAGATAGCCGAACCGGAGATTCAACTGATGAAACGCATCGGCAAGACGTTGGGTTTTGAACGTGAGTTTTGTGAAAACGCCATTCATGAGATCTTAGGGAACAGACACATCGTGGATGCACCACCGGAATTCTCAACAAAAGAACTCGCAATCAAGTTTATCAAAGACGGGCTCGCGATAGCCTCTTCTGACAAAGAAGTGCATCCCTCTGAAGAAGAATGGTTAAGGTCTGCAGCAGAGAAGAATGGTCTTGACTTAACGTGGTTTCGCCAAGAAAGCATCAATACTACAAACAGAACACCACTCCTTTCTCATCTGGAAGTGGATGATCTGACCGTAGAGTTTTCCTGACAGGTGATGTGCCTCCCGGAAAACAAGAAGCGGAATTCCCTTTCTCCCCTGTAGAGACATGCCCATTCTAGAAATCAGCCCACTGAAATGCTATGGCAAGTCCGGCCTCCGCTGCTCTTCCTCCCTCTTTCCTCGGGACCAACTACTCCGGACTGTTGTTATGCTCGTAGACCCGTTTGAAGCTTTGCCAATTGTTTTGCCAGAGAGTTCGCAGACTTCTGGCGAAGTGGCAATCTGGCAATGAGAGGTCGCCAGGATCTCTGCCAGCCCATCCCTGCGGAAAACGGCCAAGCGGGGAAGGTCGCGTCAACGATTGGATTCGAGGTGGTGAGCAGGGCCGAGAAGATCGAACAGCAAGCCGGCAAGGACCGATTCCGCGAGGCGCAAGAACAGTCGCTCCGCGATGAGATCGAGGCAACACCGGCCTAAACACCGCCCAGGGGTGTGTGCATGATGCTCGGTCGATTGCACTCACGATTCTCATCCAGAGGCGGAGAGATGACCCACGATACCATTGGTACAACCGACGGGGCAGGTCACCTGATGTACGTGAGAAAGATGAGAAAGCTCTCATCGTAACCCATGATGTGACGCGGGAGAAAACCTACGCAGAGAAGCTGGCGGAGTTCAAGAGTTCCAGAAGCTTGTGCGGCACCACAGATGGTGATAGTGACAGCAAAGACGTGGAGTTCACAATCCGGAAAGATGAAGAGACCGGCGGAGTGGACATCACCATCAGAGATTTCGTATCCCATCATGAACACGGGTACGACAACAATGCAGGAACGACCGCCTAAGTACAGTACCACCAGCAGAGCCGGTGGCATTTCGAAAACCGGGAAGCCAGCGTCCCAACAACCTTCTGCCTTCATCATTTCTTGTTCGATATTGGACATTCCCCGTGCCTCTGCGTGAGTATCCAACAAGAAACAAGGACTGATGAAGTGGAAAGTTCAGTGCAGCGTCACTCTAATCCAGAGTGAGTCGAGTGAGTCATGATCGATGAACGGCAAAGCCGGCTGGACATAACCACTGCCATAGGCAGTGGGTTTCCGCTTCGAACTAGTGCCCCTCCAACTGAATGATTCTACACAAAAAGGGGGAGCACGTTCCAACTATGAAGAATATCCCTGAGTGTTCAAAGAGTGAGTTGGAACGGCACTAGAAATGTCGATCGGA
>Ga0209253_10004391_pt1 | contig 12307 bp, 19 predicted proteins | sample FrelakmetBRP12BR_FD_187145 | JGI IMG/M metagenome (GOLD analysis project Ga0209253, IMG submission 187145) | Freshwater lake sediment microbial communities from the University of Notre Dame, USA, for methane emissions studies - BRP12 BR (SPAdes)... | ecosystem: Environmental > Aquatic >...
TGCCTCCAGTTGATGCGGCAATACCTGCTAATGGTGCTGCTTTTTTAGTTGCGCCAAACAATCCAATAACTCCTGCTAATAAACCTCCGCCTTTTTCAGTCTTACCACCTTTAGAACCTAATAGATTTAAAACTCCTTGGGCAGCTTCACTTGCAATTACTGATAGAAAAGTATTTTTAATGGCTTGACCTAATGCCGAAAAAGAAAAATTACCATTCATTAATATATCATCAAAAAATGTTTTAAATGATGATCCTAATTGAGGCAATAAATCAAACTTAATATTATCTTGTAATATTTGAAATGGAGTATAAAGTTGTTGACCTATATTATCAGGTATAAAAGATTTAGTATCTAAAAGTTTATTTAAGTCTATTAAAGGCTTATCAGTTAAACTAGCAAAAGTCTTTTTAGTGTCTTTAGGAAATGAATTTTTAAATGCTTCTAATCCTTGACCTGCTAATCTAAAAGCTATGTCTAAACCCTGTAAATAATTATCTAATTTAGCTGCCTTTAATTCCTTTGCTAAATCTTTTAAACTATTGCCTTTACCTTGTTTATCTTCAAATAAATTACCTGTTTTTGCTTCCTCAGTTCTAAGATTGTTTAATATTTTAGTATAGGTATCTATTTCTGATCCTGCTTCTTTAAAGGCTTTAGTTTGATTATTTATTCCATCTTGTAAAACAACAAAGTTTTTTATTCCTGCTGCACCTAATGCAACTCCTACAACCTTACTAAATGTAGATGCTTGTTCAACTGCGCTTTTTGTAGTTGCTTGTAATTGCTTTACAAATGCCTCTCCTAGTAATTTCTCAGCCGCTTGTATTTTAGCTTTTCTTAATAATGAATCACTTAGTAAATCTATTGCCTTTGCAGCTTCTTTACTTCCAACAGTTTCTAGCGTTAAGAAATTTAATTGTTCTGGGTATTCAGCCTTTACTGCTTTTAATGCCTCAAGTCTTGCATTCCTAGATAGATTTTCATTTTTAGCAATACCTATTAGACTCTCTAAATTTGATATTTCTAATTTAGCCTCTGCTTGTGTTTCAATAAGCGCTTCATTATATTTCTTTTGAGTAGCAGTTGCATTATCAACTACTCCTGATAAATAATTTAAAGCACCTGCAACCTTTTCAGGATTCTGAGCCAATACAGTTAATGCAGATGTAACTAAAGAAACTGCAAGTAATAAACCACCACCACCAACTAAAGATGATGCCAATGCTTTTAATGCGCCTCCAGTAGAGCCTGATTCTTGCTTTAATCTTTGAAAAGACTCTAATAATGGTTGAATATTGTTTTGAATACCAATAAACCCAAAAGGAGCATCCTGTGCAACCCTTCCTAAATTTTGTAAGGCAAACCCAGCTGATTTTGCTCCACTTGTAACAGAGCCACCTAATGCGGCTGCGCTTTTAGATGCTTCAGATGCGAATCCTTTTAATTTGCTTTCAGCACCCTTTAAATCTTTATCTAATTGCCCTAAAGGCGCACCAATAGGTATCTCAATTCCTTGCATTTTCCAAATATTTAAGCATCGCCTTATTCATTTGTTCTTTTATTCTGTCCATGTCTTTAATCTGCTCATCTTCATAAATAAATGACATAAACTTTTTATAGGTTGGCATCCCTTTATTTACATGGACTCTCATTCCGTTCCATGTTGCCCATCCTATCCGCTCCCATTCCTTTTTTTCTCTATTAAAAAAGCCTTGACATTTAAGAATATATTGATTCCATGTCAAGGCGTAAAAATCATCAGGCATTAATCCTAGTTCACCAAAAGCAAATGTTAGCACATCTTTATTCCAATTTAACTTTCCGCCTTGCTTTTTTTTTGTTCTACCTGCTCTGTATTTAATCCTAAAACTCTAAATACTTCCTTTGATACTACTAAAATAAATTCACCTCCAGAACCTCCCGCAGTATCAATCCATTCATGTACATCAAACTCGGTAAAATCAACTATTTCACCTTTCTTTAGTATCGGATAACTTACAGCATGGTAAATAAACACTCGCAGAAATGGCAGTAACTGCTTTCCTAGCAAATCAGATAAATCAGAGACTGATGAATCAAAATGAGTTAATGTCTGCTCTAAAGCATAATTACCAAAGAAAAACTGCCTATCAACCTCACCGATTTTATACGTTAAATGACCTTCCATTTAGTAACCCGGATAAGGATCAGTTTCAGTTATATCACCATCGCCTAACATCGTACCTGAGAAAGTAATAAACTCACCTTCAGCACCTGTAATATCTAATGCGCTAAAATAAGCAGCACCAAACTGAGCAGAAAAATTAGGATCTTCTGTTCCATTTTCTCTTAACAATGCTATCTGATATTCAGTCAAAGTCTTTGCTCTAGCAAGGTTTTTGATAGTGTCCCATGATGCTTTAGCAGTATCGCCACCTGCACCGCTTGTATCTGTAAAAACTCCCTCAAAAGGAATCTCATAAGAATAAGTAGTAGGTTTTCTGCGAGTCACGCCCGGATCACATTTAGTTACTGTTTCTGCGAAATCCCATGATTCAGAAATTCCGTTTGAAGTTAAACATGCTACAGGCTTCCATGTACCTGAGTTACGGATGTATAGCATGAATAAACTGCCTGAATAAAATTGCTCGTCTGCCATTTTAATTGATGTTTAGTTTATGATTAAAAATTAATATGTATTGAAATACGTTTTCCGTATCTGTCTCTAAAATTACCTCTGTACTTAAATTTTGCATTGTTTCTACGTTATGGAAATCAATTAACGTAATTCCATCAACTTGTATTAACTCTGCTATCTCTTCACCTATAACCATCGCAAAACTTAAATCTCCTGTACCATTTGGATACTTTGTTACTATCTGGACAGTCATTGTGCATTCATACCAATAATTGCACTTTGTTTTATTTTGTTGCTTTGTCTGGCTTGACAAAATTACGTATTTTTTCGGTACGTTTTTTAAAGGAGCAGATTTGCTATAAACAGGTATATCAATGCCTCCAACTATTAAATTAGCTAAAGCATCTTTATAAGCGTTTAAAACAGATAGATTCGGATCCTTCATTTCATCAAATATAATTATTTTTTGGCATTATATTTTTTAGCTTCTCTCTCTAATGTTTTTAATAATCTTTTTTCATAGATAGGAATGTTTTGCAAATAAGCAGGTATAAAATATGGTTGCGGTTTTATTCCTGTTTTTACAATGCTAACTGCTATTGGATAAGCTAATTTCTCATCAATGCCTTTTCTCCTGCACCAATCTCTAATATTATCTAAAAGTTGGTCAAAACTACCTCCTCCTTTGCCTCTATATTTAGCAGCTAATGATTCAAACCCTGCAGGAATTTGCACCTTTGTACCTGTACCAAATTCAACATAAGCCGAATAAGGAGCATTAGAAAATATTAGAGATCTATTAACTTGCATTGTTGCTTCTGTTTTAGCTATTGACAATCTTAATTGACCATAATTTACTGTTTTATGATTTGTTAAATTTTGCTTTGCATCAGTAACAATATCATCAGCAGTTACATTGGTAATAGATACTGCTGATCTTTTAGCATCCTCACCAAATGAATTAATTTGAGTTAATAGTTTACTAATATCAATTTTGGGAGTTTTCATCTGTTACTCTGGCTAATATCTCATTAAATCTCCTGCGATCATCTAAATCCCTTACTGAATGGATTGTATAATAGTTGCCATCATATAAAATCCTCATGTCTTTAGTAGGCTCAAAATCTCTCCTGTAACGAGTAGTAAATCTATAACCCTGATTTATTACCTGCTCACCTGCTTCCAACTGTCTACTGCCATCAAAAGGCTTTACATTTGCCCACGTAACTAATACAGGCACAAACGTAATTACATAATCCTGATATTGATTCTCAACGCTTAAAAACGTTCCAAACGTTATGCGCCTATCTAACTTGCCCGGATTCATTAGAATAAAGTTATACGCTTATAAGGCGCTAGTAAATAAGTAACCACCTTTGGCATTTCCTCTTTTGGATTATCTCTATTCTCATAAAGAAAAGTAATTAACTCCTTTATCGCAGTCTCAATATCATCAGGAACATCAGAACCACCATTATAATCCCAGTCATAACCTGCTACATAGGTAACAGTATTAAATCCAGGCTGATCAATCAAAACCTCAGTATACCATTGACTAGTTTCTGTTATAAAATCTAATGCAACATTATCTCTATCTACAACATCCTCAACCGATATTACAGGATAATTAAAAATCCTTAGACTGCCTTTTCTATCAGTTATCTCAGTTAATGTTCTTTGATATAATACTTGCAATGTGTATTGCTCAACCTGATTGACCGCAGATTTTATTAATGCAGTTATTAATCCATCCTCGTATTCGTAATCCTCGTCTAACCTCAGCCACAACTTCGCTTGGGCAAGGCTCACTACGTTTAATTGATCCATATTCTTTTTTACTTTTAAAAGGCTTATCCTTCGCTATTTTATCTTCCATTATTTCATCGCTAATTTACTAATTTTTATTAGCCATTTTTCAAACTTTGCCAACTCCTTGACAGGATCTAATTCCTTTGCCCTCTCAATAGGCTTTTTATCCTTAAATAATTGCTCACTATTTTTGATTGCCTCAACCCATGCGTCAATATCATTCCTCTTAACGAATATGGCGCTATCTGAGAGACTTTCTCTAAATCCCGGTATATCAGATGCAATTACAGGAATATTGCAACACAAGGCTTCTATTTGAGCCATTCCATAACTATCATAATCACTTGGAGATATAAGTAGTTTAGTCATCGCTAAATATTTCCTTATGTCATCCGTAATGCCAACGTATTTAATATTTTTAGCTTTTGCATCTACTATCTGATGGTAGTAACCGCCCTGAACTGCCATAAATTTATGATGAGGCATCCGCTTTGCAATCTCTATTAATATCTGACCTCCTTTGTTTTCGTTATGGTTTATCAGCGTAATGTATTCAGCTTTGCTTGTATCTACATTCTCAAAGTCTCTGTAATTAACAGGCGGATATAATACGTATGTTTCCTGTAAATAGTTCAACTCCTTTTTTGTTTGCTCTGAGTTATAGACAGTAAATACATTTTTTCTAATATTGACTTGAGGATAACCCGCATTGTTATGTGCAAAGTTTATAACCTTCTTAGCATTTAGCCTCTGTTTGTTCATTGCATAGTAAGTACCAGATAGCTGACAGAAAACTAAATCAGCCCAATCCCATAAGTTATTATGGCAAACCTTATAATCCTTTTTCTGTGAGTAAACCTCTATGCCCTCATATTCATAATTCTCAGGATAACGAGTTACGGCTTTTACCTCATGACCTTTGCTCATTAAATACTTGCAGATACGATGCAAACATATTTCTGATCCTGCTCTCTGGTGCGGTAAGTAAATGCCTGGACTTAGTAAAATTTTCATGTTATCTCTATATATAAATATGGTCTAGGCACTTTTGGCGTTTCATGATTATAGTTATGAATATCGCTCTCATGATAATGTATTGATTGCACTTTTGTTGCAGGATTAGACAACCTATAACCTGCTCTGTTTAATTCATAAGCTATTCTGTTATCACAACCAGGAATGCCCATATAAAAGTCTGCAAATCTAACATTTCTAATCTTGCCTCTAAATATCCATGTATCTTGACTATAACGCTCATTATGTAACTTTAATCTGCCTCTGTTATAATCCCATCTACTCAACGCTACACATTGCCTATCATAAAAGTCTAACAGTTCTAAAGATTCATTAAAGTAGATATCTGTATTGCAGATAATTGATATTTGATTAGCATGAGTAACAGTATTGCTTACTAAATCAAAGAAATCCCTATAAGTTGGTCTATTGCCTTTAATTATTATAAGTTTATCTGATACAGGCAGTTTAACATCTCCATCAACAATTAAATAAATGTTATCTATTAGATTGTTAGCTATATTTTGTTTCAGGCAATATAATAACTCCTTTTGCCTCTTTGGATTCTTATCCTCATAAAAGGATGTATAAAGGTTTACCATATATATTTAATCAACCCTATTACTGCTAACAATATAAAACTAAACCCTAACAAGCAAAATGCTCCTGCTATCATGTGAAATAAAAACCTAACTATTTTCATATTGCTTTATTATTTCTTTGTAATTATTATGATACTTATCTATTGCATGATAGCCTACTGAGCCTAACTCAAACTCTGTCTCTACGGAAAACTTATTACAAGTTTCCTTATCGGGCAACTTATAGCCTAATTCACGCATTTTATTGCAGAAATATATATCCTCATTGCCATGTACTCCCATGCCTTTATAAGGATGCTTTGAGCAAATCTCATACATCACTTTAGGATTGCGAATGCTTAAACCTCCGTTCATGCAACCCGGTATGTTCTTAATCCACGCCCCTATAAAGTCCCATTCTAAAAACTCCTCAATTCCTGTCTTTAACAATCCAGAATCATGCTGAAATATTAGCACCCTATCATAAATACAACCCTTCCAAAAGTTAGCATTCGTTAATATGTTATTATAAACCTGAGCAGTCTTAATATGATAAATACCTCCTATGTAAGGAGGCTTTAGATTTAAAACAACCCAATCATCAGATAAATACTTTTTATGCTCTGAGATAGCCTTATTTGCTATTGCTTCCCGATCATCTATAATAATCGCTGCATTCATAATTCAACTGTCTTAGTTATCTTAACCTGCAAGGTATGCTCTGCCTGTTTGCCAAACTGCCAAATAACAATATCTAAATCATTAGCCTCAGCCTCTTTAATTAACTCGTTCAAAATGTTAACTTGCTTCCTAATTTCCTTTGCATAATCTATATCGCTCATACTAACTCTTTATTAAAATTCTTATGTATTTTAAGGCTATCAGGCAAAGTATTTTTATCAAATGATACTGCGTTCCATAAATTGTAAGAAACACAATGCAAATCGCTTATTTGATTATCTGGTGTCCATTTATAAAATATCTCATCTAACCAATTTGTTTTAACTTCATTAGCGTGACCAAATACTAAATATTTGTATCTCATGATAGGCTCAGGCTGACAGGTGCTGAAATGATAGATAGTCTGCTTTAGGTTTAGGTTTTGAGTATTATTCTTGCGATGTAAATTCTCTAATCTAATTGGTCTGAATCCATCATAACAAGCAAAGTCAAAAGACCTCCAAAAGTTTATAAATCCTTCAATGCCATAAAATCTCTCTATGCCCCAGTAAGCATACTCAAAGGATGTTTCTAACTCATCTGATTTGTAAACCTCATCTGAATCTACTGTCAATACTAAATCAAAGCCATGAGTATATTTATATTTTACATTGCGATGCTCATTCTCTGCTCCGTATCTATCTGCTCTGTCCCAAATCATTTTATCACCTAAAACCTCTTTACAAGTATCAAAAATGTATTGCTCATTATCTGGGCATTCCATTTGCGTTCCATGTCCTTGCGATGGTTGCTTACTGTAAGCAATTACCATTTTATCTAAATGGTCAACAACTGATAGCAAAGACTCTTTTAAGTAATCTCCTGCGTAATGGATTGTCATAAATCCTAATACCTTAAACTTGCTCATATATCTCTATTAAATTCTTTACCATGTTATCAAAAGTAAAATTTTGTTTTACATATTCCTGACCTTGTTTAGCTATTTGTTTGCGTTCAGCTTCATTTGCCAAATAATAGTTTATCAATTCAATTAACTCAGGAAATGTTTTCCACGTTCTTAAATGTTCGCCATCTGTAAAAGGCATAAATTGATAGTCTTTAGCTAGGCATAAGCACCCTGATCCCATTATCCTTAATATCCTATCACTTGAGTATTTAGGCTCATCAAAATGGCTTAAATTAATACCTATCTTAATACCTCTATATGCTTTTGACTCCTCTGCCTGACTATGGTTAAAATTACCTGAAACATTATTCCAGTTATTGCCATAGACTCCGTACTGCCCTCTATAATGCCTATTTAATAACTCATTCATTTCTATTCTCATATTTGACAATGGGAACATAGTATGTCCGTAATTATTGCCAAAAAAACCAATTTCTTTTAAGTTCAAAGAATTGCCCTCTGGAGTGTATATCTCAGGATCATAACCAATCTCTAAATAGCCTCCATTCTTAATATTATTTGCATCTCTTAGATTAGTAAACAAAGTGCGGTCTACATACTCAGCCATTTCTATCATCCATTTTGGAGTTGCATCTCTTATATCGCCGTTCCAATTGCAAATCCATGCTCCTGTCTTTTTCATTTCCTTGACAGTTTCTATTTGGATGATGTTAGGTGCTTGAATTTGCATGAATATAATATCAGGCTTAAATGCTTTAGCCATTGCAATAGCTTTGCTATTTACCTCTTTGTCTCCTGTGCTTAACTCTATGTAATCGCTTGAGTTAGCTAAAAATGCTTTTCGCATTGAATCAAAAGGAGGAGGACCAACGCATAAACCTAAATGGAATATTCTCATAAATTGTTAAGTTATAGGTTTACTTTTTAAATTCTTTTGTCAATTTATAGGTTTATTATTTCTGTTTTTACTTCTTGCCAATAATTTGCATTTTCAACTACATACTCTCTTGAATTATCTGCATATTTTATAATTTCCCATAGTATCTCATCTACTGCTATCAATGCACATTGTTTGGCGTTATTATTAAGTTGATTTATAAATACTTCATCGTCATTTGTTTTTGGATAATATGCGTATTTTTTAAACTTTTCAACTAAGTCCTTTGCTTTTTCTTTTGGTGTCATATTTTTCTAATGTTATCCCAATCTTTTATAAACTCTAATATTGATGGATAATTTATTCGACCTGCTCCACACTTCCTGCGTACATGAATCCATCCATTTATGACGCCAATTCTGATTTCATACTCTTTGTGTTTATATAATCCCTCTTGACCTATAAAATTGGCTTTGAACATAAAGCAAAGGTAATTATTTATATAACATAATGAAATAAAAAAAACCTGCCAAATTAATGACAGGCTTTTCATCCTTACACTTATTAACCAAAAAAAATTAGCTAGGATTAGCGTTAAGTGAACCAGTTACGAATGCATCTGTGTAGTATATTGGTAAAGCAATACGACCTTCAACACGAACTGTGATTTTGTTCTCTCTTACGTTTGTACCATCTTCCTCAAAGAATCTTACAATCGGATTCTCACGTACAAATAGTTGCGCACCTTTTGACCAGTCACCAACTAAGTATTTAGAATCGCTCATTGCAGTAGACTTGAAGATAGGAACTCCAGAGATAAACATTTGACCATTTACAAGATCAACTGCAACTCCACCCGGAAGAGTGTAATCATTAGTTGTGCCTCTAGTAAGCATCAAAGCATAGAACTGCTCAGGACTAACAAGGATACCATTTGCAGAGTGGTTGTTTGACTCAATTTGTGCAACTGAATCTAGTAACTTCTCAACCTGAATGGTACGGAAACCTGTGTATGCCTCAGCATTAGTAATCAAACCGCCTAGATTTGGAGAAACACCAGATCCGTTAAGTAATTGATTATCTTCAGCATCAAGATACTGCTCTAACAAACGGCTTTGAAGATAAGATCTCATTGCTGAAATATCATCAAGCGCCTTGCGAGTAATACGAAGGTAACCTGCAATAAACTCAGATGGTGCAACCTCTTCAGTTAAATCGTAATCAATTTGAGATTTTGTACCTGAATTATCTGCCCATGCTGCAACTGATCCCTCAGAACCTGTCTCTTGCAAGTAGTGAATTGCAGAAGTGTTCATAACTCCTGTTGGAAGTAATGCTCTGATGTGCAATTTTCTAGGTGCAGCAGGAATGATGCCCGGTAACATCTGAACGTTAGCAGCAGCTAAGTCAGTAATGTTAGCTAATGACATATCACCTACAGTCTTCAATTCCATTGCAAACTGCTTGATCTCTTTTCTACGGAATTTCTCCAAATTATCAGAGTTCTCATCCATAGCAGTTGCAAATGCCTTATTGAAAGATACTGGCTCTTTGCTTTGTGCATCCATTTTGATTCTGTTGTTTTCTGATTTGGCTTCAAGCAATGCTTTGTCCATTTCGTCTATACGAACATTTGCAGATTTTACTGCATCTTCTAATTTTGCATCAACTGCTTTAGTAGCTTCGCTGATTGCGTTTGAGATGATGGTCTTTGCCTCATCTAGTGTTTTAGCTTTGTTTGCATCTAGCAACTCCTGAGCCTTTAATTCTAAATTGTCCATTTTTTAGTTTTGTAAAACGTTAATTAAACTTGTTAATATATTCGGCTCATCTTTTACTGGAGTGACTAATGTCGGCTCTGCTTCCGATAGTGAATTTTTACCTAAATTGAAAGCCTCTAATTGGAATTGCTTTAACGCTATTTCCAATCTACCAAAGCCTTCATCTGTCAAGCTACCATCTTTTAGCAACTTAATCATTTTTGCAACCTGATCATTTATCTCTGCCATTGTCAAAGACTTGAACCCTGTGAATGGAGTCATAGGATTAGCACCCAAAGTTACATTCGATCCTTCGTATAATTTTATTTCTTTGATCATGCGAATCCCTGTCTTTTGATCGTAGTCTGATTTAATAGTTGAAAAACCAATCGAATGCTGAACTACAATTCCCTCAGCGTAAAGAATCATTGCATCCCTGCCGTATGATGTAGGTGCTATTTTACTCTCAAAGTATATACCTCTCTCCTGAGCCTCTAAAACCATAGGCTTACCATGCGGTTGAGCATAGTTATGCTGATTTAAAAAGAATATCTCATTCGATCCCATAGGACCACGCTCTGCGATTGTTTTGGTTGCTGCACCTGGCATGATAATATCATCATCATAATCCTCATTGCCAAAACTTGCAAAGTAGCCTGTAACTGTCATCCTTTCGGAATCCATGTCCTTTATCTCGGCATTGTAGTTCTTAAATTCTAATAATCCTTTCATCTTTACAAATATATTAATTTTTTAAATATCAAAATTATCCTTTAATATAAGGCGCAGTTCTAGGTTTTAATATAGGTAAACCATCTGAGTCCAATGTTGCTTCTGTAGCCATAACACAACGGCAATTTACAACCTCACTAGCAGGAGCAGATGGATCACCAGGATACATCATTAAAACACCACCAACTATAAAAGGCTGATTAATAGCAATAGGCTCTGTAGTCATTAATAAATGAGTTCTCCTAGTCCGTTTATCCTTTGTGTTAATCCAAAACTTTTTAACCTCATAATCTGAACTCTCAGCACCCATGTTAATTCCAAAGTTGGCTGCGGTTGTGGATTCTGTTCTAGCAATTACTAAAGACCTTGCTCTGTTAAATGCAGGATCGTTTAGCGTTTCTTCAAACAGTTTAGCCTGATCTCTTCTGGACAAATTTTGTCCTAAAATATTAGCTAAAAGATTTTTTATCTTATCAATAGTAGTTTCATCAATGCCTGTAACTTTATTACCTCCAATAAATCTAAAATACTCAACCATCTCAATATACCATTGAGGATTGAAGAAATCTGTAATAAAATCCTTTTTTGTCTTTGGTACTGAATTACGTATCCAGTCATAAGAGAATGTCGCAGCTGATACGCCAACCTTTGTATAGATTTTTTCTAATCCATCATATAAAGGTTTTTGATTTACTAGGAACTGAATATAAACCTGTAAATCATCAAAGTTAGTATCATCTATAAAATCAGTTATGGCTTTTGTCTGCTCATCTAATGCCTTCTTAATAATAGGATAAGCATAAGCCTCATATTCTTTATGTAGCTTTAAATAAGTTTTGTGGTATTTAACACTACTTGCCATTTATGGTTGCATTGTTATACGCCTGGTCTAAAGATAACTCCTCAATAGGTACTAAGTTAGCAGGTACGTAAATGTTCTGCATCTCTGGAGTGCTTATCTTATCGTAACCTTGAGCAATACGTTTCTCGTCAGGAGTTATCCAATAGGAGTTAGCTAACCAATCAGTTAGCTTTGCCATATCCTCCTGCATCTCAGGATAGCTACTAAAGTCAAAATCAAAGTAGTATTTCTTGCCGTATGCTTTAGCGTATGGCTCACAAACAAACTTGTTTATAGCATCTCTAATCTTGCGAGATAATGGAGCGGTTGCATTGTAAATTAACTGCTTAGATGCCCAGCCCATGTTATTATCTGTAGATGCTGATTCGCTACCTGAGAATTGAATAGGAACATGAAAAGCAGTAAATATCTTGCGAGTATCTATGTTAAGGGATTCTATTAATTGTAGATCAGTAGATGGTAAT
>Ga0209253_10004392_pt1 | contig 12307 bp, 5 predicted proteins | sample FrelakmetBRP12BR_FD_187145 | JGI IMG/M metagenome (GOLD analysis project Ga0209253, IMG submission 187145) | Freshwater lake sediment microbial communities from the University of Notre Dame, USA, for methane emissions studies - BRP12 BR (SPAdes)... | ecosystem: Environmental > Aquatic >...
GACCACCTGTTCTTAGTAATTCTATAAGTAAGTGGATATAAACCTATGATTGCAAAGAGATTTAGAAGCTGACCTGTCCATATAATTGATTTTTCAACCGATATCCCACTGATCCAGTAAAAGACGGCACTTACCGCATGAAAACCAAAATGGTACGTGAATGTGGAAAGATTCGCATAAGGTTCCCAAGAATCAAACAAACCTTTATTCTCAATAATCAGGTGAGTGATCATCGTATGTTGATGCGAATCACCATATAAGGGTATCTCCAATGAACGGATCACCCAAAATCGTGAAACAATGATCAAACCAAGGAGCATTAATAATGCAATATCTGCAAGAATGGTATCAAACTCGGGGTGTATTCGTTCTCCATTGAATTGTTTTTTATTCAGAGGGCGAAATCTAAATGAAATAATTGAATTGCGATTCTTCCATCCAAGCGCGATCAAACCTGCCACCGGGGGTATCCAGGCGTATAAAGGACCAAGATGAAGCCCAACCAGGTCAGTCCACAGAAAAAATATAGGATATATCCCAATGCTTAGACCGCAGGATAACCCAAGTTTTGAAGGCCAATTGAGTTCATTCCAACCCCTCCAAAGCATGCTAAATGCTCCCCAACCTGGAAGAACGAATACAAAGAAGCTGACAACAAGAATACCAATCCATTGAAAAGCCAATGGAATTAAACCAAGGATGAAAGCTCCTCGGTCATACTCCAATTGAAATCCAAGCTGGGCTTCTTGTGGATTCACACCTTCATAGAGCGCACCATCCAGATAACTATCCGCCTCTGAGGTAAAGATTTTAATTTCACTACCACCATCAACATCCACTTGCAGGAAGTAATCCTTCCCTTGCGAATTAATTTGTGGAGCGAAATCAAACTTGTAATATTTTTGTTCGGTAATATCCGAGAGCGGAAGCCGCCCAACAGCAATGTCTTCTTTATAATCGGAATTTTCACGCAAATGAAAAGTCAGGCTTCCAGAGTTGGATGCGGAAACAGGCGCTAGTAAAACTGAAACAGCAGCCAATCCATTATTCTGTGCGGTAAAACTTTGCCCAAAAGTTGTACCTGAGCTGATTATTCGGGAATCACTGACGGATAGTATTGAAGAATTACGAGAACAGGCACATAAGAAGATTACAACCAAAAATATGTAGTACAACCTACGCGATAAATGGTGCATAGTTTACTTATTCACAGATTTGGTCATCATAATTTTTTTCTGATGTTTCCAATATACTTTTTATTTAACTGACTTCCAACAAATCTGGTTTTTTTAATTCCCATTATTAGTAATCCAAATTATTAATTAGAAATATCTGGGCTATCTTTTTTTGGGGTTGGATCTGTTATTTCTAATTGTTTTACACGATATAAAACTTCTTCAAGTATCTTCCTATTAAAACCAATCAAATCAGCTACCAATCCAATCAATAGGACCTGGAAACCGACAATAAATAAAACGGCTGCAAGCACTACAGATTGCAAATGCCCGCTCCCTTGCCCAGTAATGTAATAATAAAGAAATCTTCCGCCTAGTAATAATCCTCCCAATAAAAATAATCCTCCAATAATGGAAAAAACTCGCAATGGGCGGTACATGGTATATGACCTCACAATCGTTGAACTTGAATTAGCAATGTAATGTGGGATACTACGAATTAATCTCGAGGGTCTTGTTTGTGGATTTGTCCGAATTTTTACATACTCAACGGTCATTTTGTTAGCACCGGCTTGGATTAAAGTTTCTAAAGTATAGGAATATTCATTCAGAACAATCGTCCGAAGTGCTGCTTCTCTGCTTAGCGCACGAAAACCACTCGTTGCATCTGGGATTTCTAATCCAGAAATTCTAGCAACTACCCAACTTCCCATTCGTTGTAGCAAGCGCTTAGAAGGTGAAAATGCTTCTAAGTTTGCTACACCCCGATCACCTACAACGATCTGTGCCCTTCCATCCAGAATCGGCTCAACCAACAATCGGATGTCATCTGCCTGATATTGATTATCTGCATCAGTATTTACAATTACATCAGCACCATTCTTAATACAAGCATCAAGTCCAGTTGTAAATGCTGCTGCCAGGCCTATATGGCCGGGAAGTTTAACGATATGATGTACACCTGCCAATTTCGCAATTTCTGTGGTTGTATCACTGCTACCGTCATCAATGATCATGTATTCAATTATTTCAAACCCATTGAGTTTTATCGGAAGGGATTTTATAGTTTGGGCAATTACCTGCGCTTCATTATGGCAAGGAATCTGTATAATCAGTTTCATAAATGAAAAGTATACCATTTTATCTCTTGTAATTTTAAATGATACCGATATACTAGTATTCAATGGACCAAAATAAGTTTGGCTCAATGGCTTATATCCCAGGGACCGTTCGTGGGAATCCGGAACCACTCTCATCTTATCTTCCACAAATACCCGATAAGATCATTTCAAATTGGTTAGATAAGAATGTCCCAAAAGGTTCCTTTATCTTGGATCCCTTTGGGGCTTCACCACACCTTGCCGTCGAAGTGGCTCGCTCAGGTTACAGGCTTCTAGTTACAGCTAATAATCCCATCACCAGGTTCTTACTTGAGATGGAAGCTGATCCACCAAAAGAAGAAGAACTGAAATCTGCCTTAGCTGAGTTGGCTGCATCTTATAAAGCAGATGATCGTATGGAGCCGCATATTCGCTCCTTGTATAATACTCGTTGCTCAAGGTGTGGGCAGATAATCTCTGCTGATACTTTTTATTGGGAACATGGTGATCCATCTCCTTATATGCGGATTTATACCTGTCCCTACTGCGGAGATACAGGGGAACGTCCTTGTACATCCTATGACGCAGAGGTAGCAAGTCAATTTTCCAGTAGTGGTTTACACAAAGCCCGCGCCTTAGAACGGGTTGTTGCTGCTTCTGATCAGGATCGAATTCACGTAGAACAGGCTCTGTCGGTATATACTCCTAGGGCGCTTTACGCACTTATCACAATTGTTAATAAGATTGAAGGCTTAAATATCTCACCGGTCAGCCAAAAACATCTAGCAGCATTATTACTGCATTCATTCGATTATGGAAATGCAATGTGGCGGGTGACTGGCTCAAGGGAAAGACGCCGTCAGCTTTCCATACCGCGTCACTATCGGGAAAATAATATCTGGATGTCCTTGGAGCAAGGAATTGATCTATGGAGCCATAAAACTGATATGTCAAATGATCCCGTAGCTCCGGTAACAATCTGGCCTGAAGTTCCACCTATCAATGGAGGAATCTGTATTTATGAAGGTAGGCTGGTTTCCATTGTTGATTCTATTGCAAGTCTAAATATTATTGCTGTATGTGCTGCTCTACCGCGTCCCAACCAGGCATTTTGGACTTTATCTGCTTTGTGGGCAGGTTGGCTATGGGGTCGAGAAGCGGTTGGATTATTTAAGAATGTGCTGCACCGCCAAAGATATGATTGGGGATGGCACACAACTGCTCTTTCAAGTGTATTCAAACAGCTTACCAATCTTCTTGATCCATCTACACCAATTCTAGGATTAATGAGTGAAGTTGAACCCGGTTTCATTGGAGCAGCCCTCGTGGCTGCAGCAATTTCTGGTTGCGGTCTGCAAGGAATTGCTATCCGACCCGAGGAAGAACAAGCTCAAATTGTCTGGAAAACCCAAGAAAAACCACAAGCGACACAAAATTACCTATCATTAATTGATTTAGGTATTCAGTCTGCAAAACAATACATGGAAAGAAGAGGTGAGCCAACCAGCTATCTCAATACGATATCTGCAGCATTTCTGAATATTATCCAATCTCAATCTATTGGTCGAGAACAAATTTATACTGAGAATAAAAACAGGCCTGATCCACAGGCAAAAAGTGGTGATACTCACGATGAAATTGAACCTGCACCTTCAATGGTTTATTCACAGGTATACAATTCCGCTAGAGAAGCACTATCATACCGGTCAGGATTCTTACAATTTAAGCTTCAGGAATCATCGACAGTTGAATCAGAAACAAAAAATCAAGCCGTTCAGGCAACCCTTTTTACATACGACATCGATAATAAAAATGTTGATGATGGCGAGACAGCAGATAAAGATTTCTCAACCTTAGAAGTTGAAGCTTTACCTGAAAAAGAACGGCCTACAAGATCATCTGATATTTCAGAATCAACCATTTTATGGCTACGTGATCCTATCAATATAAATCAGCTGAGCATTTCTGATAGATATGAAATTGCATTGGTAGATTTCCTATCTAATACCCCTGGCATTCGTTTTGAAGAAATAGATCGGATGTTATGTGAAAAATTTCCAGGCCTGTATACACCAGATCCCGAATTTATTCACATTTGTTTAGAATCGTATGGACAGAAAGCATCCACCAATAAAACTCTCTGGCAGCTCCGTGAAGAAGATATGCCGAACCAGAGGCAGATTGATATTGAGAATGCTCAATCCTTTATCCGTCAAATTGCTAATCGTCTGGGAGTTTCCTGTATCGACCAAACCTCAGAAGATATGACAACTACAATTTCATGGGTGGATAATTATGGTGATTTGGATTATTCCTTCTTTCCCACAATTACCACTGCAATTGGGAAAATTGTTTTATTCAGCAAAATTTCTCCCGGAAAAGGGATCATTGTTCTTCCAGCCAGCCGGGCAAACTTGGTTATCTATAAATTACAACATGATCCACGTCTAAGTAAAGCATTTAATCCATCTCAAGGCAATTGGCATTTTCTTAAATTTCGGCATTTAAAATCTTTAGCTGAAAATCCCCTTTTAAATCGAGAAAATCTGGATCAATTATTTAGTCTTGATCCTCTTACTTATTCCAATCCCCAACTACGCCTAATTTAACTATTACTGTTTGAAAGCATCAGGGGGAGGCGTGTAGGTTGCTGTTGGAGTTTCAGTTTCAATTGGAGTTTGAGTTGTCGTGGGAGATTCTGTTGGTACAGGAGTTTGAGTCATAAATGGCGTGCTGGTGTATGATGGGATCGGGGTTTGGGTGATATAAACTGTAGGAGTTATAGTTGGTGTAGGTGTTAAGTATTGAACGTTAATATGAATCAGGCGTTCAGCAAATCCACCTCGTAAATTATTTATTCTTATTTTTACTGTAATTATCCCCGGTGTGATTGATTTAAGATCCCATGAATATATTACACCCGGTTGACTAATCGGTTGATTTCCCACGTATATCTCATTCCATTCTGTTGGATCATTTCCTAGGCCGTAGAGCACGCTAAAATTCATGAAATCAGCAGTAGCATCTAGTTTACCGAAAATATCCATCTGTGAGGTTGTTATGGTTTGGCCTTCAACAGGGGAAGATATCTCAATGATCGGATGAGAATCACCTGATTGGCAATCCCTTCCTGGTGCAAACAAAATTGGATCAGTAAATCCCATTTCTGATGCCCAGGCTTTTCCCTCCGGGAAATTCTGAATCCATCCAATTGCCCATGGATCCATCACATTAATAGTAAATTCTTCTTTTGTAAATTCAGAGCAACCAGTAGAAGCACGGAGACCAGTCCAGTTATCAAGAAATATTTTCGACCATAAATCTTGTGAACTTGGGAGTGGTAATTGATCGAATGCGAAATACTCTGAGCGTTGGTCTGGACACCATTGTGAAGGTTCTGTTCCTGATATCGAACATATAACTCTATCAACAATCCCGCTTGGTTTATTGAATGCTGTAGGATTACTAACATTCATTTTTTGAAGTGCACTTTGAATAAATTCTGACCATATTGGTGCAGCTCCAGTAACTCCGGTGATATTTTCCATAGGTGTATAATCTGCATTCCCCACCCAAACACCAACAGCTAAATCCGGAGTATATCCAAGAGTCCAATTATCCCGATAATCGTTCGATGTTCCAGTTTTAACTGCAGCTGGAAATGGTAGATTTAATACTGAATCTGATCCAAACATAGGAGTTCGGGCAGCGTTGTCGGATAAAATGGAAGTTATTAAAAATGCATGTTCAGGACGAATAACTTGTTCACCTGGCGTAGGTTGATATTCAAATACAATATTTCCTTTATGGTCAAGGATTCTTGAGATGGCAATTGGTGGTAATCGACTCCCACCATTGGCGATCACCGAATACGCACCTGTCATTTCTAATAAGCTGACCTCTCCCCCGCCAAGGGTAAGTGATAATCCATAATCTGGACGGGTAAGGGAGCTAATTCCAAGTTTCTCAGCAATTGAAACCATCCCATCTTCATTTTGTATATTCGGATCATCATAAATACCGGCAAATTGAAGAGCTTTTACAGCAGGAACATTATATGAATTTGCCAAAGCAGAACGGACAGTGACTGGTCCATGGAACCTTCCATCGTAATTAACAGGTACGTAAGGTGGGCGAGGATCGTTTGGATCACCTGATGGAGGAAATTCGTTAGGAACGTCCCAAATCAATGTTGCTGGTGTCCAACCTTTTTCAAATGCTGCAATGTACGTAATGGGTTTAATAGATGAGCCTGGTTGACGGGTAGGACTGGTAGCCATATTTACTTGCCCGTCAATAGCATCATTATAAAAATCAGCAGAACCTACCATTGCAAGGATCTCACCCGTGTTAGGTCGAATAGCAACAAGTGCCCCATTTTTGGCATTATATTCAGTAAGAGAATCAATTTGTTGTTTAACCAATATTTCAGCCTCATCCTGCAAAGCTGGATCCAGAGTCGTGTATACAGAGAAACCTGAACGGTAGATTGTTTGAGTATCAAATTGAGATTCAAGGATAGCGCGAACATAGTTGACCCAATGCGGATATTTAATTAACACATCAGGTGGATGGAATTGATAGTTTTCAAAGGCAGTATACGCTTCTACCGCTGCCAGGGAATCAACACAAATCCTTTGCGGACTATTGCTAACAAATATGCATCCTTGTTCATTGCTTGCTTCATACATTAATGTTAGCACTTGCTTCTGCCTTTCACGAACAGAATCACGATCGTTATATACATCATATATAGAAGGTGCTTGAGGGAGTCCTGCTAAAAATGACGCTTGAGCTAGGTCCAATTTATCGGCTGTTATGCCAAAATATGTCTCAGATGCTGCTTCAACGCCATAAGCAAGGTTGCCATAATAAAACTCATTCAAATAAAGCTCGAGAATTTGGTCTTTTGTGTATCTTCGGGTAAGTTCTGCTGCCAGTAAAGCCTCTCTTACTTTACGTATATATGATTGTTCAGTTCGTTCCGCCGGAGAAAATAATAAACCCCTAGCTAACTGTTGAGTGATAGTTGATGCTCCAGATATTGTTCCTCCACCCCTAAAATTTTGCCAAAATGCCCTGGCAATTGCTGTCCAATCAAATCCGGGGTGGCTGTAAAATGATTTATCTTCAGTAGCTATGGTTGCTGCAACCATATAGGGGGATACTTTATCGAGTGTGATAAATGTTCTCCGCCCCGCTGATGGGTCAAGAATCTCATAAAGTAGATTTCCATTCCGATCGAATATCCTGGTCGTTTCAAAAGTTGATGCCCTTTTTTGTAAATCTTCTACACTGGGTAGAGAAGCAGCAATTTTATAGTATTCATATAATGCAAATGAACCACCGATAAGAATAAGGATGATGCCCGCCAACGCTGCTAGTAAAAACATGCGTAAAACACAGCCAAATCCCTGTTTTACAGAAATCGATGTGCTACTCTTGCTCCGCCTGTTAAATTTTGGTTTATTTTTCTCTGGTCGCTTATGTAAGGGTTGGTCAACATTATCTGGATATGATGCTTTCCCGATATTATTTCCCTGAGGTTGTGCTTGTTTATTATTTTTTATTCCATTTTCATAAGTAGAATGGTATATTTTTTGCGTCTTGCCGAGTAAAGGCATGCCATATTCATCAATCCCTGGTAGAATTAATTTAACTGCTGCATCACCTGGAATTTTTTTGTTTGCTAACTGTGAATTCAAAGCTAACTCTTGATCATGTATTGATACATCAGTAATCTCGTTCTTCTGATATTTATATACATTTGAATTTTCCATCGAGTTGGATATTCCATAATTATCAGGATTCGATGAAGTCTGTTGATCTAATACGCTAGTCTCGTTTTCTTGAGTGAACTGGTCGTGTTCAATGCTAGAAATGTGGGATTCTTCTCCAGTCAGATCACTCTCCCGATTTTCATCAGAATCCAATAGTTTACGAAATCGTCTGGATAAATTATTTGAATCACCTTGATAAGACGAATCGGACATTTTTAATGCGGTTTGCTCGCAACTAATGCCGTCCAGGTACCTTTCATTGTCACTTCACTGTGTTGGTTTTTTACGGATAGCTCAATGACTAATGATCCGCCACCCAAACGGGGAATCGGCTTGGTCTCAATAATGCTTAACTCTGTAATTATTGTGTCACCAATAAAAACTGGGAGTGAAAATTTCCAATTATTGATTTCTCTAAAGGCAAGTACTGTACCCTCCAAAACCCCGGTTCGCATTGCAAGACCAGATGCGATTGAAAGCACTAATAGTCCATGGGCAACGCGCTTGCCAAAAGGAGTCTTTGAACTGAACTCTGCATCGGTGTGAATTTGGTTATAATCACCTGATAATCCTGCGAATGAAACAATATCGCTTTCAGTAATTGTCCTACCTGGTGTTATGATACGTTGACCAACTTCAAACTCCTCAAACCACAAACCCCGCTGAGATGCTAAATTACTCATTAATTCCTCCATTTTAATAAATATTTTTTACTTTAATGTTAAAAAATGAGTAAAAATTATATCATGCGTATATATATATTCTTGGCGATTATTCTTCTTGTTCAATAATTGATTATCAATTATGCATAATTGGAATTACGTTCCTGATCAATTAATCTCATTAACTTTAGCTTCCGATGCTAGGTTGAGCCCGACTGATTATACAAATGATCAAATTTGGGAGCTAAAATTAATCAACACAGAGACGGCTGCAATCTCATTAGAGACGACATTCGGTTTACGGGCGCGGCTTTGCCGGATATTTCCACGATTTATTTTTAATGGGAAGGTGGCAGATGATCCAGCACAATACTCCAAATCAATCAGGATTCATCGATATTTTCCAAATTATCTTGAATTATCCTTCAAACCTTTCTCTAGTGTTAACGTAAATCTTGAATATTGGGTTCCCGGATCTCAGCTAATCGCTGGAAGAATATTAATAACCAATACAGCGCATGAAAAGTGTAATATCCAGTTGGAGTTAGCTGAACTACTTATTCCATCTCCAGATGGTTTTCGGATGACTGTGAATGAAATCGATATGACCACGGTTCTGGTTGGGAAAACATCGAATATTATCCCGTTGCTTTTCCTAACTGGTGGAGCTCAACCAGGAAAAAGCCCATTTCCTTCCCTTCAATTGGTATTCACTATTCCTCCCAATGGTAAACAAGAAGCATTTTGGGCACATGCAACTCTTCCAGATATGGATAGTTCATTCATTATGGCTAAAGAAATAAATAGAAAGAATTGGCATTCGGAAATTGCAAGGATAAGGCGAGAAAATTCAAAACAGTTAGAAATCCATACTGGTAATAAAGATTGGGATACAGCTTTATATTTATCTCAAAATTATGCATATCAATTACTCATTAAGCCAAATAATCACTGTAATTCAGTGTCAAGTGTTGCGATTAGGAATCCTGATCAAGGATTCTCACTTCTAGGAAATGGAACGGATTACAACCATCAATGGAATGGCCAAACCCCACTGGAATCACTCTATTTAACAAATTTCCTTCTTCCCACCTATCCGGAACTGATGAAAGATCTATTGGACAATTTCCTGGAAATTGAGACTCCACATGGTGACATTGACTTGAAACCAGGCTTAGCTGGACAGCGCAGTCATCTCAATGCTACCCCACTACTTGCCTATATTGCCCTACAAATATATAAATATACTAAGGATATAACTTTTTTAGAATCGGTTTTTCCAAGATTATTAACTTTTTTTTATGCATGGTTTTCCAATACTCATGACCGTGATGGAGATCTGATTCCAGAATGGGATCAGGTAGCTCAAACTGGTTTTGAAGATACTCCTTTTTTTTCCCTACATCATCCACACTCATTAGGCATGGATATATCAGTCCTTGAAAGTCCTGGTTTATGCTCCTATCTATATAATGAGTGTAATTCTTTAATTGCGATTGCAATAATTATTAATCATAGTGAACCAATTAGTAAATTAGAAGCGTATGCAATAAATTTAAAAACAATGATCGAGCAATCCTGGAATGAGCAAGCTACAGGATATTTTTATCGCGATCGAGATTCCCATATATCATCTCCAGGTGAAGAAGTAGGTACTATCCAGGGATCTGGGATTATCGAAATTAATACAAACTATCCCCATCCTATACGCCCGATTTTTTTTATAGAATCACAACTGGGAGTCACTCATCCAACAAATATTTTCATTCATGGTAATGGTGCCACAGGCTCTCATCGTATCGAACATATCAATTCAAGCCAAATACATTGGCATCTTGGTCACGGCTATGTGACTGGAGCCTATACTTACAACACAATCGAATTTATCGAAGTAAATGGGATGCACCCTGATGATACGATGGTCATTAAAACGGTCGATTATTCAATCACGGATCAATCTTTGTTGTTTCCACTTTGGGCCGGAGTCCTATCAAAAGAAAGAGCGAAAATCCTGATAAATTTGACGATTATGAATAATAAGAAATATTTAGGCCCATTTGGATTACGTACATGGATAGAATCCTCCAAGGATAACGAAACTCATAAAGAAAATAATAGTATTTTTCTTCCTTGGGCTGCATTGATATTGGATGGTCTTGTCAAATATGGGGAAAGAGCAAAAGCAGCTGAGCTATTTATTAGAATGATGAAATCCTTAAGCAAAAACTCCCAAAAGAATAACACTTTAAACCGTACACACCAAAATAAAGCAAACATACTCTTTGGAGTTCAAAAATCCTTGCCCACATTAATTCCACAAGGCTTGTTTCTCAGGATTCTTGGTTTAGAAATAATCAATCCATATACGCTCGAAATATCTGGGTATAATCCTTTCCCTTGGCCGGTAACAGTTAAATATCAAGGTTTAACAGTAATAAAACAAGAAAAACAGACAATTATTAGTTTTCCAGATGGGCAGACTTCTACAGTCGAGAATGATAAATTACAAAGGATAAATTGTAGGGAATCGAAATAAGAAGATTCGATTAATTACCAGATTTCTACCATTCTCAGTTTTGACATATGTAACATTATAGATATAATTTCATATCTCATAAATTTTTAATCAATTTATATTTAACGTCAACCACTAATGAGGAGATATTATGGATATCAAATTAAACCCTGATGATGTACGCATATTTAGCGGTCGCTCTCACCCAGTGCTCGCAACCTCAATCGCTCGTCATTTGGGTATCCCACTAGAAAAGACCAATTTCTCTCGTTTCAGTAATGACAATTTGTATATCCAATTGGGAGCAAGTGTACGTTCACGTGCAGTTTACCTTGTTCAATCATTGATTCCTCCCGTTAGTGAGCATTTATTAGAGCTATTCATGATGTTAGATATAGCACGAGGAGCAGGTGCGCGCGAGGTTCATGCCATAATTCCCTATTTCTCATATGCTCGGTCAGATAAAAAAAATGCACCCCGCATCTCAATTACTGCCAGGCTGATTGCTGACTTACTTGAAACAGCTGGTGCAACGCATGTAATGACAGTGACTTTACACTCACCCCAAGTTCATGGTTTTTTTAGAATTCCAACAGATCCATTAACTGCAAGAGGAATTTTTGTTAATTACTTGCATGAACTTCAACTACAAGAAAAATTTAATGGAGAGAATACCGTTGTCGTCGCACCAGACTATGGAAGGGCTAGTTCAGCTGCTCGTCTCGCTCATCATTTCAATTTATCATCGATTTCAGCTGAAAAAACACGGATTTCAGATACAACTGTACGAATAAGTAATTTGATCAACAAACAAGTTGCAGGATTTGAGCGAGCGATTATTTTTGATGACGAAATTGCTACTGGTGGTTCAGTTATCACTTTGAGTCGATTATTAATCAAAGGCGGAATAAAACAAATTTATGTGATATGTACGCATGGCCTATTCTTTAAAGACGCATTGCCTCAATTGCAATCCTTTCGCGAGATTACACATATCATCACCACAGACACAGTCCCTATTCCGATAGAAAAAAGGCTTTCTAATTTAACTATACTGTCAGTAGCTCCACTCATC
>Ga0209253_10004393_pt1 | contig 12306 bp, 20 predicted proteins | sample FrelakmetBRP12BR_FD_187145 | JGI IMG/M metagenome (GOLD analysis project Ga0209253, IMG submission 187145) | Freshwater lake sediment microbial communities from the University of Notre Dame, USA, for methane emissions studies - BRP12 BR (SPAdes)... | ecosystem: Environmental > Aquatic >...
TGAACTTCAGCCCCTTCACCTGCACGACCTCGTTCTTCCTGAAGGGCTCGCTGTATTCCTTGCGCTTGTCCTCTGGTATCTCGTCGTAAGGCTCCACTTTACCCGTTCTCTCGTTCATGTCCGTTCACCCACCTTCTCCACTGGCTTCTTCTCCGGCAGGGCTGGTTTGGCCGGCAAGAGGCAACTGGGGTTCTCTATCATGAGCATTGCAGGGTCCATGATGAGGTATCGCCTCGGGGCGATGACCTCTCCGAATATCCCGAACTCGAATGAGAACGCCTCCCTCGGCTCCGTGAAGAACATTTCGAGATTGAACATCGACCTTGGGCTGATGACCGGTGGGACATCGAGGTGGTGCACCCTGCACTCCAGCTCATTGTACCAGTTCGTGAAGTCCAGTGGGGAGTAGGGGAGCCGGACGCCGCTGGGCTCCATGCGGAAGCCGGAGATTTCAGCCGGCGAGGACTCCTTCGGGGGGTTGTACTTGAACCCGTGAATGATTATGTGGGCATACTCCGAGAGCCGGACATCGATGAGGAGCTTTCTCCTGCACCCCTCCTCTCTCGTGTGCTTCCAGTGAGAGAGCCCGAAGTCCTGGGGGGTGAGGTTCCTTCTTCCAAGCTGATTCCCATACGGAAAAAGGCCATCACTAGAATCGGCGTAATCCAATCCGAAGACCTCCTTGGCCCTATAGATAGTATCATCGCGAGCCTGAAGGCGGCGCTTGATGATTCTCTCGGGGACCGGCATGACATCGTGCAGCTCAAGGGTCTTCACCCGGATGGCCAGCCTGTTGAACTCCTCCTGGAGGACCTCCAGGGGGGTCTTCTTCCTCGTTACCTTTACCTTCTTTTTCACCATGTGCTCACCTCTTCTTGCGGGGTACCTGCCGCTTCTGCTTCCTCGACCCCATGAGGGCTATGAGCTCCTCGACATTATCTATGGGCGGGCAGTGCTCCTCCCGGCAGTCGTAGAACACCCCCTCCTTCTTCCGCCTCGCCGGATGGGTGCAGATTAGATTGGACTTCGTGGACCTGCCACCCGTAATGAGGTCTTTCTCCTCCTTGAACTCCTGCGCATGCCTGCACCGGCTCGGGGCGATGAGCCACCTCAGGAGGCTCCGCTTGGCTATCGTGGAGATGGCCTTGGCCTTTCCCTTGTTCCTCTTGAGCTCCTTCTGGAGCCTCGCCTTCATCCCCGTGTCGCTCGGCATCGCCTCACCCCTTCTTGGACTTCTCCAGCAGCTCTGCGCCCCTGAGCAGTATATCGCGTGCCCTTCTGAGCCCCATGTTCTGCCCGAACTGCATGATGTCATCCACGCTGCGCTTGTCCAGCGGGCGCTCTGGGGACAACGGGGGCTCCAGCTCCATCTCCTGTCTCTCCATTGCCTCCGCACACTGGCGGAGCACGCTGGCCATGCCCTCGGGGTCCTTCACTGCGCTCAGGTCTATCCTCACCGGCTCCTTCTCTCCCATGGTGCTCACCCTCCCATCTTCTTGGCGCAATCCTTGCAGTAGTGCCGGTTCTTTCCGTCCGGCTGCACGAACTCCGCCCAGTGCTTGGTCTCCCACCCGTCCTCCTCCATCAACTTGTAAAGGGCATCGGTGTCTTCAGGGGCGTACGTCTGTCGCTGCCCGCACTTGTCGCAGGTCACGGTATATTCCACTAGTATGCTCATGGCTACTCCTTCCTTATCTTGCTCTTTTTACAGGTAGTGCAATCGTACACGCAGCCCTCAGGACACTCGGGATACGGGCGTCTCTCCCTCTTCTTCTCCACGAACTCCTTCACCAGCAGGTTCCTGAACCACGCATCCCGCTTCGCCGCATCCACGAGCCGGTACACAATCCTCATCAGGACCTCTTCATTATTCGGCTTGTAGATGGATGCCTTTATCCGGCTCACCGCCGTGGGGAACACCATCTTGTCGATGGGGTTCAGCGTGGGGTACACCTCGTCCGCAAAGATGTCCACCACTTCAGACAGTACCCTGCGTACCTCGCCCATCTCCGGTAGTTCCGGCATCGCCATCTCCCTCCGCTATCGCCTTCTTCTTCGGTTCCTGCACCAGTATCTTGTTCTCGCAGACCTCTACCTGGAGCTTCATGTCTCCAGCCTTTACGAGGAAGAAATCCATGCCCTCCTCCTCCAACTGCTTCACCTGGCCCGCCAGGGAGTTCTCCACAAGGCGCATGGTGGCCTGGAGCTCGCGCTTCTTCATCTCCCGCATCTCCGGCGGGAACGCGGACAGGAAGCTCTCCTGGGTTTCCGGGGAGAACATGGTCTTCTTCATGTTGTCTACCATTTGGGATTGGAACAGGGGAATCTCTCGGGTCCTCCTCTCCAGCACCATGGCGTTTTCGAGCTGGAGCACCACGGCCCCCGGGTGCTTCCTCTTGCAGTAGATAACATCGTCCACTCCCGCAATGTGGGCGCAGTTGGGCTCCTGGTAGCGCTCCGGCTCTCCGGCATTCACGCTCGACATCGGGGTGCTGGTGTGCGGCAGCGGGGGGCGCTGGGGCGGCTCCCAGAACGCGCACTCCTTCCAGGACCAGCAGATGACCGAGCAGTGGAAGATGGGGTTGCCCCTCCGTCGGAGGCGCTCCATCTCGTCGGCAATATGCTCCGCATAGCAGTTCTTGCAGAGGAACACGCGGTCGTGGAGGTGCTCGCAGGATTCCTTCTTCTTCTTCACTATCTTCCTCGCGATGACCTTGATTTCAAAGTTCTCCTTCTCCTTCTGCTTGGCGAGATACGCCTCGGCCTCCTCGAAGGTCTTCGTGCGGTGCTTCACCTTGCCCGTGGGCTTGTAGATGATGCGGTACTGGATGTGGGACGACTTCCAGTTGTTGAAATTCATTTCGAGATACTCGTCCGTCCTCTTGTCCAGCTCCTTGTTGCAGTCGCTGCACCAATGACTGTCGTTCAGTCCGATGGTCCCACCATCCAGCTATGCTCGATGTTGATTAGCGGCTCATCGCCTTCTTTGGGCGGGGGCCTCTTACTTGGAAAGAAGACCTGGATACCCACGTCGGCACCCACGATATCGAACCCCGTGAGGGTGCCCCCCGTGGCGTAGTCCTCGTCCACGATGATGCCGTACTTCCAGCCGAATATCAGCTTCAGACCGAGCTTCACTCTATCCCATACCTTCATGTGTTCAACTCCTAGACGATTTCTCCGGTAGCATGAGCGGCTCCATGTCGGGCATCTCGCCCTTCTTGAGCCAAGGCACCATGCGCTCTGCAATCGTGACCTGTCTCCCGTCATCGAGCTGCGTGATGAAATAAGGGAGAAACTCTTCCTCGAAGCTCAGGATTCCGAACCGCACGACCTCGAACTTGCTCTTGAGATGCCAGTAGAGCGCGCGATAGACCTGCTGGATTTTCTTTCCCTTGAACGAGACCCTGATGCGGCACGGCTGCACCATGGGGACCTTCTGCCCGCCCTGCTCGAAGAAGACCTTCCTCGCCCACTTGATTTCCGCCATCTCCAGCTCCTTGGAATCTGAGAATTGCACGATGACGGCCCCATTATCTTCGAGCATCTGCCGGATTTTCCCCTGGGAGCGCTCGATGGGGACATCGGTTCCCTTGTAGGGTTCCTTGTAAGGCTCCTTCATTTCCTATCCTCCGGTGTGAAGACGGGGGCTCTCGGCTTCCCTTTAGGGAACAAGTCCCTGATTTCCCCCTCGAAAAGTCCGTCGGGAGAGAAGATTGCCGGGTGGGGCCTGCCGTTCAGAGCATCGCGTTCCCTCCTCAAGCAATATATTTCGTATCTAAGCTCACTCGCTTTTATCTCAAGTTCTTCTACCTCTCTAATGGAATTAGCCGCCTCCTCGATGGAAACTTCATCGGAGGACTCGACAGTATATCTCAAGACATAATACTGTATAATCATTTTATCCCCTAATCGGGAAACGACTGCTAAGACAAGGGGCAGGGAGGATTCCCCGCTCAACCTCTTTAATACCATTTCCTCGACTTGTCTATCACTAAAGATTGAAGATTTCACTTCAATATCGAATAATGGCCTTAAACTCAGACGGGATATTACGGTGAAATCCGGGGAACCCGGCTTGCACCCCCTCTCAACCCGATATCCGCTTTTCTCAAGTGAACTCAAGACAGCGAGTTCGCTCGATTTGAGAAATTCCATGTTTATCGTTGTTGTGCTCAACGACCACCACCACTTTCCTTATCCTTGGGTCCAAACACTGGGGCCCTACCAGTGCCCTTCGTAGTTATTGTGAATGTCGCATCCCCATTCATAACCATAGTCCAGAGATTCAGAGCGTTGTTGTACTCGATGTACATGAACCCATGAAGCTTCCCGGAATGTTTATTCGAGACCGCCTTTCTAAAATGTTCGAGTACCTTTGCATTTAACTCTATCGTTGTTACTGCTCTTTTTCCGGTGTAGGTTGCATCCTCAGCAAGGTCAGGCATGATGTCTCAGTATGGATAAAATGGTATATAATTGTGTTGGTGTCCAACACAATCCAACTGCTTACCAACAAATTCCCCATAATAACTCACGGAAAAGCATTTATATTGGACGCCAATCCCCTTTCCGCCGAAAGGCAATAGGAAGGCGAGAGGTGAAAAAATATGTCTCCGTGGTTTATGAGCTTGATTAACGCACGGCCTGACGACGCAGTTCAGCAGGCCCGTGATGACACCGTGACCAGGGCCAAGGACATCTGGGGCCTCGACTACGCGGACAGCTCCAACGGGCTGTACCCCGCAGGCAACCAGATTGGCCGCACATCGTTCCGCCCCGACGTGGCGAACGTGGGCCAGCTCGTGGCTCCCAGGTCTGCCGGCGGGCAGTGGAGGACCGTGAACACCGGTCTCGGTGGAGGTCCTGGTGGCCCAGTTCTGCCACTCGCTACAGACGTGAACGGATGGGCCCACTGGCTGGACTTCATCCTGGATGAGGACCTCTTCATCATCATTGAGGGCGTCTTCAGCACCGCGGTCGTGCCGACCATCCGGGAGTTCCAGCTCATCCTGTCCGGTGTGTCCCTCCCTGTCGTACAGGTCGAGGAGATATACAACAACGGCCAGGACCTGGTGAAGGGATACTTCGAGGTGCCGGCAGTGCTCTCCCCGAAGTCCCAGTTCGTCATCGATGCGCGCTCCAGCATCTCGTTGGGCGCTCTCGACGAGGGCTTCGGCTTCCTCGGAGAGGCAATCGCGAAGCGCAGCGCCATCATCAGGCAGATTCAGTAATCCTAAATGGGATTGCTGAGAGGCGCTCCGTCGAGGAGCGCCTTCTATTCTTTATTTTATTTTCTTAGCTTAGCTATCATCTCTCCAGAAAAGGATAATTCTTTATAGCCACCGGGTTATTTCCATTAGAGATGAGGGGACATGACCGACGGGAAGTGTTCGTGCACTGAGGGGCTCAAGAAATTGATTTTCTACACATTAGCCGCCAAGTCCCACCTTGAGGGGATGAAAATAATTTCGGGCGAAATCCCTTCTATTAAGGAGATAGAAAATAAACTCCCCGGAATAATCGAAGATTACATTGAGTGCTCCGGGAAAGACTACCCTGAAGAGTCGCCACCAGCGTTGCACATGCTTCATATTGCGAGAGAGAGAATCGAGGAGCTGGGAATAGGTGTGGCGGAAATTCAGACGATATTAAAACACGCGCTCGAACCAGCGAAGATTAAGAAATACGATATCAAAGAGCTGGAATGGATTTGGGTAGATAAGTGAAGAATATCCCCTCAATCCCCAAGATGTTGTGCCCAAAAATAATCGGGCACCTGAAGGTCCGCGGGATGTCGGGCAAGGAGCTGGCCGCGGAGATACGATACTTCCTGAACGTGCTGGCCAAATCTTAAATAAGGGAAAATAGATATAGACGTAAGAAGGGGCCGGTGAGATTACATGGTCGGAGTTCGCCCTTATGACAGACGCGTTTGCTTCCTTTATACCGACGACATCGTGAAAATCGTTGATTATCAAGGGAACGAGGCAATCTTCATCGTGAACCGTCACGAGTCTATCGCTCAGCACTCTGTGAAGTTCACCAGCAGGGCAGTAGCGGGACCACCGGCTTGGCCGAATGCAAGCATCCCTGCGGGACAGTCCGTTTTCTCGGAGTTCTTCTTCTCCCAGCCCGCCCGTGAGAATCGGCTCTTCGAGCTGCGCCCGTTCCTCTTCGCCGTTAGACAGGCAGACATCGGAGCCGGAGTAATAAGGGATGGGAGGCCGATATTCGCCCCCACCCCGATGAGCCATGTCCTGCCGATAGCCCCCTGGGACAGCGACGACCACATCCCCATGGGTGTGGAGCTCGTGTGGAGGCAGCCCACCGGAAATCGGAGGCTGGGCACAGATGTCTCTCACGACACGCCGGTGGACATAGCTGGCGTGGGCACCATCACCACGCCGGATGTGGGCGGTGTGAACGGGGGCTTCATTGATGCCATTCTCGCTCCCATGCTGGACGACTTCAGCGACCTGTGGAAGCTGAACGCCATCTATGGGAACACCATCGAGTTCGGCATAGCCAACAGGACCAACCTCTACTGCAATCCCGGCCTGGTTATCGGCGGGGACGGGGACAACAAGCAGTATTTCATCGGCATCGTGGGGCGGAAGCACCTGCTCGGGAAGTGCCCCGAAGAGCTCAAGAGGAAGGTCATCGACGAGGAAATCGACTACAAGACCATCACCATCGGAGGCATACCGACGGTAACCACGAGGGCTTAGGGGTGAGCTAAATGTCCACGAAGATATTTGGGAAGTACAGGTACAGCCGGTCGCGCTCCATACTTCAGCCTGGTGACCTGGTAAAGGTCATCGACTACGAGGGGAACTACAACTTCTTCAGGCTGGGAAGGAAGGAGCCGATGGGCGGCTTCACCGTGCAGTACACCAGCGCGGCAGACGGGATAGCGGCTGGAGTGGCTTCGAGCTTCTCCGAGTACCGGTTCACGGAGCCGGGGCAGGAAGGAAGGCTCTTCCAGTTCCGCCCCATCGTGTTCGCAGTCAGGAGAGGGAACGAGGCTCTCAGCCCGGGCCGGGGCATATTCTCCCCGATACCCGACATCTTCGCCGTACCCCCGAACCCGGCCCTTGATACCCACATCCCCATGGGTGTGGCGGCGCAGCTCAGGCATCCTGCGGGCACATGGAGATGGGGCACGGATTTCAAGCGAGACATCAATGTCCCGACCCCAGGGGGTCCGGTCCCGAACCCAGCCGTGGGCGGGGTGGACGGGGGCTTCCTCGAAGCGCCCCTGGCTCCCTTCATCGACGACCCCAGTGAGCTGTGGGACTTCTTCACCATGTTCGGGCACACGATGGAGGTCCGGCTCATCAACCGCACCGACTATTTCTGGCCCCCGGGCTTGATGATAGGTGGAGCGGGGGACACCAAGGACTACTTCGTCACCCTGATGGGCGCGAAGTACATCCTGCTCGAACTCCCAGCGGCCATCGTGGACAAGCTGGAGAAGCGCACTCTGGACTATCAGCCGGTGGTCATCGGCGGCATCCCAACCGTAACGACGAGGGCGTAGGTGAGATACCGTGGCGGACGAACTCCCGACGTATCCAAAGATATTCCGAAAGGTAATAGGCGGGGACCCCGCCATTACTTTGAAGTGGGAGAGCCTCTTCCAGATGCCTTCGGATGTTCGGCACTGGAAGATGTACCTCGTCACTGAGGACGGGCTTCCCATTAATCCTCCGCCTGCTCCTCCTGCCGTAGTTCCCGCGGCCATCCAGGTGGCCTACGAAGCAGAACCCGGTGACCAGTGGTGGCCCCTGTTCTACGGTGCGGAAGAAGATTGGAGACACAACCGGCCCGCCCAGGTGTTCGTTCGCCCATTCGCTAACCTAGGGACCAAGTTCATAGTCGTGGCCGAGGTCTGGCTCAGCAAGATGCCCGCACAGACCGGTGAAAACGAGAAGTCGGAGCTCGGACTATTGGGGAAGAGACAGGAGTAAAGGGGTGTAGAGCATGACGCACTACGAGAAAGACGAACTGAAGAAGAAGCTGAAATTCGAACTCCAGAAGATAGCTGACAAGCATTTCAACATAGACACGGACGGACTGATTAAGGAAGACCTCATAGATGCCATCCTCACCGCCCAGGAGGACGCGGAGGAGAAGAAGGCTGCCGAGGAGAAGAAGAAGGCAGCAGAGGCCACGAAGAAGGCGGCGGAAGCTGCAAAGAGAGTAGAGGAAGAGAAGAAGGCAGCGGAGGCCGCGAGGAAGGCCGAGGAAGCTCGGAAGGCGGAGGTGGCGCGCAAGGCAATCGAGGCCGCAAAGAGAGAAGAGGAAGCCAGGAGAGCTGAAGAGGCTCGAAAGGCAGAGGAGGCGAGGAAGGCGGCTGAGGCGCGGAGAGTGGCTGAGGAAGCGAGAAGAAGGGCCGAGGCCGAGAGGGTAGCTGCTGCCGAGCGAGCGAGATTGATAGCGGCAGAGAATGCAAGGAAGGAAGCGGCTGCGGCGGCAGCAGCGGCGGTCCCCCCGAAGCCTGCGCCAGCAAGACCTCCCGTGGAGACGAATATATCGAGAGCAGCGGTTTCCACACCAGCGAAGCCAGCTCCGGCTGAGGAGAAGAAGCCGGAAGAGAAGAAGAAGAAGCCCTACAGTTGGCTATAGGGGAGGCTGGCAGTTGGGCAAGATTCCACACGCATTAGAAGAGACGTTCGACATGATGCTGAGCTGTGTCGCTCGAATAGAAGAGAGTGTGGCCCGACTTGAAAAAGAGAGCGAGAATGGTGGTCTGCCCGAGACCGTGAATGATGCGGAGGTGAAGAAGTGGCAGGAGAAGGCAAGGGCATCGAACGGGAGCTCGGGGAAATCAGAGGCTGCTTAGACGGGCTCAAGGGCGGGATAGAGAACTTCCGGCACAACGAGGAGAATATTTTCGAGCGCCTCGGGAACCTTGAGAAGGAGAACGCCGCCAACAAGCAGAGGATGAGGAACCTAGAGGACAACTTCAAGAAGGCCGAGGAGGAGCGCCGGCGGGAGAAGGACCTGGAGCTCCAGAGGACGAACATCAAGATAGCGGTGGCCTCGGTAATAGTGGCGGTGGTGGGAATACTGGTGGGGATTGCGCTGAGGCTCTGGCTCATTTAATTTCATTTTCGGCAGTATGGACCAGAATTGGCGTTTATATTTTCATTTAGAGCTTTAAGTGAATGTAAGGCACGGCGGTATGATTAAGTCATACTGGTATGCCCCAGTGTGATAAGTATTATATAATCCCAAGTGCATAAGGGGTACGGCAGCACTGTAGGCCGCGGATACTTCTGCCTTATGTGGTTCCGCAGCCGCTGGCTAGTCTGCCACAATCGCAACCTGCCGGTTCGAATCCGGCGGCTCCGTCATGGGAGCGGTGTAGGCTGGGGATACTTCGGTCTATATGGTTCAAATCCATAATCCCCTTCGGGGGATGAAACTCTCCGGTCGCCAATTCCCTCCCACCTTCCGGTTCAACCCCGGATGCTCCGACACGGGAGCACTGTAGGATGCGAGGTACTTCGCCTTGTAAGCGAGAGGTCGTGGGTTCGAATCCCATCGTCCCCACCAATGGGGACGTGGCTCAGCCTGGTAGAGCGCTTAACGTCCTCCGTTCGCCGCTAGTCTCCCACAAATATCCAAGCTGCACGAGATGCGGGGTGTGCTGCGGAACCGGACCCTGCGAATGGGGCGAGGAAGACGAGTACGGCATCTGCGTGCAGCTAAGGAGCAACAAGGACGGGCTCATGGAGTGCCGGCTCCTTGCCGAGGGCAAGGTGGACGGAGAGGACATCGGGATAGGCATGGGCTGCGTCCTAAGAGCACTCGACAGCGGAAGACACTACGGATACTATCGCCCTCTCTTCGAGGAGAGGATGAGGGCGCGCCGGCTCAACTCCGGCAGCTCCGTCGCGGGAGCAGTGTAGTGAATGGGATACTTCGCCTTTGGAGCGACCAGACCGGGTTCGAGTCCCGGCATGCCTTCGGGCATGTAGTGTAACGGTAGCACGGCCCGTTCCCCTTCGCGTCCATACTCTCCCACAGGTGATAAGAGATGGCAAAGCTGAATCGAGGCACGAGAGCGGCAGTATTCGATGCCAGCGGGCAGGTCTCGCCGGCGTCGAGCGGGCTTAGGGAGCGAAAGAGCGCAACGGTGAACGAAGAGGGCGGGCTGGCCTTCAAGATGACCCCTGAGGTCGAGCTCCTCACCCGGGTGATGACCTGCATGGTGGGGGAGCCGAAGTTCTACGACAGCAGCGGAAGTGAGCACCTGGATGCCGTAGTGAAGCTCGTGGGGAAGGTTGCGAAGACCGACCCCGAGCTGGTCCTCAAGATGGCGGCATACGCGAGGAACCAGATGTACCTGAGGACCATCCCGCAGGTCATGCTGGTCGAGGCCACGGCCCACGAGGGCACGAAGAAGTTCGTGCGCAAGTACACCCCTTCCATAGTGAGAAGGGCAGACGAGCTTGCGGAGGTCGTGTCCTACTACATCCAGCGCTTCGGGGAAATAGGGGATGGGAAGACCAAGGACCACCCGAAGGCGAAGAAGGCCAAGGGGATGCTGTGCAACTCCCTCAAGAGAGGGCTGGGGGACGCATTCCACCAGTTCGACTCCTACGCCCTGGCCAAGTACGACCGGGACGGGCCGGTGAAGCTCAAGGACGTTATCCGCATCGTGCACCCGAAGCCCCAGGACAAGGAGCAGGGGAAGATGTGGAAGATGCTCCTGAACCGCGAGCTGCCCCCGCCGGCGACCTGGGAGGTTGCCCTTTCGACAAAGGGGGCCTCGAAGGAGACCTGGGAGGGCATCATCCCGAAGATGGGCTACATGGCCTTGCTCCGCAATCTGAGGAACTTCACGGAGAAGGGCGTGGAGCTCGACGCTATCCTGAAGAAGCTCACGGACCCCGAAGAGGTGAAGCGCTCGAAGCAGCTCCCGTTCAGGTTCTGGAGCGCCTACGCTGCGGTGGCGGAGGCGGAGGGCCTGGAGCTGGACTGGCAGGAAGGCAGGCTCAGATGGGGAAGATTCGGAGGCTCCACCTCTGAAAAGGTGGGCACTTCGAACAAGGTCCTCAGGGCAATGCAGACCTGCCTGGAGGCATCGGTGCAGAACCTCCCCACTATCCCGGGAAAGACGTTCATGACCGCCGACAACAGCGGCAGCATGAGCTCTCCCATCAGCGAGCGCAGCAAGGTGCAGAAGCACCACATCGCCAACCTGCTCCAGAGCATGGCCAACAGGATATCGGACGAGGCCATCACCTCGGTATTCGGGGAGACCTTCAAGGTCGTGCACGCCGACCCCTCGGACGGAATCATCACCAACATGAGGAAGTTCAGGGCGACCGATGTAGACCACAGCACCAACGCCTGGCTCTCGGTGGAGTGGCTGAACAAGCAGAAGGTCGTGGTGGACAGGATAATCCTGTTCTCCGACATGCAGTGCTACTCGACCCACGGGGAGGACCCTGAAGACCACATGGGCTCCCCGGGACAGAGCCTGGCGGAGCAGTTCTGGGCCTACAAGAAGAACATCAACCCGAACTGCATGCTCTACAGCATCGACCTGGCCGGATACGGCACGGCGCAGTTCCCCAAGACGGACAAGAACGTGGTCACGCTGGCCGGCTGGAGCGAGAAGCTGCTGGAATTCATCAAGCGCTACGAGCAGCGCGGTGAGGGGCAGCTCACAGCCATCCAGGAGTTCAAGGCCTTGGCGGTCAGGAAGCCCAAGTCCTGGTTCCCCAAGGAGGCGGATGATGGAGATGGAAAAGATAGCGATAACGATACCTGAAGAGCTGCTCAAGGACATCGACGCGGACAGGACGCAGGGTGGGCGAGGGGAGGTCCCTCGCTCTACCTATATTTGTGCCAAGCTGCGGAAGGTCGTGCCCCAGCAGAAGAGGAAGGACTACCTCTCAGCAGGTTTAGGACTCAGGAAGGGGAAGTGAGCACTATGCCGGTTTCTCCCAAGCATGTGGTGAAGTGCCCGAAGTGCGAGACCACCTACAAGGCAAAGGAGTGTCCTGTGTGCAAGGCACGGGAGAAGGCCTACATGAAGTCCCTGTGGGGCTGGATAGACAGGCCGGTACCGGATTCCTTCTACACCGAGAAGTTCACCTCGAAGGAGCAGGTGCAGGCGCGCTGGGACGAGATACCCAAGGAGGTAAAGCCCCTCGCAAGGGCCATGATAATGCTGGCCACGAAGGACGCCGAGATGGGGCACGGGGGAGACGAGCCCTATGCCTGCCTGAAATTCCGGTGCATGCTTTACGAGCTCTGCGAGAAGCTCAAGAAAAAGGGCACGGA
>Ga0209253_10004394_pt1 | contig 12304 bp, 12 predicted proteins | sample FrelakmetBRP12BR_FD_187145 | JGI IMG/M metagenome (GOLD analysis project Ga0209253, IMG submission 187145) | Freshwater lake sediment microbial communities from the University of Notre Dame, USA, for methane emissions studies - BRP12 BR (SPAdes)... | ecosystem: Environmental > Aquatic >...
TCGCGTTACGTTTAAATCAGAGACCGCGGAAGACCTTGGGATTTTACACGCCAGCAGATAAACTAGAGGCCAGTGTTGCAATCACCGGTTGAGCTCACCTCTTTATTTATTCCCGGTAGGATCCGGGCGAAATGGCGCTTACAGAAATCCTGTCTGTCAAATACTGGTAGCTTGCAAAACGAAGCTGCGCAAATAGATCCCGCTCCCCGTTATATGAATTCCCGTACGGCCTGGATGACCGGAATCTGACGACCGTTACCCTGGTTGCTGCTGCACAAAATGCAAACGGCCATCGATTATCGATGGCCGTTGCTTGAAAACGGGATTTCAGGAATGACTAATTTGGGGACCTCTGAGTCCTACGTCGCCGCACCTGTCTTGCGGCGGCGTAACCAGAAGAAAACCCCGACACCAGCCGCACCCAGCAACAGCGCGATCTCCATTACCCCAGGGCCGGAGCCATGGCTGCCATGCCCGCCCCCTCCTCCTACTGTTAGCGGGATGCGGACCACCGTATTCATCATGCCTTCCTGCTCCTCCAACAATTGCACGGAATATTGACCAAGGTCTGCCAAGTTCACCTCCCCGAGTGAAATACTCCCGGATGGATATACCTTAGGAGGCAGGGACATTATCTCATGTCCATCCGGACCATGCCCTTCCATCATCACGCGCACGGAGAGCGGGACTTTACGGGATTCGGGGTCATTCAAATCCACTGACATGAGTACTATCCCGGGAGCTGGTATTTGCTGGCAGAATGCGTGCATCGGAGGGATATCCCCCTTTGGTTTCTCGTAGGCACTGAAATTCACGGAAAAAGCTCCCTTTATTACACAGTCTCCCGCATGATGACCTTCATGGGCAAGCATTAATTGCGCATGGGCTGGCAGTGTTACCAGCATTATCAGTACGGCCCAACTCAACCGCCCGGCCCATCCAGACACTTTATTCATAACCTCTCCATATTTTGATACCAAATTAATCGTATGCCTAGCCGTCTTGCCTGGACAAATTACTTGCCGGATATCCCATGGAACCGCGCGTTGATTCGCGCAGAGTCCCGATTGACAGGAGCGCCTCGAGAAGAGGGACCGTACATCCGCCCGACCGGACAAAGACTGTATATCAACCAAAGGGAGCGAGGGCGCGTGCCAATTCATGAAACATCCAAGTAATCGGATTGTATAACAAATTAAGCGAGAATAGGAAGCAGCACATTCAAGAATAGCGCCCACTTGATGGGATCGATTGTACGTTTTGAAAATAAAGAAAATTACCTTTTCCAATCTTGCGGAGAAACGTTCCGGATGGCATAAGCCACTGCAAGTCCAAGCAATCCTAATCTTCTGCGAACAGGCACATGTGTCGTTTAAAGAGACCCCTACTTGCTGTACAATGACTTTTCTGATATTAAAGCGTCTCCACGCACTAGCAGAAATTAAAAAGGATCCCAAGATGCCGCAAGAACTACTACGTAAACAAGCTGCTCCTTACAAACCGAAAAAGGGGGAGAGCTACATGAGTTCTAAGCAGCTTATGCATTTTCGCAAGATACTGGAAGGCATGAAAATCGAGCTGGGGCAGGATATAGACCGCACCGTCCACACCATGCAGGATGAGGCTACGATTTTCGCCGACCCCAATGACCGCGCCAGCCAGGAGTCCGACATGGCGCTGGAACTGCGTAATCGCGATCGCGAACGTAAGCTCATCAAAAAGATTGATGAGACCATCGCCAAAATAGAAACAGGGGATTATGGTTACTGCGATAGCTGCGGTATTGAAATCGGACTAAAACGCCTAGAAGCTCGTCCCACCGCCACCCTTTGCATAGACTGCAAGACCCTCGATGAAATAAGAGAAAAGCAAATAGCCAAATAAAACTGGCTGCTCATTTCCCATAGATGAGTCGCGCCTGCCTTACAAAACAAAAAGCCCCGTGTCGCAAGATACGGGGCTTTTTTACAACAACATGCTCAAATGGCAGCTACTCGCTACGAAGTAGCGTCATTGCTGGTGACTTCGATAGCAACTGCTTTCATACTGAGACGTAGCCGCCCCTTTTCGTCAGCTTCCAGCACTTTGACCCGCACCGCCTGACCTTCCTTGAGGTGATCGGCGACATTGTTGACGCGCTCATTGGCAATCTGAGAGATGTGTAGCAAACCGTCCTTACCGGGTAGGACGCTGACAATTGCACCAAAATCCAGAAGCTTCAATACGGTGCCGTCGTATATTCTGCCCACCTCTACTTCGGCAGCGATATCTTCGATACGCTTTCTTGCCAACTCACCTCCCTCGGCGCTAATACAGGCTATCATGACAGTGCCGTCGTCGGTAATGTCAATGGTAGTGCCAGTTTCCTCGGTCAGTGCACGAATCACTGCACCGCCCTTGCCAATAACGTCGCGAATCTTCTCGGGGTTAATTTTGATTTTGATGATGCGCGGGGCATGTTCGGAAATTTCCTCACGGGTTGAGGGCAGTGCTTGTTTCATGATCCCCAGAATATGTATGCGCCCTTCTTTGGCCTGCACCAGCGCGGCGTGCATGATTTCCTTGGTGATGCCCTGAATCTTTATATCCATTTGCAACGCGGTGATACCGCGTTCGGTGCCAGCAACTTTGAAATCCATGTCACCCAAATGGTCCTCGTCGCCAAGGATATCGGTCAGCACTGCAAAACGGTTACCTTCTTTGATCAATCCCATGGCAATGCCTGCCACGTGCGCCTTCAACGGTACGCCCGCATCCATTAATGCCAGGCACCCGCCGCAAACCGATGCCATGGAGCTGGAGCCATTGGATTCAGTGATCTCAGACACAACCCGCAATGAATAACCGAACTCTTCAGCGGAGGGCAACACCGCAATTAACGCGCGCTTGGCAAGACGCCCATGACCGATTTCACGGCGTTTGGGCGTCCCTACCCGGCCGGTTTCGCCGGTAGCGTAAGGTGGCATGTTGTAGTGAAGCATGAAACGCTCTGTATAATCTCCTTGCAGCGCATCAATTCTTTGTTCGTCGCGTCCCGTCCCCAAGGTAGCGATCACCAGTGCCTGGGTTTCGCCACGGGTGAACAGGGCGGAACCATGAGTGCGTGGCAATACACCACTGCGGATGGTAATGGGACGCACGGTACGGGTATCACGCCCATCTATGCGCGGCTCGCCATCCAGAATCCGCGAACGTACAATTTTCGATTCGAGCGCGAAACAAACTTCCTTGACGGCTTGTCCATCTGGACCATTTTCCGCACCGACACCAACCTCGGTAAAAACCCGTTGCCAGATTTTATCTATTGTCTCGGATCGCGCTTGCTTTTGTTTCAACTGGAACGCGGCACTCAGATCCGCTTCTGCCAGCTTGGCGATTCTTTCAGCCAGGGCTGTATCTCTTTGCACCGGCGCCCAATCCCATGCGGTTACACCAGCATCATCGGCCAGTTCGTTGATAGCATTGACTACTGCCTGCAGTTGCTGGTGACCATACATGACAGCGCCCAGCATCACGTCTTCCGGCAATTCTGTTGCTTCAGATTCAACCATCAGTACGGCTTGTTGTGTGCCCGCCACTACCAAATTTAGCTGGGTTTGTTTCAGTTGGGTAGCGCTCGGATTTAGTACGTAGTCGCCGTCAATATAGCCAACACGGGCAGCTCCAATGGGCCCGCCGAAGGGGATGCCGGAAAGCACCAGCGCAGCAGAAGCGCCAATCATTGCCGGAATGTCCGCATCCACTTCATTATCGGACGATAAAACCGTGGCAACGATTTGCACTTCGTTATAAAAACTGTCTGGAAACAGCGGGCGAATGGGGCGGTCGATCAGGCGGGAGGTAAGTATTTCTTTCTCGGAAGGGCGGCCTTCGCGCTTAAAAAAACTGCCGGGTATTTTGCCGGCGGCGTAGGTTCTTTCCTGGTAATCCACGGTCAGCGGGAAAAAATCCTGTCCTTGCTTGACATTTTTCGCACCCACCACGGTGACCAGCACCACGGTGTCGTCCATTGTAACCATCACCGCACCATGTGCCTGTCTTGCGATTTCACCAGTTTCCAGTGTTAGTTGATGACGTCCGTAGACGATACTTTTCTTGATCGGTTTCAATTAACTGTCCTTTTTCTATGAAAGCACTTCGGTTCCATGCCCGGCTGTCCCATGCAATACAGGATCCGCACCACTGCTTGCCGTTCCCTCGGTCAGAGGAGATGCCAGCCTATTTCCGAAGACCCAAGCGCTCGATCAACGTACGATAGCTATCAGCGCTTCTGCGCTTGAGATAATCAAGCAATTTGCGCCGGCGATTCACCATGCGCAACAAGCCGCGGCGGGAATGGTGATCCTTGACATGAGCCTTGAAATGGCCGGTCAACTCATTGATGCGGGTGGTTAACAGCGCCACCTGCACTTCAGGAGAACCCGTATCTCCAGCAGCTCTTTGATAATTGCGCACTACCTGCGCTTTCTGATCGGTTGTGACTGGCATGTGTATTCTCCAATAAATGCCTGATGCGAAAGGCCGACATTCTACCCTTTAATGGGGCGAATTCTCAAGTAACCCGCCGAATTTATTTTGCAGCTCGGGACACCTCCAAAACAAGTAGTGCGTCAACTTGACCTGAAATAACAAAGATCCTAAAAAAACAGCGCCTCTTCATTTGCGACCGAGACCGGTGGTATTGGCCCACGTAACCGTCTCGAATCGAAGATATCTTTCAGCTGTTCATCAAACATCGATGCCGATATGCTATGTTGCCGCGCAAGATCGAATCTGCCTATTTTTTTAAAAATTTACAGAAAACCCGAACTTAATCCGATGGCAGGGGGGTTGACCAAAGATCGACTAACCGTTACTGTTCTTCGTTCCCCGTATCATTTATTTACAGTCAACATTGGGATTACCTGAGGGTATGAATACGGAATTAACAGGCGCTGAGATCACGATACGCTGCTTGCAGGAAGAAGGGGTGGATTATATCTTTGGCTACCCCGGTGGGGCTGTGCTCTACATTTATGACGAATTGTTCAAGCAGGACAAGGTCAAGCACGTCTTGGTGCGGCACGAGCAAGCTGCAGTGCATGCAGCAGACGGCTATGCACGTTCCAGCAACAAGGTAGGGGTTGCCTTAGTGACATCTGGTCCCGGCGTAACCAATGCCGTCACCGGGATTGCCACCGCCTATATGGACTCAATCCCGCTGGTTATCATCAGCGGGCAGGTGCCAACTCATGCCATCGGCTTGGATGCGTTTCAGGAAGTGGACACAGTCGGCATCACACGCCCCTGCGTCAAGCACAACTTCCTGGTTAAAAATATCACCGAACTAGCCACTACCATCAAGAAAGCGTTCTACATCGCCTCAACTGGGCGTCCCGGACCGGTGCTGGTGGACATTCCCAAGGATGTAAGCCAGCAGAAAACAGCGTTTGCCTACCCTGAGAGCGTTGTCATGCGCTCTTACCATCCAGTCACCAAGGGACACTCCGGGCAGATCAAGAAAGCGGCACAACTGATACTGGATGCGAAACGCCCGATGATCTACGCCGGGGGCGGTGTGATCCTGAGTGATGCAGCCATGCAATTAACCGAGTTGGTGCGAATGCTGGGCTTCCCCTGCACCAACACACTGATGGGACTGGGCGGATTTCCGGCCACCGACAAGCATTCTGTCGGCATGCTGGGGATGCACGGTACTTACGAAGCCAATATGGCGATGCAGCATTGTGACGTACTGATCGCTATCGGCGCGCGTTTCGACGATCGCGTGATCGGCAGCCCCAAGCATTTTTCTAACGAAGAGCGCAAGATCATACATATTGACATTGATCCGTCATCTATATCCAAACGCGTCAAGGTGGATGTACCCATTGTCGGCAGCGTTTCCGAGGTACTGGTCGAACTCATCAAGCTGCTCAAGACCCGTAAGGAAAAGCCTGACCAGATCGCGCTTAAAGCGTGGTGGACACAAGTTGATCTGTGGCGTGCACGTGATTGTCTCAAATACGACCGGGCAAGCACCATCATCAAGCCGCAAATGGTGGTCGAGAAGCTCTACCAGGTAACCAAAGGCAATGCTTTCATCACCTCAGACGTGGGTCAGCACCAGATGTGGGCAGCACAATTCTACAAGTTCGACAAACCGCGCCGCTGGATTAATTCCGGTGGTCTGGGAACCATGGGTTTCGGTTTGCCAGCGGCAATGGGGGTACAGTTTGCCAACCCGCGCGGGTCGGTAGCCTGTGTCACCGGCGAAGCCAGTATCCAGATGTGTATTCAGGAATTGTCTACCTGCAAGCAATATGGTCTGCCGCTCAAGATCATCAATCTTAACAACCGTTATATGGGAATGGTGCGGCAGTGGCAGGAATTTTTCCATGGCAATCGCTACGCTGAATCCTATATGAATGCACTGCCTGACTTCGTTAAATTGGCTGAGAGTTATGGGCATGTCGGCATGAAAATTGAACAGCCGGGCGACATCGAAGGCGCGTTGAAAGAAGCTTTCAAACTCAAAGATCGCCTAGTATTCATGGACTTTATTACTGACCAGACCGAAAACGTATTCCCGATGATACCTGGTGGCAAAGGTCTCTCCGAAATGATTCTGGTCTAAGGAAAATGCGACATATTATTTCTCTGCTGATGGAAAACGAAGCCGGCGCTTTGTCCCGCGTAGCTGGCCTATTCTCAGCGCGCGGCTATAATATTGAATCGCTCACAGTAGCGCCCACTGAAGACCCCACTTTGTCACGCATGACCCTGGTCACAGTCGATTCGGACGATGTGGTCGAGCAAATCACCAAGCAACTGAACAAATTGATCGAAGTGGTCAAAGTGGTGGATTTGAGCGATGGCGTTCACATCGAACGCGAATTGATGCTGGTAAAAGTACGTGCTGTCGACAAGGATCGGGAAGAAATAAAACGCATGGTCGATATTTTTCGCGGGCGCATCATCGATGTCACCGACACGTCTTATACCATCGAACTGACCGGTACCGGTTCTAAACTTGATGCTTTTCTCGACACTATAGAACGCAGTACGATTCTGGAGACAGTTCGTACTGGTGCTTCCGGCATTGGTCGCGGCGAACGAATATTGAAAGCGTAGCGGCGCCCCCGACATGCGTGGGGGTAACATATGCCTCATTTATCCGACTAGCCCCTATTCCCAACCAAAACAGAAAGGAAAACAATGAAAGTTTATTACGATAAAGACGCTGATTTGTCCCTCATTAAGGGTAAGAAAGTTGCCATCGTGGGTTACGGTTCGCAGGGTCACGCTCATGCCAATAATCTGAACGACTCTGGCGTAAAGATTATCGTCGGTCTGCGTAAGGATGGCGCGTCCTGGAGCAAGGCAAAGAAAGCCGGCCTTGTCGTCAAGGAGATTGCAGAGGCTGTTAAAGGTGCAGACGTCGTGATGCTGCTGTTACCTGATGAACAGATTGCCGCTGTTTACAAATCAGAGATCGAGCCCAACCTCAAGAAGGGCAGCACCCTTGCGTTTGCTCACGGCTTCAATATCCATTACGGTCAGGTAACGCCGCGTGCTGATCTTGATGTCATCATGATCGCGCCCAAAGGTCCGGGTCATTTGGTGCGCTCAACCTATACGCAAGGTGGCGGAGTACCTTCGCTCATCGCCGTACACCAGGACAAGTCCGGCAAGGCACGTGACTTGGCTTTGTCCTATGCCGCAGCTAACGGCGGTACTCGTGGTGGCGTGATCGAAACCAACTTCCGCGAGGAAACCGAAACCGACTTGTTCGGTGAGCAGGTGGTGCTGTGCGGGGGTCTTACCGCTCTAATTCAGGCTGGTTTTGAAACACTGGTTGAAGCGGGTTACGCACCGGAGATGGCTTATTTTGAATGCCTGCACGAAGTAAAACTTATCGTGGATTTGATTTATGAAGGCGGCATTGCCAACATGCGCTACTCCGTCTCCAACAACGCTGAATATGGGGATGTTTCGCGTGGCCCGCGCATCGTCACCGATGCAACTCGCGCCGAAATGCGCAAGATTCTACGTGAGATTCAGACCGGTGAATATGCACGCGAATTCATCCTGGAAAACCAGGCAGGTGCGCCCATGCTCAAAGCCAGCCGCCGCCTTGCTTCCGAGCACCAGATTGAGGTGGTCGGTGCAAAACTACGCGACATGATGCCGTGGATCAAGAAGAACAAGCTGGTCGATCAAACAAAGAATTAGAGGAAAGTGAAAAGTGATATGTGGCATATAAAATCCGGATCTCTTAGCAATAAGAGGGTTCGCCATCCATTGCCCACTATTCACTATTCACCTACCTCATGAATTATCCCCATCCCCTCATTGCGCGCGAAGGCTGGCCTTTTATCGCGGCAGCAACCATTATCACGGTGCTGGTCAACATTTTTGCCGGCTGGTTGTGGGCGCTGCCGCTGTGGCTGATCACGCTTTTCGTTCTGCAATTTTTCCGTGATCCGCCACGTACGATTCCGCAACAAGCCAATGCCGTGCTAGCACCCGCCGACGGCAGAATTGTCGCAGTTGAAAATGTACAGGATCCTTATCTCAAGCGTGAAGCCATCAAGGTGAGCGTATTCATGAACGTGTTCAATGTCCACTCCAATCGCAGTCCGGTGGACGGTGAAGTACGCGGGCAGTGGTATTTCCCCGGCAAGTTCATCAACGCCGACCTGCCCAAAGCTTCGCTGGAGAATGAACGCAACGCCTTGTGGCTAAGAACCGCCGGTGGTGCTGACGTAACCTGTGTGCAAGTCGCCGGATTGATTGCGAAGCGCATACTATGCTACGTGAAACCGGGTGACCATCTTATGCGTGGCCAGCGTTTCGGTTTCATCCGCTTCGGTTCGCGGGTGGATACGTATCTTCCCCTCGATACCAAGATCAAGGTTAGTATCGGTGACAAGGTTTATGCGACACTGACCGTACTCGCGGAATTTCCCCAGTAACTCGAGCCACCCAGCATCACCTACTGTTTACCATCCAGCCATAACCGTTTACCATGCACTGGTCTTCTTGTGTATTGTGTAACTAAGGCGTAATCCTCAGATGCCACGCTTCATGCTTAAATCCAAACTACGGCGCCGGGGTATTTATCTGCTACCCAATCTGTTCACCACTGCCGCGCTATTCGCCGGATTTTATGCCATTGTACAGGCGATGAATGGGCATTTCGAACATTCGGCCATATCGATTTTTATCGCCATGGTGCTGGATGGATTGGATGGCCGGGTAGCACGCCTTACACACACCGAGAGTGAATTCGGTGCGGAATACGATAGCCTGTCCGACATGATTTCGTTCGGGGCCGCTCCCGCGCTGGTAATATATGAGTGGGCTTTGAAAGACATGGGCAAATTAGGCTGGATTGCGGCCTTCATTTATTGTGCTTGCGCCGCATTACGTCTGGCGCGCTTCAATACCAACCTGGCGGTAGTGGACAAGCGATTCTTCCAAGGCTTGCCCAGCCCGGCTGCCGCCGCATTAATTGCTGGGCTGATATGGGTGATGCTGGATTTCCAAGTCAAGGGGGCCGACATCAGATGGTTGGCATGGGGCATAACGTTATTTGCCGGTCTTACCATGGTAAGCAATCTTCCTTACTACAGCGGCAAGGAGATCAATCTACGCAAGAGCGTGCCTTTCATCACCATACTGCTGCTGGCATTATTTTTTTTCGTGGTGATTCCAAGCCACCCGCCAGTCGTGCTGTTTTGCCTATTTGTGCTTTATGTCCTGTCGGGCTATGTTTTGTGGTTGTGGCGGCTGGCAAAAAAGAAGAGAGATAGCAGGGTGCCGAATGCCTGATAAATTTCCCCCGTTGCACAAACAGAAAAAACTGTTTATATTTGATCGCGTGAAATACATTAACTGCATCCCCTTGCTCTACGCCCTGCACGACCTGCTATTTCTGGCAGCGCTGCTGCGCCCTGCGCGCTAATTACCATACTTTATCTCCCAAATTTGTTCTGTGGGATATGTTCCCCGGATTCCGTATTACAATCAGAATATCTTCCCTGAAACGGAGAACGCCGTGAAAGACCATTTGATTATTTTTGATACCACTTTACGCGATGGCGAGCAGAGTCCTGGTGCATCCATGACCAAGGAAGAAAAGGTGCGTATTGCGCGGCAACTGGAGCGCATGCGCGTAGACGTGATCGAAGCCGGTTTCCCGGCAGCTTCCAACGGCGATTTCGAGGCGGTCAAAGCGGTCGCCGACTGTATCAAGGACAGCACCGTGTGTGGTCTGGCCCGGGCCACTGAAGCCGACATCAAGCGTGCCGGCGACGCGTTGAAAGGCGCCAACTCAGGACGCATCCATACCTTTATCGCCACTTCGCCGATTCACATGGAGAAGAAACTGCGCATGTCTCCAGAACAGGTGGTAGAGCAGGCGGTGAAGGCGGTGAAGTGGGCACGCCAGTATACCGATAACGTGGAATTCTCTCCTGAGGATGCGGGTCGCTCAGATGTCACTTTCCTCTGCCGGGTGCTGGAGGCGGTTATCGAAGCGGGAGCTACTACTCTCAATATTCCTGACACTGTCGGCTATACCATGCCGGAACAGTTCGGCAACCTGATTCGTACCCTGCGCGAGCGTATCCCCAATTCCGGCAAGGTGGTGTTCTCGGTACATTGCCATAATGACCTGGGGCTGGCAGTGGCCAACTCATTATCAGCGGTAATGAACGGTGCGCGCCAAGTGGAGTGCACCATCAACGGTCTGGGTGAGCGCGCGGGCAATGCTGCGCTGGAGGAAATCGTAATGGCGGTGCGCACCCGCCAGGATTTTTTTCCTTGCGACACGCGCATAGACGCCACCCATATCGTGCCGGCCAGTAAACTGGTGTCAGGTATTACCGGCTTTCCGGTGCAGCCCAACAAAGCCATTGTTGGCGCGAACGCTTTCGCGCATGAGTCTGGCATACATCAGGATGGGGTGCTCAAGCACCGTGAAACCTACGAGATCATGCGTGCCGAAGATGTTGGCTGGGGTGCAAACAAATTGTTGCTGGGCAAACACTCCGGTCGCAATGCCTTTCGCAGCCGCTTGGCGGAGCTTGGCATAACACTCGGATCGGAAGAGGCACTCAACACCACATTCATGCGTTTCAAGGAGTTGGCTGACAAGAAGCACGATATCTTCGACGAGGATTTATACGCGTTGGTATCAGACGAAACCATGACCTTGCAGGAACAATACAAGCTATTGTCTCTAACTGCGCATAGCGAAACTGGCGAAACACCTCATGCCAAGATAGTGATCGCCGAAGGAGGCAGGGAATTGCAGGCCCAGTCAGACGGCAGCGGGCCGGTGGATGCCACTTTCCGTGCCATTGAGAAAATTCTGGTCAGCGGCGCCGATTTGCAATTATTTTCTGTTAACAATATCACTAGCGGCACCGACTCACAGGGCGAGGTTACGGTGCGGCTGCAAAAATCCGGGCGCATCGTTAATGGCCACGGAGCAGATACTGACATCGTCGTTGCCTCCGCCAAAGCCTACCTCAGTGCACTCAACAAATTGCACAGCAAGCTGAAGCAGGCACACCCGCAGGTGTAGCGATATCCCGCAATGGGCCAAGGCGAGATAATGCGCGGCAGCATAAAACACCACTATGACACTATCGGAGTGATTCAATGAAAATGATACGGCACTCCGTTACTTTCTTGCTGTGCCTGTTGCCTTTGCTGTCATCTGCCGCACAAGCGCAGGGCTTCTCCTTCAAGGATACTGCGGGCAAAATACACTCCCTTACTGACTATAGGGGCAAGTGGGTATTGGTGAACTTCTGGGCCACGTGGTGCCCGCCCTGCCTGGAAGAAATCCCTGATCTGGTAGCACTTTATGAAAGCCGTAAGGACGTTATGGTGATCGGTATCGTAATGGATTACAGGGACCCAAGAACAGTGTTGAAATTCGTTGATTCCCTGGCAATCTCCTACCCGATTGTGTTTGGCAATAAAAGCATCGTCGCGCAGGTTGGTCCGGTGTCGATGCTGCCCACCACATACCTGTTCAATCCAGCCGGCAGGCCGGCGGCCTACAAAGTGGGGATAATTTCCCGGAAGAGCCTTGAGGACTTCATGCAGGAAAATTCAGCGAATGTACCGAGAACTAACCCTGGGGGACCGGTCCAGCTAAAGCACAAGTGAGCTTGGGAGCAGTTGAGTCATTGACTGAAGGAAATACGTGGTGAGCTCAACCGGTGATTGCAACACTGGCCTCTAGTTTATCTGCTGGCGTGTAAAATCCCAAGGTCTTCCGCGGTCTCTGATTTAAACGTAACGC
>Ga0209253_10004395_pt1 | contig 12303 bp, 13 predicted proteins | sample FrelakmetBRP12BR_FD_187145 | JGI IMG/M metagenome (GOLD analysis project Ga0209253, IMG submission 187145) | Freshwater lake sediment microbial communities from the University of Notre Dame, USA, for methane emissions studies - BRP12 BR (SPAdes)... | ecosystem: Environmental > Aquatic >...
CAAGTATTTTTTGATCCGGTATATTTATTGATCAGCCTGTCGGCATTAATACTAGGTTTTTGGTCGCAAATAAAAGTAAAGACTGCGTTTACTACGTAAACTCAGGTTCCGGCTATGAACAGGATGTCAGGTGTAGAAGCTGCTCGAAGGATTCTTGGTTTGAATGGATTGTATGCAGTTCGTGTGGAACCTGCTCATGATAATCTCAGCGATCATTATGATCAACGTAGGAAAACATTCAGATTACGTGAAACGGTTTTCTCTGTTCCAAGCATTGCATCTGTGGTAGTGGCCGCTCACGAGGCGGGACATGCTATCTAGGACACCCAGGGATATATTGCTTTAATGCAGCTGCTCTAATCTGCGTTGCTGGCGCAGTTCAAGCATTTGGAACGCATTTATACTATGCACTTCTGCTGACTGGGTTCAATCGAGAAGATTGATATTTGCAGGATATGTGGTTATTCGTCAAATATTGGTATCAAAGATAGGATTGATAGAATTGATTTCTGGAGTAAATAATGAATGCGAATATTCGTATTGGTAAAGTTTTTGGAATTCCGATCGGTTTGCACAGCAGCTGGTTCCTTGTATTTGGGCTTGTGCTTATTTCTCTAAGCACGGGTTATTTCCCACAAGAGTATCCACAGCTTAGCTTGATCACAAACATCATCCTTGCGGTTGTAACCACAATTTTGTTTTTTGGATCGGTACTGCTTCACGAGCTAGGCCATTCAATACTCGCCATCCGCAGTGGTATACCCGTCAAAGGCATAACACTGTTTATTTTTGGAGGTGTGGCTCAAATTACTCGCGAGCCCAATTCTCCTGGTGTTGAATTTCGCGTTGCCATCGCAGGTCCATTAACCAGTTTGTCCCTGGCAGGTTTTTTTGGATTGGCCTATTTGCTTGATCATCAAATTCCTTATCTGGCAGCTCCTAGCATCTATCTGGCGCGCATCAATTTGATGTTGGCATTGTTCAACATGATACCTGGTTTTCCATTAGATGGAGGTCGTGTACTACGGGCTTTGGTTTGGCGGTTCACAGGCAATTTCCGACGGGCAACTCAGTTTGCATCTACTAGTGGTCAACTGGTTGCATTTGGCTTCATTGGCTTTGGGATATTCACTGTTTTTACAGGGAATTTCATGAATGGCTTGTGGTTGGCATTCATTGGCTGGTTCCTGCAGAATGCTGCTTCTTCAGCTGCCTATCAGGTGAATTTCCGAGAGCGATTGCGCGGCATTTCGGTTCTGCAGGCGATGGACCGAGGCTGCCCGGAAATTTCAGGATTGCTGTCACTTAATCAGATCGTCCAGGACTTTGTACTAGGGCGCGGTCAGCATACTTTTTTTGTATCTGATGCTGACGGAAAAACGGTTGGGATGGTTACTCTCCAGGATATCACTCGCATTCCCAAGATTCAATGGAGGTTTGTAACCGCTGAAAGAGTAATGATACCGATCAACAGGCTATTGAAATTCGAAAGTTCAGACGATCTCCTTGCGACACTTCAAGCAATGGATGAAGCGAATATTATCGAGGCGCCTGTCGTTTTTCAAGATCAATTGGTGGGGGTTATTTCTCGCGAGCAAGCCAGGCGGTATTTACGATTACGGACTGATTTAGGTATATAAACAAGCCTGTTTCTATCTTGAGCGAATCCGTTCCCCCATGATGACTTATAACCATGGGGGTCGGTTTTTCTATTCCACACTTCTAAGTAACCAGTAAATAGACGGTATACTTATTCCCGAGTACATTTGATTTAGGGTATGTCTCCATTCTTACAATTATCCTTGATTCTGGCGGTTTTAATCGCAGCTGCAAAAACTGGCGGTTACATAAGCTACCGACTCGGACAACCCTCCGTATTAGGCGAACTACTCGTTGGCTCCTATTAGGTCCAACATTATTTAATATTTTAGATATTGCTTATTTTAGTGATGAGCATCTGCCAGAGGTTATCCATCAGATTGCTGAAATAGGAGTCTTACTGCTTATGTTCCTGGCAGGTCTCGAATTGCACCTCAGTGATCTTGCCAAGACGGGTAAAGTTTCTGCATTAGCAGGAGTATTGGGGGTTGTGTTTCCGCTTGTTCTAGGTTTTGGAGCAGGATTGATTTTAAATATAAAAGACAGATCCGCTCTATTTTTGGGGCTAATACTGGCTGCCACTAGTGTAAGCATTTCTGCTCAGACTTTGATAGAGCTTAAAAAATTGCGTAGTAAAGTAGGGATAAGCCTTTTGGGGGCGGCGGTGTTTGATGATATCCTGGTTATTTTAAGCCTGTCAATATTTTCGGCTTTTTTAGGATCTTCTTCAGGTAATGGCTGGAATAGCATCCTTCAAGTATTTCTACAAATGGTGCTTTATATCTTTTTTGCGATACTTCTGGGATTGATTTTCCTACCCAAAGCCAGCCGAAAAATGAGCTCTCTGCCCATCAGCCAGGGACTGATCGCATTCGTAATTGTGATCATACTGTTGTATGGCTGGTCCGCTGAGGTTTTTGGAAGTATGACAGCTATCACCGGTGCATTTCTTGCTGGTCTGATGCTGGCACGTTCTCCAGTGAAAGAACGCATTGAGAATGGGATTGTCGCAATCGCCTTTGGTCTTTTTGTGCCAGTTTTTTTTATAAATGTCGGGCTTTCGACTAATCTTCGAGAGTTGGTTACACCAACATTATGGTTGTTCTTAATTATGGCGTTGACAGCAATTGTTGGAAAGGTCTTTGGATCGGGGATTGGAGCGATTCTTGGGGGGTTTTCAAGCCGAGAAGCTCTTCAGCTTGGTATTGGAATGATGTCGCGGGGCGAAGTTGGACTGATTGTCGCAACCGTGGGTGTTTCTGAGGGTTGGATTTCCAGCGAAGTATTTTCTGCTATTGTGGGGGTTGTCATAGTAACGACACTACTTACGCCACCACTTTTGCGAGCGTCTTTCAATCTGAAGCCTAAAGAGAAACTAGGTTAACTGAAGGAATTAGAGAATAGATGATAATACAAGGAGAGCGAGAATGAGTTTTGCAGTTATCTTAATGATTGATAATCCGGACGATTGTCCCAGAATTCTGGACGCCTGGAATGAAATGGGTATTCCTGGTGCGACTATTCTTGAAAGTACCGGGATGGGGAGAATTATAAAAGCGGGATTGAGGGATGATTTTCCTTTACTGCCCAACCTGGAAGATTTTTTAAGTGTACGCGAGAAACCGCATCGAACTGTTATTTCCGTTGTTAACAGTCAGGACGAAGTTGATAAGATGGCGGAAATTGCAGAGAAAATTATTGGTAATTTGGATGATCCACACACCGGTTTCTTGTTCGTAATTCCTGTATTATCAGTCTATGGATTAGGGAGGAGCAGGAAATGAAAAGGGATGTCTAAAAGGAAATATAGACACCCCCTTTTAATTTTTTTAGAGATCAAGTAAAAGCAGGCACTTTCGGAATGTCCTTCATTGCTTTAGTGATCGCCTCAGATGGATACTCATAATCTTCGAGTTTTCCACTGAAATAAGCCTGATAGGATGCCATGTCAAAGTTGCCATGCCCAGATAGATTAAATAGGATTACCCGTTTTTCACCCTTCTTCTTCGCATCTAATGCTTCGTCAATAACTGCACGAATTGCATGAGCACTCTCTGGTGCAGGAACGATTCCTTCAGCGCGTGAGAATTGAATCGCAGCTTCGAAGGTAGCAAGTTGTGGCACAGCGACTGCCTGAATGTATCCAGCGTTATAGAGTGCACTAATACTGGGCGCCATGCCATGATAGCGCAATCCACCGGCATGAATTAGAGGTGGAACAAATCCATGACCGAGTGTATACATCTTCACAATTGGCGCCATACGGGCGGTATCACCATAGTCGAAGGTATATACACCTTTCGTTAGTGAAGGTGTTGCAGTTGGCTCAACTGCCACCAGGCGGGTTTTCTTTCCTTCGAGTAAGTTGTTTCGCAAGAAGGGATAAGCAATTCCACCAAAGTTTGAGCCCCCTCCGACGCATCCAAAGACAACATCCGGATATTCTCCAGCCAGATCCATCTGTTTCAATGCTTCCTCACCTACAACAGTTTGGTGCATGAGCACGTGGTTTAATACAGAGCCGAGGCTATATTTCTTTGCTCCAGAGGAGGTTGCAGCAACCTCGACAGCTTCAGAGATCGCAATCCCTAATGATCCGGGATTGTCAGGATCCCGGGCTAGCAAGGATCGTCCATATTGTGTACGATCTGTAGGGCTGGCATAAACCTGTGCTCCAAAAGTTTCCATGATATAACGACGGTAAGGTTTCTGGTTATAGGAAACTTTCACCATGTAAACTTCAACGGCAATATTAAAAAAACTTCCTGCCAGGGCTAAAGCAGTCCCCCACTGTCCTGCACCAGTCTCGGTGGTGAGGGCGTGTGTTCCAGAAATCTTGTTATAAAAAGCCTGAGGAATTGCTGTATTTGGCTTGTGGCTTCCAGCGGGAGATACACCCTCATACTTGTAATAGATATGCGCCGTGGTATCCAAAGCTTTCTCGAGCCGACGCGCCCGAAGGAGAGGTGTTGGTCTCCATAGTTTGTATATTTCTCTAACTTCTTCAGGTATTTGAATGTATCGCTCACCACTGATTTCTTGAAGGATTAAATCCATTGGGAATAATACGGATAAGAAATCAGGTGTTACCGGTTCCATTGTTTGTGGGTTTAGAACCGGAGAAGGGGGTACAGGTGAATCGGCATTAATGTTGTACCAGAATTTTGGCAGATCGGATTCGGTAAGCCTAAATTGAGTTTGGTCAGACATGACTTCCTCCTAATGTAAATAATGTAGATTGCCTAGTTCAATCACCAATTTGGTGATTCAATTCTTGGGACATATTGTGCGCTTATATCTTTCGAGGATTAATAAAACGCGCCCTTCCCGCCAGGGGACGAACGCATTGTCCGTGGTGCCACCCCATTTAGGCTAAACCATTAAGAAAAAAACCTGTCGATGTTGCAACAGGTCATTGGCCAGCCCCACTTTTTTCGCAGTCGGTTCAATGGCTGAGTAATTGAACGAACTGCTTTACCAGGATAACGGTGGCATCTCCGGCACAGGCTACTCAAAGACGACTTATTTTGCCTTGCAACTCTAAGGGCCATTCAACGCTGTTGTTCGTGCGGTGTTTTCACCATCGACCGCTCTCTGCATCGCCATTTCAGCGTTTACTCGTCCTCTTCACTGTCTTTTTGTATTCAGTTGGCTGGATTATATGCAAAAGGATGGTTTTGTCAAGGGAGCGACTCGTTTCTTCGTTCAAGTAAACTGTATGTAAATGAATATTCATTTTGCTCATTGGCTTGATAAAAAATGCGATCGCGAATCTGCCATTGTTCCAAATCAAATTCTGGGAACAAAACATCGCAACCAGCTATGGTATCTACCTGTGTTAGATAGATTAAGTCAACCATTGTGATAGCCTGAATATAGATTTCCCCGCCTCCGATGATGAACGCTTCAGTTTCATCTTGTTGGGCTTTAGCGGCTGATATTGCACAAGATAGATTTGAAACAATCTGGCAGCTATGAGCTTGATAATTCTTTTTGCGGGTGATTACAATCATTTTTCGGCCGACGAGCGGTTTGCCTATTGATTCCCAGGTTTTACGTCCCATGATTATCGTATGACCCATAGTAAGTTGTTTAAACCGTTTCAGGTCGTCCTTCAGTACCCAAGGAATCTTCCCATTTTTACCAATGCCTCTTTCTCGATCCATGGCAACGATCATTGAAAGTTTCATAGCAATTTTCAGACAGAAACAACAGCTTTAATATGAGGATGGGATTGGTAGTTTGCTAGCTCAAAATCCTCGAATCGAAAACCAAATATTGAATCAACTGCTGGATTTATGTGCATTTCAGGCAATGGGAATGGCGCTCTGGTAAGCTGAGTCCTTGCCTGGGTAAGGTGGTTTAGATAGAGATGTACATCGCCAAATGTGTGGATAAATTCTCCAGGTGTAAACCCGCAAACCTGAGCTACCATCAAAGTAAAAAGAGCATAGGAAGCGATATTAAATGGTACACCTAAGAAAGCATCCGCCGATCTTTGGTAAAGCTGACAAGATAACGAATTGTTTACCACATAAAATTGGAAAATGGCATGGCAGGGGGGAAGAGCCATCTTTTCGATTTCACCAACATTCCAGGCACTCACAATCAACCGGCGAGAATTTGGATTGATTTTGATTTCTTGAATCAACTCGGTAATTTGATCGATATTTCGCCCATCAGAAGATTCCCAGGATCGCCATTGTTTTCCATACACTGGTCCAAGGTTTCCTTGTTCATCAGCCCATTCATCCCAAATATGCACTCCATGATCCAGCAGAAATTGAATATTTGATTCTCCTCTTAGAAACCATAATAGCTCATAGATAATAGATTTCACATGGAGCTTTTTTGTAGTCAATAATGGAAAACCATCCTGCAGGTTGAACCGCATTTGATACCCAAAAATGGATAGGGTCCCTGTGCCTGTGCGGTCATTTTTCTGGATCCCTTTATCGAGGATGTTCTGAATAAGTTCCAGATATTGTTTCATTTTCTACCACTTGAATAGTCAACGAGAATAAGAAATCTATGTTGTCGTTTATAAAAGTAGTTTAGTCTTTTCGATGTCCAGGTGGATTTGGGCGATCAAAGTAGGGAGATCAGGAAAGCGCATCTCATCCCGCAAACGAGTATGGAATGAAAGCTCAATTCTTTCTCCATAAAGGTCGCTGTAAAAACCTAATAGATGGGTCTCAATCCTGGGAAAATTCGAATCGCTTTGAAATGTTGGGCGGATCCCAATATTTGATACTGCGCGGTATTTCTTGCCTTTTACAGTTGCAATACCAGCATAGACCCCATTGTATGGCATCATCTTTTCAGAAGGGATTTCCAGGTTTGCAGTTGGTATCCCAAGAACTCGTCCGCGTCCATCCCCATGGACCACTTTTCCTTGAACTGAATAATCATGTCCGAGAAGGCTGTTTGCTCCCATAACATTTCCCTCGGCGATTAAAGTCCTTATTCGACTTGAAGATATCACCTCACCCTGGATAGTAATCGGGCGCATCAGATTCACAGAAAAATTGAGCTCCTTACCTAGCTCTGTAAGCATTGCAAAATTACCTTCTCGGTTTCGCCCCAAGGCGAAGTCATGTCCTGCTAATAAATGAGCCAAACCAAGATGATTCTTAAGCAGCAAGATGAACTGACGGGCAGTGAATTTTGCTAATTCCTTACTGAAGGGATGGATGATTACATAATCTACACCTAAAACCCCTAAAATCTGTGCCTTTTCATCAACTGTTGTGAGTGAATAAGGACCAATTCGATCCCGAAGAACCGTGGCTGGGTGAGGATAGAAAGTGAGTACAACGGATGAACCCACAGCGTTGTGTGCGGAGGTCACCAATTTCTTGATGATTGCCTGGTGGCCCCGATGAACTCCATCGAAAGAACCAATAGTTAACCACACTCCTTGAAGGTTAGCTTGTTCCAGTGACCACAGGGTTTGCATTGCATTTCGCCAGTTATTAAAGAATGTTACGTGGGTACTAAATCGCAGTGCTTAATTTGTTATTGCGAATATATGAATATAGACCATTTTAGGATTGGAAAAACACTTTGCGAGGTTGCCATTCTTGAGCTGTCTCGTCTACTTGAAGAAGGGCAACTAGATCACCTTGCTGGCTGACTCCCCTCGCCAGTCCTTTTTGACCTGGGTCTGAGGGGATGCGATGACCATGACGGATTAGTTCTACCTCATCAGCATCTAATTCAACAATTGGCCAATCTGCCAGAGCTTCAGCAGCGGGAATTAAGAATCGATACCAGTTTCCTGCATCAAAGGCTTCCTGCAACCGCCGCAGGGGTACTGCGTCGCGAAGTGTAAAGCGACCACTTTTTGTTCGGCGCAATCCGTTTAGATGAGCACCTGTACCGAGAGTTATTCCAATGTCATTGGCTAAAGATCGGACATATGTACCCGATGAACAATAAACATCGATCACGATCTCGGGTGGAGACCATTCGAGAATCTCCAGACTATAGACATTAATTTTTCTGGGTGCTAATTCGATTTCTTCTCCTTCGCGAGCCATATCATATGCTCTACGTCCATGAACTTTCACTGCTGAAAAGGGTGGAGGTACTTGTTCAATTTCACCTAAAAATTTCTGTAAAACCTCATTGAAGTATTCTTCATTAATGCTATCCACCGGGACTTTGGCAGTGTCCGTAACGACACCTTCAGAATCATATGTATCTGTTGAGCTGCCTATTCGGATGGTCGCCTGATAGCGTTTATCCGACGCAGAAACATATTCGCTAAGTCGGACAGCAGGTCCAATTAATACAACGAGCACACCCGATGCCCGTGGATCCAATGTTCCGGTATGTCCAGCTCGCCGAATCCCAATACCTCGACGAATGATCTGGACGACATCGTGAGAAGTCAATCCTATTGGCTTATCAACTACCAAAACACCAGAGACGACGTTTCTTAAGCTGTCTCTGTCATTTTCTCTCTTAGTAATATATTCATACGGTGAATCGTAATTTGTCACCTCATCCTCCATTCAGTAAAGTAATAGACGAGTCCGCTCAAGGACCTTGGATTGGATTTCTTGAAGCTCTCCCTCAATTTCTGCACCAGAAGCGGCTGGATGGCCACCTCCGCCGAAGCTTAGGGCAACTTCCGAAACATCGATCCCAGGTATCGCTCGCCAGCTTACTTTAACTGACTCTTCAGGTTCTTCACTAAACAGGATGGCTATATCGGTTCCTTCTATAGCCGATAGAATATTAATCAGGTCAGCATCGTCTCGACCAGAATACCCACTCGTCAAGCGATCTTCCAATGTTAGGGTTGTCCACACGACTCGATCTTTGCTTTGTGTCTTTGCCAGTCCGGCTCCCCAAAGCCGAATAGCTTCAAAAGATTTTCTTACCAAAGCTTGATAGTATAGAGTTACCATGTCAATTTCTTTTTCCATCAAATCTGCCGCGATTCTCAATACTTTGGGAGTCATATTTGATGTTCTAAAGCCGATAGTATCCGTGATTATTCCGGTCAGCAACGCTGCTGCAATTGGAGCACTGATCTGTATGTTGAGATATTCGATAATTTCAACGATTAATTCAGACGTGGCTACAGCGCTTGTGTCGACTAAATTATTCTTGGCAAAGAATTCATTAGTTTTGTGATGATCAATATTGAAATCCGGCTGCCCAAGTTTTGACAAGAACTTTCCCGCGCGCAAGAGATCAGAACAATCCAACACACAAATCAGATCAAATTTACCCTCGGGTTTGGCTTTAATTAGCTCAAATCCTTGCAGGTGGTGTAGATTGGTTGGGAGGGAATCCTCAATTACCATTTGCACGTTTTTGCCTATAGATTGAAGCGTTAATCCAAATCCCAATAACGAGCCAACTGCATCACCATCTGGGCGGATGTGTGAGAGGATTAATACTGATTTAGAGTCGTTCAGCTTATCTGAGAGTTCAATCAGGAACTTTTTTTGCATTTGAGATTTTCAGTAAATTAATCCTCTCGAGAGTTAGCTGGGAGAGTGTTATCGGGGGAAGACTTATGTAGAGATGCTATGATGCTTTCTATCCGTTCGGCGCGTTCGAAAGTTGGATCCCAATGGAAGCGGAGCTGTGGAAAAGTCCGAAGTTCAATTTTCTGAGCAAGCGAATGACGTAGATACCCTTGAGCATGATGAAATCCGTTGAGGATCGTTTCTGATCGAGATGAACCTTCTACTGCAGAAACAAAGATATCCGCGAAATAAAGCTCCCGGTCAACTTTTACATCCGTGACCGAGACACCTGCAAGCCGCGGATCAGAGATCTCCTGTAGAAGGATTTCGGAAAGCTCTTCTCGAATTCGGTCAGAGATACGTTGAATGCGTAATTTCGAAACCAATACTTTTCTCCACCAGTTTTTTTCTTTAAACCTTTTCCATAGTATAAAACTCGAGCCGATCTCCTATTTGGACTGCCTCAAAGCCTTTAATTCCGATACCACATTCATATCCTGTTCGTACTTCGCGCACGTCTTCCTGCAAATGTTTCAACGACGAGACATTGGATTCATGGACGATTTCACCGCTTCGAAAAACCCTTATCCGTGCATTTCGACGAGCTTCACCATCCACGATTTTGCATCCTGCGATATTACCGGTTTTTGAGATATGAAATACTGCTCGGACATCAGCATGTCCAATTACTGTTTCTATAAATTCGGGTTCTAACATACCTTGAAGGGCTTTTTCAATATCCTCGATCAAGCGATAAATAATATCATACAAACGAATTGAGACTCCTTCAGTCTCAGCTAATTTTCGAGCGGCAGAATCAGGTTGGACGTTGAATCCGATTACAATGGCTTTTGAAGCAGCTGCCAACATGATATCATTCTCACCAATACTTCCTGTTTCAGAATGGAGTATGTGTATTTTTAAATCACCTTTACTTAAATTGTTTAATGAAGAGACTACAGGTTCTAATGACCCTTGGACATCAGCTTTAATAATCAGACGTAATTCATGGACTTCTCCTGCCTGAAAACGATCAAATAATTCTTCCAGGGTTACGGTTGATCTCTGAGATTCTGAGGTTATGGTTCTTGCAGCTGTATATTCCTGGGTGATTTCTCGTGCATCCCTTTCCGCTTCGACAACCTGGAAAAGATCCCCTGCCGAAGGGACCTCATTCAACCCCATAACCGAAACTGGTGTGGATGGCAACGCTTTATGCACTCGATGACCACGGTAATCAAACATTGCCTTGGAACGCCCGAAGGTATTACCAGCAACGATGATATCTCCTACTTTAAGGGTGCCATTCTGGATTAAAAGAGTTGTCAAGACACCTTTTGCTCGATCCCGCTCTGCTTCAATTACTGTTCCAATGACTTTTCCTTTTGGATTTGCCTTGATATCCATGTTGTCGGCTATCAATAAGATCGCTTCCAGCAAATCTTCAAGACCAAGCTTCTTTTTTGCAGAAATTGGCACAACGATGGTATCCCCATCCCAGTCATCAGGGATTAAACCTGCTTCTGCAAGCTGCTGCTTAACCCGATCACGATCAGCGTTTGGTTTATCAATTTTATTCATTGCTACCAGAATCGGCACACTGGCTGCTTTTGCATGGGAGATTGCCTCTTTGGTCTGGGGCATAACGCCATCATCTGCAGCAACAACCAGAACAACAATATCTGCTCCTTGTGCTCCACGGGCTCTCATCGCTGTAAAAGCTGCGTGACCAGGAGTATCCAAAAATGTGATTGTTCGCCCTTTTATTTCGACTTGGTAAGCGCCAATATGTTGGGTTATGCCACCTGCCTCTCCCTCAGCCACATTTGAGTGTCTAAATGCATCGAGCAGCGTGGTTTTTCCATGGTCTACATGTCCAAGAATTGTTACTACTGGAGGCCTAGGTAATAAATCCTTTGGATTTTCACCAGCAATCATACGCCTCCATAAAGGTATCTCACCGGTGCTTATATCTTCGACCTCAGAGGCTTCTAGTATAGCTTCATATCCCAATTCTGAGGCGACAACAGCTGCTGTATCGAAATCGATTTGCTGATTAATATTCGCCATAACCCCATTTGCCATCAAATTCTTGATGATCTCAATGGGACTTACCTGGATTGTGCGAGCAAATTCTCGAACTGTTATAACAGGAGGTAATTCAATTACTTTGGTGCTAATTTCATTTTCGCTCATCAGGCACCTCTTTTTGATTTAATGTCCGTGCCCCAACCAGCATTCAAAACATACCACGTTTTAATACAAGATCATGCCATAATTCTATTCCGAATAGGATAACAAGTATCTGCTCAATTATGTTTGTATAATCGTGGTAGCCTCGGGCAGAGGGCTACTAATTTTTGCGTCCTCAGGCAATGTCGCCATGTAAAGAGTCAACTTTTGCCTGTCATCTTCATTCAATTCAGTTCGTAATGCGTGAGCCAAGGCTCCTTTCAAGCCAATTTCCCAACAAGACCGCTGGTTATGAAGGTAAGCGCCTCTACCAGCTAATTTACCGCTTGGATCAATTTCCACAGAGGAACTTGTTCGAATAAGACGAATCAGCGACCTCTTTGGAAGAACCTGTCGGCAACCCACACAGGTACGTTGAGGGATATGTTTTTTCCTGGGTGTTGTTTTTTTCTTTCGCACGATATTCCTCAATAATGCTTAGATCACCAACCTTCTTCCCATTCAGCTGCTCCTCGTTTGCGTT
>Ga0209253_10004396_pt1 | contig 12303 bp, 10 predicted proteins | sample FrelakmetBRP12BR_FD_187145 | JGI IMG/M metagenome (GOLD analysis project Ga0209253, IMG submission 187145) | Freshwater lake sediment microbial communities from the University of Notre Dame, USA, for methane emissions studies - BRP12 BR (SPAdes)... | ecosystem: Environmental > Aquatic >...
GCCGCAGCTTCTGGACCGTTTCGGGCTGTGCGTGGAGATCAGCGGGGAGCGGGACGTGGGGCTGCGGAAAGCGATCGTGGAGCGGGTGCTCCTCTTCGAGCAGGACGACGACATGTTCCGGGAGAAGTGGGACCGCGAGGACCGGGTGCTCCGGGACCAGCTGGCCGCCGCGCGTGGGGCGCTCCCGGGGATCAACGTGCCGGAGACGATCCTCGAATCGGTGGTCGCCGTGGTGGCGGAGCTCGGCGTGGCGGGCCACCGGGGGGATATCACGGTGCTGAAGGCGGCGAAGGCCCTCGCGGCGATCAAGGGGATTCCCGTCCCGGACCCGGAGTGCCTCTCCGACGCGTTCCGGCTGGCGCTTCCGCATCGGCTGAAAGAGGACCCGTTCGAAGAGTCCGCCACCGGGCGCAGGCGGCTGGAAGGGGTACTCGCCCGGTTCGGGGCGTAATGGCGGGGTGATCAGCCGTCCAGCTCGGGGGAGTGGGGCTTGATGTCCACCACCGGCGTCCCTTCGATCGCGTCCATCCCGCGGACGCGCAGGACGTTCCCCTCGATCGACAGCAGCGTCGCGGTGTGCAGGGAGAGCGGGTTGGGGCGGTGGGGGGAGCGCGTGGAGAAAACGCCCCGCTCGGGACGGTCCTCCTGGCCGCGCGGGTGCACCTTCAGGCGGTCCCGTTCGGCACCGTGCATCCAGCAGACCACGATGATCTTGCCGCTTTTCCGGTGCGGCGCGTCGACGGAAACGGCCTCGCCCGCGGGGGCAACGCGCCGTTCCAGTCCGTCCAGCGCGGGGAGATACGCCGGATCGACCACGACCTCCGCCTCCTGGTCCGTCAGGGCACCCTGCTTCGGCGCGTCCTCCGGACTTTTACGTTCCGACCGGATCACGCCGATCGGCCGGATCGTGAACACCGCCATCGTTTCCCCCCGCGGTTTCCGATGTTTCTCTCCCGGCTCCCGTCTTTGCTAAGATACACGAAACTGTGCATGCCGGAAGGGAGGTGATCTCCTTGGCGGATTCCAGCCGCTCGCGCCGCCGCGCCCTCTGAGGGCGAAGGTGGCCGTCCCGCCGGTCGGCGGGGGACCCGATGTGTTTCGTTCCTCCTAATCCCAACGCGAAAGGAGATCCATTCCCATGTCCGACGATCGCAACCTGTCCGACCTCTCCCGCAACGACTTCCTGAAGCTTGCCGGCCTCTCCGCGCTCCTCCCCCTGCTCGGGTCCGTCACCCCCGCCTCCGCGGCGACGGGGAAGGAGCGGCTCTACGTGGTGACCCACGCCGACGGCGACGTGGACCGGGCTGCTTTCGCCCTGCTGCTGGCGGGGATCGACGCGAAGAAGATCGGCAAGGAAGTGTCCGGCGTCACGATCTGGTTCACCCTGCAGGGAGCAAAGCTCTGCAGGAACGGGGCGGCGGAGAAGCTGACCTCCCCGATCTTCAGGAAGTTCGGGACCCTCGCAGACCTCCTGGACACGGCCGTGAAGGCCGGGGCGACTTTAAGCGCCTGCCCGTTCTGCGTCGACTTCCTCGATATCCCGAAGTCGGAGTACATCAAGGGGCTGGAGCGCAAGGGCGGGGATTACGTGGCCGCCCAGGTCGGCAAGGCCGACGTCGTCTGGTTGTAGCGGGGAACGGGCGTTAGGGGGACACTCCTTTTTCCATCGACGAGAAAACCAGGAGTGTCCCCCCTCATGGGAAGGAGTGTCCCCCGCCAGTCAGTACAGGTCGTATTTCAGCAGGCGGCAGTCGATGGGGCCGTTCATCACGGGGAATTTCCGGGAGCTTTTCAGCCCGAGAAACTTCGTGACAGCGGGGTTCCCCGAGAGCAGGTACGCCGTCCAGCCGCGGCACCTTTTTTTCAGCGCCTCGCCCATCTCCCGGTAGAACGCCTCCGCCTGCTCGCCGCCGGGGAGGCGGGCGCCGTACGGCGGGTTGCACAGGATCACCCCGGGCCCCTCCCCGGGGGAGAAGTTCCGGATCGCCCGGGCGGAAAACAGTATCCGTTCATTCATTTTCGCATTTGTCGCGTTCTTGACGGCGCCGGAGACCGCTCCCGGGGAGACGTCGCTCCCCTCGATCCGCACCGGGACCGGGTGGCGCGCCGCCTCCCGGGCCTCCGTCATCAGCGCCTCCCACCGCTTCCGGTCGAATCCGTGCAGCCGCTGGAACCCGAAGGAGCGTCCGAAGCCGCCGGGGGCGACGTTCCCCGCGATCAGCGCCGCCTCGATGGGGATCGTCCCCGCCCCGCATGCGGGATCGACCAGCGGCTGCTCCCCCTGCCACCCCGCAAGGAGGATCAGCCCCGCCGCCAACGTTTCCTTGAGCGACGCCTCCGTCGGGGAAGACCGGTAGCCGCGGCGGTTCAGGCTCTCCCCGGAGGTGTCCAGCGACACGGCGCACTCGTCCCGCACGATCCGCACGACGATCCGTACATCCGGGGACACGGTGTCCACGTCCGGCCGGCGTCCCGCGGCGTCCCGGAACCGGTCGACGATCGCGTCCTTGGCCTTCTGCGCCGCGAAGTGGGAGTGGGTGATCCCGGAATCCCGGACGTTGGCGTCCACGGCGATCGTGCGTTCCGGGGGGAAGAGTTCCGGCCACGGGATCTCCCGGGTCCCCTCGTAGAGCGACGCCGGGGTGGGGGCGGAAAACTCCGACAGCAGCGTCACCACCCGGTTCGCCGTCCGGAGCCACAGGTTGGTGCGATAGCAGAGGGGCATGTCCCCGGAGAACGACACCCCCCCGGCGGCGAGGGCGACGTCCTCCCCGCCGAGTGCGGCCACCTCCCCCGCCAGGACCTCCTCCAACCCCTTGAACGTGGTCGCGAAAAACCTACGCATCTCCATGAACCCATGATACGCCGAAGCAAAGGCGCGGAAGAGGGGGACATTCCTGCCAGGGGGACACTCCTTGTTCTTTCGGCGAGAGAACCAGGAGTGTCCCCCCTCATGGGAAGGAGTGTCCTCCGCCAGCGACCATGTGGTAAATTAAGGGTTCTTTACGTTGCGAGCGGGGGGAATTCTCATGACGATCACGCGGGAGGAGGTACTGCACGTCGCTCGCCTGGCGCGCCTTGCGTTGTCCGACGCCGAGGCGGACCGCCTCCGGGAGCAGCTCGGAAGGCTCCTCGATTACATGAAGCAGCTCGACCGGCTGGACACCCGCGGCGTCGTTCCCACCTCCCACGCCGTCGAGATGGGCACCCCTTTCCGGGAGGACGTCGTGATCCCCTTCGGGGATCGCGAGGCGATCCTTTCCAACGCCCCCGACCGGCAGGGCGACTTCTTCCGCGTGCCGCGGATCATCGAAGACTGACGAAGAGGCGAGCGCGCAACCCATGGCGAACGTCCCCGTCCACGAGTGGACCCTCCTCGAAGCGGCGCGGAAGATCCGGGAGAAGGAGATCTCCTCCCGGGAGCTGACCGGCGCTCTCCTCGCCCGGATCGGTGCGCTGAACCCGAAGATCAACGCCTACATCACCGTCCTGCCGGAACGCGCGGCGGCGCAGGCGGCCGCCTGCGACGAGGAGCAGGCGAAGGGATCCCTTCGCGGTCCCCTCCACGGCGTCCCCCTGGGGCTCAAGGACATATTCTGCACGCGCGGCGTGCGCACCACGTGCGGAAGCCGGATCCTCCACAACTTCGACCCGCCGTACGACGCGGCGGTGGCCGGGAAGGTGCTCGCGGCCGGCGCGGTGCTCCTGGGCAAGCACAACATGGACGAATTCGCCATGGGCTCCTCCACGGAGACGTCCGGCTTCGGCGTCACCCGGAACCCGTGGGATCTCTCGCGGATCCCCGGAGGCTCCTCCGGAGGCACGGCGGCGGCGGTGTCCTCCGCGATGTGCTTCGCCGGCGTCGGCACCGACACGGGCGGCTCCATCCGCCAGCCCGCGTCGCTGTGCGGGGTGGTGGGCGTCAAGCCGACGTACGGGCGCGTCTCCCGGTACGGAATGATCGCCTTCGCCTCCTCGCTGGACCAGGGAGGGCCGATCGCGCGGACCGTGCCCGACGCGGCCGCGCTGCTCTCCGTCATCGCCGGGTACGACCGGCGGGACTCCACCTCCGTGGACGTTCCCGTCCCGGATTACCTCGCGGCATCGGGGAAACCGGTCAAGGGGTTGCGGGTCGGGTTGCCGAAGGAGTATTTCGGGGGCGGGGGGCTCGACCCCGCGGTGAAGGCCGCGGTGGAGAGGGCCCTGAAGGCGCTGGTCGACCAGGGGGCGACGGCGGTCGAGGTGTCGCTCCCGCACACTTCGTTCGCCCTCTCTACGTACTACCTCGTCGCGCCCGCGGAGGCGTCGTCCAACCTCGCCCGGTACGACGGCGTGCGGTACGGGCACCGCGCGGAAGGGGCCGCGGGGCTCATCGAGATGATGTCCAGGACGCGCGCGGAGGGGTTCGGCGACGAGGTGAAGCGGCGCATCATGATCGGCACGTACGCCCTCTCCGCCGGATACTACGAGGCGTTCTACGGGAAGGCGCAGAAGGTCCGCACCCTGATCCGCGGCGACTTCGCGAAGGCCTTCGAGGCCGCGGACGTGCTCCTCACCCCCACCGCCCCCACGCCCGCGTTCCGCCTCGGGGAGAAGACGGACGACCCGTTGACCATGTACCTCTCGGACATCTTCACGATACCGTGCAACCTGGCGGGGATCCCGGGGCTCTCGGTGCCGTGCGGACTGTCCGCGGATGGGCTCCCCATCGGGGCACAGCTCCTTTCGGATCATTTCCGCGAGGAGACGCTGTTCGCCGCGGCGGGGGCGATCGAGCGCGCGATCCCGGTGCCGCGCGTGGCGCCGCTGGAGGGATAACGAGGCGATGGAATTCGAGGCGGTCATCGGGCTGGAGGTCCACGCGCAGCTCGCGACGGAGAGCAAGATCTTCTGCGCCTGCTCCGCGAAGTTCGGCGCCTCCCCCAACGAGAACACCTGCCCGGTTTGCACCGGGATGCCGGGCGTCCTCCCCGTGCTCAACCGGAAGGCGGTGGAGTTCACGGTCCGAACGGCCCTTGCCACGTCCTGCAAGGTGCAGCGCAGGAGCGTCTTCGCCCGGAAGAACTACTTCTACCCGGACCTGCCCAAGGCGTACCAGATCTCGCAGTACGAGCTGCCGGTCGCCCTGGGCGGGCACGTCGACATCGAGATCGACGGCGGCGCGAAGCGGATCGGGATCACCCGGATCCACATGGAGGAGGACGCGGGGAAGCTCGTCCACGAGGGGGAGTTCGCGGGGGCGCAGGCGTCGCTCGCCGACCTGAACCGCTGCTCCGTTCCCCTCATGGAGATCGTCTCCGAGCCCGACATGCGCACGCCGGGGGAGGGCGGGGCGTACCTGCGGCGGTTGCGGGACATCCTCGTGTACCTCGAGGTGTGCGACGGGAACATGGAGGAGGGGTCCTTCCGCTGCGACGCGAACGTCTCGGTGCGCCCGGTGGGGCAGAAGGAGTTCGGGACCAAGGCCGAGCTGAAGAACATGAACTCGTTCCGCAACGTGGAGAAGGCCCTCGAGTACGAGATCCGGCGGCAGATCGAGACGATCGAGGACGGGGGCGAGGTGGTGCAGGAGACGCGGCTGTGGGACGCCAACGCGGGCGTCACCGTGTCGATGCGGCGGAAGGAGGAGGCGCACGACTACCGGTACTTCCCCGACCCGGACCTGCTCCCGCTGATCGTCGAGGAGGCGTGGGTCGATACGCTGCGGAAGACGATCCCCGAGCTTCCCGCGGAGAAGATCGCGCGCCTTGCGTCGCAGTACGGGATCCCGAAGTACGACGCCGGGATTCTCGCCTCGGAGCGCCCGCTCGCGGATTTCTTCGAGGCATCCGCGGCGTTCTTCCCGGGGAACGCGAAGACGACGGCGAACGAGTGCGTTCACTGGAAGGACGCGATCCGGGCGGGGAAGCTGTCCCCGGAGACGATCGCCCACGCGGTGGAGGACCGGGAGAACGGGACGGTCTCCGCCACCGCCTCCAAGAAGCTCGTGGAACTCGTCGTCGAGACCGGCAAGCCGTTCCGCGCGCTCCGGGACGAGAAGGGCCTGACCCAGGTGTCCGACGCCTCCGCCCTGGACGCCGTCGTGGACAAGGTCCTCTCGGCCAGCCCGAAGGAAGTGGAGAGCTACCGCGGAGGCAAGGTCGGCCTCCTCTCCTTCTTCGTCGGGCAGGTGATGAAGGAAAGCCGGGGGAAAGCCAACCCGAAGGTCGTGCAAGAGGTATTGAAGAGAAAGCTGGGGTAAGGGGAGCCCATGCGGAAAGCGGCGGTTGTCCTGGCGATCGTCGTCGCGGCCGTCGCGTTCGCGGCCGCCGCGGTCCCCCGCCTCGTGTCCATGGATGCGTACCGGCCACGCGTTGCGGCGGCCATCCTGGAGCGGACCGGGCGTGCCCCGTCGTTTTCGAAGATCTCCCTGAACCTCCTCCCGACCGTCTCAATCCACCTCTCGGATTTCACCCTGTCCGGGCCTCCCTCCCTCCCCGCGGAGAGGTTCCTGATCGCCCCGAAGGCGGAGTTCCGGGTCGCTCTCCTCCCGCTCCTCGCGGGGCGGAACGAGTTCAGCACCTTCCTCCTCCACCGGCCCCGGATCACGGTGCGGAGATTCCGGGACGGGACCCTGTCGGCGGCGGACGTGCTCGAGCGGCTGGGAGCGCAGGACGCCCCCGCGCCGGGGGGAGCGTTCGGCCCGACGACCTCGGTCGTGCTCAAGGGAGCGCGGATCGAGGACGGGACCCTCTCCGTGATCCACGAGGAGGAGAACACCCCGGAATTCCGCACGGAGATCTCCCCCTTCTCCCTCCGGATCTCGGGGATGGGGGAACCTGCGAAACGGTTTACCCTGGAGGCTTCCATCCGGAAACCGGCGGAGGGAAAGGTCACCCTTACCGGGAACGCCTTGCGTAATGCGGCGGGCACCGGGGGGGGAGGGCTCCTGTTCCGCGCCGAAGGGAAGGCGTTCGGACAGAAGTTCACCGCGCAGGGGACCCTCGGGGCTCCGACGGGCGCGCCGGAGGCGGATCTCTCCCTCTCCTTCCCGAAGGTGGACGTCGGGAGGGCGCGGGAATCCTTCCGGGAGCTTTGGCCGGTCCTCTCGGACTGGAAGGCGCAGGGCGTTGCAACGGTCTCGGTCCGGCTGGCGGGGGATTTCAAGTCGCTGGGATTCGAGGTGGAGGCGGACCTGACGCGCACGGGGTGGACGGTGGCCGAGGGGGTGCAGAAATTCATCGACTCGCCGTGCACGCTGATCCTGGAGGGGCACCGCTTCCCGGGCGTCGTCGCGGTCTCCAACGCGGAGCTCCGCTTCCCGCCGCTGCTCCTGATGGCGAACGCCACCTTCTCTCCATCCACCGGGGTCCGCGACTGGGCCCTCTCCGCCCGCGTATCCGACCTCGCCGATTTCGCCAAGGCCCGCGGGGAGGGGTTCACGAAGTGGTCCCCGTCGGGCCGCTTCGTCCTGTCGGGGAAGGGCCGCAAGGAACCGGGCGCCGAAGGCACGTACATCCTCGAAGCCGACCTGGCCGGCGTGGGTCTCTCCTTCCCGGGCCGGCGCTTCGCGCTGTCCGGGTTCAAGGGGCACGTGGACGTGACCCCCGGGAGCGTGGAGTTCTCCCCGCTGGCCGGGCTCGTCAACGGGCAGAGGTTCCTCATCCGCGGCAAGGTGGGCCGGGGGGAAACCCCCGCGGGGGAGGTGGAGCTTCGCATGGGGTACCTCGACCTGGATGAACTGCTCCCCGCGGGGGAGAGGACCGGGACGCGGAAGAACGGGGCGGATGTGACGGCCACCCTGGAAGAGTGGGACGAGAGGCTGGCGTTCTACGCCGACGTCTCGATCGACGCCGGGAACCTGTGGGGCGTCGAGTTCCGCGGGTTGTCCGGCCATGTCCGGCGCGAGAAGGGGACGTTCACGTTCGAGGGAATCCGCGCGACCCTCTTCGGCGGAGAGGTCCTCCTTTCCGGCGGGTTGGGGAAGCCGGGGGACGGGACGGGACTCCGGGCGAGGGTGTCGGCGCGGGACGTGGAGCTGTCGGAATTCCTCGGGGCGGTGAGCTCCCTCGAGGATTACCTCTCGGGGAAGGGGACCCTCTCGCTCGATATCGCGGGGAGCCGAAAGGATCTCGCGGAGTTCCTGCGAACGGCCGAAGGGAAAGGATCCCTCCGGATCCAGGACGGCAAACTGGGTGGAGTCGACCTGCTCGCGCGGGCCGCCGCGGCCGTGGAAGGCCGGAAGGAAGCCGCACCCGCGCCCGGCGAAACGGCGTTCCGGGAGGTCTCGGCGCACCTTGCCGTCGGCGGGGGAAAGGTCCGCTTCACCAACCTCCAGATGACGTCCGGCTCGATGGAGGTCGACGGGGACGCCGTGGTGGGGCTCGCGGATCACGGCCTGGAGCTCTTTTGCACCCTGTGGCTCTCCCGGGAGCTGTCGACAGGCCTGCCGTGGTCGGGGCGGGGATTCCCGGTTTCGGCGGAGAAGCGGGTCGGGGTCCCCCTCCTGGTGTCCGGGACGTTGCGGAACCCGTCCGTGGCCGTCGACACGACGGCTTTGGGGCGGACGCCGGGAAGGATGTTGCGGCCCGGCGTCCCCGGAGGGAGGAGGCGATGACGAAGGCGGGAACGGGGAAGGACGCGCTGCTGGTGGTCGACATGCTGAACGACTTCGTCCTCCCCGGGGCGCCGCTGGAAGTCCCCGGGACGCGCAATATCGTGCCGGCTCTCCGGCGAAGGATCGCCCGGGCGCGGCGGTCCGGGGTGCTCGTGGTGTACCTCTGCGACACCCATAAGAAAAGGGACGCCGAGTTCGCGCGGATGGGTTGGCCTCCACACGCCGTGCAGGGGACTCCCGGCGCGGCGGTCGTTTCCGCCATCTCCCCCGCGCCGGGCGACGTGTTGGTGGAGAAGAAGACGTACTCCGGCTTCCACCGGACGAACCTGGACGCCGTGCTGCGGAGAAACGGGGTGCGACGACTGACCCTCTCCGGCTGCGTCACCAATATCTGCATCCTCTACACCGCCGCCGACGCCGCGATGCGGGGGTACGACGTGGCGGTGGACGAGCGACTCGTGGCCGGGCTTTCGCGGAAAAGCCACGACTTCGCCCTCGACGAGATGGAGCGGGTGCTGGGCGCACGGGTGATCCGTGCACCCCGGAAGTCCGCCCGACGTTGACCTCGCCCGCCCGCAAGGAGCCCAAGATGAACGTCATCCCGACCTGGGAAGAGATCCGCCGCGGGGACACCACGGACATCTACTTCCGCCGCACGATGGAGGTGTTGCGCGCCACCGGAAAGGACGGGACCCGCGTGGCGGCCGAGGCGATCGTCAAGAAGCTCCCCGGCTCGTACGGCTACGGCATCCTCTCCGGCACGGAAGAGCTGCTGTCCCTCCTGTCGGGCCTCCCGGTGGACGTGGACGCCATGGAGGAGGGGGCCCTATTCCACGTCCTGGAGCCGGCGTTCACCATCGAGGGGCCGTACGGCGCCTTCTGCGAGCTCGAGACGGCGATGCTCGGCGTCCTGTGCCAGGCCTCCGGGATCGCCACGGCGTCGTCGCGCGTGAAGCACGCGGCGGGGGAGAAGTCGGTGTTGAGCTTCGGGGCGCGCCGGATGCACCCCGCGCTCTCCACGATGATCGACCGGAACGCCTTCGTGGGCGGGGCGGACGGCGTGTCCGTGATCCGGAGCGCGGAATTCCTCGGCGAGACGCCCCAGGGGACGATGCCGCACGCGCTCGTACTGGTCCTCGGCGACACGGTGACGGCGATGGAGGCCTTCGACGCGGCGGTGGACCCCGCCGTGCCGCGCGTATGCCTGATCGACACGTTGCAGGACGAGAAGTTCGAGGCGATGCGGGTGGCCGAGGCGCTCCGGGAAAGGCTCTCCGGCGTCCGGCTCGACACGCCGGGGTCGCGCCGGGGCGACTTCCGGAAGATCCTTCAGGAAGTGCGGTGGGAGCTCGATCTGCGGGGGTTTCAACACGTGCGGCTGATCGCCTCCGGAGGGCTGGGCGAGGAGGATGTGCGGGCGCTGCGGGACGTGGCCGACGGGTTCGGCGTGGGGACGTCGTTGAGCAACGCGCAGACGGTCGACTACGCCCTGGACATCGTGGAGGTGGAGGGGGTTCCCTTCGCGAAGCGGGGGAAGTGGTCCGGGCGCAAGCAGGTGTTCGCGTGCGATGCGTGCGGCCGGCGCGAGGTGCTGCCCGCGGGTCGCGGCCCCGGGGCGTGCCCCTGCGGAAGCGCCGCGCGCGCGTTGCTTTCCGCGGCGATGCGGAACGGGAATACCCTCCGGGACCCCTCGCCGGCGCGGGAAGTGCGCGAGCGGGTCTTGCGGCAGGTGGAGCGGTACCACGAGCGGGGAGACGGGGCGTGACCGGCCGGTTCCGAACCCTCTCCTGGGAGGGGGAGGCGCTCCTCCTCCTGGACCAGCGGGTCCTCCCCGTCGTGGAATCGACGTGCCGCTGCGCCGACGCCACCGCCGTGGCGGACGCCATCCGGACGATGGTGGTGCGCGGGGCGCCGGCCATCGGCGTGGCCGCCGCCTTCGGGCTGGTCCTCGCGGCGCAGTCCGCCCGGAAGAGGAAGCGCCCCTGGCGGACCGCCTTCGACGAGGCGGCCGTCCTGCTCGCCGGGACGCGCCCCACGGCGGTGAACCTCTTCTGGGCGATCGGGCGGATGAAGGGGGTGGCGGCGGGGCTTCCGGACGATCCGGACGCCGCCGCGGCGCGCCTGGAGAGGGAGGCGCTGGCCATCCTCGAGGAGGACGTGGCCGCGAACCGGGCGATGGGGGCCCACGGGGCGAGGCTGCTCCCCGCGAAGGGATCGGTTCTCACGCACTGCAACGCGGGGGCCCTCGCCACGGCCGGGTACGGGACGGCGCTGGGAGTGGTCCGGTCCGCCGTGGCGGCGGGGAAGAAAATCCACGTGTACGTGGACGAGACGCGGCCGTTCCTGCAGGGGGCGCGCCTGACCGCGTGGGAACTGATGAAGGACGACATCCCGTGCACCCTCATCACGGACAGCATGGCGGCGTCGCTCCTTTCCGCCGGGAGGATCGACGCGGCGATCGTGGGGGCCGACCGGGTCGCCGGCAACGGCGACGTGGCGAACAAGATCGGCACGTACGGCGTCGCCGTCCTGTGCCGCGTCCACAAGGCCCCGTTCTACGTGGCTGCCCCGCTCTCCAGCATCGACCTGTCCGTCCGGACAGGGAAGGGGATCCCCATCGAGGAGCGGGACCCGGCCGAGGTGACCCACCTGATGGGGAAGCGGGTCGCCCCCCACGGCGTCGCGGTGTACAACCCCGCCTTCGACGTGACGCCGGCCCGGTACGTCAGCGCCATCGTGACGGAGAGGGGGGTGATCACCCCTCCGCTGGCGGGTTCCATCCGGAAGCTGTTCCGTTGACCGGTTCCCCCGGAGCCCCGCAGTCCGCCATCGACCGCCTCCGGGAGATCGGCGTCCGGGACACCGCCCGGGCCCTGTCGCTTTTGTCCGAGCTCACCCGCCGCCTTCCGTGGGAGCATGCGGAGTGGGAGAAGGTCTTCCGTTCCGCGCAGAGCGCCCCGGACCCCGGCCTCTTCTTCCTGAACCTGTCCCGCCTGGACGATTCCCTTCCCCCCGAGCTCCTGAGGAAGGCGTTCGGCGACGAGGGGCACCTCGCCGCCATCGGGGCGCTGCTGGGCGGGTCGGAATTCATCCCCGAGCAGATGGCGCGCCGGCCCGAGGTGTTCGAGCGGCTCTTCCCGGGGCAGGGGGTCCTCGGCCGGCCCGCGCCGGAGGAGCTGGAGCGGGAGGCCCTCGAGTCGGCGGACCGGTGCGCGACGGAGGGGGAGCTCAAGGCGGAGCTGCGGCGGATCAAGCACCGGGAGATCGCCCGGATCGCGGCGAGGGACCTCTCGGGGCTCGCCCCTCTCCCCGAAGTGACGGCGGACCTGTCGGCCCTCGCCTCGGCGGCCCTTTCGGCCGCGGTCCGTTTCGCGGGCAGGACGCTTGCGGCGCGGCACGGCTTCCCGCTGGCGGAGCTTCCCGACGGGACGCGGCGCCCCTGCCGGTTCGTCGTGATGGGGATGGGGAAGCTCGGGGCGTTCGAGCTCAACTTCAGCTCCGACATCGACCTGGTCTATCTCTACGAGACCGACCAGGGGGGGACGGAAGGGGGGGGAGAGCCCGTCTCGCTGCACCAGTACTTCGCCCGCCTGGGGGAGGCGGTCACGCGGATCGTGTCCGAAGTGACGGAGGACGGGTTCGTCTTCCGCGTCGACCTGCGGCTGCGCCCGGAGGGGACGCGGGGCGAGCTCGTCAACTCCCTGCGC
>Ga0209253_10004397_pt1 | contig 12302 bp, 10 predicted proteins | sample FrelakmetBRP12BR_FD_187145 | JGI IMG/M metagenome (GOLD analysis project Ga0209253, IMG submission 187145) | Freshwater lake sediment microbial communities from the University of Notre Dame, USA, for methane emissions studies - BRP12 BR (SPAdes)... | ecosystem: Environmental > Aquatic >...
GGTGCAGGCCGGGCTGCTGCCCGAGCAGAAGGTGGCCGCCGTGGAGTCGCTGCTGGCCAGCAGCGGGACAGTGGCGATGGTCGGCGATGGGGTGAACGACGCTCCGGCCCTGGCGCGGGCCTCGGTGGGGATTGCGATGGGGGCGGCGGGCACGGATGCGGCGCTGGAGACGGCCGACGTGGCGCTGATGGCCGACGATCTGGGCAGGCTGCCCTTTGCCGTCAGGCTGAGCCGGCGGGCGCGGGCGATCATCCGCCAGAATGTGGTGCTGTCGTTGGGGATCAAGGCTGTGTTCCTGGTGCTGGCTGTGGCCGGGGTGGCGACGCTATGGATGGCCGTTTTTGCCGACATGGGGGCGTCGCTGATTGTGACGTTTAATGGGATGAGGCTGCTGCGGGAGAAGTGAGGGCTTGAGCCCCACCGCCTTAAGCGATGGGGTCTGCGAGATTTAGGATTGACTGGCCGGCGGCGGGCACTGTCCGCTCGATGCGGGGCTAACGCAGTTACGCGGTACAGCCGGCGGTCCGGGGTACCACCTGAAGATGATGACGGTACTGCTGCTCCTACCTGCCGTGCGCATTGCGCGCTGCGCCATAACAAACAGGCGCCGGGACGTTATGCTCCGGCGCCTCAAATAGCACAACTTATATTGGCCAGACCTAGTCAGGTTCTGCGCCGGCAAATTGCACCGGAACCAGGTGCGGTCCTTGTGTGGAACACCTCAAGCTGTTGCGGACCGAAGGATTCTTCCCGATCGAGTGCTCCTACTCGTGGGATCCGGCATGGCCGTCAGGCCAGCGGCCGGTGGGCTGCGGGAGAGACCCTCCGGGTCCCCATAGTTATTGGTTCGCTTACTTGGGTTCCCTCCTTTCCTTATGGCGGCCCTGGAGGCCGCTTCGCTTATCCGCTTGCCCACACCTACGGGCCCTCACCCGCTTGATGGGCTGATCCCATTATAGCACAGAACTGGGCCCCGAACTGTACGACTGCCCGACGATCGCTCTACGCGGGCAGAACTGAGTTCCGGTTCCTCAGTTTGACGGTCTCGTGCTGCTGCATTGGGCAGCCCTCTTTTGCGTCGGCTGGGCGTTGGGTGGGCGTGGGGCAGGGATGGAACTGAAACAGGGGAGAGAACGTCCCATAAGCAGTTTGCGAAGAAGGGGTTCGCTATGAGCGAGAAGACGAAACTGAACCGTACCGTTCGCTGGATATTGAGTGTGACGCTGATCGTGCTCGGCCTGAGCGTGACCTGGGCTTGGGGCCGGGTAGCACGCCTGGCCGAGCCATCGGGCGGGGAGATGTCGCCTCAACCGGCGGCGCTGTATGCCGTGTGGCAGGCGGAGGGATCCGGACAGGCCGGCCTGTTCCGATCGGCGGACAAGGGCGAGAGCTGGCAGCCGGTGGCCTTGCCCGAGTCGGGCGCGCCTGTCGCCTGGGCCTATGACGGGGACAGCCGCCTGGCGGTTGTCGTGGATGGCGGCTCGCTGTTCCTGTCGGAGGATCGGGGTGACAACTGGGCAACCATCGGCACTGACTTGACCATATTGAGCCTGGCCTGGAGCCAGGACGGCGTGTTGTACGCCGGCACCGACCAGAAGGGGATATACCGGCTGGCATCGGACGGCAGTCTGACCGCTATGCAGGCAGCGCCGGCGGAACTGGCACTAGCGGCTGTCCAAGACCTGACCTCGGCCGGCGGCCGCCTGTTTGCCGCAACGCCCAGCACCCTATTCTACACCGACGACGGCGGCCAGACGTGGGTCAAGTCGATGCCTGTGCCGGGACCGATCTCTGCCCTGGCAGCCACCGATCGGGACACGGTGTATGTTGGCACTGAGACGTGGGCCGTCACCAAAAGCGCTGACGCCGGGCGGACCTGGCAGCCGGCGCTGGAGGGTCTGGGCCTGGCAGCCGGGCAGATGGTCCAGATCACGGCCTTGCAGGCCGATCCGGATCAGCCGGGGGTGCTGTATGCGGCGGTGTCTTATGTGCTGGGCAGCACGCAGGTTCACGTGAGCGCCGGAGGGACGTTCATGACCCTGGACGGCGGCGATTCGTGGCAGGCGCTGGCCGGTCCGACCTTCCCTGAGGCGGAGCAGGCCTTTGACCTGGTGCTGCTGCCCGACCGGCCGCTGTCGGTGTTGGCCGTCACCGCCAACGGGTTGCAGAGCTACGCCGCCGACACGGCGAGCGCACAGGCGGCGCTGGGCAGCTCTGATGCGGAGACGCGGGCGGCCGCAGCCCGGCTGCTGGGGCTGGCCAAGGCGAAGGAGGCAAGCGATGCCCTGCTCGCCGCGCTGGCCGATCCGGATCGGGCGGTGAGCATGGCCGCGGCTGAAGCGTTGGGCCGTATCGCCGACCCGGCGAACAGCAGCGCTCTGATGGTGATGATCGAGCATCCTGACGAGCAGGTGCGCCTGGGAGCGGCACGGGCGTTGGGTCTAATGAAGAGTGGTGCAGCCGTCGAGCCGCTGCGGGCGATGCTGATGAATGGCGACGGAGCGGCCGTCACGGTGGCCGCTCAAGCCTTGGGTCAGATTGGCACGCCAGCGGCGACGGATGCCCTGCTGGCGGCGCTGGCCGATGCAGAGATGTCGCCGCGGCGTCACGCTGCGTTGGGGGCGCTGGAGACGATGGGCGAGCCGGCCGTCGGTCCGCTGACCGAGCTGCTCACCTCCAGCCGGGATGCCATCGCCCGCCAAAACAGCGCTGAGGCACTCGGCTGGATCGGCTCATCGAAGGCGACAGAGGCACTGGTGGATGCCCTGCGGGATAGAAGTGAGACAGTGCGCGGCCAGGCAGCCTGGGCTTTGGGTGAGATCGGCGACCCGGCGGCGCGGGCGGCCCTGGAGCGCGCCGCAGAAGGCGACGGGACAGCCCTGGTCCAGATCGAGGCGCAACAAGCTCTTGGCCAGTTGTCCGAGAAGCCAGGGATAACGGTTGACAAGGCGGTGCCATGGCAAGTACTCCTCAGCCGCCTTCAGCCGATGCGCTGGCTGGTCCTGGGCATGTTCGTGGCGGGAGCGGTATGGCTAGTGGTGGGGAATAGGCGACTGGTCACTGCGCCGATCAGGCAGCAGGCTGACTGCCAAGACCAGGGCCGCGCCTGATAGACGGATGTTGTAAGCCCGTTGCCTGGCTCCCAGGCAACGGGCTTTTTTTATGGCTGGAAGGGCCTGACTTGAACGGCCTGGGGGCCTTTTGGGGTGTCCAGTACCTCGTAGAGGACTTCTTGTCCTTCCTCTAGCGGGGGAAGGGTGCCCTGCTCGGTGAGGGGGACGCCGGTGCGGTGGACAAAGATCTCGCCGCCGCCGTCCTGGGCGAGGAAGCCAAACCCCTTTTCCGGGCTGAACCATTTGATGATGCCGTGGAGCTTGCCGCCGTATTGGGTGCGCCCCTTGCAGGCGTCGCAGATGTCTGGGACGGTCACCTCCCGACCCTGATCGGCCAGGCGGTGCTGCATCTCGACGGTAAAAAAGAAGTTCTTGCCACATTCCTTACAGATCACGAGTGTGTCTCGATAGGTCACAATTGTTTCTCCTCGAAAATGATCTAGCCACAAAGGACAAAGTCAACAAAGGTGCAGGGGTCGGCAGGCGGTTTTCATTTGTGCCGAGCCGGTTTGCTCTTGGTTGAGGGCGGAGGCGGATCCTGCTCCGCCGGGTCCCGGGTCTGCCCGGAGATTCTGGGGATCAAGAAGGCCGGTATGTCCATGTCCAAGGTCTCGGCGTCGGGCTTTTCTTTGGCCGCGGGCTTGGCGCGCGACGACGCCGGTTTCTTGGGTTTTAGGGTTTTGGGTTTGGGTGTGGCCACGGGCTTGTTTTTTGACGCCGGCTCCTTTTTCTTCTGTGGAGCCTTGGCGGCCGGCTTGTTCTTTGGAGTCTTGGCAGGCGGTGCGACCTTGGTGGACGACCGTGACGGCGTCTCTTTCTTCTTTTGCCCCGGGTCTTCGGCCAGCCTGGTGTATTTGATGGTGCGCATCGGTGGTCCCTCGTCCGGAGGGGTCTTGGCGGCGGGCTTTAGTGAGGATTTGACTGCCCACGGCGACGGCGGCTCTTGGGCCGGCTCCTGGGCGGGCCTGGCCGGCTTGCGTCTCAAGAACGCCGGTGTCTCCAGGTCGAGGGGTTGGTCAAGCGGCTCGGGTTTGATGGCGACCTGCTTGGCCTGCGGCGCCGGCGGCTGCTTTCCCTTAACGGTCTTCTTTGCGCGAGACGGGGCCGGTTGCTCTTTCTTTGGGGTTTTAGCCGCCGGCTTCAGTGTGGCTGCGAGCTGTTTGGCGGCCAAGAACCCCGGCAGGGGTGGTTGTTCCTTCTCGAAAGTTTCGGCGGCAGGCTGCTTGGCACGCGATGGCGGCGGTTCCTTTTCCTTTGGGGTCTTGGCAGCCGGCTTGAGTGTAGTTGTCGCCTTGATGGTCTTTGGCTCGGGCTCTGGCGGAGCGACTGAAGCGGCCTCTGGCCGTACTACGGGCGCCTCTTTTGGAGTTGTGGCGGGCGGCTTCAGTGTGCTTGTGGCCTGTTTGGTCCGCGAAGGGGCCGGCTCCTCTGCCTCCAGCTCGACCTTGGCCGCGCGGCTGCGGCGGGGTGCAGCCGGGCCCTTGTCCTCTACTTCGGGCGAGGGGCCCTTGGCAGATGGTGCGGGGGCGGCGGCAAGCACGGACAGGATGGTTGGCAGGCCGTGGGTGGGAGGGTCGAAGAGATCCTGTTTGGTGTCGAGGCGTTTCTTTTGGCCGGTCGTGGCGCGGCCCATGGAGGGGACGGCCTTGACCGGGATGGTCATTACCTGTCCCTTGGCCAGCATGAGGGCCAGCACCTGGTCCTCGCCGGCCAGGGCTGCAACCGCCACACGCCCCGTGCGGGTCGACAGCTTGGCGGCCTGGATCCCGCCGCCGTAGCGCTTTTGGGGAGTGAACTCGGCGACGGCCGTGCGCTTGGCAAAGCCCAGCTCGCTGATGGTGACCACACAGCCCTTTTTGCCAACCAGGCCCATGCCGACCACGGCGTCGTCGCGGCCGAGCTTGATGGCCAGGACGCCGGCGGCCGACAGGCCCATTGGCCGGACCTCGTCTTCGGGGAAACGGATGGCGCGGCCCTGGCGGGTGACGAGGACGATCTCGTCCTGGCCGCCGGTGAGGGCCACCCAGCCTAACTGGTCACCTTGGTCGACGTTGATGGTGGTGATGACGCCCTTGCTTGCCGCCGAGGCAAGGTCCTCGACCGTCACGCGCTTGATGCGCCCGCCGCTCGTGGCGAGGGTGACAAAGGAAGCTGCGGCGCCATCTCCGTTCTCGTCGGCCTCGGCGCCGGCGGAATGGGGCAGGATTAGGGCGCCGATCGGCGTCTCGGAGCGGTCGAGGGCGGTCACGCCGCTGACCGGGATGCTGCGTTCACCTGGTATCTGATGCAGGGGGGCCAGGGCGGCCAGCCCGCTGGCGGCGAAAAAGGCCACGTCGTCGCGGGTGTTGCCCCACTGCTGGGCGACGGGCATCAGCTTGGAGACGGCAGGAGGCTGGGCGCTCAGGCTGACCTCGCCGTCTTGCCAGAGGGTGAGGTAGGTGTCTTCAGCCGTGACCAGGTCGCGGGTGGTGTGGAGCCCCTTCTCGCGGTCCACGATCCGGGTGCGGCGGGCGTCGCCGTATTTGGCCTTGAGGGCCAGCAGATCATCGCGGATGACGCCGCGGATCCTGGCCGGATTGCGCAGCAGGCCGGTGAGGTACTTGATCTCGTCCAGCTTTTCCTTATACTCGTCGGCGATCTTTTTCCGTTCGAGCGCTGCCAGGCGCTTGAGGGGCATGTCCAGGATGGCATCGGCCTGGATCTCGGTCAACTTGAGCTCCTTCATGAGGTTGACGCGGGCCGTTTCGGTGGTGCGCGAGCCCTTGATGATGGCAATCACCCTGTCGATGTTGTCGAGGGCCTTGAGAAGACCTTCGAGGATGTGGGCGCGCAGCTTGGCCCGCTCAAGAAGGAAGTGGGTGCGGCGGGTGATGACCTCTTGGCGGTGATCGAGGTAGTGGATCAGCACCTTCTTGAGGGAGAGCAGGCGGGGCTCGCCATCCACCAGGGCGACCATAATCATGCCAAAGGTGACCTGCATGGGGGTCTGTTTGAAGAGCTGCGACATGATCGCGCGCGGCTCGACCGTACGGGTCATCTCGATGGTGATGCGCATCCCCTGCCGGTCCGATTCGTCGCGCAGGTCGGTGATCCCTTCCAGCCTGCCGTCGCGCACCAGCTCGGCAATGCGCTCGATCAGACGGGTCTTGTTGACCTGATAGGGCAGCTCGGTGACGACGATGCGGCTGCGGTTGCGGCTCATCTCCTCGATGTGGACCTGGGCCTGGACCGTAAGCTGGCCGCGGCCCATGGCGTAGGCGTTGAGGATGACGTCGTTGCGGTCGCCGTCGTCGCTCTCGCCGGCGTAGCGATAGAGGACGCCGCCGGTTGGAAAGTCGGGTCCCTGGATGAAACGGGTCAGGTCTTCGACCGAGACGTCGTCGAGCTTGGCATAGTTGTCGATCATGTAGACCAGAGCGTCGCAGACCTCACCCAGGTTGTGGGGTGGAATGTTGGTGGTCATGCCCACGGCGATGCCCGATGCGCCGTTGACCAGCAGGTTGGGCAGGGCAGCGGGCATGACCGACGGCTCGGTCAGGGTGCCGTCAAAGTTGGGGCTAAAGTTGACCGTATCCTTGTCAATGTCGCACAGCATCTCTTCGGCGATGAAGGCCAGGCGAGTCTCGGTGTAGCGCATGGCAGCCGGGCTGTCGCCGTCGACCGAGCCAAAGTTGCCCTGGCCGTCGACGAGCATGTACCGGAGGCTGAAATCCTGGGCCATGCGGGCCATCGCCTCGTAGACGGCGACGTCGCCATGGGGGTGGTACTTGCCCAACACCTCGCCGACGATACGGGCGCTCTTTTTATAGGGCTTGTCGGGCCGTAGACCCAGGTCGTGCATGGCGTACAGGATGCGGCGGTGGACCGGCTTGAAGCCGTCGCGCACATCGGGCAGGGCGCGGGCCACGATGACGCTCATGGCGTAGTCGAGATAGGCGCCCTGCATCTCCTGGTCGATGTCGATCTGCCGAACGGTTCCTAGTTCCATCTGCTCTCACCTGGGGTCTAGTACAACCTACAATATACGCCATTTCACTTGGATTGTCAAACATACCTGCTATCAGACCAGAACTGATGGGGGGATGAGACTTCCGAGGTCTAGGAAGACCTCGGAAGTCTGGTGGGGCGGAGCGTCACACGTGCATGCTGGCAGAACTGATGGCGGGATCAGACTTCCGAGGTCTAGGAAGACCTCGGAAGTCTGATAGGGTGGAGTGTCAGACGTACACGCTGGCAGAACTGATGCCAGGATCAGACTTCCGATGTTCAGGAAAAGTTTCGGAAGTCTTCAAACATACGTGCTAGCGGATTTGACACAGAACTAATGTTCGTGTATAATGGGGTCGAACAGACGAGTCCGGTGGGTAACGGAGGCTCGTTTTGAAAGGAGGCTCAATAATGGCACAAGAGCTGTCTGAGCGTCAAGTGAAAATGCTCAAGTTCATCGGGGATTTTATCGCCGATCACCACTTTCCACCGACCATCCGTGAGATCGGCACCAAGGTTGGGATCCCGTCGACATCGGTGGTCAAGTACAACCTTGATATCCTGCAGCGAAGAGGGCTGATCGACCGCGATCCTGACATCTCGCGCGGAATTCGCCTGATCGAAGAGGTGGTGGGGCGGATGGCCGAGGTGGTCCGCATCCCGCTGTTGGGGCGGATCGCGGCCGGCGTTCCGATCCCGGTGCCTGACGCAGAATTCTCGCCATTTGGCTACGAAGCCGGCATCGAGCTGACCCGCGACATTGTCAAGGACGACAAGAATATCTATGCCCTGGAAGTGCAGGGGAACTCGATGGTCGATGCCCTGATCAACGACGGCGACATTGTGGTCATGCGTCACCAGGAGCAGGTGGAGAACGGTGAGCTGGCGGCCGTGTGGCTTCCGGAGAAGGGCGAGACGACCCTCAAGCGGTTCTACCTGGAGGGCGACCGGGTAAGGCTGCAGCCGGCCAACCCGACGATGAAGGCGATGTTCTTCCCGGCGGAGAGCGTGGAGGTCAAGGGCAAGGTTCTGCTGGTGATCCGCCAGCTGAATTAGGATCCAATTACCCTCCCGCAGGTTTTGCTGCGCAAAACCTGCGGGAGGGTGAAGCGGGAGGAGCACGGACAAAGAACCTTCCATAACATAGATTAAAGTTCCAACAAAGGCCCATTTGGGCCTTGACATAGAACGCATGTTCTGATATGATTAGAACGTGCGTTCTATTTGTTTGGAGCGGGATGGAAGGAGGGCCGGATGGGGCAGCATCGGAAGGACCTACGCGATCAAGTTCTCGAGTTTGTGGAAGGGTATATTGCCAGCAAGGGCTACGCACCCAGCTACGATGAGATCCGAGAAGGGCTGGGCCTCAGCGGCAGGTCGCACGTGGACTATTACCTCGACGCGCTGGAGAAGGACGGTCAGATCGAGCGTACGCCACACACGCCACGCAGCCTGCGGCTGACAGAGGCGCCGCGGGCGGTATTTCAGGTGCCGGTTGCGGGGCGCATTGCTGCCGGATTGCCGCTAGAGCTGGCGGACCAGCCGGACGAGCAGATCGAGATCACCACCGACATTGCCGATCCGAACAAGGACCTTTTTGCCTTGAGGGTGAAGGGGGATTCGATGGTGGACGACCTGGTGGCCGACGGCGACATTGTGATCGTCGAGCGCCGGCAGGAGGCGCTGCGAGGGCAGATGGCTGTGGTCCATCTGCGGGACCGGAATGCCGCCACGCTGAAGCGGGTCTATCCTGAGGGCAAGCAGGTACGGCTGCAGCCAGCGCACCCGACTATGCAGGCCTTCTATGTGGACGCTTCGGACGTTGAGGTTCAGGGCCGGGTGGTGACGATCATCCGCCGGGTGCGATGAAAAGGAGAGGGAAGATGAGACGAGAACTGTCGTTTGCTCAGCAGCACCGGGAACTGACCCAGCCGTGCCCGAGCGGCTGTGAGAATCGCAGCGTGGCGCCCGACGGTCGGATCGTATGCAAGAAGATCGCCTGGGGTGAGAACAAGGTGTCGCCCAGCCTGTGCCGCGCCTGCCCCAGCCAGTCCGTCAACTGCGCCCACCTCCGCTTCTCCCTGCGCCACTCCTCTCCCTCCTCCCTCCTCGTCCGCTTTAGCGGCCGCACCGAGGTGTGGACCGACGACCGCCCGGCTCTCGAGTTCCAACAGGCCGCCTGCGCCCTGCAGGTCATCCCCCTGAGCAGCCCGCGCTCGTGCGCCTCCTGCTCCCTGCGCCAGCCGCTGAGCGCCGCCGACGCCCCGGCCAGAACGGCCGGGAAAACCGATCTCGCCGCCCGACCTCGCCCCGCCAACGGAGGCGGGACATGCCCCGCCAACACAGGCGGGACATGCTCTGCTGCTGCACCCGGCAAGGTCGTGCCCTTCCCCGGCCAGGAACGGGAGCCGGTGGCCGCCACCGGATAGCCATCATGGGACAATCAGTGACTAAGCAGAGGGCCAGGTCAGCAGATAGGCGTTGGGTCGGGCACGACACGGATTGCGACACGGAACCCCTACGGTCGCAGATCGGCCGGTGGCTGGCCATAGTCGCACACGGAGAGACGTGTGGCCACGGACGAGCCAGATGACTCGGAGGATGACCCCATGAAACGCATGCTCAACTTCCAGGCCGACCGGATCGAGCTGGTCCTGGCCAGTCACAAGGTCCCCGCCCGCGTCACCGGCGGCACCGTCACGCCCCGTTTCGTCCGCTTTCAGATCATGACCCCCTTGGGGGTCAAGGTCAGGCAGGTGGCCGGCCTCGCCGAGGAGCTGGCCTTGAGTCTCAACGCACCCCACTGCCGCGTCTACCGCCAGGAAGGCCAGGTCCAGGTCGAGGTGCCCAGGTCCGACGGCCGCGCTGTCGGCCTGCTCGAGCTGTGCCGCCGCCTCGCCACCCAGCATCCCCAGGACCTGCCGCCTGTCACCGCAGTGTTGGGCCTCGACGAGGAGGGCGCTCCCCTCCTCCTCCGCCTGCCCAGCCCCGACGTCGCCCATGTCCTGATCGCCGGCACCACCGGCTCGGGCAAGACCGCCCTGGCCCGCACCATGGTCGCTTCGCTCGCCCTCCTCAATCCGCAGCGCACTCTCCAGCTGGTGCTGATCGACCCCAAGGGCCGCGGCTTGAGCCCCTTCGCCGGCCTGCCCCACCTCCTCGTCCCGGTCATCACCGAGGTCGACGAGGCGGTTGGCATGCTGCACCACCTCGTCGCCGAGATGGAGCGCCGCGATGCCCAGGGCCGCAGCGACCCCCGCCTGGTGGTGGTCATGGACGAGCTGGCCGACCTGCTCCTCGTCGGCGGCAAGCAGATGGAGAACGTGCTCACCCGCCTCACCCAGCGCGGCCGGGAGGCCGGCATCCACCTCGTGGCCAGCACTCAAAAGCCGACGGCTGCCCTCATGGGCGGCCTGATCAAGTCCAACTTTCCCGTCCGCCTCGTCGGCAGTGTCGCCTGCGCCGACGATGCCCGTATCGCCACCGGCCTGCCAGGCACCGGCGCTGAGCGGCTGTTGGGCCAGGGCGATTTCCTGGTCGTGGTCAAGGGCCAGGTCACCCGCCTGCAGGCGGCCTACCTCGACGCCAGTGAGGTGCCCGCCCTGGTGGCCCAGGTGCAGGAACGGGGCGGCTGGGGCAACGGCGATGAGCACCGGCTGCTGCCGGCGACGGGAACGGACGGCAGCGCAGCAGGGCTTGGCCGCCGAATTGTGCGCCTGTGGGACAGGCGCTGAGACAGGAGTGTGACCGATGGCCTTGGACCTCTGGTTTCGGGACGACGTGGCCCGCATTCTGCAGGCAACCCACGAGGCGATGTGCTCCACCGCGGCCGTGGTGGGTCAGGGGGCGGCCGACGACGCCGGCGGCCGCGAGCGGGCGGCGGGCTACCGGCAGGGGTTCGGGGCTGCGCTGCGGGCAGTGGCCACCGCTTTCGGTCTGACGGAGCACGGCAGCATGCCCGAGCGGTGGCAGGTGGTGGGTGCGCCGGAGGTGGCGCCCAGCCGCATGGTGATCGACGGGGAGATGGGCGGCGCGGTGGGGAGCGGAAACCACAAAGGGCGAGAAGGATTAGGCAAAGCGTGGGACTAGAGCCCTTGCGGTGGGGATTAGGAAGCGACAGAGCCATGTGGGCGCACAGCCGTGCGCCCCTACTAGGGGAGGAATCAAGTGGGAATTAGGCAGATGGCGGCGGCGTCGGGGCTGTTGTTCGCCGTGACGCTGGCCATAATCGTGGGCAAACAGATGACTACCGAGGCAATGGCGGTGGTCATCGGCGTGGTGTGCGGCGTGCTTGCGGGGATACCTACCTCGGTGCTGCTGTTGGTGGCGCTGAACCGCCGGGACTCGCTCCGCTCCCGGGAGCAAGCGGCGCGGCAGGCGCCGGCCAACTATCCCCCGGTGGTGGTGATCCAGGGTGGGGCGCAGCAGCCGCAGCTGCCGGCGATGCAGGGCGGCTATTGGCCGGCGCCGAACGCCGCACCCCTGGTCAGCCGCCAGTTCCACGTCGTCGGCGGCGACGAGCTGGCTTGGCCGGACAACTAGACATACCCGATTATTCTCGGGGAATGACCCCACATCACAGTGTTTTGAGATTCATGAGCTAGGAGGAACGATGCGCTGGAAAAACTATGACGAAGCGGTTGATCTGACGGAGCGGCGGTTTCAGTTTTTCCCCCAAGCCTTCCGCTGGCGGGGCCACCGCTATCAAGTCGAAACGGTCGAGCGGTCATGGACGGCTTCACGTCCAGGCTGGCGCCGTTACTTCCGGGTACATTGTACGCCGGGCATCTTTGACCTATATCAGGACCTGACGGCAAGCACATGGCACCTTCGCCGGGTCCAGTGGGTGGGGGAGCCGTCACGGTCGCTGTGGACCATCGCCAAGAAGCTGAAATTCTCGGGGGTATGACACACCAACCCCGAGGGTCGTGAGGAGCTGCAGAGATGGAAACAGGGCTATTGTGGTACGACGATGACCCGCAGCGTCCGCTGGAAGCCAAGATCAGTCTGGCAGCCGAGCGCTACCGGGACAAGTACGGGCGCCTGCCAGATATCTGCTACGTCCATCCGCAGGCGGTGGCCAGCCATCCCATCGGGAATCTGCGAGTGACGTGCCACCCGGCGACTGGAGCGCCCCAGCCTTCAGGCCACAGAACAGTGGCGGCTGCCGCTCCAGGCAATGGAACGGTGCGGGTTGTCTCG
>Ga0209253_10004398_pt1 | contig 12297 bp, 16 predicted proteins | sample FrelakmetBRP12BR_FD_187145 | JGI IMG/M metagenome (GOLD analysis project Ga0209253, IMG submission 187145) | Freshwater lake sediment microbial communities from the University of Notre Dame, USA, for methane emissions studies - BRP12 BR (SPAdes)... | ecosystem: Environmental > Aquatic >...
CAGATATTCACAGGTAGAAGAGGACTTCTTGGAGACTGTAGGAGGTGCTGAAAGAATCAGAGCGAGGGCGCAGCAACGTCTTGATTCTGAGACGCCTATACCCACGGAACTAAAAGCGATGCTAATGAGCATCATTACGGGCAAGAAATACTACTTAATTGATGCAAGTGAGGGCAAACCTTTCTGATGACACGATCCTCCCGCTACTCCACCGCTCATCTCCCAGAGGACCAGTATGAGCCAGGTTCAAACGATCTGGTGCTCAAGAACAAGCTCGGCATCAAATCGCCGGCGGAAATGGATGATGCAGAAGCCCTTGCACTGAAGGCGTCAACAGATAAGCTTGTCAGAACAATCGAAATACACCATCGTTTTACCGCAGCGGACATTTGCGGCTTCCACAAGCTTTGGTTAGGTGAAATATACTCGTGGGCAGGGAAGTACCGACAGGTGAATTTGAGCAAAGGCAATTTCCCCTTTGCAGCGGCCATACATATTCCGGCGCTTATGAATCAGTTCGAGCGGAAGGTTCTTGCCCGCAATACGCCATGCAATTTCCAGGATCGTGAAGAGATTATTCATGCGCTTGCTGAAACCCATATAGAGCTTGTGCTGATTCATCCATTCCGTGAGGGGAATGGACGGATTGCACGAATTCTCTCTACATTGATGGCCCTTCAGGCCGGTTTGCCGCTCCTTAATTTCGGATTGATCACGGTTAAAAGAAAAGAGGAATATTTCAAAGCTATTCAGGCTGGGTTGGACAGGAACTATGCACCGATGAAGAAGCTATTTGCAATGATTATCGAACAGAGCGACGTGAAGTTATGACCTTATCCTTATTTTCGCTTTTTTCGAGTTTGCGTGCTATTGAGTCAACAGAGGCCCCTGTCTCGACAGCTGTTGAACTGGCAACATTCATGATCAGTGCCTGTCTGTATTTGTCAGGCGCTTTCAGATAAGGGTTGGTTTCAAGCAATGACTTCTTGGACATGCACTATTATACCATTTGACAGTGACGCATCGAAAGGCATAAACGAATGACAAACGGCTCAGCAACAATCGTACAAAAACTCTGGAACTACTGTAATGTGCTCCGGGACGACGGCATGTCATATGGCGACTATGTCGAGCAGCTCACGTATCTCCTCTTCCTCAAGATGGCCGATGAGCGCTCTAAACCGCCATACAACCAGAAGAGCTCTATCCCCGCTAACTTTGACTGGCAAAGCCTTCTGAAAAAAGACGGCGATGCTCTCTTTGATCATTACCGCCATACCCTCGAAGAGTTAGGCAAGTTGAAGGGTCTGCTCGGCCTGATCTTTGCCAAGGCCCAGAACAAATTCCAGGACCCTGCAAAACTCCGCCGCCTGCTCGTTGATCTGATCGACAAGGAAAACTGGTCTTCCATGTCCGCGGACGTGAAGGGTGACGCATATGAGGGCCTGCTTGAAAAGAACGCACAGGACACCAAGTCAGGCGCAGGCCAGTATTTCACTCCCCGACCTCTGATCCAAACGATGGTTGATGTCATTGCTCCAAAGCCGAAAGAGACGATCTGCGACCCTGCCTGCGGCACAGGCGGTTTTCTGCTGGCCGCACATGACTACATCATCAAGCATTATCCGAACCTTACCAAGGACGAAAAGAAGTTCCTCAAAGGCTCAGCCCTGCGCGGCTGGGAGCTGGTCCAGAACACTGCCCGGCTCTGCGCCATGAACATGATGCTGCACGGCATCGGCGGCGACGACCTGCCGCTTGCGGTTTCCGATTCCCTTGCCTCTGATCCAGGTGAGCGGTTCGATATAGTCCTGACCAATCCTCCTTTCGGCAAGAAGAGCAGCACCATGATGGTGGGCGAGGACGGAAAGACCTCCAAGGGAAAAGAGACGATAGAGCGGGATGACTTCTGGGCAACGACTTCGAACAAGCAGTTGAACTTTGTGCAGCATATCAAGACCCTGCTCAAACAGAACGGCAAGGCCGGGATGGTTGTGCCGGACAATGTGCTCTTTGAAGGCGGGGCAGGGGAGACGGTCAGAAGAAAGCTCCTGCATGAGTGCGATCTGCATACGCTCCTGCGTCTGCCTACGGGCCTCTTCTACGCGCAAGGCGTGAAGGCAAATGTCATCTTCTTTGATAAGAAACCTGCATCAGAAACGCCGTGGACAAAGAAGCTATGGATATATGACCTGAGAACAAACAAGGACTTTACCCTCAAGACAAACCCGCTCAAGCGCGAAGACCTCGACGAGTTCGTGAAATGCTATAACCCGGAAAACCGGCAGCACAGAAAGGCCACCTGGTCAGACAAAAACCCTGACGGCCGCTGGCGGTCTTTTGATTACGACGAACTGATCAACCGGGACAAGGCCAGCCTCGACATCTTCTGGCTCAAAGATCAAAGCCTCGAAGACTCTGACAACCTGCCGGAACCCGGTGTGCTTGCCCGCGAGATTGTGGATGACCTCGAAGCAGCTCTTGAACAGTTTAGGCTGATAGCCGAGGATTTAGGATAGGAAGCATAAGTGAATAAATACAGTTTTAGTTTTTCCGGTAACATTCTTAGCAGAGGCTATTGGCTTTATGTGTGGAAGATTATCTGTGCAAAAAAAGTTTACTATTACATTGGCCGCACGGGGGACAGCTCGTCGCCCAATGCTGCGTCGCCATTTAATCGAATCAGCAATCATCTCGACAGCTCCAATAACGCAAAAGGAAATTCTCTTTACAAAGCGCTTATAAAAGAGGGCTTAGTTCCTTCCCGATGTAATTTTCATTTCTCTGCTTTTGGTCCGATATACCCTGAACAATATGAACGGACCATGGAAAACCACAAACCTTTTCGAGACAAAATAGCTGCATTTGAATTTGCTTTGTATCAGGCTTTCAAAGATAAAAATGTTGATGTTCTCGGAACGCATGTTAGTCGATGTCGGATGTCAGTAGAAGATAATGAGAATTTTGAGAAAATATTGGCTTGGATTCAGCAAGAATTTAAGCTGTGACAGCCACTACTCTTAAACTTATCTTCTCCCGCACCTCTGGCCACTGCCACTTCTGCGGAGACAAACTGATCTTTTCGCGTCGAGGCATAAAGAAGGACGAGCCCGAAAAGGGTGCATGGGAGGTTGATCATGTAATTCAGAAGCACAAAGGTGGCAAGAATGCCTCTGAGAACTATCTCCTGCATGTGTCCGCTGCAATCGCCTCCGTTGGCACCGTAAGGGCAAGGACCTTAGGGAAATATTGCTCCTGGGCCTGATCGCCAACAATGAAATTAAGAAAGGCTCGGAGACTGGCAGGAAGATTAACGAACTGCGAAAGCAGCGTGAAACTTTGAACAGAAAGAGGCGCGTTGTTGGAACGGACTGAGATATGGATATGATAGCTCGAACTCATCAGCTAAGCTTAGAGCTTTTCTGCAAAGTGAACGACTTCCGCGAACTGTACCGTGCCTATAGTTGGAGAAGCGATAACTGGTCGAGTGGGTTTATCGACATCCTAAGGCTGGAGAAGCAAGTCTATTCTCATGATCGTGAAAACGGTATTACCCTCGATGATGTCAAAGATATTGCCAAATGGGGTATGTTGCCAAATCCGGATCTCATTGAGGGCAGTGATAGGGTGCTTGCGCCAAATACATTTTATGACAACTTTGGCTCCTTAAAGCCTCAGATAAAGTCAGGTCCGATAGCTCCTCTTATTGATCTTAGAAAGAATATATTTAAAGGAATAGGCCCGACATATTTCTCAAAGATTCTTCGTTTCGCTGCTCCGCGCGTTTATGGCGCAATCGATACCAGGTTGGTAAGAGTTTTTGGCAAGGGAGATGATTCCAAACAGTTGCATGACTGGCTTGATCTGGAGGTTAATCTTAATGACACCGGCACAAGCTGGTTTATACCTAAATGGCAGGAGCAATGGCCATCTGGCTATAAGCGCTGGCTCGATATCCTTCAGACGTTTAGTTTGATGCTGCCTGCAGACTGCCTGCATCTAGATGCTTTTGTAGAGCACGGCCTTCGTGATAAAGGCGTTTGGACCTGTGCTGATGTCGAAATGGCATTATTCACTTATGCAAGCAAGAGGATTGATAATAGCGGGATAAAATTAGGACAGGATCAAGGCAGATGACTGAAAGCGGATTGATTAATCACTATGTCTATCTGTCTTAATAATAAGTTTGCTATTGAGATTGCTGGCCCATTCGGAAGCGAAGAAATAGGGCGCTCGAAGACTCTGACAACTTGCCTGAGCCCGGCGTGCTTGCCCGCGAGATCGTTGATGATCTCGAAGCAGCTTTGGAACAGTTCCGGCTGATCGCAGAGGATTTAGGGGAAGATGATAGTGAGTGATGAAGGCGCGAACGAATCAACTGGAGCTGCGAGGGCAACAAGGGCGTTCTACAGAAGTAAGCAATCATAGCCGCAATGGTCTGCTAAAGGAGAAGAAATGAAGAAGAAGGTGAAGCGTGATGTTGTCAGGGAAATCCCTCCGGCTGAGTTTGCTGCCAAGCTCAGGCGGCTCGCTGATGCTCTTGAGCAGGGCAAGCGTTTTGAGATCCGGATCGCGGGTGAGCGCATCCATATACCCGCAAGGGCAGAATTCAGTATAGAGCACGAAAGGGACAGCAGCAGCGAGGAGATTGAGTTTCAGGCAAGCTGGAATAACGGCTGAGTTTCACCTTTGTTACGGATAGCTGAGCTGTATCCTCTCAATCCCGGTTGCCTTTCCTGAATCCTTATCGATATCGATCACCACTGCCGAGAGAATTCCCGGGCCCTGGGCAGTCTCGAACCTGTCCGGCATGCCGGTTAAAAATCTTCTGATGATCTGGTCAACATCAATGCCGATTACGGAATGAGCAGGTCCGGTCATGCCGACATCGGTAATATAGGCAGTGCCGTTCGACAGAATCTTTTCGTCAGCTGTCTGCACATGAGTGTGGGTTCCTATGACAGCGCTCACTTTCCCGTCAACAAAATAGCCGAAGGCAACCTTTTCCGAGGTTGCCTCTGCATGAAGATCGATAATGATAATCTTTGCATCTTTCTGCAGCGTCTCAATCTCTGACTGGGCAGTGCGAAACGGGCAGTCCACAGGTGTCATAAAGATCCTGCCTGAGAGGTTCAATACGCCAACTTTGGTGCCGTCAGGCAGGGTATACAGAATGCTGCCGTACCCTGGAACGCCGGGTGCAAAATTGGCCGGCCGGATAACCCGGTTCTCTTTTGAAATATACCCTACAAAATCTTTCTTGTCCCAGACATGATTGCCTGTGGTTATTACGTGAACACCCATCCTGAACAGGTCCTGCACAAGGCTTTCCGTGAGGCCGAAACCGGCAGCCACATTTTCGCCATTAGCGATCACAAGGTCGATGTTCTGCTTGTCAACAAGGTTGGGAAGGCAGGCGCTCACGGCCTGTCTTCCAACCTTGCCGACAATATCTCCGATAAACAATACCTTCATGGCCTGCAAATCACCCTTTGCTCATGGAGCTCATGAATACAATTGCCATTCAGCGCCCATGGCCCCGTGCCTTTAGCCCGGCCGTTATTTAGCATATTCTACATGCCTCGATTCCCTTATGACCGTTACCTTGATCTGTCCGGGATAGGACATCTCAGCCTCAATCTTTTTCGAAAGGTCATGGGCGATAAGAGCAGACAGTTCATCATTCACCTCTTCCGGCTTAACAATGATCCTGATCTCTCTTCCTGCCTGGATCGCATAGCACTTTTCTACGCCCTTGAACGAGAGGGCCAGTTTCTCAAGGTCCTCAAGGCGTTTCAGGTAATGTTCAATGCTTTCACGCCTGACGCCCGGCCTGGCTGCCGAGAGCGCATCTGCTGCAGCAACGAGCGCAGCCTCAACGGTCTGGGGATCAGCATCTCCGTGGTGGGCGAATATTGCATTTACAACCTTGTAATTTTCGCCGAACTTCTTTGCCATGTTTGATCCTATCTCCTGATGAGAGCCTTCAATATCATGGTCTATCGCCTTGCCGAGGTCATGCAGAAGGCCTGCGCGCTTGGCGAGTTTTTGATCTGAACCGAGCTCTGCAGCCATCATGCCTGCCAGATACGCCACCTCCCGTGAGTGCTGGAGGATGTTCTGCCCGTAAGAGGTCCGGTATTTTAATCTGCCAAGGGTTTTGATAAGCTCAGGGTGGATACCGGAAAGCCCGAGATCAAAGACAGCCTTTTCTCCCTCTTCCCTGATGATTATATCAACCTCTTTTTTGACCTTCTCGACAACTTCCTCAATCCTCGTAGGATGGATCCTGCCGTCTGCGATCAGCCGCTCAAGCGAGAGTTTCGCGATCTCGCGCCGAACCGGGTCAAAACCCGAAAGGGTTACCATTTCCGGTGTGTCGTCAACAATCAGGTCAACGCCTGTAGCTGCCTCAAGGGCCCTGATATTTCTTCCTTCACGGCCGATGATCCTTCCTTTCATCTCATCGCTCGGTAGGCTTACTGCGCTCACCGTGGCGTCAGCAACATAGTCGCTGGCATACCGCTGTACAGCGAAACCGATGATCTCCTTTGCTTTTTTCTCGGCAGTTTCTTTTGCCTCATCTTCGATTTTCTTGATAAGTTTTCCAACCTCGAAGCGTGCTTCTTCCTCGGTCCTTCTGAGTATCTCCTGCTTTGCCTCCTCAGAAGAAATGCCTGAGAGCTTCTCGAGCATCTCTGTCTGTTCTTTGAGAATCTGAACATACTTATTCTCTTTTTCCAGGATCGAACGTTCTTTTGCCGTGGAATCACGGTCGCGTTTGTTCAACTCCTGATCGCGCTTCTCGTTCTGGTCGACTTTGCGATCAAGCGTTTCCTCTTTCTGCCGGAGGCGTTTCTCTAACTGGCTAACTTCATTACGGCGCTCCTTGAGTTCCTTTTCTGCATCACTCTTAGCCTGGTACACAATATCCTTTGCTTCCAGAGCTGCGTCTTTCTTGATATGCTCAGCTTCTTTTTGCGCGATTGCAATGACCTTGTCCTTGTCTACATCAACGGCAGCTTTCTGGCCTTTCTGGGCGTTTTTATACACGAGGCTCATTACGAGACCAACCGTAATCCCAATCGCAATGGCGATACCAACATAGAATATGCTATCCATCCGGTGTTTCCCTCCTTTTGTGCAATCTTTCCTGTACTATTTTTTCGAAACCCTCGGAAGAGGGGGTGTAAAACGTTTTCTGATCAGGCATATAGGCCTGTTTTACGTAATGGCCGTCAAAACTATGAGGATACAGATAACCGACGCCTGCACCAAGCTTTTTGGCACTTTTGTAATTAGAGTCTTTGAGATGGTTTGGCACTTCCCGGGCAGGTTCATTTCTGACTGCGTCTATTGCACTGTCGATTGCGACATACGATGCATTACTCTTGGGTGCCGTCGCAACATAAAGGGCTGCCATGGCAAGAGGGATCCGTCCTTCAGGAAGTCCTATCTTTTCGAAGGCATGGAGCGCTGAAACTGCCACGACCAGTGCCTGAGGGTCTGCATTACCCACGTCTTCAGCTGCGCAGATAACAATCCTGCGCGCAATGAAGAGGGGATCTTCTCCTGCCTCAAGCATCTTTGCCATCCAGTAGACAGTCGCATCCGGGTCAGAGCCGCGCATACTTTTAATAAAGGCTGATATGGTGTTGTAATGGTCATCTTCATCGTAGTAAATCGATCTGTTCTGTGTGACCTCTTTTGCCTGAGCGAGCGTTATAATTGCCCTGTTGGCCGGGCTGCTGTCGGCGGTGTCGCTCTCAAGAGATGAAAGGAATGCAAGCTCAAGGATGTTCAGTGCCTTTCGTGCATCGCCATCACTCACTGAAGCGATAAATTCAGCGGCCTCCTGCTGAAGCGATATCTCATATTCTCCGAGCCCCTTTTTGTCAGAGATGGCGCGGTAGAGCAACTTTTTCAGTTCGTCCGGCGGTATGGGCTTGAAAGGGAAGATGAGCGACCTTGAGGAGAGGGCAGGAACAAGAGAGAAGAAGGGGTTCTGCGTTGATGCACCGACCAGGATGATCTCTCCCTTCTCAACATGAGGGAGTAACGCCTCCTGCTGCGTCTTATTGAATCTGTGGATCTCGTCCACGAAAAGGATTGCCCGTTCACCGCGCGACGAATCAACTGCATGCCTGATGTCCTTGATACCTGCAGTTACTGCGTTGAGTGAAATGAACCTGGCCTTTGTTTTACGGGCAATAATGTGAGCAAGTGCGGTTTTGCCTGTTCCGGGGGGTCCATAAAAGATGACAGAGACGATCTTGTCATCTTCGATAAGGCGTCTGAGCGGTCTGTTCCTGTCGAGCAGATGCGGCTGGCCGAGAAAATCCTCGAAATCCTCAGGCTGCATCCTCCACGCAAGCGGAGCGGCTTTCTTTTCGGTCTTAAATAGTTCCAATTCCTATAGTCCGGCGCCGGACTATAGTCTCAAAAGGCCTTTTGGTACAGAGAAAACAGCGTCTTTGGGAAAAGATGTTTGCAAAGAATCTATGAAAAAGCCTGAAATGAAAGACTTCAACCCATTGTTTTCTCTATAATATGTTCTGTTGTTCGTAACCAAAAGCTCAAGGACCATAGTCATCAGCATTGTTATTTTGGTGAATAAAAGCCCGCCCTGTCGTGTACGTGAAAAATTAGATCCGCCTAATAAATAGGTGGGTGCCCTAAATACACCTTCAGGCTTTTGGCACATGGCCAACATGCACACCAGTGCATTACACAGGCTCCCGAAAGATCTAATTTGCCGGATTAACTTTTTCACATATCACCTACAGGGCAGGTAATCACCAATTTCATGCTATTGTTATACCAGAAATTGCACGGAATGAGCAAGAAAAAATTCTTTTACTATTGAGAGTTTTAACTTGTATTGCAGGCATTATTTTAATAGACTATGAGAATATACTCTCTATGGATGCGCTCATACTTGCGGGTGGTGAAAACAGTCGTTTTTTGTCTCATAAGGCCCTTGCCGAAGTTCGGGGAAAAAGGATCATTGAGACAACGGTAGAACTATTCCAAAAATACTTTAACAAGGTCTATATAAGTACCAATACGCCGGAGATTTTTTTCTATCTTGGTCTGCCCATGATAGGCGACCTGATGCAGCAGAAGGGACCGATGACAGGAATGTACTCAGCCCTTGTTTCGACAGGAGCGACGGAACTTTTTATAGCTGCCTGCGATATGCCTTTTATTCAGGCAGGTGTTCTGGAATTGATCATGAAGAATTTCCAGGGCCAGCATGCAGTGCTCCCCATATTTGAGGGGCGGCCCCAGCCATTGTTCGGCGTCTACTCAAACAGTCTGCAGGAGGCAATGAAGGAACATATTATGCGGAACAGAAAGGCCATGTGGGACTTGTTACAGGAAATTCAGCCCGCACTGATACCTGAGGATGAGGTCAGGGCTGCAGACCCTGAGGGTAAAACTTTTATCAATATCAATACGCTTGAGGAATACAGGAACCTCGTTGTTCACATTTGAGAGGTTATGTATATACGTTTATTGACACTATGAGAGGTTGAAGGAGGCTTACAATGTTTGGATTAGGCATGCAGGAACTTATCATTATACTTGTCATTGTTCTTGTTCTTTTCGGGGCGAAGAGGCTCCCTGAACTGGCAAGCGGCATGGGCAAGGCAATCAAGAATTTCAAGAAGGCTACGAATGAGCCTGATGAGATCGATGTGACGCCGAAGAAAGGCGTTGAGGGCGAAGCAAAGAAGGACGAAGAGAAAAGCAAGGGTGCATAGAGGACCGGTTGCAGAGATAGACCTTTCCGCTCTTCAGCACAATCTTCAGGTCATACGCAGCAAGGCAGGGAAGAGAGATGTGATCGCTGTTGTTAAGGCTGATGCATACGGCCACGGCTCGATAGAGGTCGCGCAAAGGCTTGTAGCAGGAGGGACAGCCGGTCTTGCCGTTGCCTATACTGATGAAGCAAAACTCCTGAGAGAGGCAGGCATCACGGCGCCCATTCTGGTATTTTTTGACCAGGAGAACCTTGATGATTATTTTCGCTATGATCTGCTGCCTGTGCTGAGAGACAGCCGAGCGGCCAGAATTTTTTCAGATGAGGCACGAAAAAGAGGAACGAGTATCCCCGTGCATATGAAGATCGATACCGGCATGGGAAGGATAGGTTTCAGGCCTGAGCAGGCCCTTGAATCCGCTCTTGAGATAGCGGGCATGGAGGGGATCAGACTGGAAGGACTTATGAGCCATTTTTCTGAAGCTGATCTTGCGGACAGGACCTATGCCCAACAGCAGTTGAAGATATTCGGTGATCTGCGTGATACCATACAGTCGCAAACAGGGCTGAAGCTTTTCTGTCACATTGCAAACAGCGCTGCTGTCCTCTCACTGCCCGATGCCTTGCTTGATGCTGTTCGACCGGGCATTGCCCTGTATGGATATTCCCCCTTTGAAGAGAGCTTCGGACTCAGGCCGGTCTTGCGTCTCAGCTCTAAAGTCCTGGCCGTGCGAAACCTGTCTGCTGCCTCTCCTGTCAGTTATGGAAGAACCTTTGTTACGAAACGGGACAGCCGCATAGCGGTCATACCGATCGGTTATGCTGACGGATATAACCGGCTTTTTTCGAATAATGCAGAGATGCTGGTGCAGGGCTGCAGAGTACCTGTTGTTGGAAGAGTATGCATGGACATGACCATGCTTGACGTTACTGATGTTCAAAATGTCTCGGAAGGGGACGAGGTCGTGATCCTGGGCAGACAGGGTAAGGAGATGATCACCGCAGCAGAGCTTGCCGACAGGATCAAGACCATACCCTATGAAATTCTTACCTCTCTGGGAACACGGGCCCGAAAGGCATATCTCAATTGATTCGCCTGATCGAACGCCTCGGCAGATTCATCATATCCTTTTTCAGGAATGGTGTTGCTGTTGCCGAAGAAACGGGCAGGATACTCCTTCTTCTTTTAGCCACACTCAAACAGCTGATAATTCCTCCTTTTGAATTTGCCAATATATTCAAGCAGATGTTAGAGGTCGGCGTGAGGTCAGTGCCGGTCGTTATGGTGACTGCTATTTTTACCGGCATGGTCTTTGCCCTGCAGACATACACCGGGTTCAAGCGGTTTGGCGCAGAGACGCTTGTCGGAACGGTCGTTGCATTGTCCATGACAAGAGAACTTGGACCCGTTTTAACCGGCCTTATTGTTTCCGGGAGAGCGGGTGCTGCCATGGCAGCTGAGCTTGGGACCATGCGGGTCACGGAGCAGATCGATGCCCTTGAAACGCTGGCAACGAATCCGGTCAAGTATCTTATCGTGCCGAGGTTTGTCGCCGGACTGATCATGATGCCTGCCCTATCTGTCTGCGCTGACATTATCGGTATTATCGGCGGCTATTTTATTACCGTAGGCCTCTTCAAAACCAGTTCGGTTGTTTACTGGAATCAGACCTGGAACTATCTCGAGAGCGCTGATATTTACAATGGTCTGATCAAGGCCTGTTTCTTTGGGGGAGCCATCTCGATCATCAGCAGTTACAAGGGATTTTATACGAGTGGCGGAGCTGAAGGCGTGGGCAAGGCTACTACCGGTGCGGTTGTGCTTTCGTCCATGACCATACTGATTTCCGATTATTTTCTGTCGAGCTGGTTATTCAATTGATCCGTCTGGATGAGGTGTATAAAGCGTTCAACTCGAATCATGTGCTCACGGGTACCAGCTTTGTTGTGAAAAAGGGCGAGAGCAGGGTTGTGATCGGCGGCAGCGGCTCGGGGAAAAGCGTTATCCTGAAGCATATTGTCGGTATCCTGAAGCCTGACAGGGGAAGGGTGCTGATCGATGATCTGGATATTGCGGGACTCAAAGAGCATGACCTGTATGAGATCAGGAAAAAGTTCGGCATGCTTTTTCAGATGGCAGCGCTCTTTGATTCCATGAGCGTATGGGAAAATGTGGGCTTTGCCATCTCCCGTAAAGGAACGCTGAAGCCTGCGGAGATCAAAGAAATCTCCATAGAGAAGCTGAAGCTGGTCGGTCTGGTGAATGTGGAGAACCTTATGCCTTCCGAGCTTTCAGGCGGCATGAAGAAGAGAGTCGGTCTTGCACGGGCTATAGCCCACGAGCCGGAAATCCTGCTGTACGACGAGCCGACGACCGGACTTGACCCCATAACCGCTGATGCGATCAATGATCTTATCGTTGATCTGAGGGAAAGGCTTAAGGTAACTTCTGTTGCCATTACCCATGATATGCATAGTTCGTATAAAATAGCAGATAGCATATCGATGCTGTATCAGGGAAAGATCATTGC
>Ga0209253_10004399_pt1 | contig 12296 bp, 15 predicted proteins | sample FrelakmetBRP12BR_FD_187145 | JGI IMG/M metagenome (GOLD analysis project Ga0209253, IMG submission 187145) | Freshwater lake sediment microbial communities from the University of Notre Dame, USA, for methane emissions studies - BRP12 BR (SPAdes)... | ecosystem: Environmental > Aquatic >...
CACATCCATTATTTCATCGGCAAACAGATATTCGTTGTTTTCGAAAAGGGGAGTGGTTGCAGAAACAGGCGACGTGGTAAAAAGAATAAGCAAAAAAAACAGAAGAGCGAGGCTGGCGCTAGCCTCTTTAATCTTTTCGGGAGAAATCATGGGTGACCTCCGTTTTTCTTCAATGGATTGCATCCTGGATTATCAGTCATATGGCCCCCCGAGTATATGACGGTTTTTATGCATTCATGAATGACATCTTCAAGGGTGCATCGTTCCTGGCCGAATCTTTTCTTGTCGTTGATCAGACTTTGCAGATTCTGCAGAAAGCGCGTTTCTTCATCTGTCAGGGTGAGTGTCAATTTCATGGCGTCTCCTATCAACACTGTTACGTGTATTATCGAATAGGATATTGTCTCCTCAGCATGGCTATTTTGGCCCTGTACTCTTTTATCATTGCGTCAATGTCGCGTTTCATCTTTCCTGCTCTTCCTTTCAGCATCTCGTGCCAGTAAATGAGGAATATTTTGAAGAAGGAGAATAACAGAAATGCATACCATTTTCTATACTCGTCAGCTGTCTTTTCAAAATCGAAATAGTCTACGTAGAGCCGCAGTTTCTTTTTATCCATAAAATATTTATGGAAGATCCCTTCGGGGTCTGCATGGGAAAATTTGCTGCAACGATCATAAATCTCGGGCAGTCCTGCGGCAAGCGGATACACATCCCGGTTATGTTTTATTGTGACTTTGATGTTGCGAAATATATTTTCCCACGCTGGTGGATTCCCGCTTTTGTTGAGATAGAGTTCCGTCTGATCCGGATTTTTCAAGAGGTAGTAAGCGGTAAATGTGCTGTCGAATGCCGCCCGCAGACAGCGGAAAGACTGTGTTTTATGCAACCGGAGAAAAAAGGCCATTGCGGCATAGAATTCCTGATGCGAAATCAGATTAAGAAATGCCGGGATAGCAAGGTTGGAATCATCAGGGAGCGTAATGTAAAGGCAATTCGTGAACAGATTATCCAGGTCTGCGATTAGCTGATAATCATCGCCCAGAAGGACGACGTTTCTTTCGACATGATCGTCTCCGACTTCGAGATAATGCTCAAATCCCTTCAGCGGTTTTATATCCATAGACGCTCTATTGTAATCAACATGGAGAAAGAATAAAAGGCCTGGTAAAGAATCATGGATTTCCGAATAGTGCCACGGCACTCAGTACAGCTTTTGTGACATTGTGCATGAAGGTGAAATCGAGCGTTTCATGCTTGTCGCGGTGAGTATGGTAATGCGGATTTCTGAACATGGCGGTGTCAGTCAGCATGAGGGCGGGATATCCCTGGTCCCAGAACGGAGCGTGATCGCTGAAGCGTGTTTCAGGAATGAGCCGGCCTGAGAAAGGGACCCTGTAGGGTATTGTTATGAGTTCCGGTACATATGATGACGCTGCGGCGTGAAATGCCTCCAAGATGATTTTCGACCGCTTGTTTGCGATGATTCCAAGGAAATTGCCCTTTTGCGGTATCGGTATTTTTATGAGGAAGGGAACGAATTGTGACCCTTCCGCTGTATCGGTATAGCCGACAGATTCGAGAATCAGCGCAGCTTCGTATCGAATATTCAGTTTCCGCGCCTCTTTGGCGAAGGAATCGCTGCCGATGAGAAAATGTACGGTATGCGGCTGCGGCTCTTCAAGGGTAAAGGCAACAAACTGGATGGTCCGGTCGAAGTGGGCGCTGTCCAGAAGGTGAGCGGCTTCAAGCAGCACTGCGATGCCGCTCGCGTTGTCATCCGCTCCGGGGCTTCCCCTTGCGGCATCGTAATGCGCCCCAAGGAGGATCCACGGTTTGTCGCTCTCACGGCCTTTCTTTGTGGCAATGATATTGCGGTACATCCTGCCATGGAATATCACATCCTGATTTTCTACGGTGACATCGAGAGAGCGGAATGTTTCTTCGATATAGCCGGCTTTTTCCGCAAGGATATCGTAATTCTCCCATCCGTGCCGCAATCCCTCAATCTTTTTCACATGCTTGTCCAACCGGTCGATGGACACCTGTGAAATGAGACCGCATATGGAAGGATCGAGCGCCGCCATAGTGTTCATCACATTATACATAAAAGGATATTTCAGGGCAAAACGAACATTTACCTTGAAATCTTTTTGAAAATCTGTTATCCAATAGCTATGCCGAAAACGGAAAAGATTGTCGTATCTCAATCCTATCTCAAGAGATTGAAAAAGAAAGTGGAAGCGCTCAAGGTCCTTACGGAAACATCGCCGGCCATCTCATCAACACTTGATCTGCAGGAACTCATGACGATTGTGATGGAGAAAGCGAAGGGCGTGATGAATGCGGAAGCGTGCTCGATCCTCCTCTACAACAGGGAGACAAAGAAACTCGAGTTCGAAGTTGCACTCTGCGGCGAGGATTCGACGTCAGCTCTCCTCAAGAAAAAAATTACCCTCGATATGGGGCAGGGGATTGCCGGCTGGGTTGCGAAGAACAAGAAATTACTGGTGATAAAGGATGTAAAGAACGATAAACGGTTTTTCCAGGAAGCGGATAAAATGACCGGATTTATCACAAAGAGCATTATCGCTGTACCTCTCATCGGCAGGAGAGGACTTATCGGGGTGGCGGAGATCATCAATCCCGGGAAGAAGGAATATGACCTGGAAATACTCCAGATACTCAGCACACATTTTGCGATTGCGATCGAAAACGCCTTTTACTACCGGGAATCCCTCGAAAAAGAGCGTCTGAAGCAGGAACTCGAGATCGCTGCATCGCTCCAGAAAAGCTTTCTGCCGGATGTGCCGATATTCGAAAAAGGGAGGATAACCGTATCGGCGGTAAATATCCCTGCAAAACAGGTAGGGGGCGATTTGTACGACATTATAGAGCCGGTTGACGGCGCCGTCGGCGTTTTCATCGGAGATGTGTCAGGAAAAGGGGTATCTGCCGCTCTCTATATGGCAAAAATCATCAGCGATTTCAGATATAACGCGCTTACGGTCGGGACGCCTGAAATTGTTATGAACCGGCTGAACTCAGTGCTTTCAAAGGCCCCAAGGGGGATGTTTCTCACCGCTGCCTATATGATCATCGATAGCGTCACCGGGGATTTACAGGTTTCTGTTGCAGGACACCCGCCCTTTTTATGGATTGCAAAGAACAACGTACAGGCAGTCTCTGTTCCTTCAGGTCCTCCGCTCGGAATCGTTCCCGGAGAGTATCCATCAAGCAGATTGTCACTCCGGAAGGGTGATAAACTTATTATGCTTACCGACGGAGTTTTCGACGCCAAAAACAGGGAAGGACAGAGGATTGGATTTGACGCTATCGTGGATCTCGTGCAGAAGCATGCAGGCGAAGAACGGCTCATTGATGTCATAACCGGTTATGTGCAGACATTTTCAAAGGGAGCGGAAAGGGCGGACGACCTGACTATTGTGGAAATAACCGTGTCATGAGAGATGCAATGTTCATTACCATTCCGTCCCACCCGAAATTTCTCTCGGTTACGAGGGCTGTAACCAGCAGGATTGGACAACTGTATGAGGTTGCAGAGGAGACCATAGAAGAGATAAAGCTCGCAGTAGATGAAGCGTGTGCAAATGTTATCAAGCACGCCTACAAAGGTGACACATCAAAGAAGATAATGTTGAAATATCAAGTAACGCGGGATGCGTTTACGGTCATTATTGAAGACAGCGGGATTACGGCCCGCAAGGGTATGATCAAAGGCAGAAATCTCGATGATCTCCGGCCGGGCGGACTCGGGGTGCATTTCATAAAGAAGGTTTTTGACACATTTCAGTTCGATAAGAGAAAAGGAAAGGGGAACAGGCTGACGCTCATCAGGCATATGCAGATAAAGATATGAAGATCAAGATCAACGATTACAAAGGGAAAACAGTGGTGATCATCTCCGGAGATATTGATATGTATTCCTCACCGGACCTGAGAGAACAGTTAATGGTATTTATCGGGAAAAAGACGGCTTTTCTGTCGGTAGATTTCACGATGGTATCCTACATCGACAGTTCCGGCATTGCTACGTTCGTGGAAGGGTTAAAATGTATGAAGGCATACGGCGGAAGGCTGCAGTTTTTCGGCATCCCTCAGGGCATCCTGGAAATATTCAGGTTTTCAAAATTGGACAACGTCTTCGAGATGTACGGAACGATCGAGGATGCCGTCAATAGCTGAACACCTCTTCGGGTTTGTCGGCAGGAAAGCGGCCCCCATCTTTAAAGACATCCATGATGCCTCGAAAATCATTAATGACCTCTTCTACTGGTCGTTGATCTCTCCGTTACGAGGCAAGCCTGTCCGGTTCAGGGCGAGTATTTATGAAATGGTGAAGGCGGGATATCAATCGGTACCGATCGTTGCCGTCATCTCATTTTTTATAGGAATAATCCTTGCCTTTCAGGCAGCCTACCAGTTGAAAAGGGTAGGGGCGTTGATCTATGTAGCGAACCTCGTCGGTGTTTCGATAACGCGGGAACTCGGACCGATCATGACCGCAATTATTTTTTCGGGAAGATCAGGGTCTGCCTTCGCCGCCGAGATCGGTTCGATGAAGGCCGCCGAAGAGATCGATGCCCTTGTCAGTATGGGCATCAACCCCATACGGTTTATTGTTGTGCCGAAGCTTATCGCCCTCATGATAATGCTGCCTGCGCTCACGGTCTTTTCCGATCTCATCGGAATCCTCGGGGGGTTTGTCCTGTCGGTATCGATTCTCGAAATTCACCCGGTGAACTATCTGCAGCAGACCATCAATGCCCTGCTCGTCAAGGACGTCATGACAGGTCTCGTTAAGGCATGGGCGTTCGGCATCGTTATCACGGTCGTGGGTGCATATCAGGGATTTAGGGTTTCCGGAGGAGCGGAGGAAGTGGGAAGGAGGACGACATCCGCAGTCGTCGCATCCATTTTCCTTGTGATTGTCTTTGATTTATTCTTTACGACGCTGTTCTATTATCTTACGTAGATAAGTCGCATATGAGAAAGGACAGGGTGTTTTCGCTCATTCTCGGTCCCGATATCCATCGGGACCTCCGAGGCACCCAGATATTCATCTGGCTAAATCCGCGAAAATACCCTATCCTTTTCATGTGCAATACAGAGGTTGAATGGAAAACGCAATTGATGTGACAGGGCTTGTTACCCAGTACGGGGACAGGGTAATTCTGAAAAATATTACCTTTGCTATTCCCAGAGGCATGACAACAGTCATACTGGGAGGGAGCGGATGCGGAAAGAGCACGCTGCTGAAACACCTTATCGGTCTCCTGAAGCCGACGAGCGGAAAAATACTTATAAACAACAGCGATATTGCGGTGATGAATGAAGAGGAGCTGAACGGGGTGCGCAGGAAGATGGGAATCCTGTTTCAGGGAGCGGCGCTTCTGAACTCAATGACCATTCTGGATAATATAGCCCTCCCCATGAGGGAACATACAAAACTGAAAGACTCCACGATAGGAATCATGGTGCGCATGAAACTCGACCTCGTAGGCCTCTCTGGTTTTGAGGATTTTTTCCCCTCGCAGCTTTCGGGCGGCATGAAGAAGAGGGCAGGGCTTGCCAGAGCGCTTGCGCTGGACCCGGAACTGCTTTTTTTTGATGAGCCGTCGGCAGGGCTTGACCCAGTGACTGCTGCGGGGCTTGACGAACTTATCGTCAAACTCAAGAATGTATTCAAGATGACGATCGTTGTTGTGACTCACGAGCTTCCAAGTGTATTCGCGATTGCCGATTATGTTATCATGCTGGATGCAGGAAACGTTATTTTCTCCGGGACGCTTGATGAACTCAAGGCATCCGGCCACCCGAGGATACGGATGTTCCTTGAACGTCAGCCCGAGAACGTAACCTATTCCCCGGACGATTACTTTAAAATTATTGCGGGGGATTAGTATGTGCTATGGAATGACTATTTGTTGCCTGCAAAAATGTCAGGTAAATAGATTGTCATTCCCCGACTTGATCGGGGAATCCAGTCTTTCCATAAGGTGCTGGATTGTCCGGTCAAGCCGGACAATGACACAAGAATCGATACTACATGAGGATTCAAATTCGTGAGAGAAGAGCTGAAGGCAGGACTTATAATCGTTGCATCACTTGCGATTGTTACCGGGTTTATCGTCCTGATCGGTGGAAGCCGGCTCTTCGAAAAATTCGATACCTACTCCATACAGGTTATGAATACCGCGGGGCTCGAAACAGGGGCGCCGGTGAAGCTTGGCGGCGTAAGGGTCGGCAGGGTGCTTGGCGTCAGGGCGCCGGAGAAATCCGGAGAACCCGTTACCGTCGAGATCGGAATAAAACGCGGGACAGCTTTATTTAAAGGTACAAAGGCCATGATAACGCAGGCAGGGTTTGTCGGCGACATCTATCTCCTGCTGACCGTGGACAACACCACCGACGAACGGATAAAGGCGGGCGACATTATTCCGTCATCAGAAAAAGCCCAGTTCGATGTTATTATGGCGAAGATGGAAGGCCTGTCCCAGTCAGTCGATAATCTGATAAAAGATATCAATAAGCTTTTCAGCCAGAAGAACATTGCAGGCATCGAAACGCTTATCGGCAGCACAAACAACGCTATTGTATCGGGTTCCGCAAGTCTCGAAAAAGTCGCAACAAGCCTGAAGGCAACTACCGATAAGCTTGAACGTGTTCTCAGCGAGGTGGAAGACCTCGTGCGGGGCAATAAGGGTGAGGTATCGCAGCTTGTAAGAAAGGCACGGGAGGATATCGAGAAGGCGGGTGAAATGATCAAAAGCATCGACTCCACCGCGAAATCGGTCGAGAAGACTTCGCGATCGGTGGACAGGGCTATTGATACTCAATCAAGGAATCTTGAAAACCTCATCAGTACGATGACAAAAACCACCGAGGAGCTGCAGGACCTCCTGCAGGAGATAAAACACAAACCGTGGAGTGTTCTTTATAAACAGAAAGGGGGAGAATGAGATGAAAAAAAACCTGCTCATCCTGCTGGCCGTCCTGCTGATGTCTGCATGTGCAATGCCTGAGACAAAAATATACAGCATTCAACTTTCCGCTCCCCCTCCGGTGTCTCACCGTGAAGAAGGGACGATCGGTAATGCCCAGGCAAAGGCAGGGTCGGACAGATCAATCGTCGTTCTCGTCGATGCTCCCCGGCATCTTGCCCAATCCTATATCGTCCACAGAAATTCGCCCTATCATCTCGAAATCTCCAAATATTCAAAATGGGTTTCTACTCCGTCTGAAACGGTCCGCGAAGCACTGAAGGAATATCTCTCGTCAACCGGACTCTTTAAAGAAGTGAGGGGATCCGCTATCGTAAGGGAAGAGTTTTATTCGCTGGAGATAAGCCTGAAGAAGTTTGAACAATCCGAAGAGGGGAAGGATTCCTTCGGCGATATCCTTTTCGATGCGAAACTTATTTCCCCTGAAAGCGGAGAGCTTTATCGCGGGACTGTCTCCCGGCATGTCAGGCTGGATGACCCCACGTACCTGGGTCTTGCAAAGGGGTTAAGCGCAGCCCTCTCCGACAGCGCTAAAGAATTAACCGACAGGATTGTCGTACAGCTTCAAAAGTAATATCCTAAGCCAGCCCAACAACTTCATAAAGGGTATGGACGTCCGATTTCCCCGGTATGGTAATTGTTTGGGTGAGATTGACCCTGACCTTTTGCCGAACAACAGCATAGACGTCTTCCGAGATGAGAAATTCAGTGCCTAACTGTTTATTGCTCGACTCAATGCGACTGGTGAAGTTGACCGCGTCGCCGATGATCGTTTGTCTCTTGTTGTCGAGGCCACCGATTGATCCGGCAATAACGAGGCCGTGATGGAGTCCGATCCCGATTCTGAAATCTCTTTTGAAAAACGTACGGACGTAGGGTTTAATTTTTTTTTCGACGACATCGAGCATTTCGAGTCCTGCCTTGATGCCGCTGAGCATATCCTGTTGCTTTGCGCTGACATCAAAAAGTGCGAGGAATCCGTCTCCTATGTAGTTGTCGATATGGCCGCCGTGGCGGACAATCACCTCATTCATCAAATGGAAGTATCGGTTCAGAATATGGACTACGTCATACGGAAGCAGGGCTTCTGCCAGAGAAGTGAAGCCGCGGATATCGGCAAAGAGGATCAAAACCTTCTTTTCAAAGCCGGTCTGGCTTGCATTGGATTCGCGAATCAGGAGGCTGGTCATCTCGACATCCACCTCATCGAGCACGAGCCTGTGCACCGTTACATCTCCTGAGACTTTTGCCTGACAAGCGAGACGAATCTCGGGACTGAATCCCATCTTTCCGGCTATCACATTTTCCCCATCGGACCGCGGAGAAACGTTTTCCAGCCCTTTAACGATTTGGACACGGCATGTTGAACACCGGGCGTTCCCCTGGCATACATGCGTCAAAGGTATGGAGGAGCGCAGCGCGAGGTCAAGGATTGTTTCGTCTGTGCGTATTTCCTCTTTAACGTTGTCGGGCAAGAACGTTATTGCAGGCATGTTTTTTTATACATCCGGGTAAATATAGTTATTTAGTGAGATGCCGAATTTTTCACTATATCATAAACAGAGGCGAGGGCGGTATTGAGTTTCTCAATATCTTTTGTTCCCCCCTGTGCCATATCGGGTTTTCCACCGCCTTTGCCGCCGGCTGTTTTAGAGATGTTTTTCACGATATCTCCTGCGGGGTATTTATCAGCGAGATCTTTCGTCACCGCGCCGACGATCGCGGCCTGACCGTCTGTTACCGATGTGAGAACAATTATTCCCGATCCAAGACGGTCCCGCACGTTGTCTGCGAGAAGACGGAGTTCGTTCGGATTCAGCCCGTCCTGTCGCAATGTCACAAGCTTTATGCCGTCCAGATCGAATGCTTCTTTCAGGGCGTCGGAAATCGTATCCTTTGCAGAGCCTGTTTTCAGCTTCTGTATCTCCTTCTCCATGCCCTTCATTTCATTGATCATCTTCTCAATTTTCCCGGCAGGATTTTCTGTCTTCAAACTCCCTTTTATTTCATCGAGTTCAGCTTTCTTCTGTCTGAAATAGTCAAGGGCGTTTTTTCCGGTCAGGGCCTCGACCCTTCTGATTCCCGAAGCGACACTCCCCTCCGAAACGATGACGAAAAGACCTATATCACCGGTTGCCTTGCAATGCGTTCCCCCGCATAACTCTTTGCTGAAATCGCCTGCCGAAACAACCCGCACGGTCTCGCCGTATTTCTCATCGAATAGTGCGACCGCTCCTTTTTTTACCGCCTCATCGACTCCCATGATATCTGTCCTGACCGGCAGATTATCCAGGATTTTTTCGTTGACGATGTCTTCGATTCTTCTTGCCTCATTAGGCTGCACTGCGGTGAAATGGGTGAAATCAAACCTCAGTCTCTCAGGGTCAACCACGGAGCCCGACTGCTTCACATGATCTCCGAGCACCATTTTCAATGCCTTGTGGAGTAAGTGGGTTGCGGTATGATTTCTCATGGTAGCTTTTCTCGTTTCATCGTCAACGCTGCAGGCAACCTCCTCACCTTTTGTAATCGTGCCTTTTTCTATCTTTACCCTGTGAATATAAACTTCAGGAGCAGGTTTTTTGGTATCGATAACACGTATCAAAGAACCAGGTCCCTTTATTATTCCTGTGTCGCCGGACTGTCCGCCGGATTCTCCATAAAAAGGCGTCTTGTCCATGATGATCTCGCCCTCGTCGCCTTTCTGCAGGCTTTCAACGGGTTTTCCCTCTTTTAGAATATTTTTTACAAAGGTATGTGTCTGAAGTGTTTCGTACCCCATAAATTCTGATTTATCATCAAGACCGGCGTATGCTTTAAATGTAAACATTGGTAAAGTGACGTTTAAACCCTTTGATCTCTCTCTCTGAGCTTCCATTGCGCTGCGAAAGGATTCTTCATCAATACTGAGCCCTGCATCCATTGCGATATCGCGTGCAAAGTCGATCGGAAAGCCATAGGTGTCATAGAGTTTAAATATTTCCTCTCCCGGTATCATCTTTTGCCCGTCTTTCCTGACTGACGAGATGATCTCATCGAGGATATTCATGCCTGTTTCGATCGTTCTGAGGAAATTCTCCTCCTCTATTTTTAGCAGCTTTTCGGTCCTTTTCTGTTCGCTGACGATTTCCGGATAGATAGTGCCCATCACCTCAATGACGGAGCCGATCAGGCGGTAAAGCGACGGTTCATGCATATTGAGAAGGCGTGCATGTCTTGATGCCCTGCGGATGATTCTCCTAAGGACATACTCCCTCCCTTCGTTAGAAGGAACGAGCCCTTCGGAGAGAAGAAAAACCGTTGCGCGTATGTGATCCGCGATAACTCTGAGAGAGGCATCTCTGTCGTGCGATGTACCGTAGGGGACATGTGCAAGCGCAGAGATGTCGTGGATGATCGGCATGAACAGGTCTGAATCGAAATTGCTCGTCTTCCCCTGGAGAACCGCGCTGATACGTTCGAGGCCCATTCCTGTATCGATGCTCGGTTTCGGTAGTGGAGAAAGTGTCCCTTTTTCGTCCCTGTTGAATTGCATGAATACGAGGTTCCAGAGTTCGAGGAATCTGTCACAGTCGCATCCGACCGAACATTCCGGTTTCCCGCAGCCGATATGGGTCCCCTGATCGATTATTACTTCCGAACATGGTCCGCAGGGGCCTGTATCTCCCATCTGCCAGAAGTTGTCTTTTGCGCCGAGCCTTACGATTCTGTCATCCGGGAGTCCCACGAGCGAAGACCAGAGGCCTGCAGCTTCATCATCCTGCTCATAGACCGTTGCATAGAGTTTTTCCTTTGGAAGGTTGAATACACCGGTGAGAAGCTCCCAGCAGAACGTGATTGCATTTTCTTTAAAATAATCGCCGAATGAAAAATTACCGAGCATCTCGAAAAAGGTATGATGCCGGGAGGTATGGCCGACGTTTTCAAGGTCGCTGTGCTTGCCTCCGGCCCGCATGCATTTCTGGCACGAAACGGCGCGGTCAAAAGAATTTTTTTCTTCTCCGAGAAAGGTCCTTTTGAACTGGACCATACCCGCGTTCACAAAAAGGAGCGAAGGATCATTCCATGGAATGAGCGGCGAGCTCGGAACAATGGTATGCTCTCTTGAAGCGAAGTAATCCAGAAAGGCCGCCCGTATCTCAGGACTTTTCATTGCCTTTGTTCCCGGTACGCATGTACTTTTCGGTCCATCACCTTATTTAATATAGATAAGCTTTCCGTCAAAGAATAACAGCACCTTGCTGCCGACTACGCCGAGCGTTGCTTCCTGCGTGTAGAGCCATTCTTCGCGGGGTTTTCCGTCATATGGTTCAAGGAACTTTATCGCATCCGGAGACCCCCAGGCGTACCGAACCTGCTCCGGGGACATCCCGAGATCGATACTGCCTTTCCTGATGTTTTCCTGTACGTTTTGCGGGAAGCTTTTTATCTCCTCCTCTGTGTAACGCACAGCCTTTGTGCAGCCGGCCTGAAAAAGAAACAGTACCGCAATGGTTACGAGTAATACCTTTTTCATACTCCGTCCTCCTTGTATAAATTTTTCTCTTTTAACAATTCAACGATCAATCCGGAAGGGTAACCCTTTCGCGCGAGAAGATTATACATTCTTCTCCTCACTGTTGCAAAAGGGTAATCTTTCAATACCCTGAGTTTTTTTTCGACCAAACGTCTTGCATTCTCTTTATCTCTTTCCTCATCATAGGCAAAAGCCGTTTCAGCAATATCGCGGGGGATGCCTCTTCCGAGCACATACCGCTTTGCTCCTTCAGTGCTGAGCAGTTTTGCAGTAAAAGCCTCCCATTTCAATGTTTCAGCCAGATTTGTATCATCGACTAACCCTGATTGCTTCAGATCGTGGACCGTGGCAATGGTTTCTGTTTGTGAAAAACCTTTTTTGTTAAGTCTTTCCCGCAGTTCCTGTTCGCTTCTTCCCCTGTAGCTCAGGAGTTTCAGCGCGTAGGCCCGTGCCTTATTTTGCAAACCGGTCAATTTTCATCTGGTCTTTCTCTTCAGGTTTTTCAGGCCGCATCGTAAACTGTTCTTCAAGAGATAACTCACTTGTTGACTGAATGCCTTTAACCTTAAGGACAAAGTCGTCAGGGTTGGTGGCCCTTCTCAACGCCTCTTCGTATGTTATGAGTCCGGATTTATAAAGACCGAGAATGGACTGGTCAAAGGTCTGCATCCCGTAATGGAGGGCTCCCTGTTCGATCACGTCTGGAATTGTCTTAGTCTTGTCTGGATCGAGGACGCAGTCTTTTATCATTGCTG
>Ga0209253_10004400_pt1 | contig 12294 bp, 11 predicted proteins | sample FrelakmetBRP12BR_FD_187145 | JGI IMG/M metagenome (GOLD analysis project Ga0209253, IMG submission 187145) | Freshwater lake sediment microbial communities from the University of Notre Dame, USA, for methane emissions studies - BRP12 BR (SPAdes)... | ecosystem: Environmental > Aquatic >...
GTTTGCAGAGTTCATTCGCCGTAATGCGATCAAAGTGCCGATGGCGTTTGACGGGAACTACCGTCTGGCCATCGGTGTAGATGGAGTGATTAGCGCCTTCGCGGAGCACGCGGAATCCGTTGGCTTCGAGGTACTTCACAAGATCACGCCGGTTCACCGACAAGGTCAATCTCCACGGAGAGTGGCTCAATCAAAATATCGCTAGAAGGGATTTCTTTATCGACATCCCGGTATGCCAGGACCATTTCACGGAGCGCATCGCGAAGCATGGTTCTGCATTCCTCGAGATCAGCACCCTCAGTGACCACTTCCGGCCACTCGACGAGTTGACCCATATAACCCTTTGCAAGTCGGGTGTATTTGGCAGTGTAGCTACATAGCATATCGTTTACCTCGTACAATAGCCAAATCAATATAAGCATAGCTGTTCGGTGACTGAAGGACAACGTGAGGGACGTGGCCAGGTAGCGCGTGGAGCGGGTTACGCGGCGCTAACCCGCGTAAGGCGGAACCAGGAACGGGTTCCGCCGGATGGGAAACCCTTCGGCGGATCTACGATGGGCTGAAGGAGTGGGGTATGGCATTAGCCAGAAACCGCCTTATTGCCGCTCGCGCGGGCGCAGATGGGCGAACCAGCGTTGTTCGAGCCGTTTGAAGAAAAAGATGATCAGCAGGGTGAGCGCCATGTAGAGCAGCGCCGCCGTGATAAAGGCTTCATAAGGGCTGTAATAGCGGGCGTTGATGATGCGCGCCGCCCCAGTGATGTCCACCAGGGTGATGACGCTGGCCAGGGAACTGCCCTGGAGCATGAAAATCACTTCGTTGCTGTAGGCGGGCAAGGCGCGGCGAAAGGCGCTGGGCAATATAATCCGGCGGATCATCAGCGGTTTGGACATGCCGCAGGCTTTTGCCGCCTCAATTTCGCCGATGGCCGTCGCCTTGATGGCGCCGCGCAGGATCTCCGTCGTGTACGCCGCCGTGTTCAGCGCAAAGGCGATCAGCGCGCACCAGTAAGCCTCCTGAAGGATCGGCCACCAGATGCTGTTGCGGATGAATTCAAACTGGCCGGCCCCGTAATAGATGATGAACATCTGCACCAGCAGGGGCGTGCCCCGGAAGAAATAGCTGAAGCAGAACACGGGCCCGCGCAGCAGCCAGTTCCGCGAATTGGCCATCAGCGCCAGCGGAATAGCCAGGGTCAGCCCGATGAGCAGCGCGGCGACAACCAGCTGTACCGTCGTTTGCAGGCCCTGCAGGTACAGGTTGAAGTTCTGGGCGATGATGCTGAAGTCCATGGTTCAGTCCTGACGCACGCCGATGCTGTAGCGCTGTTCGGCCCACCGCAGCAGGAGGACTGAGACCGTGGTGAAGGCCAGGAAACCCAGCGCCACCGTCAGATGAAAGGTGAACGGCCGCTGAGTGGCGCCCGCCGCCAGGCTCGCCTTGCGCACCATATCGTCCAGCCCGATGACGGAAACCAGGGCGGTTGTTTTCAGCAGCACCAGCCAGTTGTTGCCAAGGCCCGGCAGGGCATGGCGCATCATCTGGGGCAGCAGAATGCGCCGGAACACCTGGGTCCGGGTCATGGCGAAGGCGTAGCCCGCCTCCAGCTGGCCCGGTGGCACCGCCAGAATGGCGCCACGGAAGGTTTCCGTCATGTAGGCGCCATAGATGAAGCCGATGGTGATAACCCCGGCGGTAAAGGGGTTGACGTCAATATAGTCCTGATAGCCGAACCAGCCCGCCAGGTGGTTCACCAGCATCTGGCCGCCGAAAAAGATCAGCAGCATCATCACCAGTTCCGGCACGCCACGGATGATGGTGGTATAGAGCGCCGCCGCCGCGCGGGCGAGGCGGGATTCGGACAGCTTCGCCAGCGCGCCGAGCAGGCCCAGCGCCACCGCCAGAGCCAGGGAGATGAGCGCCACCTGAAGGGTCAGCAGAGCGCCTTCCAGGAGGCTGGGTCCGTAGCCGTGCAGGTCAAACATGTCTGGACCTCCCCGGATCGCTGGCGGGCGTCAACCGTTCGCGGGGCGCTTCATGGCGTTCCCTAATTACCGAAGATGTTAAAATTGAAATACTTATCCTGAATCTTCTGGTAAACGCCGTCGGCGCGAATGGCGTCAATCGCTTTGTTGAACTGGTCCCGCAGGTCGGTGTCCTGCTTGCGCACGGCGATGCCCACGCCTTCGCCAAACCATTTCGGGTCGGTCAGGTCAGGGCCTACGAATTCGAAGTCTTTCCCGGCGGGTTTGTCCAGCAGGCCTTCCTTGAGGGGAACGGAATCCGCCAGCAGCAGATCCAGGCGGCCGGCCGCCAGATCCAGATAGGCCTCGTCCAGGGTGGTGTAGCGTTTGATCCTGACCACATCGCCGTAATTGTCGGTCAGATAAGTGTCGTGAATGGTCGCCTGCTGCACGCCGACCGATTTGTCCTTGACCCCTTCCTTGGTGATTTCAATTCCGGAGCCTTTCTTGCGCACGAACTTGGCGGGCGTCTGATAGTATTTGCGGGTGAAATCCACCTTCTGCCTGCGTTCGTCGGTGATGGACATGGAGGCGATGATGGCGTCGATCTTGCGGGCCAGCAGAGCCGGGATCAACCCGTCAAAGTCCTGCTGCACCAGCGTGCACTCGGCCTGCATGGCTTTACACAGGGCGTGGGTGATGTCGATGTCGAAGCCTTGCAGTTTGCCGCTGGCGTCAACCAGACTGAAGGGCGGATAAGCGCCCTCCACCCCGATGCGCACCTGCTTCCACTCCTTGGCCTGGACCTGGCCCCCGGTCAACGCTAACCCGATGATGAGCAAACCCGTGATGATGCTTTTCATGAAGTCACCCTGATGGATTGTTAGTCTTAAGTTGTTGTGCAGACGCTTACTTGAGCGCGCCGGCCACAAACCGGCGGCAGCGTTCAGACCTGGGGTTCACCAGCACGTGTTCCGGTGGTCCTTCCTCTTCAATCCGGCCCTGATGCAGAAAGACGACGTGGGAGGAGACATCGCGGGCGAAATTCATCTCGTGGGTCACCACGATCATGGTGCGGCCCTCGTCGGCCAGATCCCGCATGACCTTAAGCACCTCGCCTACCAGCTCCGGGTCCAGCGCCGAGGTGGGTTCGTCGAACAGCATGACCTCCGGCTCCATGGCCAGGGCCCGGGCGATAGCGGCGCGCTGCTGCTGGCCCCCGGAGATATGCGCCGGGTAATAGCCCCGCCGGTCGTACATGCCGACTTTGTGAAGCAGAGCCTCCGCCCGGTCGATGGCTTCCTGCCTGGGCACTTTGAGGACGTGCACCGGCGCTTCGATGATATTCTCCAGCACGGTCATGTGCGACCACAGGTTGAAGCTCTGGAACACCATGGCGAGGCGCGAACGGATCCGCTCCACCTGTCTGATGGATTCCGGCGTCCGCCGGCCGCGCCGGTCAGTGCGCATCCGGATAGTCTCGCCTTTCACCGTGACAGTCCCAGCATCCGGGACCTCGAGGAGGTTGACGCAGCGCAGCAGCGTGCTCTTGCCGGATCCGGAGGAGCCGAGGATCGAGGTGACGTGGCCCTCTGGAGCCGTCAGTGACACCCCTTTGAGGACTTCAATGTCGCCGAAACGTTTGTGCAGATTTTCAATGACCAGGGCTGGCGTTGATGCGGTCATCGGGTGATGGAGCCTCCCCAGGGATTGGGTCGATAAAGTGATTGGTGGATGGTAAACGGTTAAGGGGAAGGTAGCAATAAATTTTCCCCAGTAATCCGGTCATGGTCTACGTTGTCGCTGACGATGCAGAATGGGGGCGGCCGGGATAACTTTACGCTGCCTTGCCCATCCAGGGATGATAGTGGAAATACAGCAGCAGCAGACCGCCCAGGATAATCCGGTAATAGGCGAACGGCACAAAGCTGTGCCGGCTCACATAGGCCAGCAGGAACCGGACCACCGCCAGTCCGCCCAGAAAGGCGGCGACAAAGCCCACCGTGAACAGGGGAATATCGGCCGCTGACAGTTCGCTGCGGGCTTTGAAGAGACTGAACAGGGTGGCGGCGAACATGGTGGGAATGGCCAGAAAGAAAGAGAATTCCGTCGCGGCGAAGCGCGACAGCCCGCCGACCATGCCTCCCATGATGGTCGCCCCGGCCCGGGATACGCCGGGAAACAGGGACAGACTCTGCACCAGGCCCACCACCAGTGACTCCCGCCAGGTCATGGCGTCCACGTCCGCGACCCGCGCCGCGCCGGCGTAACGCTCCACCAGCAGAATGGCGATTCCCCCCGCCACCAGCGCGAAGGCCACGGTGACCGGGTTAAACAGGTATTCGGTAATATAATCGTGCAGCAGCAGACCCAGGACCGCCGCCGGCAGGAAGGCGATGGCCAGATTGATCACCAGGCGGGACTCTGTAGGATCGCTGAGCATGCGGGTCAGCACGTGGCCGATCCGCTGGCGGTAGATCCACACCACCGCCAGAATGGCGCCCAGCTGAATGAAGATTTCGAACGTTTCGGCGCCCTTGCCGGTGAACGCCAGAAAATCGCCTACAATAATCAGATGGCCCGTGCTGGAGATGGGCAGGAATTCCGACGCCGCCTCGACGACGCCCATGATTAAGGCTTTCAATAGCAGTATGATGTCCAAGCAGGCTCCTTCGAGTCGCGTTATGGGTCGAAACCGGTGTGTTGCGTCGGCGAACCATTTTGCCAAACGGACGGCTGTCTGGATACGATAATTTGGCCTGATTTAGACAATACGCCAATGAAACTCTTGTCTGCCGACCAGCATCTGAACCTCCACCTGCAACCTGAGCAATAACCATGAATACCGCCATTCTTGTTACCGGTCTTGCCAGTTTAGCCTTCTGCCTCACCCACCTGGGCCTGTCCAGCGAACCAATCCGCAGCAACCTGGCTGGCCGCCTGGGCGAGCGCGGTTTTCTGGGCCTCTATTCGCTGGTCGCCCTCGTCCTGCTGGCGGCGATGATTTACGCCTACGCCAATGCCTCGCACGCGGTTTATCTCTGGCCCCCCGGTCCCGGAGTCCGGCGCCTGCCCCTGTTGATTATGCCCATCGCGCTGATTCTGGTCGCCGGCGGCGTCACAGCGCCCAACCCCTCGGCGGTGGGCATGGCGGGCGCTCTGGATCTGCCGGAACCGGCTCAGGGCGTGCTGCGGATCACCCGCCATCCGGTGCAGTGGGGCGTCATGTTATGGGCGGCGGCGCACATTCTGGCCAACGGGGATCTGGCCTCCCTGCTGTTCTTCGGGGGGTTTCTGCTGACGTCCGCTATCGGTTCGCGGCATCTGGATCAGCGCATGGCCGCAATCCAGGGGGAGCGCTGGCGGCGCTTCACGGCGGTTACCTCTTACGCGCCCTTGGCGGCGGTGCTGACCGGCCGCCAGCGGCTCTCCCTCTCCGAACTGGGCCGGCCGGCGGCCCTGGGCCTGGGTGCGTTCGTCGTATTGCTGCTGCTGCATCCCTATCTGTTCGGCGCCAGACCCTATTGAGCAGGATCGCCGGCGTAAGCCCTCACCCCCAGCCCCTCTCCCAAAGGGCGAGGGCTTTCTGGGGTAGGTTTTTTCAAATGGACGTTTTTCGCGCTTGTGGTGGCTTCTGTTGGCGCCTCCACGCCCGACCGACACTACTGTCATTCCGGCAGGGACTGCCGGAATCCAGGGCCAGGGAGGGCATGCGAACCCGCGGTCACATCCCTGTGACTGGATTCCGGCAGGGACTGCCGGAATGACAGGTGGTGACAGTTGGTTCAACTGTTCCAAAAATCTACCCCAGAAAGAAGGGAGATGGGGGCAGGGCAGGTGCTGAAGATGGGATGGATTTTACTCGTCTTCTGCCTGCTGGGCTGCCGGGGCGACTCGGCCGCCACGGTGGTGGTCGAGTTCTGGGCCATGGGCCGGGAAGGGGAGGTGGCGCCGCAACTGCTGCCGGAGTTCGAACGGCGCCATCCAGGCGTTCGGGTCAAAGTGCAGCAGATTCCGTGGGGCGCCGCCCACGAGAAACTGCTGACCGCCTACGCTGGCGACGCCATGCCGGATATTTTTCAACTGGGGAACACCTGGATCCCCGAGTTTGTGGCGCTGCGCGCCGTCGAACCGCTGGACGCCTGGATCGCCGGCTCCCCTGACTTTGACTTGGAAGATTATTTTCCGGGCATCCTGGCGACGAATGTCATTGCCGGCGGCCTTTACGGAGCGCCTTGGTATGTGGACACGCGGCTGCTGTTTTATCGCCGGGACCTGCTGGCCCGGGCCGGTTATGACCAGCCGCCGGACTCCTGGGACGAATGGTTAACGGCCATGGCCCGCCTCAAGGCGCAGGCGGGCGCGGACCGCTACGCTATTCTGCTGCCGATGAACGAGTGGCAACTGCCGGTGATTCTGGCCCTGCAACGGGGCGCCGAGCTGCTGAAGGACGATAGTCGCTATGGGAATTTCCGCAGCCCCGAGTTCCGCCGGGCGTTCGCCTTCTATCTGGCGCTGTTCCGTCAGGGGCTGGCGCCAGCGGTGGGTGAAACCCAGATCGCTAACCTGTATCAGGAATTCGCCAGCGCCTATTTCTCGCTCTACATCAGCGGTCCCTGGAATATCGGCGAGTTCACCCGCCGTCTGCCCCCCGCCGTGCAGGACCAGTGGTCGACGGCGCCGATGCCCGGTCCTGATGCGCGGCATCCTGGTGTTTCCCTGGCGGGCGGGGCCAGCCTGGCAATCTATCGGGGCTCGCCCCGCAAACCGGAAGCCTGGCAGTTGCTGGCGTATCTCTCGGAACCGGCCCAGCAGCTCGCCTTTTACCGGCTGACGGGGGATCTGCCCGCCCGCCGGACGGCTTGGCGCGAGGGGGCGCTGGCCGACATGCCCCCGACCCGGGCCTTCTGGACGCAATTGCAAGCCCTCGCCGCCACGCCCAGGATCCCCGAATGGGAGCGCATCACCAGCAAGATCGCCCAGTATGCGGAAGCGGCCATCCGGGGCGCGTTGACCGTGGACGAAGCGCTGGCCGCTCTCGATCGGGATGTGGACGGCATTCTGGAAAAGCGCCGCTGGTTGCTGGGGAAGTCGCGATGACGGTCTCCCCGTTGAAGAAGGCGCCATGAGGCTGCCGGCCGGCCAGCGGAACAGCGACCCGCTCGGGACCTCCTGGCCACAGCGGCCCAGCCCCGCCGTCTGGTTCATCGCCCCCGCCCTGGCGCTCATTGGTCTATTCTTCTTGCTGCCGGTGGCGGGCGCTCTGCTGCTCAGCTTCACCGATTTTGACCTCTACGCTCTGGGCGACCTGAGCAATCTGCGGTTCGTCGGCTGGCGCAATTACCGGTTGCTGTTCCAGGATCCGCTGTTCTGGACGGCCCTGAAGAACACGCTATACTTCGTGCTGGTTGGCGGGCCGCTGTCGGTGGGTTTCTCTCTCGGCGCCGCCCTGCTCGTCAACCACCGGCTGGTGCGGTGCAAAGGACTGTTCCGAACCGTATTCTTCCTGCCGGTGGTGACTACTTTAGTGGCGGTGGCGGTGGTCTGGCGCTATCTTTACCATCCCCGCTACGGGCTGTTGAATTACGGTCTTGGGCTGTTTGGCGTCGCCCCTATTGACTGGCTGGGCGATCCGGACTGGGCCATGCCCGCCATCATCCTGATGGCCGTGTGGAAGAACTTTGGCTTCAACATGATCATCTTCATCGCCGGGCTCCAGAATATCCCAGTTCACCTCTATGAGGCCGCCGCCATCGACGGCGCTGGCCCGTGGCGTCAGTTCCGGTCCGTCACTCTGCCGATGCTGACCCCCACCTTCCTGTTTGTCGCCATCATCACCCTGATCGGCTATTTTCAACTATTCGCCGAACCCTATGTGATGACCCAGGGGGGCCCCGCTAACAGCACCCTGAGCATAGTGCTACTCATGTATCAGGAAGGCTTCCGGTGGTGGAACATGGGCTATGCGTCCGCCGTGGCCTTCGTGCTGTTCGCCATCATTCTGGCGGCTACCCTGATTCAGCTCAGGCGGCGGAGGGACTGACCGATGAGACGGATAGCCGCCGCGCTGCTGTATGTTACCCTGATTGTCGGCGCCGGGTTAACCCTGTTTCCGCTGCTGTGGATGGTGAGCGTGTCGCTGATGCCGGCCACGGAAGCCAACCTGTTTCCGCCCCGCCTGTGGCCCCGCACGGTCAGCTTCGACCATTATGCCGACCTGTTCACCCGGCTCAGTCTCGCCCGTTACCTCGTCAACAGCGCGCTGCTGGCCGTCGCCGTCACCCTGATCTCCCTGCTGTTCAATTCGCTGGCCGGCTACGCCTTCGCCAAGTTCCGGTTCGCCGGGCGGGACCGCCTGTTCCGCCTGCTGCTCGGAGCCATGGTGATTCCCGCCCAGGTGGCGATGCTGCCGCTGTTTCTGCTGCTCAAGCAGTTCGGTTTGATCAATACCTACGGCGGGGTGATCATTCCGGGCATGGCGAGCATTTTCGGCATCTTTCTGATTCGCCAGTATGCGCTGTCCATCCCGGACAGCCTGCTGGACGCCGCCCGCATCGACGGGGCCAGCGAGTTCCGCATCTACTGGTCGCTGGTGCTGCCTCTGTGCCGGCCAATCCTGGTCACCCTGGCCATCTTCACTTTTATGGGCGCCTGGAACGACTTCATGTGGCCGCTGATCGTGCTGACCGACAGCGACCTGTACACCCTGCCCGTCGCGCTGGCCAATCTGGTGGGCGAGCACGTGCAGGACACTGAGCTGATGATGGCCGGGTCGGTGCTGACCGTGCTGCCGGTCATGGTGGTGTTTCTGGCGCTGCAGCGGCACTATATCGCCGGCCTCATGATGGGGGGCGTTAAGGAATGAGATGAGTGGCATGGCTGACTGTTCCGGTGAACGCGTCGGTGAGGAAGCGCGGCAGATGTCAAGAAGCCTAGGGAACCTGTTTGCTCTGATTGTCTGGTCGGCGCTTTGGGGCGCTGAAGCGGCGATGGCCGCCGCCAGCCTGCTCGATGACTTCGAGAGCCTGGCCGGCTGGAGTCTCGTCACCTCGCCGGGTATCCGGGCGGAGATCGCCCGCGACGCCGGCCACGCTGGCATGGGCCTGCGGATTGATTTCGATTTCCGGGGGGAGGGCGGTTACGTCATCGTCCGCAAGGACTTCTCGCTGCCCCTGCCGGAGAATTACGCCTTCAGTTTTTGCGTACGGGGACAAGCGCCGGACAACCCTCTTGAATTCAAACTGGTGGATGCCACGGGCAACAATGTCTGGTGGCGCCGCCAGCGTGACTTGCCGGCGGAATGGCGGCGGATGGTGATCAGGAAGAAACACCTGGATTTCGCCTGGGGTCCGGCGGCAGGCGGTTTTCCGGCTGGTTTGGGCGCGCTGGAGATCGCCATCACGGCTGGCGCCGGCGGTAAAGGGTCGGTTTGGATCGACGATCTGCAGTGGGAGGAACGGGAGCCCGAAACGCCCTACACGCTGACGCCACAGGTTCAGGCCTCCACCTCGGCGCCCGGCCATGAGCCCGAACGGGTTCTGGACCCGGCGCCGGGCGCCGGCTGGCGCAGCGGCGTGCTGTCCGACAGCCAGTGGCTGACGCTCGATTTCCTCAGGAATCGGGAGTACGGCGGATTGGTGATCGACTGGGAGCCCCAGGATTACGCGGTCGCCTATGAGGTTCAGCTCTCCGAGGACGGCCAGGACTGGCGAACGGTCTATACCGTGGTGACGGGCAACGGGCGGCGGGACTATATCCCCTTGCCGGACGCCGAGTCGCGCTATCTGCGGCTGGCTTTACGAAAGAGCCGCCGCGGGCAGGGTTACGGCATCCTCGCCCTGGACGTGCGGCCAGCGGCGTTTGCCGAATCCCCCCAGCAGTTGTTCGCCGCCATGGCGCAGGACGGACCCCGGGGGCTTTATCCGAAATACGCCTACGGGGAGCAGACCTACTGGACGGTGGTCGGAGTGGACGGCGGCGGCAGGCAGGGGCTGTTCAACGAAGAGGGCATGCTGGAGGTGGACAAGGGCGGTTTCTCCATTGAGCCGTTTCTGGTCGTGGATGGAGATCTGGTCGACTGGGGCAGGGTCAATCCCGTCCTGGAACTGGAGCAGGACTACCTGCCGATGCCGTCGGTCACCTGGCGTTACGGCGATCTGCTGTTGAAGATCACCGCCTTCGCGACCGGGGCGCCCGGCGCTGCCGTGCTGTACGCCCGCTACCAGGTGGTCAACAACGGCCAGGAGCGCCGCCCGGTGAATCTGTTTCTGACCCTGCGACCTTTTCAGGTCAACCCGCCTACCCAGACCCTTAACATGGTGGGTGGTCTGGCCAGGATCCATACTCTCGACTACGAGGGACGCACAGTCCAGGTCAATCAGGAGAAGTCCGTGATCGCCCTGACCCCGCCGCACCGGTTCGGGGCGGTGGACTTTGACGGAGGACCCATCACCGATTACCTGCTGGAAAACCGGTTACCTGCCGAAACCCGCGTCTCCGATTTGCAGGGCTATGCGTCGGGGGCTTTGCAGTACGAGCTGGATCTGCCGCCTGGGGCGATGCAAGAGGTAACGCTGGCCATTCCCTTTCACGGAACCGGGCCGGCTGAGCTGAAGGCGCTGTCGGCCGAGGACGCTCCAGCCTTTGCCCAACGCCAGTTCGAGACCGCCGTGCGTGACTGGGAGACCCGGCTCAACCGGGTGGAACTGGACTTGCCCGCCACGGCAGCGCCGGTCCTCAACACCTTGAGAAGCGCCTTGGCCCATATCCTGATCAACCGGGACGGGCCGGCGATTCAGCCAGGTCCCCGCAGCTACGCCCGTAGCTGGATCCGGGACGGCGTGCTGTCCGCCGCGGCCCTGCTGGCGCTGGGCCACACCGAAGAGGCGCGGGATTTCCTGCACTGGTACGCCCGTTACCAGTTTCCGGACGGCCAGACGCCCTGTTGCGTGGATCAGCGGGGAGCCGATCCGGTTCCCGAAAACGACAGTCACGGCGAGTTCATCTATGGCGTGATGGAGTATTACCGCTACACCCGCGATGTGGGTTTTCTGGCCGAACTGTGGCCCGCGGTGGTGAAGGCGGTGGAGTACATCGACTTCCTGCGCCGGCAGCGCCTGACCCCGACCTACCGGACGCCGGATTTACTGCCGTTCTATGGCCTGCTGCCTGAGTCCATCAGCCATGAGGGGTATGCCAAGCGTCCCGTGCATTCCTACTGGGACGACTTCTTCACCCTGCGGGGCCTCAAGGACGCCGCCGCCATGGCGGCAGTCGTGGGCGACGCCCGGCGGGCGGCCGAGTTCAGCGGCCGGCGCGACCAGTTTCGCCAGAGTCTCTACGCCTCGATCGCCCGCACCATGGCCAGGCATGGCATTGGCTACATTCCCGGTTCGGTGGAGCTGGGCGACTTTGATCCGACCGCGACCGCCATCGCCGTCACGCCCGGCGGCGAGCAGCATAACCTGGCGCCGGAGCCGCTCCGGCGCACTTTTGCCGACTATTTTGAGTATTTTCTGGGGCGCCAGTACGGGGATATCTTCTGGGAGGCCTACACCCCTTACGAGGTGCGGATTGTGGGGGCGCTGGTCCGGCTCGGGCAGCGGCAGCCCGCCCTCGATGTCCTGGATTTTTTCCTGGCGGCCCGCCGCCCGCCGGTCTGGAATCAGTGGCCGGAGATCGTATGGCGCGATGCAAAGACGGCCCGGTTCATTGGCGACATGCCCCACGCCTGGGTGGGGTCCGAGTACATCCGCTCGGTGCTCAGCCTGTTCGCCTACGAGGACGAGGGGAAGCAGGCGCTGGTGATCGGGGCCGGTCTGCCGCGGGAGTGGGTGGAGAGCGAGTCCGGGGTGGCCGTGAGACGGCTGCCTACCTGTTACGGACCCCTTAACTACCGGCTGCGCTTGCAGGGGCCCGGTGAACTGCGCCTGGATCTGTCTGGAGATCTGGCCCTGCCGCTTGGCAAGGTGGTTGTGAAACCGCCGGTAACCCTGGTGGGCGTGACCATTAATGGCCGGCCCGGGGTGTCGTTTGACGGGGACTCTGCCGTCATCGACGAGTTTCCGGCCGAGGTGATGCTGCGTTATCGGCCTTGACGGCAGCGTGGTTAATGGTTCCTAGGGAGACCGTAATAACAGGCCTTGATCATCGTTTGGGCCCCAGGCGCCAACCGATACCGAGTGGTGGGCGGTGTCAACCCTACAAGAGTTCGGCAATCAACAGCTTGGATCTGTAGGGTGGGCGCCGCCCACCAAGCGGTGACCGGAACGATGACCATAGCCTACTAACCATGCTTAGTCTTGCTTACATGGTTATCCAATATCTC
>Ga0209253_10004402_pt1 | contig 12289 bp, 13 predicted proteins | sample FrelakmetBRP12BR_FD_187145 | JGI IMG/M metagenome (GOLD analysis project Ga0209253, IMG submission 187145) | Freshwater lake sediment microbial communities from the University of Notre Dame, USA, for methane emissions studies - BRP12 BR (SPAdes)... | ecosystem: Environmental > Aquatic >...
CATCAGCACGCTGGCCACCACCATGTCGATGATCAGAAACGGAATGAACACCACGAAGCCGATCTGAAACGCGGTTTTCAATTCGCTGGTCACATAGGCGGGCACCAGGATGCGCAGCGGCACCTGGTTGGCACTCTGCAGCGGCTCGCTATCGGATATCTTGACGAACAAGGCGAGGTCTGCCTCGCGGGTCTGCCTCAGCATGAAGGCTTTCAGCGGCACGCTGCCCTTGTCGACGGCTTGCTGGAGGCTGAGTTTACTTTCGCTATAAGGCAACCAGGCATCGGTGTATATTTTGTCGAACACCGGCGACATGACGAAGAAAGTCAGAAACAGCGCCAGGCCGATCAGCACCTGATTGGGCGGCGAAGCGGGTGTGCCGATGGCGGAACGCAGCAGGCTCAACACGATGATGATGCGCGTGAATCCGGTCATCATCAGCAGGATCGCAGGCAGGAAGCTCAGCGAGGTGAGCAGCAACAGCGTTTGCAAACTCAGGCTGTAGGTTTGTCCACCGCCCGGTGCGGGCGTACTGGTCAGGGCGGGTAATCCAATTTCCGCCGCCCACGCTGTTTGCGCCGTACCGAACAGTGCCAGGAGCAATACCAGAAGAGTAAGGCTACGGCGCATCGCGTTTCCTGTCAGAGGGCTGGTGACGCAGGACCGTGGCCAGCAGGGCGGCGAATTTGTTTTCAGCGGGCTGCGGGTCGAAGGATGCGCTTCCGGCGTCAAGCTTGCTGTCCGCTGGCTTTTCGAGTGTGTGCAAGGCGCGGATCTGTCCGGGTCCCACGCCGACTACCAGCCAAGTGTCTTGCACTTCGACCAGCACGATACGCTCGCGCTGGCCTATCGCCACGCCGCCGACCACCTTGAGCAGGTTGGCTGATCCTTGTTGTGCAACATTCATGCGCTTGAGCAGCCAGGCTACCAGCACGATGGCGGCCAATACCAGCAGCAGGCTGAAAATGATTTGCACGATGCTGCCGGTGCTGACAGCTGGGGGGGGAGGAGTGTAAGCGGGGCGTGTTCCTTCCATGCCAGCCGCCCAAACAGGCGATGCCAGCAGGGAGACGGCAATGAATAATCGAAAATTGCCACACATGTTATTTATTCAAGCGGCGCAGCCGTTCGGACGGCGTGATGATGTCGGTCAGGCGTATGCCGAGTTTGTCGTTCACCACCACGACCTCGCCCTGTGCGATCAAAAAACCGTTGATCATCACGTCCAGTGGTTCACCGGCCATGCCTGCCAGTTCTACGACCGATCCCTGTGCCAGCTGCAGCAAACTCCTGATCGGCATCTTGGTGCGTCCCAGTTCGACGGTCAATTGTACCGGTATGTCCAGAATCATGTCGAGATCGTTCGGGGCTGTTCCCGCGCTGCCAGACCCGAACTTTTCGAACACAGCCGGTTTGGCGGGTTCGGCGGTTTGTGCTGTGGTGCTTGCCTGCTCGGCCATGGCCGAACCCCAGTCGTCAGCGGTGATCGCTTCTTCAGTTGTAGCAGTAGTGGTTTCGTTAGCCATGACCCTCTCCTTCGTTATTCGTGAGCATTTTTTCAACCATCAGGGCATATTGATGGTTGGATGTGCCATATTTGCATTCCATCACCGGAACGCCATCAACCGAAGCGATGATGCTCTCTCCGACTTCCAGCGGGATGATGTCACCGGCACGCATCTTTAACACTTGCTCAAGTGTCATGCTGGCTTGGCCAAGCGCTGCAATCAATTCGACACTGGCGGATTGCACCTGTCTGGACAGGAGCTGAAACCAGCGATGATCCACGGTCATGTGGTCACCCTGCATGGTGCTGTAAAGCAATTCCTTGACCGGTTCGAGCATGGAATAAGGCATGCAGACGTGGAACGCGCCGCCGCTTCCGCCCAGTTCGATGTCGAAGGTGGAGACGATGACGACCTCGTTGGGAGTGGCGATGTTGGCAAATTGCGGATTCATTTCCGAACGAACGAATTCGAATTTCAGCGGGTTGACGGATTCCCATGATTTCCCATAGGTTTCGAATACCACCTCCAGCAACTTCTGGATGATGCGATGCTCGGTCTGGGTGAACTCGCGGCCTTCTACCCGGGTGTGAAAGCGCCCATCGCCGCCGAACATATTGTCCACTACCATGAACACCAGATTGGGATCGAAAATGAACAGCCCGGTGCCGCGCAGCGGTTTGGCCTGGATCAGGTTGAGGTTGGTCGGGACATGCAGGTTGCGAATGAATTCACCGAACTTCAATACCCGCACCGGACTGACCGAAATCTCCGGAGTGCGCCGGATGAAATTGAACAAGCCGATGCGGAACAAACGCGCGAAACGCTCGTTGATGATTTCCATCGTAGGCATGCGCCCGCGCACGATGCGTTCCTGCGATGCAAGATTGTATGGTCTAGCTTCTCCGGGCTTGGCTTCAGGGACTTCTTTGGCATCATCTGCTTCGCCGGTTACTCCCTTGAGCAGGGAATCAACCTCGTCTTGTGAGAGAAATTCGCTCATATTTTGTTATCGCTGCTGTGCTATTGAATGATGAATGACGTGAACAGTACATCGGCAATGTCGGTCCTGATTACCAAAGTATCGGCAGGTTCGATACCGTCCCCAAGCTGTTCCGGGTTGATGATGGGAGCAGCCCTGCGCAAGCCCAGCACATATTCAACTTGCGCCTTGATCTGGTCAGCCAGCTTCTGTTTTCCTTCGTAAGCTGCGAGCTCGGAAGGGCGTTTGCTTTGCAGCAACATATTCACGCGATGCAGAATTTCCGGGTTGCTGGCTTTTATTTTTTCCGCAAGTTCCGGTTTGGTGATCTTGAGTGAAATTGCCACTTGCAGGTATCGGTCGCCTTCCTCCTGGATCAAATTTGCAGTAAACGTTCCCAGCTCAACGTATGACACCGGTTTCGCTACCGGAGATTCTTTTTCGGCTACTTCAGGTTTTGCGGTATGTGCCGGTTTCAGCAACAGCAGCGCCGCTGCTCCTCCACCCAACAGCAATACCATTGCAGCGATCGCAATGATGAGTTTTTTCTTGCTCTTTTGGGGCGGTGGCGCAGGCGTATCGTTTGCCTGGTTCGTGTCCGGCTTGGTGGCTTTTACCGCGCTTTCCGGCTTTGCTGCTTTTGCCATGTTTGCCTTTCTTGTGGATAGTTGGATTATGGAGAAATACCAGTGTGCATGATAACCCGATTAACGCTGCAATTCCCCGTCAGCTTGAGTTTTACACGAGTAGGTACAGGGCAGAATAACGATAACCGCGCGTTGCCGAGCGCCGAATGACACTGGTCTTTTCCGCTCGGCTGCGCTTGGGCGTTTATCTTCTGACTTCAGTTCCTGTTTACTGATCAGGCAAAGGTATCCACCATCCCGTTGTGGCGTCGTGCCGGTACGTTCTGTGAAATCGCCGGAGATAATCCCGTCTTGTTTGATAATTCATCGAAAATAGCGCGCTGTGCCACCGAACTGAATTCCTGATTCAAATGCCCGCCCGCACTGCGATCACGGGGGGGCTGGTCGCTGACCGTGGCATTGCCTAACATGATTCCGTTATCAGCGAATATTTCGCGAAGTTTGGGGAGTGCATTTTCCACCGCATCACGCACCGCGCCGTGGGGTGAAGTGAACAGTACGGTAGCCTGATTGCCGGTTATTTTCAGCACCACATCCAGCGGCCCCAGCTCCGGTGGGCTCAGGTGCAGTTCGGCGACCTGGTTTTGTTGTGTGCTCATCCAGTTGATCTTTTGCGTGAACTCCTCCACCCAGCCGTTGCTGCCGAACGGGGCGGTGATGGTAAGCCTGGTGTCTGCGGTATTGCTGTTCAGTGTGCTGGCCAATACGGCTGGAGGTGCTGATGGTGTGGCTGCTTGGGCAAAGTTTGTGCTGTCTGGAGTGGGACTTGCGGTGTTGGCAACCATTTCTGCATGTTCAATGAACTTGGCGGACAAAGGAATGGAGGCGACAGGACTTGTTTGTTGTTTGTGGTCAGCCGTTGTGAATTGATTATCGGTTGGCGGAAGTTTGTCTGCCGTGCGATGTAGGCTGTCTGCTTTCACTTGTCTGACTTCGCCAAAGCCCGTTGTCAACAATGGGCTGTTGCCACGCAATGTTTTTTGCATCCCTTCCATTAAGGTATTATCTTGCGTCAACATGCTGGCGGTATCGACGGAGACATTGGTGATGGCGAGTTGTGTGACCTTGTCAGATCCCTTTGTTGTTGGAGAGCTGCTATTTTCATCTGTTTCTAATATTCTTTTGTCTGTGGCAGGGTTTTGCGACAACAACATGGAGGCCAACATGTTGTAGGCATCTGCTGAGGCATTGGTGGAGTACGTTTCTATGGCCTTGCCAGATTTCCTTGGCTGCAGGGAGCCGCCAGGTTCCTCCGTTCTCTGTACTCTGTCAGCTGAAGCAGGGATTTGCAGCAGAATGGCGGTCAGGATGCCGGCCGTATCACCTGATGCACTGGCCGGCGCTGCTTGATCTTGTGCTTCCTTTGCAGTGAGACCTGTATCACCAGCCGCTCCATTGCCGTCAACGGCAAGGATGCTTTGATCCGCGATCGCTGCCTGCGAATCCGGTTTGCTGATTTGCCTGGCCAGCAGTTCGGAGAACGGCTCGATGCTTCCCCATTGGGGGCCGCTCATATCCGGGGAATTACTCGGGGTCTTCGATGGGGCGGAAGCGCCAAGGGATGCTTCACCAGTACGCTGCGAAGATCCTCTTGCAGCCTTGTCATCCACCGAAGTATTGGGCTGCAAGGTATTTGTACTGTTGCCCGAAGTTGGTGATGAATCGCGGGTGATAGGAAGGTTGGCCATTGTGTTTCTCCTTACTTGCTATGGTCTTCCGCATCATGTTTGTTATATGCGGCGAGTCTGCTGGTATTTTCATCATGGGCTTTTTGCTCGGACTTCTCGGTTATTTTTTTTTGCTCCTGGATATGCCGTTGTTGCAGCGTGTCGAACGATTTCAGTTTGCGCTGAGTGGAGTCAAACTCACTCCGGCCAGCCTGAGTTGAAACTTTGCTGAGCTTGACGGCTTTGTCCTGTTGTTCGATTGCCGCATCCAGCTTGTTGATGAATTCCTGAAAGTTGCGCAATTCGGCGGGATCCATGCCGTTTTTTGAGGATTCTTGCAGGCGAGTCTGATATTCCATGCGGTATTTCTTCAACATATCGAGTTTGCTTTGAGCATCGAGCTGTAGCCGGTTAAGCTGGCCCAGCTTACGTGTGGCAGAATCATTCTGCTGCTTCGACAGATTCATCAGTGGTTGCAATGGGAATGGTTTGACCATGATGATATGGATATTATAACGGTTCAAATAATGCGGCCAGCTGTGCGATACTCGCCGTGTACGGTTCACGCTGGAACATGTCCTGCTTCAGGAATTGTTCCATCCTCGGATAGAGCCTGATTGCTTCATCCAGCAACGGATCGCTGCCACCCACGTAAGCGCCGACACTGATCAAGTCGCGGTTGCGCTGATAATGTGCATACAGTTGCTTAAAGCGTTGTACCAGGGACAAATGCTCTGGTGTTGACAGATGGGTCATCACGCGACTGATCGAAGCCTCAATATCGATCGCCGGATAATGCCCCTGCTCCACCAGCCGCCTGGATAGCACGATGTGCCCGTCAAGGATGGCGCGGGCGCTGTCGGCAATCGGGTCCTGTTGATCGTCTCCTTCAGTCAGCACGGTATAGAAGGCGGTGATCGATCCGCTGCCCTCCAGCCCGTTACCGGCGCGCTCCACCAGTTTTGGCAGCTTGGCAAAAACCGAGGGGGGATAGCCTTTGGTGGCGGGTGGCTCGCCGACTGCCAGGGCGATCTCGCGCTGTGCCATGGCGTAGCGGGTCAATGAATCCATGATCAGCAGCACGTGCTTGCCTTGATCGCGGAAATGTTCGGCGATCGTGGTGGCATACGCGGCGCCCTGCAAACGCATCAGCGGCGAAGTGTCTGCCGGTGTGGCGACCACAACCGAACGAGCCAGACCTTCCTTGCCGAGTATGTTGTCGATGAATTCCTTGACTTCGCGTCCGCGTTCCCCTATCAGTCCGACCACCGTCACATCCGCGCTGGTATAGCGGGCCATCATGCCGAGCAATACGCTTTTGCCCACACCACTGCCGGCGAACAGACCCATGCGCTGGCCACGCCCGACGCTGAGCATGCTGTTGATGGCGCGCACCCCGACATCGAGCGCAGTATCGATAGCGCCTCGTTCCAGCGGGTTGATCGGGCGGCTTTGCAATGGTGCGGTGTCCGAGTCCTGCAGCGGACCCAGTTGGTCAAGAGGTTTGCCGGCGCCATCAAGCACCCGGCCAAGCAGCATATTGCCGACTGGCAAATGCTTGGCGCGATCTGCAACACGGCGGCGCATCAACTTGCGTCTGCTGCCCAGCGTTAATGTGTGCACGGGTTCGATCGGCATCACGCGCGCACCGGGTACCAAACCGTACACTTCGTTTTCCGGCATCAGGAACAGTTTTTCACCGGAGAATCCGACCACTTCAGCCGCGACGACATTATTCGGCAAGTGGATTGCACAAGTGCTGCCGACCGGCATGCGCAAGCCGGTCGCTTCCATCACCAGGCCGGTTACCTTGGTCAGATGCCCGCTCGGGGGCATGGTGTTGCAGTCCTCGACATATGCGCGCCCTTCGTCGAGGAAGTCCTTCCAGCGCAGAGCATGGGAGCTTAGCGTGACAGCCACGATTTATCCTGCCCTATCGATGCAACTATCTGCTGCCAGCGAGCTTCATTGCTGGCGTCGACGTTGCTGTGCGCGGTCTCGACACGGCAGCCGCCGCGTTCAATTTGGGGATCGGTAAAAATCTTCCAGTTGGCGTGAGACAGATGTTCACCCATTTGAGTGCGCACCAATTCGGCATCGTCAGGATGCAAGATCAAGTGGGCGTTCTGGTTGAAGTGCGGCAACTTTCCAATCGCTTCGCTGACGACTTTCAGAACGATTTCAGGCTTTATCAGCAAAGTTTCACGCACCATCTGGCGGGCCACTTCCAGCGACAGGTCAAGCAATGACTGCGCCACTTGCTCGTCAATTTGATTGAGAGAGGTCTGCAGGTTTTGCAGCAGGGTGTGGATTTGCCTGGTATCTGCCTGTGCCTGTTGCATGCCCGCCGCGTAACCCTCATCTTGTTTGCGCGCGAAGTTCTGAGCTTGCTCCTGCTGACGCAGAAGACTCTCCTCGCTGCCGGGTATTGCGGCGGTCCTGGTATTACCCTGATGCTTTCCACCGGGACGGGTGTCGAACGAAGCCAGTTCCCAGCGTTCGAATGCCGTCAACTGCTCCTTGGGAATGATCACGCTATTGCCTGGGGAAGGACGTGCGTTGTCTGTCTGCGGGGAGGATTTTTTGTCAGATATATGCATCCTCTTCTCCCTTGCCGGCTAGTGCGATCTGACCCTCATCCGCCAAGCGGCGCACGATCTTGAGGATCTCCTTCTGGTTGGCTTCGACATCGCTGAGTCTGACCGGGCCCTTTGATTCCAGGTCCTCGCGCATCATTTCAGCAGCGCGCTGCGACATGTTCTTGAAGATCTTTTCGCGTAATTCCTCGTTCGCACCCTTGAGGGCAATGATCAGTGATTCTGACTGAACTTCGCGAATAACGAGCTGAATTCCACGGTCATCGATATCCATGATGTTTTCGAAGACGAACATCTTGTCTTCGATCTTTTGTGCCAGCTCAGGATCGAAGTTGCGCACATTTTCCATCATTTCCGCTTCCAGTGTGCCACCCATGTAATTCAGTATCTCTGCGGCAGCTCCCACTCCGCCATGCAGACTCTTTTTTCCGGTACCTCCACCCGACATGAGTTTGCCCAGCACATCGTCGAGTGCACGCAGTGCAACTGGCTGCACGCTATCCAATGTGGAGATGCGCAGCAACACATCGTTGCGCGTGCGCTCGGTGAGCATCTTGAGGATTTCCGCGGCCTGGTCCGGTTCCAGATGCACCAGGATGGTAGCGATGATTTGCGGATGCTCGTTGCTGATCATTTCCGCCACGGCGCCGGGATCCATCCATTTCAGGCTTTCGATGCCGCTGGTATCGCTGTTGTGCATGATGCGATCCAGCACGCCGGCAGCCTTGTCATTTCCCAGCGCTTTGGTGAGCATGTTGCGGATGTATTCGTTGGAGTCCATCCCAATGGTGGTTTTGTCGGAAGCAACCACCAGAAAATCCTGGAACACCTTGGCTATCTGATCGCGGCTGAGATTTTTCAGCGTTATCATCGCCGCGCTGATCTTTTGGACTTCCTTGGGTTCGAGATACTTCAGCACTTCTGCAGCATCGTTTTCACCGAGCGTCATCAGGAAAATCGCGCTTTTCTCGACGCCGTCACTCATTCTTGTTAACCCATTCCTTGATTACGCTGGCAACTATCTTGGGTTCTTTCTGGGCAATTTGTCTGGCGACCTGCAGGTTTTGCTCATAGGGTGCGATCGTGGGAGCGAATTGCGCCGCTGCACCCGCTTGAACTTCCTGCGTGGCCTGGAAACCGCCCGTGCTGTTTAGCGTGGTAAGCAAGGAACTGAATACCGGCTTGATGATGCGGAACACGACAAACAGCATGATTCCCGTGATCAACGCATATTTCAGAATATTCTTGGCCAGTTCGATCATGTCGGGCTGTTTCCAGAACGGGATTTCTTCGACGATCTCCCTGCTTTCACTGAAGGCTGCGACCTGCACATTCAGGCTGTCGCCGCGTTTTTGATCGAAACCCATGGCATCCCTGACCAGATTGCTGATTTGCTCTTTTTCCGCATCGCTCAAAGGCTTGCTGCTGGATTTCCCTTTGGCATCTGTAACCTTGCGGTTGCCGTTGAGCACCACCGCTACGGACAGGCGTTTGACCAGGCCAACCGGAAGCACGGTGTGGCTGATGGTGCGGTCCACCTCGTAATTTATCGTGGAATCCTTTTGCATATTTGACAGGCCGGCATTCGAAGCGGCTGTCCCTCCCGGTGCGCCCGGGCCGCTAACGATAGGAGCGGTAGCCGGAACTGGCGGTTGATTGGTCAGAGCGCCGGGGACTCCACCGGTCAGGCCTGAACCCGACATTGCCTCACTGCTTTGCCGGCTTCGTACCACGCTTGCAGCAGGGGTGGGATTGGGTTTGAAGGTTTCAGAGGTTTGCTCGGTGCGCGAAAAATCAATATCAGCCGATACTTGAGCGCGCACATTGTTGACTCCCAGCAGTGGAACCAACAGCGATTCAATCCGCGAGACATAGCTCTGTTCGACCTGTTGCACATACTTGAGCTGGTTCGCGTCCAATCCCCCTTCAACGTTGCCATCGTGACTTGAGCTCAGTAGCGTACCGTTCTGGTCTACCACGGTCACGTTCTTGGCGGACAGTTCCGGTACGCTGCTCGAAATCAGGTGGACGATTGCGCTGACCTGTGCGGAATCGAGTAATCTCCCCCCCTGCAGGCTGAGCACCACTGAAGCACTGGGTTTCTGTTGCTCCTTGATGAACACGCTGGGTTTGGGGATGGCCAGATGAACCCGTGCGGCGGCCACCGCTCCTATGCTTTGCACCGAGCGCGCCAGTTCGCCTTCCAGCGCACGCTGGTAATTGACTTGCTCTGCGAACTGGGTGATGCCGAATCTCTGGTTCTCCATCAATTCGAAACCCACCGTGCCGCCTTTGGGTAGACCTTGCGAGGCCAGTTTCAGCCGCGCTTCATAGACCAGGTTGGAAGGGACCAGCAGGGCGCCGCCACCATCGGCAAATTTGTAGGGGATGTTCATTTGCTGCAGCGACTCGATGATAGTCCCGCCGTCGCGGTCCGACAAATTGCTGTACAGCACGCGATAGTCTGGTGTCTGTCCCCACATCCACACTCCGGCGAACAGCGCGAACAGAGCCGCAACAGCAACAGCCAGCATCATTTTTTGCTGGAAGGGAAGCTGGTTAAACCGTGTTGTCGCGCTGGTTTCCTGTTCAGCCATGGGATCGCACTACGCCGAAAAGCCGCTGGGGCATTGCGCGCATTATCTGCGGCAGCAGGCATTTTGAAAACATGAACAAGGGGGGAAACCCGTGCCTTTTCGCCGGATGAACCATGCGCCCGTATTAGTATTGTGCACTTGTCTGCAAAACAGGCAAGTACTGTTTTCAGGGCTAGCCTAACCAGTCAACAGGAGACACAACATGAACACCCCGGCAGTGGACAGTTTGTTGGCGCAAATGCGCATCGCTGCAGCGGCAGCGGGGTTACGCGAACCTGCCCAGGCGGCGGATACAGGCAAAGCGGATTTCTCCACAGCGCTGAAATCGGCATTGGACGGAGTGGCGAGATCTCAAGCCAGATCGGAGGAAATGCAAAATGCCTTTGTGATGGGTGACGACCGGGTCAGTTTGAGCGACACCATGATAGCGATACAGAAAGCCGGCATCAATTTCCAGACCACCGTCCAGGTACGCAACAAGTTCATACAGGCCTATAACGAAATCATGAACATGCAGGTTTGATCAGGCTTGATGACGCTGCGGATTTGTCACTGACCTTGAACGTTTGTTTTATCCACTTATGCAGTTACTTTGGCGCGCTGGATTATTGTTACATAACGCTGCAGCAGAATGACCGAAGCCCCGTCGAGGTTTTTGAATTCGCAACCGGCACGGCGTTGTCCATGGCCGGATTCGGATGACAATAAAAACAGATTTTTCACTTCCAAAGTCCCGTTGACCGTGCCCACGCCTGGCAGGTCGATCTTGCAATTAGGATAGGATGCGCCGGGTGTGAGTTCGGTGTCAGATTCCTTACAGATCAGTCCTACGCCGCCACAGCTGATATCCATGATGATGAAATCGCGCGACCGTTTTTCCACCGACTCCTTGCCGGCATTGATGACACAGTGCAACGGGTCGTCCTGTGGAGTCATCAGCCGGAAGTATTCCCGCCTCTGAAGACGGTAAAGACTGTCCGGCAAAGGCAGGAAAAAAGACGGATTTCCCTGATATGGCAAACTGCTGACCTGTTTCGCGGTGAACTGAACCTTGGCCTGGAAATGGGAACTGACGAAAACTACCTTGTTGCTTTTGGCCAGGCGTTTATTGTCGAAATCGTTAGTGCATTGCTCCAGCCACAGGCCGGTATCGTCGACGCCCAGCAGTGTGGTCAGGATGAAACCATTCCCATCATCGTAATATAGGGCAACACGGTTTCCCTTTTCCGAGATGTAACGCATCACGTACTGTATTTCTTTGGCCGAGGTGATGCGGAACTGATCATCTTTCCCTTCGGACAGGATTTCCATTTTAAGAGGGATGTCTTTTTCCATTTTCCGATGCTGCGCTAGTCGAACGTTCACGCATGATAACAAATCTGTTTGAATGCAAGAGGGGAAATAGCCGGGGTTTAGACCCTCTGAGCAAATCTTGCGCTACGGTACACAAATCCATAGTCCCGGATGGTGCGTAGCGCACCCCAGGTCAAGATGCGTTCATGGCACGGCTGTATGTTCCAGGCGGTATAGCCATGCGAGCAGTTCGGCCACTGCCAGATATAGTTGGGGGGGGATTTCCTGATCGAGTTCGACTTTCATCAACAAGCCGACCAGATCCTCGGATTCGTGAACGAAGATCCCGTGTTGTCTGGCGCGCTCGATGATCGCCTCGGCGATCAGGCCGCGGCCTTTGGCTACCACCTTCGGTGCGCCTTGATTCTGGCCGTAGGTCAGCGCGACGGCGATTTGCTGTGGTGTAAGGTTGGGCTGCTTCATGGCTTTTCCACCGACGCAGCGAGCAGAGCAATGTCTGCTTCGGCAAGAGAATTTTTGAGCTGGGGCAGGGCGCGGTTGAACAATTCGACAGTACCCGAGTCCGCCGTCCACAGTGTCAGCCGCAACCCGCTTTCAGCAAACACCAGGCGCGCATGTACATCGCCGAGTTTGGGCAGGGCCAGCTCCATTTCGGTGCTCCACTGACGCTCCTGTTGATGATGGCCATGTTGTTCGGGCTCGCCCTGGATTTCCCATTGCATCTGCTGGCCCGGCCAGACTTGGCCCATCCACACCAGATGATGGTGCTCCAGTGTGTGAAGTTGCTGCTGCACCAAGTGCATCAATTCTTTTGCTATCGGTTGGGTGGTATTTTCAGCCGGCTTGGACACTCCTTCTGCTCTGGCCTGATTGCTGGAGCTATTTGCGGGAGATTCCAGTCTCATATCTGCACCTGAAACTGGCGATCTGCTGACTGCGGAGGCGCTCGCATCGGCTTGTTGAGTGGCTTGGGATATCAG
>Ga0209253_10004403_pt1 | contig 12286 bp, 14 predicted proteins | sample FrelakmetBRP12BR_FD_187145 | JGI IMG/M metagenome (GOLD analysis project Ga0209253, IMG submission 187145) | Freshwater lake sediment microbial communities from the University of Notre Dame, USA, for methane emissions studies - BRP12 BR (SPAdes)... | ecosystem: Environmental > Aquatic >...
CATCTGATATACGAAAACTGCCAGAATGCCCTGCCCTGTGGGCGGGAAGCTTCACATAACGAGCTGTCTGACACGTCTGATTTTCCAAATATAGTCAATAGATTCAGGATTAAACCCTTTGTTTAACCTGTTTTCCAATTCCCCCGGGCCAAGGTTATATGCTGCTAATGCCAAGTCCCGATCTTTGAATTTTCTCAGCAGCATCTTATAATATTTTGTTCCTGCTTGAAGGTTGTTTATCGGGTGTTCGATGTCATCAAAGCCCATTTCCTTCCCGGTTTCTCTTTTCACCCCCATAAGACCTACGGCACCGAAATGGGATTCAGCATCTTCATCTGTTAATGACTCAACGACTGTAATAGCCTTAATGTCTTTGGGGCACGCGTAATACTTTTTTGATATTTCTCTGATCTCACTTCCATATTTTTTCTCTAAAATATTCAACAACCTGCGGAGCTGCTCGTCGCTCGCCCAGAGAATAGATTTCACTATGGCTTGTTCTACCGTGACGCTATAGAGGTTTAGGTATAAAGAGTTATTACCTTCTAATCTGTGCTCAAAATGGGGAGCTATGAATAAGACAATAGCCATAACCAAAAAAACGGAAATTAAAAATTTACGCATGATGTATACTCCTTTAAGCCAAGACTTAACAGCAACGATCCAGCTTAAACACATATCAACATCACATATGACCCTTATAAAACAAAAGGCACTCCGGAATATGATAAACCATATTGGAGTGCCTGAGACTTTTTCCTAACAATCGGAAATTTATAAGGGTTTCACATTTTCTGCTGCCGGGCCTTTCTTGCCCTGCTGAACGTCGAAGCTGACGCGCTGGCCTTCATATAATGTCTTGAATCCACCGGCCTGTATGGCACTGAAATGAACGAACACATCGCCACCGTCATCCTTTTCGATGAAACCAAAGCCTTTTTGTTCGTTAAACCACTTTACTTTACCTTCTGACATCGTTTTAATCCTCCTTTCTCAAAATTTCTCAAAGTCGGATTACCACCATGACAGAAAGAAAAAGGCCACCAGGATCCTCGAGAGCATGGCAGCCAACCTTTGCACTTCAATATGTTTGATCCAACTCTTAACTTTTCCCATTGAACAACTATACTATCGTCGCTGGGTTTAAATAGATGCGAGCATATAGAACAACCTCAAGGCGCATGTCAAGTATTATTTGTCTTAGCCTCCAAGAATGTCATGATTCATTAATTATTCCAGACATTAAGGATTGTTCCCTCTTTATTCAATCAATAATTGACACGCCGTTTTAAAATGTATACCGTGATGCAAGGATTGTATGGGAATAATCGATACGAAGCTATCTATGTCGGGGGGGTAGGCCATGAACTCAGAAATAACGACTCAATCGCAAGAAAGCGGCCTGGAGTTTACGTTGCGCGCGGTCCCTACAGAATTTCGGGTAACCGGGGGTAGGGATATACCGTTTAAGAGAGCGATTCTTTCGATGCGAAATACAGGCAATGCGGCAATTGTAAGGTTTGTAACGCACGCGACAATGGCCCAGGAAGGCGGATCGGTTCAAGATATCACCGATGCCCTCACGCGAGCCACGACCGTAGAATCACTCCCGCCCGGGGAGGCCGTTGAGTGGGACGTCTATGACCTGTTGGTTTCAGCACATCCGGGTGTTGCCAGTAAAGTTCACCTCTGGGGTTACAAGGCCATTCTCAACTGGTGGATCGATTTGGACGTATGGGCTGAGTACTTCCCTTCAGATGATACGGCCCCGCTCCACACCTCGATCTCGAGATGGAAGTTGCGCTGGATCCCTGCGCATTCCACAGTAGAAGAGGTTGATTTGTCTATGGAAGTGGTGGAAAAATAGCGCATACTTTACCATACATTATCACCGGCTGTGCACGTTAATCCGCCCACGCTGTTCGTAAACCCGCGGTGACCATTCACCATCCCCTGCCAGATACATTCCCGCCAACCGATTCCACTCCCTGGCCTGCGTCACATTACCCTTTCGCAGCCAGGCTTCCGCGAGGTAATAGTAATTTTTCCCATTCGCGGGATAGATATTGACAGCCCGCTCCAGAACACCAATAGCCTCATCGACTTTCCCGCTCTCGAGGAGCATCTGCCCCTGTTCCGTTAAATGGAGGGACGCCACCTCCCGAGGACGGGGCTTTCCCTCGCGCAATTCTTTTTTCTCTATCTTCGCATCGGAAACCGTTCTCGGCGGGTGTTTCGACGGTGCGGGAGCAACTGCGGCACAGCCAGACATAAAAAGGCACATGACATATGACACCAATGCCTGAAGTTTCTTACCGTTCATGTCCTACCTCTTCCACAGCTTCTTCCACCATGTTTTCAACACTTCTCCTGAATAAGCCTTGTGCTCCGGAATTTGACAGTATTCAATAGGCACATTTCCCTCCAGGAAGACCTCCTCTATCGGTTCAGGACATTTGGATTCAGTAGCCAGTTGCCCGCTCTGGGAACATATTTTTACCATTACGACGCCTGGAGGCACTTTAAACCATTCTCCCGATATGTACTGGGGGATGGCTCTTACCAGGTCCGCCCATATGGGAAGCGCCGCTACAGCTCCTTCTGCGGATACGCTCTCTCCATTATCGAAACCTACCCACACCAATATGAGGAGATCGGGAGTGTATCCGACGAACCAGGCATCCCGGTAATCGTTTGTCGTTCCCGTTTTTCCCGCAACAGGAAACGTTATCCCCATGTTTTTCACGGATTTTGCCGTCCCTTCCGTAACCACACTTCGTAACATATCGCTTATCACATACGCCTTGGCCGGAGAGATAACATTTTGAATGGTCATGTGCCTCTGTTCCAGGATATTTCCGTTTTCATCAACGAGAGTCTTCAGGGACAACGGATACGGCTCCAGTCCGTCAGACGCAAAGGTACAGTACGCCCTTGCCAGTTCGAGGGGAATAACCTCATACGCCCCCAGCGCGAGAGAGGGCTGCGGCTTCACGGGTGTGGAAAACTGAAAGGCCTTCACCGTATCCACGAGCCTGTCGAGCCCGACTTTCATGGCCAGATCGACAGTAGCCAGATTGTCCGATCTGGCCAGGGCGTCCCTCATCCTTATCCCTTTTCCGGAATCGGAGCTCTTTCCATGCGGCTTCCATGATTTCCCGTTCACTTCATATGTTCTTTGCTCGTTGGAGAGCACTGTCGCGGGAGTAAACTGATCCAGGCCGGTCAGGTACACGAAGGGTTTGATGGCGCTGCCTGGCTGCCTGCGCGCCTGGGTCGCCCTGTTGAACTGGGTTGTCGAATAATCCCGGCCGCCGACCATGGCGAGGATATATCCCGTTTTCGGCTGCATGACAATGATCGCGCCCTGGAGTTTCCGCTCCGGATGAGAACGCCTCAGGGCAGGATAGGCATTTTCCAGGCGGGCCAATCCCCTTTCCAGAGCGTTTTCTGCCGCTTCCTGCACCTGCGTATCCACGGTAGTATAGATAGACAGCCCCTGTGAAGAAAGGACATTAGGGGAGTAGAGTGTGGGCAGCTGTTTGGAAACGTAATCGACAAAGTAGGGCGCCTTTTTCCCATACGCCATAAAGCCCACCGTCTTCACCGGCTCTGCAGCGGCGCCGTCCATCTGTTTTTTGGTTATATACCCGAGTTTTTCCATATCGTGGAGAACCTTGTTCCTCTGCTCCCTGCTCTTTGCTTCACTCACATAAGGAGAGTAAAGGCCGGGGCTTTTGACAAGACCCGCGATCGTCGCCGCTTCGGCGAGGGAGAGATTTTCCACCGGTTTCCCGAAATAGAAGAAGGCCGCTTCACCGACACCGTTGATCGATACAGACCCCTTCTGGCCGAGGTAAATTTCATTCAGATAGATCTCGAAGATTTCTTGTTTCCTATACTTGAGTTCCATGGTGAGCGCCATAAGCAGTTCCTTGATCTTCCTGGCAAACGTCCTCTCCGGGGTGAGGAAATAGCTCTTGGCCAGTTGCTGGGTCAGTGTCGATCCACCCTGCCGGATCATTCCATGCCGTATATTGATGTATATGGCCCGGAGGATGGACCGGAAATCGAACCCGTGATGTTCGAAGAAGCGGTTGTCTTCCGCGGCCAGTACGGCGTGTATAAGATATTTCGGAGCACGATCGATGGAAACGAGTTGCCGCTGCTGCCTCTCGGGACCGAAAAACAGCATGATCTTTTCTGGCTCCAGTTCCAAAAGCGGCAGCTTTTCCCCGTTATCTTTGCGGATGATGCTTTCAATTTCCTGATTCCGGAATGCAATTTGAGCATGGTAGCCTTTTTGCTTTTTCGCCAGCATCTCCACATCACGGAGGAACACTTCCATGGACGATCCCAGAATCTGCATTTCGCCGCTTGATTCCGGTGCATGGGAGACATTCCGGTACTCGAGACGGCGCAGTTTGTTGATGAGGAGAGCCCGGTTCACCGGCTGCCCGGGAAAAAGGAGGGTACTGTCGGAATAGACTTTAGAAGGTATGCTCCATCTTCTCCCCGAAAACCGCGTATCGATCAGGATGGAAAGGTACAGACAGTAAAGCAGAACCCCGAGAACGATGATAAAGGAAAGAATCCATAGGGATAGGAAGATCCTTTTTTTTGTTGATTTCCGGAAGATCACGCGTTTCCTTAATTAATGGAAATTGACAGGATTGCCGTTACGCCGGAGTGAATCTCCCCACCCACAGGGCGGGGCATTCTGGCAGTTTTCGTAAAATAGATAAAAAGGACGTACCTGTCAATGGGAAACATGGATCAGGAAAGCTCTGTTATCAATATATCTTTTTCTCCTGCAGAGTTTTCCAGGTGCTTTCCGAATACCAGATATCCACAAATTCCCGGATCGAATCCTGTTCTCTTTTTTTCATTTCTTCCGCGGCAGTCTTCCGTAGAAGATTTTTGATGCTTTTGAATGCAGCGCCATCCTTGGAGGCATACATCAGCGCCACGTTCCTCGCTTCCGATTCCAGTGCTTCTCCCGTTGATATCCTGTCAATAAGCCCCAGTTGATATGCTTCCTCCGCCGAATACATAGCACCGCGGTAAACCGCCTCTTCCGCTTTTCTCTGTCCCAGCAGGAGTTTCATCAATTCAACACTGCCTGCGAACAGAGATGAACCAAAGTTGATCTCATTGAGCGCAATTTTCGCCTTACCGGAAATCATGATCCTGTAGTCGCAGGAAATGGCAATCATGCAGCCTCCCGCAATGGCATGGCCATTGAGCGCGGCGATAACCGGTTTCGGATACAGAAACAGGGCTGTATAGAAATCGGTGAACTTGGTGAGATAGCGAACAAAATCCTCCTTTGGATAATTAAGAAACTCAGGAATGTCGAACCCAAAAGAAAAGAACTTTCCAGCGCCTGTGATGATTACAGCCTTCACCTCATGATCATCGGCAAGCGCGCTGAAACAGCCGGTCATTTCATCGATTACGTATTCATTGATGGCATTCACCTTCCCTCTGCTCAATGTAACCGTGGCAACCCCCTCATTCTTTCTTAACTGCAGAAATTGCATAATCCCCTCCCCCTTTCTTGGAAGTTTTGAAAAGTTTCTTCTCTGTCAATGCGAGTCAAACGAGAAATTGTATGAGATGCGGTGACGGGCTTGAAATCAACTGTGTTTTAGGCTCGCTATTATCCTTTAGTGCCGGACAATTATCAATAAAAAATTAAGTCCCTACTCGGGATATTTTTAATAAAACTACAATCACTCCTGGTTGTTGTCAATAAAGTGTCTGCTGAGAGATGATGCTGACAGGCGGAATTAAATAAGGTATCACAGGTGTCACAATATCGTACGTTCTAATTAAATATCTGTATTGTAAAGTTTATTCACTGTCGTTGACCGTAATGAACAGCACTTCTTATGGTTATAAACCATTGACATCAATGCATGGAATTGACACAATACCCCTGATTTCTCAGCGGTCTGAAAGGAATGATTCAGGATGGACACAGTGATGGTTGCATGGAGTGGAGGTAAGGACAGCGCCCTTGCCCTTTATAAGGTTCAACAAGAGGGACTCGCAATATCCGCCCTCCTGACTACGGTCACGGAACAATATAACAGAATCAGCATGCACGGAGTAAGGCAGGTTCTCCTTGAAAGACAAAGTCATGTCCTTGGAATACCTCTCGAGAAGGTATTTATCCCCCCGGATACTTCCAATGAAGTCTATGAGGCAAGGATGTCAGCCGTGCTTGGAAAATATGCAAATCAAGGCGTAACCACTGTCGTTTTCGGTGATGTTTTCCTCGAAGATATCAGAGCCTATCGCGAACATCAGCTGTCAAAGATGGGAATGAACGCCTCTTTTCCGCTCTGGAAAAAGCCATCTCTGGAACTGGCCCATAAATTCTTGAACCTGGGTTTCAAGGCAATTATCACCTGCATCGATTTAATTACCCTCGATCGATCCTTTGCAGGCAGAGTGTACGATAAAAAATTCCTCTCTGACCTCCCTCCCACTGTCGACCCATGTGGAGAGAATGGCGAATTTCACTCGTTCGTGTACGACGGGCCAAATTTTATGGAACAGATCCCTTACAAAAAGGGAAAATCGGTGGTCAGGGATGATCGTTTTTATTTTCGCGACCTGATTCCCCAAAGCTAAACACCGTTGAACATAAACATCTTCCCGAAAGAGGTAAATCGGTGGTCACTATTTCTTTGACATATAAATGCGTCTTTTTTATACTCTCGCAAGGAATTATTTCTTATCAAAAAATCAGGAGACAGATAATGAGAAGCATCATCCTCGTCGCTACAGGTTTGGTTCTGTTTTGTTTCGCTCTCACAACATCTTTGGGCAACGCTTTCGCTGTTTCCGCGAATAGGGCCGGCGGCCCATGCACCTATGACAGCTATCCGGGACAGGCAACAATCACGCGGGTCGAAAAGACGGATCAGTCGAAAGACCAGGCAAAGTCTATAGGCGGACCCGGATACGAGGGATACGAGGTCTCGTTCTCGTTCGTGACCGACAAGGTGATAAAACAACCTTGGGCGAAGGAAGCGCTGAAGAAAGAGCATCTCCTTGAGTTGCAGAATTCGTGGTATCCAGGCGAGCAATACATGAAAAAATATGGGCTTGAAAAGGGCAAGACTCTGAAATGCACGCTCAAAGCTATTACATCGGGTACGTGCACACCCGTCATCTTTGAGTTCGACGATGTCAACACCATTGACTATTTCGAAACAAAATCGACTAAGTAGTAAGCATAATGGGGGACACGACCCTTTTTACCCGCATTGCCATTGCAAGGGAAGTATTCCTCAAAGAAAGGGGAGTTCTTCCTCACTAGAAAAGGAGGTTCAGATGCTTCGCACCAGATTCATTATCACCGCTCTCGCGCTTCTGGGTATCCTGTGTATGCATATACCTGCGAACGGGCAAGAGACGTTGAGCGTCCAGGTCAAGGAGGGTGAGCTTCGAGCTACGCCGTCTTTCCTGGGGAAAATTGTTGCCCGTGTTGCCTATGGCGACCGGGTCGTTGTGGTGAGCGACCGTGGAGCGTGGAAAAAAGTGTCCATCAGGGGAGGGACGCTTCAGGGATGGATGCACGCCTCGGCACTGACGACCAAACGGATTGCATTGAAAGCCGGTCAGACCAGTGTCCGGACCGGTGCCACACAGGATGAGCTGGCCCTGGCCGGTAAGGGGTTCAACGAACAGGTGGAAGCTGCGTTTCGGAAAGAAAACAGAAACCTCGATTACGCCTGGATCAACAGGATGGAAACCTTCAAAGTGTCTCCGGACCTCATGAATAATTTTCTTGTTCAGGGCAACGTGGTTCCTCCCGCGGAAGGAGGTAAGCCATGAAAAAATCCTTATGGATAACAGGGCTGATCATGCTGGCCGTGCTGACTGTCGCTGCCTGCGCAACCGTTCAGACGGCAACCACATTAGCCACTGCGGTGGGCGAACAGGCCGGGGTCTTCAGTCGCGCGGAGGGAGAAGCCATCCGCAAAAGTACAGTGGCCGTCGCCAGGAGTCTTGAAGATTTTACACCGGAGCAGGAATACTACATTGGCCGGTCTGTCGGTGCCGTCGTCATTTCCAAATATCCTGCCTATGCGAACGCGCAGGTCAATCAATACCTGAACACACTCGGACAGACGCTCGCGGCGGCCTCGGACAAACCGGAAATCTTCAGCGGGTATCATTTCCTTGTGCTGGACTCCGATGATATTAACGCCTTCGCCACACCCAGCGGCCTCATTTTTGTCACGAAGGGTCTTATCCGCTGCTGTCCGACGGAAGACGCCCTGGCGGCTATTCTTGCTCACGAGATCGGCCATGTGCAGTTAAGGCACGGCATGCAGTCCATCGAGAAGGCGCGGGTGACAGAGGCGCTCACCGTTACTGCCACGGAAGGCGCGAAAATCCTTGGCTCCCCGGAAGTCGCGCAATTGACACAGACCTTTTCGGGCGCGATCTCCGACATCGCCAAGTCCATGATCAACAACGGCTATTCCCGCTCTTTTGAACATCAGGCTGATAAGGCGGCTGTTGTCCTCGTCCAGCGCGTAGGTTACAACCCTCGCGGGATGATCGACATGCTTACAGTCATGGATAAGAAACTGAAGCCGGGCGAGCTCGATTTTGCAAAAACCCATCCGGCACCCCGGGATCGGATAGCCGAGATTGAGAGTGACAACCGGTCTTTTACCCCTGTCACAACGCCGAAGTTCCGCCAGGAGCGATTCCTGAGAGCCGTCGGCCATATATGAAGACTTTGTAAGAAGGTCATCATGAACATTCCAGCCGGTCTTTTGAAAAAACTATTGCAGGGCCTGATCGCCGGCATCGTCGGGGCGGTTCTGGCGCTCTCGCTTTTCCTGCCTGGCTGGTTGGACGTATGGGAGGCAAAGACCTGGGACTGGCGGGTGGGTGCGATGGCGAAACAGGTTAAAACTTCCGAGAATATCCGCCTTATCCTGCTCGATCAGAACTCTCTGGATTGGGCCAAAGAAGAAAATGGTCTCGCCTGGCCGTGGCCCAGGGAAGTGTACACCGCGATCATCCGTTTCTGCCAGCGGAGCGGGGCGAAGGCCCTGGCTTTCGATGTACTCTTTACGGAACCTTCCAAATACGGGGTGGACGACGATCAGGCTTTCGCCGCCGCGATTCATGAATCAAAATATTTTGTCGGCACCGTTTCTCTCAGTCGGAGTGCGGGTACAGAACGGCGATGGCCTGTGTTTGCTCCGGAACCGGCATTCAAGGTTGTGGGTCTTGATAAATGGCTGTCGGCCCTCGGCGCCAGCGACGTTGTGTTCCCCCGAGCCTCCTTTCCCATCACAGACATATCGGCCGCCGCTCGTGTCCTCGCCGATGTTCACCTTAATCCGGACCGGGATAACGTCTATCGAAGGGCGGCTCTCTTCCATGTCTTTGACGGCAGAGTCCTGCCCTCCCTTGCACTGGGATCTTATCTGGCCGCGAACCCTGGAGTCCCGTTAAACATTAGCACAGGACATTTTTCCATCGGCAACCGGGAGTTCCCGATTGATGAACGGGGAAACACCATTCTTAATTTCCGCGGTCCCGCGGGAACACATAAAACTTACAGCGCCGCGGCCGTCATTCAGAGTGAACTTCGAATTCAAAATGGAGAAAAGCCTACGATTACCGATCCGGACGCTTTTAAAGATGCCTATGTATTTTTTGGATTCTCCGCGCCCGGCTTGTTCGACCTGCGCCCCACGCCCGTCTCCGGCGTGTTTCCCGGCGTGGAAATCAACGCTACCATGCTGGATAATTTGCTGGCGAATGATTTTTTCAGGCCTGTCCCCATGACTTTCGTCGTCGGAATAACCCTTTTGATTGCCATTCTTGCCGGTCTCGCAACGTCCTCCGTCTCCGGCATCGCAAAGAGCGCCATGGTCTACGTCTTTTTTATCGCCGCGCCGGTTATCATTTGCCTCATCGCGTACCGTGAGGGATTCTGGCTGCCCCTGGTCGTTCAAGAGACAGGTGTCGCCCTCACACTTTTCAGCGCCGGCCTCATTTATTATACCACAGAGGGCCGTCAGAAAATGTTCATTAAGAACGCCTTCAAACAGTACCTGAGCCCGGCGGTCATTGAAGAGCTTATCCAGCATCCAGAAAATCTGAAGCTGGGGGGCGAACGACGGATGCTCTCCATTTTTTTCTCCGATCTGGAAGGTTTTACCGGCATTTCCGAGGGGCTGGACCCGGAAGCGCTGACGACTCTTCTCAACGATTACCTTTCAGCCATGACCGACATAATCCACGAAGAAGGCGGCACGGTGGACAAATACGAAGGGGATGCGATTATCGCATTCTGGAACGCCCCCCTTGAGCAACCGGATCATGCCCGTCGGTGCGTCCGCGCCGCCCTGCGGTGCCAGGCCCGGCTGGCCGAGATGCGTCCTATGTTCCGCGAACGCCTGAAGAAGGACTTGAAAATGCGTATCGGCATCAACAGCGGGCCGGCCATTGTCGGAAACATGGGCTCCCATACCCGCTTCGATTACACGATGATCGGGGACGCCGTGAATCTGGCGTCGCGACTGGAAGGCATCAACAAACAGTTCGGGACCTATACCATGATCTCCCAATCCACCATGGAACAGATGGATGGCGCCTTTCCTGTCCGTGAGCTTTCAAGGGTTGCCGTCGTCGGCCGCAAAGAGGCGGTAGTCGTGTATGAGCCCCTGCCGCCTGAAGAAGTAGAGCGTCGGCAGAGCCAGATTGCCAGGTTCTCCGAAGGCCTGATGCTGTTCTACCGGGGGGATTTTCCGGGAGCGGAGACCGTCTTTTCGGGGCTTGCCGATGCGGACCCGGCGTCGCGCGCGTACATGACCAAATGTCGCGAGCTGATCAACCATCCACCGGGAGAATGGCAGGGCGTCTGGGTGATTACGACAAAGTGAAGCTCCCCGCCCCTTAGAACAATACATCCATCGCTCATAATCAAAAAAACGCAGACCTCCCAATCAAAATGTGGTACTGTATATAAAGGTGGATCATATGGTTAAAGATGTTATTTTAAAAGTCGGGCAGAAAATAATCAGGGCGGAACTGGAAAAGAAAGGCTGGCTTTTGCTCATGCATTTGCCGAACGGCAATGAAGTGCACAGTCTCCATGAGATAAAAATAATGTGGGATCCGCAAAAAGAAGAAGTTGTGCATTTATTTATAACCAGAGATATGTACAGATAGGGAAAACGGGGACATACTTAGTGTGGTCCCCGGATAATCCCGGATTCAGATTGTGCTCTGATTTTCTCCGCGTTTCCTTCACGAAAGGAAACGCGGATATTATTGATGAAGAAATTGAACCAAAAGAAAATGAGGACGCATCATAGAATATTGTTCCTGTTTACCCTTTCTATTTTTCTTGCGTCTTGCCTGAGCTGGATTATAGAAAAACCCTCCTTCGTCCTTCGCGAGATCACCCTCAGCCCCCGCTCCCTCAAAGAGACGAATCTTCTCCTCGGTCTCGAGGTACAAAATCCGAACCGCCTTGACCTTACACTCAAATCTTTTGAATATACTGTTTCCCTTAACAATGAAGAAATCGGAAACGGCCGCTTGGAAAAGGAGCTCCTGATTCCCTCGTCATCAATCACACGGTTACAGGCACCTGTCGTTGCAAAGTTCAAAGACTTGGGTGGAAGTCTGAAGGCCATTATTACCGGTGATGACGTGCCTTACAAGATTGAGGGAAAGGCCGATGTCAAGACGGCCTTCGGAAGCCTCTCGTTCCAGTTCTCTAAAGAGGGGCATATTAATTTGAGAATTAATACAGGGAAATGAATCGCCCGGTTGCGCGGGTGGCAAAATTTCGAAACCACGTCATAGTATCGGAAGATATCGGCCTGCCCAACACAAATTCTTCACAGAGCCGTCAGATTAGCGTATTGTCAGTTCCGACACTAAATCCAGTATATCATTAGCGGTATAGAAGAATATTTCATGAGCTGCAACATAGTAGTGTTTATCAGCAGCTTCTTTGAGCACGGGAACAATTTCGATGGCATTTACATCCAGCCATTGGCTGTTCATATTTATGCGCACAACGGCACCCTGGACATTACGTTCGTAAGGGATGTTGTACGAGCTTAACACTCGTGCAACAAAATCGTTCTTTTGTTTGATTATATAAGCCGCTCTCTGTTGCAGAGCTCTGATTTTGCCATTTTCCTGAGCGTGAACTACGGGTAAACTCACAAAAAGCAGAATCAATGCAATAAAATAAACTCGTATTTTCATGATATACCTCTTT
>Ga0209253_10004404_pt1 | contig 12285 bp, 13 predicted proteins | sample FrelakmetBRP12BR_FD_187145 | JGI IMG/M metagenome (GOLD analysis project Ga0209253, IMG submission 187145) | Freshwater lake sediment microbial communities from the University of Notre Dame, USA, for methane emissions studies - BRP12 BR (SPAdes)... | ecosystem: Environmental > Aquatic >...
ACCCATTGGTAATCACTCAACTATCCCAAACAATGGTGTCAAACTCGCACCTGCAAAAGATGATCGCATCAACGAGCTACTGTTTTTTTGTGATAGCTACTCGAACCTAACAACCGAGGCGCAAAAAAAAGCTTTCAATGAAACCAACCAAGCATTAGCAGAGAATAAAAATGATGTGTCTCAGCGTATCAAGCTGGCTATCATGCTCTCTATACCTAGCAGCCGCATGCGTGACACGAATAAGGCGCAAAATTTGTTGCAAGATTTATTGCAGGAAAACAGTCTTAATCCGTCTGAATCTGCTTTCTCTAGCTTGCTTTATGAATACACGCTGGACAATACCAAGCAGCTACTAAAAAATCGTGAAGACACTAAGAAGCTCGAGTTGATTCAGCAGAAAAACGAAGTGCTGGAACTTAAATTAAACGAACTTAAAAACATAGAAAAAACCATGAATGAGCGCGATTCTAAACCTGTGAATAAACCATAAAGCCATGCATAAACATCACATACTGATCGTTGATGATGATGAGGGTATCCTTAAGCTTATTAGCATGCGCCTCACTGCTGCAGGCTACGCTACCAGCACCGCCACTAATGGCTTGGAGGCCTTATCTACTTTATCATTACAAAGGCCGGATCTTGTCATCAGCGATTTACGTATGCCAACTATGGATGGTATGGCACTGCTTGAATCTATACAAAACATACACCCAACTTTACCTGTCGTCATACTAACAGCTCACGGCTCTATCCCCGATGCTGTACGAGCCACACAACGCGGGGTTTTCGGTTTTTTGACCAAACCCTTCGATAGTCAAGAACTTCTTCATCTGGTTGCCTCTGCCTTGCGCCTAAATGGTGCACAAAACTTTCACGTAGACAAAGACAATAACAACTGGCGTTCTGCCATATTGACCCGCAGCCCTAAAATGGAAAATTTACTTGACCAAGCCAAGCTAGTGGCTGCTACTGATGCCAGTGTTTTCATACAAGGTGAGAGTGGCTCGGGCAAAGAATTGTTAGCCCGGGCAATACACCAGGCAAGCCCGCGGCAAACAAAACCCTTTGTAGCGATTAATTGTGGTGCCATCCCTGAAAATCTACTTGAATCCGAATTGTTTGGCCACAGCAAAGGTGCTTTTACGGGTGCTGTTAAGTCGCATGTAGGCTTGTTTCAAAGCGCGGAAGGCGGCACTCTGTTTTTGGATGAAATTGGTGATATGCCACAAACATTGCAGGTTAAAGTTTTACGTGCATTGCAAGAACGTGTCATTAGACCTGTGGGCAGTTCTACCGATGTGAATATTGATGTACGCCTCATTTCGGCAACACATCGCAATTTGAATATCGCGATGCGTGAAGGTAACTTCCGAGAAGATTTGTTTTACAGAATCAACGTTGTTAGTTTAGAGATTCCCTCACTAGCCAATCGCCGTGAAGACATTAGTCTGTTAGCCAATCATTTTCTACACGTATTTAATCAAAAACACAAAAAAACAATACAAAGCATAGCGCCTGATGCGTTAGAAATGCTAATAGCGGCGCCATGGCCAGGTAACATAAGGCAGTTACAGAACATTATTGAACAAACAGTTATATTAGCTACGACTCATATTATTCATGCCAATTTAATACAGAAAGCATTACAGGAAGAACCCAGCGACGTTATCTCATTTGAGGCTGCGCGTCTACATTTTGAACATGGCTACCTCATCAACTTATTAAAAACAACACAGGGCAATGTCACTAAAGCGGCAAAACTAGCACAACGTAATCGCACTGAATTTTATCGCCTATTAGAACGTCATCAGATTCAGGCTAATGCCTTCAAAAAACCTGAAAACTAATTTATAGTTATTGATTAAATTTTGTCGTCTATTAGCGACAGATTACTTTCTTTCAAATCAAGCAGTTATGAATTAACCTACTTTAATGTCGCCATTCAGCGACAAATTCCATACTCTAAATTTGATATTAATTACGTAACTATATGATTTTATTAAAAGAATATAGTTGGCACGATATTGGCTATTAAAGAAATGCAACATTTTTTTTAATTGTTTTAGGAGTTAGTAATGAAATTAAATTCAAACTTAATTATTCGCCCAATTACTGCAAGTGTAATTGCTACATTCTTTTTAGCCAGCATGAGTACCGTTGCATTGGCCGATAATAAGGCTGCCTTAAAAGACTCTATTAAAGTAGCAGAAACAAAAACCACAGATATTAAAGCGGCCGATCCTATGGCAAAACCTATGGCAGATGAAGATTTTAAAAAGCTGGATAGTAATAGAGATGAAAAAATTTCTCTAAAGGAAGCGGTAAAAGACAAAGCGCTGGCAACTAAGTTTGACGCAACTGACGCCAACCATGATGGAATGATTTCTACAGACGAATACGCAAACTATAAAGTTGGGTTGTCCGCTAAAGCACCAGATGTCGCACCAGCGGCACCCGTAAACTAATAACCCCAATCAAGCAGTATCTTGTGGTTTTCTCCCTTAAAAATCGCAAGTTTAGGTTGCCCTGTCGCTCGTGGGGCAGCCTTTTTTTGGATTGTTAGTTATTAAACGGCTACTTGCCCTTTAATAGGAGGGTGCGGATCGTAATTTTCCAAGTCAAAGTCTTCAAACTTAAAGCCGAAAATATCTTTAACATTCGGGTTGATTTTCATTTGCGGCAAAGGGCGTATGTCGCGTGAAAGCTGCTCTTGCACCTGTTCCATGTGATTGGTATAAATGTGGGCATCGCCTAAAGTATGCACAAAATCGCCCAGCTTCAGACCGCACACTTGCGCCACCATCATAGTAAGTAGCGCATATGAGGCAATATTGAATGGCACACCAAGAAAAATATCGGCACTACGCTGATACAACTGGCAACTCAATTTTCCATCTGCCACGTAAAACTGGAAAAATGCATGACAAGGCGGCAACTTCATCCGATCTACATCTGCCACGTTCCATGCTGAGACAATCAGTCTGCGCGAATCAGGGGTTGTCTTAATCGCATTCACTACCTGGGTAATCTGGTCGATATGACCACCATCCGGCTTTGGCCAATTGCGCCACTGATAGCCATATACTGGGCCAAGATTACCATTTTCATCCGCCCATTCATCCCAAATCCTTACACCGTTCTCTTTGAGGTATGCGATATTGGTACTGCCTTGCAAAAACCAAAGCAACTCATGAATGATAGATTTGAGATGGACTTTTTTAGTTGTCAGTAATGGAAAACCGTCGTTTAGATTAAAGCGCATCTGATAACCAAATACAGAAAGCGTACCTGTTCCGGTGCGGTCTTCTTTTTTGTTGCCATGCGCCAACACATGGCGCATCAAATCAGTATATTGCTTCATATCATGGCCTATTTTAGGTGTGCTTCACTATAAAGTCTTTTATTGCCTTAACATCATTATCCATCACAGTATATTTCTGCGGTAGATTTTCAATGTCATTCAAGCTTTGAGGCCGTTCCGGCGTTTCTCCTAAAGCTTCTTTAATCGCATCCTCAAACTTGGCCGGCAACGCCGTTTCCAACACCACCATCGGCGTATTTTTTTGGCGATGCCCAAGCGCCACTTTCAAGCCATCGGCCGTATGCGTATCAATCACCACGCCATATTTGACTACTGTGTCGCGTATGGTTGCCATGCGTGCCGCATGGTTGCTGGCGCCTGAGGCAAAGCCAAATTGCGGGATTTTCGCCATTAAATGTTTCAAATCAAAGCTACCACCCTTGTCCACCGTGCTCCATAATTCGCGCACTTTCGCGCTATCTTGGCCGACCAAATCATAGACAAAACGCTCGAAGTTGCTGGCTTTACTGATATCCATGGAAGGGCTAGAAGTATGGTAGGTATTGGCTGAACCACGTGGTCGATACACGCCGGTTTTAAAGAACTCGTCCAGTACGTCGTTTTCATTTGTCGCGACAACCAGCTTATCAATCGGCAAGCCCATCATACGCGCGATGTGCCCTGCACACACGTTACCAAAATTTCCGCTAGGCACGGTAAAATCGACCTTCTGCGCGTTGTTTTGTGTGACCGCAAAATACCCTTTAAAATAGTAAACCACCTGCGCGACGATGCGCCCCCAGTTGATGCTGTTCACGGCGCCGATTTTGTATTTCGCCTTAAAAGCCGCGTCGTTGCTCACCGCTTTCACCATGTCCTGGCAATCGTCAAACACACCTTTTACGGCGATATTGAAAATATTGTCATCTTGCAGGCTGAACATCTGCGCGGTTTGAAAGCGGCTCATTTTTTGATACGGACTTAGCATAAACACGCGCACGCCCTGCTTGCCGCGCATCGCATATTCCGCCGCGCTGCCGGTATCGCCGGAAGTCGCGCCGAGAATATTCGTGGTCTCATTGCGCTGCGTTAAAACGTATTCGAACAAGTTACCAAGCAACTGCATTGCCATGTCTTTAAACGCCAGCGTCGGTCCATTGGAAAGGCTCAACAGATATAAATTATCTTCCAGCTTCAGCGTAGGCGTGATGTCCTCGGCGTTTTGATTCGGCCGCGCAAAGCAGTAAACATCCGCCTTGTAAGTTTTATCGATAATCGCTTTCAAATCCGCGGCGGGAATATCGTCAATCAAGCGCGAGAGAATATAAAACGCCAAATCGCGATAATTCATGCTGCGCATCGCGGTTAAATCGGCGTCAGTAAATTGCGGATATTGCGCTGGCAGATACAAGCCGCCATCAGGCGCCAAACCGCCCAGCAAAATATCACAAAATGAAAGTGCGGGAGACTGCCCGCGCGTACTGATGTACTTCATTACCTGTTTAATTCTTCCATACGAATTTTCACCACTTTACCCACTATCGCAGGTAGCGCTTCGATTTGCGCAATCGCAGCGTTCATATTTTTTTCAATCGTCATGTGCGTGAGGATGACAATATCCGCCTCAGTCTCGTTATCATCCGGCTCTTTTTGCAGCATAGCATCAATCGAGATATTTTTATCCGCGAGAATTTTCGTCACACCCGCGAGCACGCCAGGCTTGTCGTTAGCGCGAAGCCGCAAATAGTAAGCCGAATTGATTTCGCTAATCGGCAAAATGGGTAAATCCGCCACGCTACCCGGCTGAAAGGCCAAGTACGGTACGCGTTGCTCGACGGTTGCGCTACTTAAACGCGCCACATCCATCAAATCCGCCACCACCGCACTGGCAGTGGGCTCCGCGCCTGCGCCTGCACCGTAATAGAGCGTTGGGCCAACCGCATCCCCTTTCACCACAACTGCATTCATCGCGCCATTTACGTTGGCGATTAGGCGTTTTTCGGAAATCAAGGTCGGGTGCACGCGCAGCTCGACACCATTTTCTGTGCGCTTGGTAATGCCAAGCAATTTCACGCGGTAGCCTAATTCTTCCGCATATTTGATATCCGTTTGTTGTAGCTTGGTAATGCCTTCGGTGTATGCTTGGTCGAATTTCATCGGCATGCCGAACGCTATCGCCGACATAATCGTGAGTTTGTGCGCTGCGTCAATACCTTCCACATCAAAGGTCGGGTCGGCCTCGGCATAGCCAAGCCGTTGCGCCTCAGCGATGACGTCCTGATAATTCAAGCCTTTTTCGCGCATTTCGGTGAGAATAAAATTGGTGGTGCCGTTGATAATGCCCGCCACCCACTCGATTTTGTTAGCGCCCAAGCCTTCCCGTAGCGCTTTGATGATGGGAATGCCGCCTGCAACTGCGGCTTCGAACGCGACAATCACGCCCCTGCGTTGCGCGGCAGAGAAAATCTCGTTGCCATGCAAAGCAAGCAGCGCCTTGTTTGCGGTCACCACGTGCTTGCCATTTTCGATGGCTTTTAACACTAGGTCTTTGGCCACCGTGTAGCCGCCAATCAGTTCCACCACCACATCGACTTTCGGATTACTCACTACCGCAAATGCATCGTCAGTCACGTCCACATTGCCGCCGGTGATTTGTTTAGCATGTCCGATACTTCTATCCGCCACTTGCACAACGTTGATCGCCACGCCGGTGCGGCGCGTGATTTCTGCCGCGTTGCGCGTTAACACTGTATATGTGCCGCCACCAACGGTGCCGATGCCTAATAATCCCACATTTAACTGCTTCACGCTTTTGCTCCGTGTTTCTTTCGATAATTTTCTAAAAATCTGGCAATACGTTTTATCGCCTCAGTCAAATCGTCTGCATTCGGTAAAAACACAATCCGAACGTGATCCGGCGTCTTCCAGTTAAAGCCCGTACCTTGCACCAGCAGCACTTTTTCTTCAATCAGCAAATCCAGAATAAATTGCTGGTCATCCTTAATCGGATAAATTTTCGGATCTAATTTTGGGAACAAATACATCGCCGCTTTTGGCTTCACGCAAGTCACGCCGGGAATCGCCGTGAGCAACTCATAAGCCAAATCGCGCTGTTTGCAAAGCCTGCCGCCGGGTGCGACTAAATCATCGATACTCTGATAGCCGCCCAGCGCGGTTTGAATCGCCAGCTGTCCTGGCACGTTGGCGCAAAGCCGCATAGAAGCGAGCATGTTCAGACCTTCGATATAATCTTTGGCGTGTTCTTTATCGCCAGAAATAACCAGCCAACCAGCACGGTAGCCACAGGCGCGGTAGTTTTTAGATAAACCATTGAATGTGACGAACAGCACGTCATCGGCAAGCGACGCCATCGACACATGCACATTGCCGTCATACACAACTTTGTCATAAATCTCGTCGGCAAAAATCACCAAACCGTGATGACGCGCGATTTCGATAATGCCTTTTAAGGTTTCAATTGGGTAAAGAGCACCGGTCGGATTATTCGGGTTAATCACCACAATGCCGCGCGTGTTGGCTGTTATTTTACTTTCAATATCTTTTAAATCGGGCAACCAACCAGTTGCTTCATCACACAAATAATGCCTCGCTGTACCACCTGCCAGCGTCACGGCGGCTGTCCACAAAGGGTAATCCGGCATCGGTATCAACACTTGGTCGCCATTATTCACCAGCGCCTGCATCGCCATCACGATGAGCTCAGAAACACCGTTGCCGATGATAATGTCATCTACCGTCACGCCCTTGATACGCTTGATTTGCGTGTAGTGCATAATCGATTTGCGCGGCTCGAACAGACCTTTGGAATCCGTATACACGCCGGCTTTATTGATGTTATGCACAATATCCTGCTGCATTTCATCCGGCACATCCAGCCCAAACACACCAGGGTTGCCGATATTCAATTTGATGATGCGCTGGCCATCATCTTCCATCTGCCGGGCACGCGCCAACACCGGGCCGCGAATATCGTAGCAAACGTTGGCAAGTTTAGTTGATTTAAGTAGTTTTTTGGGAGAAGTCATAAGGCGCTAGTTTACCTTAGAATAGGGTTCTCGTTCAATGAAAGGCGCGCTAGAATGTCGCAATGAAGCTACATTTAACCACCGCAGAAAATAACCACTTAATTACCGGTTACGACAAAAACTTTGTTGAGATCAACAAAATAAAATATACACAAAACATAATTGTGATGGCAGACAAGCTTATACTTGATTGGCAAGCGACTGATTTTGCCAGCTTAACCGAAGCACATTTCGTGCATATTGTAGAATATAAGCCAGAAGTTGTTTTGCTGGGCACGGGCGAAAAACATCAATTTATACACCCTAAAATTGTTCAAAGTTTAACCGCACAAAACATTCCGCTGGAATGCATGACCACTGCTGCTGCATGCAGAACCTATAACTTTTTAATGAGCGAAGGTCGTAATGTTGCCGCTGCTTTATTGATTTGATACTGGCCTGCAAGCCTTATGGATACTAGGATACATTGTTTTCAGTTTCTGCTTACTCTAGGCTATGCTTAATCTAAGCTATCTACGCCAGCCCAAGCCGGCTCCCCATCTGCAGTCTTGATGTATTTTTTTTGGTAGACTTTTCTAATAAGCAAATTGACATCTTTAAATTCGGTCAATAATGTATCGCAATCTGCCCTATTTGCTGCGCCACATCTAAAAGCCATGTCCACATACACGTGGTCTTTAGAACCAATATCTATCATACGTTTAACCACGCTTGGGTGCGCATAGTGGCCAGGTTGGGTAAATGCCCATTCAAAATTAGGATTTTCATTGGCCACAAACCACGGGTCACTGCGCTGCTGCCAACCAAAAGGCCTGGCATTGGCTTTAATAGCAATACAGAGCGCGCTTTTATACCACTAAGCGCTGCATCGGCGTTAGGATAACCGATAGCAATCACGTATTTTTGAGATGTTTGCGTAGTTTTATTGAGCTTAGTTTTGCTTTTCTTTTTAGTTGCTGCGTCCGCCCCAGTTGAAGTTAGGGCCATTAAAATTGCAAGTAAAAAAGCGATTGGTTTCATAATTAAAAACCCCGCATTTGCGGAGCTAGAATAGTTAAAAATTAACGTTGTGGGGTCAGCGTCAACTGCAAGCCATTATCCGTCACCACCATATCCTTTGGGCTATAGCTGGTGCCGCCAAATTTCAAATCTTCCGGTTTCACGGTATAAAGCGTTAAACCGTTCAACATTTCACCGCCCACTGTTTTGGCCAGAGCGTTAAATAGGTCATTAAATTTGTCATTTGCGCCATTAAAGCTAATATTTTCGATTTTCGGTTCATCTAGCACCACCGCGCTGGCAGCCGCATCAAAGCGCAATTTGCCAGAAATACCCAATTTTCCTGCCAAATTTTCATCGAATAATTGGCTGGAGAGTTTGGTATCCATAGTGGTAATCATACGGCTGCTGGCTTTGTCGAAAGTCACCACAGAATTGGATAAATTCACATCGAACACTTTAAGCAGCGAGATGGGCAGCGCGAGTTTCTCGTTGAGTTTTTGCGCAATTTGATCACCCGTCACGTTTACAGTGCGGTCGCCGCCCATTGTGGCGCAGCCCGTTACAAATAGTGTTGCGCAGCCAATTAAAACTAGTGCAAAAAGATTGATTAAGATTTTATTCACGCCGCACTCCTGTTTTGAGGTAATGCGCAATTAACGCGCCTTAAAGGTTTTTAGTGGACAGCGTTAAGGTCGCATTAGTGCCGCCAAAGCCAAAACTATTCGACAGAGCAGTTTCGATTTTCACGTTATCAATACGCTTGGTGGCAATTGGCAAGCCCTCTGCAGCGGGGTCTAGATGCTCGATATTAGCAGAAGCCGCGATGAAATTGTTCTCCATCATAATCAAGGTATAAATCGCCTCGTTCACGCCTGCCGCACCTAATGCGTGACCAGAAAGAGATTTGGTAGAGGCAATGGCGGGCAATTTGCCATATGCACCACCCGCAAACACATTGCGAATCGCTTCCAGCTCTTTGGTATCGCCCACTGGCGTACTGGTGCCGTGCGTGTTGATGTAATCGACATGCTCAATACCTTCCAGAGCCAGTTTCATGCAGCGCTCCGCGCCCTCACCGCTTGGAGCAACCATGTCGTAACCATCTGACGTTGCACCGTAACCGACCACTTCTGCATAGATTTTTGCGCCGCGTTTTTTGGCGTGTTCGTACTCTTCCAGCACCACAATACCGCCACCGCCGGAAATCACAAAACCGTCGCGGTCTACGTCATAAGTGCGTGAGGCCTTTTCTGGCGTTTCGTTATACTTGCTTGATAAGGCGCCCATTGCGTCGAACAGTAAACTCATCGTCCAGTGTTCCTCCTCGCCGCCACCCGCAAAAATAATGTCTTGTTTGCCCATCTGGATTTGCTCTACACCATTGCCGATACAGTGCGCACTGGTAGAACAAGCCGAGCTAATGGAATAATTGACGCCTTTAATCTCCGCGCCAGTGGCCAAGCAAGCCACTATGCCGTTGGACATGGTTTTGGTCACCATATAAGGCCCGACGCGCTTAGCACCTTTTTCACGAAAGGTATCAGTGGCTTCCAGCATGCTCTCGGTGGAAGTGCCGCCTGCCCCAACGATCATACCTGTGCGAATATTCGAAACGAGTTCTTTTGGTAAATTGGCATCGGCAATCGCCTCTTGTAGCGCAATCCAGCTATAAGCATGGCCTTTGGCCATAAAGCGCATAAGTTTGCGATCGATTAAACCTTCTAGATTCAGCTTAACATTACCTGCCACATGCGACCTAAAACCACGATCTGCATATTCCTGCTGAAATGTAATGCCAGAGCGGCCTGCAAATAAGCTATCTTTTACCTCAGCTTTATTATTGCCGAGACTGGATACAATACCTAAACCCGTAACAACGACACGACGCATTCCGTGCTCCTAAAATTAATGCTTTATTCTATTCAACAATTATGAATAATTTTGTATTAAAAATTGTCTGTTCTGGTAAATAAACCTACGCGCAGATCGTTGGCCACATAAATCTCGCGACCATCCAATGTCATCGTAGCATCGGCAATACCCATTACCAATTTTCGCATAATCACACGTTTTAAATCGATAGTATAAGTCGCCAATTTAGCCGTTGGAAGTACCTGCCCGCTAAATTTAACCTCGCCCGCGCCTAGCGCACGGCCGCGCCCAGGGCCACCCATCCAGCCCAAATAAAAACCGACTAATTGCCACATAGCATCTAAACCCAAACAGCCCGGCATCACTGGGTCACCCGTAAAATGGCAATCAAAAAACCATAAATCCGGTTTGATATCCAACTCAGCAATAATCTGGCCTTGGCCATATTTGCCGTCGCCCTCAGTAATTTTCACAATGCGGTCAAACATCAACATTGGCGGCAATGGCAATTGCGCATTGCCTTCGCCAAACATTTCCCCTCTACCGCATTTAAGCAACTCTTCTTTTGTATAGCTGTTCTGTTTTGACATTTAGTGGATACTTTATATTTTATGGTTTGATATGAATGCTATTTTCGCTGGAAAATGCATTTAGTGAAAGCCCTATCTGCAAACTATTGTAGAAAAATAGACTGTGACTAATTTATTAAAACATTTAGGTGCAGGGGACTTTTTAAATATTATTTGGCTAATAATAGTTAGATTTTCATGCTCTGAGAGGCAGTATCCATGCGCCTTTCAGGTTATGCACTTTGTAGGTTTTTAGCTTGATGAATTGATAAAATCACTTTAATTTTTTCCGAGCTATACAAACCTGTATACACTTTCAATAAATTCATTTAATATATTTATAACATTTGTAATCAATTAACCATCTAATTTTTAGGAAAATTCAATGAGCGACCGTCAATTGGCCGACTGGCGTCAACATGCGCTAACTTTAGAAACCGAAGTCAATAAGGTCGTCATTGGGCAAGCTAACCCAGTGCGACTTATTACCATCGCGATTTTCGCGCGTGGGCACGTGTTACTTGAGGGCGATGTTGGCGTAGGTAAAACCACATTGTTGCGCGCGTTTACTCGCGGCATTGGCGGCGGCTACCAACGTATTGAGGGCACTATCGATTTGATGCCGAACGATTTGGTGTATCACACCTATTTGGGTGAAGACGGCAAACCGCACGTAAGCGCTGGGCCGTTGTTGATGTCTGGCGAAAATTTATCGGTGTTTTTCTTTAATGAAATCAACCGCGCCCGCCCGCAAGTGCACTCCTTGCTACTGCGTGTCATGGCGGAACGTACGCTCTCTGCTTTCAATAAAGAACATGTGTTTCCGCACATGATTGTATTTGCTGACCGCAACCAGGTAGAAAAAGAAGAGACTTTTGAAATACCATCCGCTGCACGCGACCGCTTTATGATGGAAATCCCTATTTTGGTACCAGATGACGATGCGATTATGTCTAGCTTAATGTTCGATACGCGCTACCATAACGTTGATGCATTGGTCGATACTATTCAAAAAGATGTGTTGCAATTTGACAACCTTAACGCGTTCTCAGGCGTCATTCAGAAAAGCGTTGAGGCCTCCCCAACACTGGAAAAATATGCCCTTAATTTGTGGAAAGCCACGCGCAATCCAACTGAGTATGGTGTAAAAGTCACCAATGTGGATATGAACCGTCTCGTACTGGCGGGGGCCAGTCCGCGCGGCATGAGCATGATGTTGCGCGCAGCGCGCGTCAATGCCTGGCTAAACGAACGCACAGCAATCACGCCGGAAGATATTCATGCGGTATTCCACGAAACCGTGGCGCATCGCTTGGTGTTTAGTCCAGTTTATGAAATGCGCCGCACTGAAATTGCACGCGAGATGTTAAGCAATATTCTCAACGCTGTCGCAGCTCCATAGCTAAAGTTTTCATGTTGCCTGAAATAAAAGAGTTTTCGTACCACATTGGCTGGCGCAACCGCGGTCGCCACCCGGGCCGTCATGCCAGCA
>Ga0209253_10004405_pt1 | contig 12282 bp, 6 predicted proteins | sample FrelakmetBRP12BR_FD_187145 | JGI IMG/M metagenome (GOLD analysis project Ga0209253, IMG submission 187145) | Freshwater lake sediment microbial communities from the University of Notre Dame, USA, for methane emissions studies - BRP12 BR (SPAdes)... | ecosystem: Environmental > Aquatic >...
CGCGCCCGAATACGGCGTCGGATTGGTGGCAACCCAGTTCCATCCTTCTATCGTGCTGCCCGGCACCGCACCTGCCGGTAGCGCATCGTCCACCCAGGCCACGGACGGCGGAGCTGTCCCGCTCACCGTTCCGGCGTGGTCCCAGGTCGCGCGGCCATCACACAGGGTGAACGCCATGCCGCCGAGCGTCTTCCCCCCGAGGTCGACCAGTCCCGCCGGTACCTCGAGCCGCACCCATTGCCCCATCGCCGGCAGCGGCCCCATGTAGCGTCGGCTCGCCGTGCCGTCGGTCCCGAAGCCGATGTTGTTGGCACCCCAGTAGGCGCGGTGCTCCCACGAGACGCCATCGTGCCACTGCAGCATCACTTCGGTCGGCGGGTTTGCCGGATCGAGATACACGTACGCATACAACGTGTCGTTGACCCCAACCGACAGCGTTACCGCGGCCGACCCGAAGAAGTGCTGATGCATGCCAGGCAAGAGCGCCGACTGGTGCGCCAGCGCGCCCGAGAAGGGCGGCGGATTGGTGGCAACCCAGTTCCAATCCTCGTAGCTGCCGCCCGTGCCCGCGCCCGCCGGCGTCGAATCCTCGACCCAGACTGCGGTGGCGGCGAAAGCGCTTCCTGCGCTCGCGAAGAGGACAGCCGTCATCAGCGCCAGAACGACGCCGATCCATGGCCGATGGGGATCCCGCACGCGTCCGACGGATGCCGATGGGCAAGAGATCGCGGAAGCTGGCTGCCGTTTCATCGAATCGCTCCTAGACCTGGTCACATAGGCCAAGCTACGAAGCGGATCGGCTGAGTGCGGCTGCGTGGTGCGCCGGGCAAAGCCATGTCGGCGCCAACACGCTTCCCACCGGTGGGCGCGTGCCGCGGCGGCGCGGCGCACTGTGCCCACACTTCTCGTCCGGCAATCCCGCTATCGTAGGGTCCCTCGCCCCTTAGACCGGTGACTTTGCGCCCCCTGCTTTCGCAGGGTTTGCCCTTTACAGACTGTCAGCGCACCGCCGAGGCGGAGCATGACATTGTCATTATGCGGGAAGTTGTGATTGGAGCGCAATTCAATCGGCGAAGAGTCATTCTGGAAAGCCGGAGCGCCGGTAGCCTACAAAGGAGATGGATCGATCTCGTGATACCGGCTGGTTGGCCAGGCTTCGGCGTCTTTCGAGATGGTTGCGGTAGATGCGCTCCGCGTCGGGCCGGTCGACGGTGGGAGGGTTGCTGTCCGCGTTGCGCATGCCGGGCCGATGGTGCGAGAGCCCGTGCGATTCGCACTTCCCGGGTACTCCCGCCGTCCATGCCCGTCGCCGGGCATGTTGCTAACTCCATGATTATCTGGTGCCGGTGGAAGGAGTCGAACCCTCGACCTTCGCATTACGAATGCGCTGCTCTACCAACTGAGCTACACCGGCACAAACTCGAAGCTGCGTGACGCGCCGGACCGGATTCGCGGGGCCGGGCAAGCGAAAAAGTATAGCCGATAGCCCGGCCCGCTGCCAAGCAGCGCATTGCCCCGCGCGGGGACGGCGAAGCGTGACGCTCAGTGGAACAGCGTCCTGGGCAACGTCGCCAGCAGCGCCGATGTGCCCGTCCAGAAGATCTGCACGCCGATGCACAGCAGGATGAACGCCGAAAGCCGGATCAGCACGCTCGTCCCGGTCTCGCCGAACAGGCGCAGCATCCGGTCGGCGTAGCGGTAGCAGACAAAAACCGTGGCGGCGACGAGCGCGGCGCCGGCGACATCCGCCGTGCCGTTCACCAGCAGCGACCGCATGCTGTGCGGGTGGTGGGCGCCGATCGTGATCGCCACCGAAATCGTGCCCGGCCCGACGGTCAGCGGCAGCGTGAGCGGATAGAACGCGCGGCTCGCGATCGCCGTCCGCTCCGCCGTCGCGCCCGGCGCGACCTGCGTCACGCTCCCCGCATGCAGCAACTCCCAGCCCGTTGCGCAGACGACGATGCCGCCGGCGACCTGCACGATGGGCACGGACAGCCCGAAGAACTCCAGCACGTACGTGCCGATGAACAGCGACGCGAGCAGCAGGATGAACGCGTTGACCGCGATCTTCTGCGCGAGAGTCGCCCGCAATTCGGGCGTGCAATCGGCGGTCATCGCGAGGAACACCGGCGCGCCGCCGAACGGATTGACGATCGGCAGCAGCGCGGCCAGCACGAGCAACAGGCCTTCGACGATGTGGCGCAGATCTCCGGTCATCGATTGCGTACCTTCCTGTCTCCGCTCGCGTGGCGCGGACGTTCGTGCTGACACTAGCACACGTCCGGCTCGCCTCCCGCCGGGCGCGAATCTCCGATATGCTCCTTGCATAATCGACTGCATAGTGGGAAAATTTCCCACGCGAAAATCAGGGCGGCGTGCGAACCCGTCGCACAACTGTGGCGTTGAAGACCGACAAGTCCGCGGTGGGCACGGAGCAGGGCGAGACGGCCCCGCTGGCGCCGCGCCCGGCCGTCGTCTCGGCGTTGCGTCGGGTGCTGCGCCCGATCGTGCGGCTGCTGCTGAGCCACGGCATCACCTATCCGTATCTGAGCGACCTCCTGAAGACCGTCTATGTCGAAACGGCTGCAAAGGAATTCGGGCTCGGCGTCCGATCGCTGACCGACAGCCGGATCACGCTGCTGACCGGCGTCCACCGCAAGGACGTCCGGCGCCTCCACCACGAAGCTCCCCCTGAAGTCGCGCCTGCTTCAACACTGACGCTGGGCACCAGGATCGTTGCCCGGTGGCTGGGCGACCCGTCGTACCACGAGCCCGACGGCGCGCCACGAGCCCTTCCGCGCACGCCACACAAGGGCGGCGCCGATTCCTTTGCGGCGCTCGTGGAAAAGGTGAGCAAGAACGTGCGCCCCCGCTCGGTGCTCGACGAGCTAGTGCGCCTCGGGGTCGTGGAGATCGACGCCGAGGACCGCGTTCACCTCGTCACGCGCGGGTTCGTTCCCGGCAGGGAGCTGGACGCGAAGGCCTTCTACTTCGGCGAGGCGCTGCACGACCACCTTGCGGCCGCGGTGGACAACCTTGGGGGCAAGGCGCAACCGTGGCTCGAGCGCAGCGTCTACTACGACGAGCTGACGCCGGCCGCCGTCGAGCAGCTCGCCGAGAAGTCGGAAAGGCTGGCGATGCAGGTGCTGCAGGAGATCAACCGCGACGGCATGGCGTTCGAGGCGAGCGACCCGCCGTCGCCAGCGCAACGGATGCGGATGCGTCTCGGCGTCTATTTCTACGCGGAACCCGTTCCGCAGCCACCCGCCGGCGATGCGCCCACGAAGGCGCCCCGGAAGCCGAAGAGGAACGAAAAATGATCTCGACAACGGCGATGGGTTCCATGGCGCGATCGCTGCTGCGCGCGTTGCTCGCGGTTGCGTCCCTGTTGCTCGCCGCCTGCGGCGGTGGGGAGCAGGTGGCGAGCGGCGGCATCGTGGGCACCGGCATCTCCATCTCGTCGGTCGGGACCGTCTCTGCGATCGGCAGCGTCACCGTCAACGGCATCCGCTTCGCGACGACGACGGCGGCGGTGAGCGTCAACGGCGTGGCCGCACCGGAATCCGCGCTCAGGGTCGGGATGGTCGTCACCGTGCAGGGAACGGTGCTTCCCGACGGGACCGCGACAGCGACTTCCGTCGACGCGCGGACCGAGGTCAAGGGCATCGTCACCGGCGTCGACAATGCCGCGCGCGCCTTCACCGTGCTCGGCCAGCGCTTGCGCACCGACCAGCTCACGGTGTTCTCCGGCGGAACCTTCGACACGCTGGTGAACCAGTATGTCGAGGTCAGCGGTTTTCGCGGCGCGCCCGGCGAATTGCTGGCGACTCGCGTCGAAATCAGCCCGACGATCACGCCCGGCGCGGCACTCGAGGTCACCGGCACCGTGTCCGCGTTCGACCCGATCGCGAAGACGTTTGCCATCGGATCGCAGATCGTCGACTACTCGCAGGTGGGGTCGGCGTTCCTGCCGCCGGGGCTCGGAAACGGAATCGTCGCCGACGTGCGCGGCGTGACGGTGAGTGCCGGGGGCCGGCTCCTCGCGAACGACATCCGCGTCGTCCCGACCGCCGTGCCGGGATCCGACAACTCGAAGGCGGAGATCGAAGGCGTGGTCACTGACTTCGCGAGTCTCGCGAGCTTCCGCGTGAACGGGCAGGCGATCGACGGCCGCAGCGCAACGGTGACCGGGGGCACGGTGGCGATGCTGGGCAACGGCGCCAAGGTCGAGGTCGAGGGGCAGCTCGCGCAGGGTGTGGTCGTCGCGGCGAAGATCGTCATCGAGCAGGAAGCCGAGATCGTGCTGGACGCCAGGGTGGAAGCCGTCGATTCGACCGGGATCACGCTGGGCGGGCAGCGCTTCACCGTGACGGCGACGACGCAGTACGAGGATCGCAGCGCGGCGGCGGTGCGCGAGTTCAGCATCGCGGCAATCCGCGTCGGCGACCGACTTTCGGTGCACGCGACGCGGGGCGCGACGGGGCTGGTCGCGACGCGCGTCGTGCGTCTCGATACGTCGGCGCCGGCGGATGCCGGGATTGCCGGCAGGGCGGAAGGCGTGATCACGGATTTCGTGTCGGTCGCGAGCTTCAGGGTGGCGGGGCGCGCGGTCAATGCGGGCTCGGCGAAATTCGTCGGCGGCGTCGCCGCGGAGTTGGCCAACGGCCGTCGCGTGGAGGTCGAGGGCGTCCTCGCAGGCGATGTCCTGATGGCGACCGGCGTAACGTTCACGCCCGCGGACACGACACCGACCACGCCGGACAGCCTCGAGGGAGCGATCACCGAATTCGTCTCGCCGGCCAGGTTCAAGGTGGCCGGGCAGGCGGTCGATGCGTCCGGCGCGGTGTTCGACGGTGGCGTCGCGGCCAATCTCGCCAACGGGCGCAGGGTCAGCGTGAAGGGCAGGGTGACCGGTGGCGTGCTCGTGGCAACGAAGGTGGAATTCCAGAGCGATCCGCCGGCGACCACGCTGGAAGTCGAGGGTGCCATCACCGACTTCGCCTCGGCCGCGAGCTTCAAGGTCGGTGGCCAGGCGGTCGACGCTTCGAAAGCGACCATTACGAGCGGCACGCTGGCCGATCTCGCCAATGGGCGACGCGTGGGCGCCGTGGGCCCGGTCGTCGGTGGCGTGCTGCGGGCCACGAAGGTGGAGATCAAGGACGCGCCGGAGCTTGCCGAGGCCAGCGTGAAAGGCACGGTCACGGACTTCGTTTCGGTGGTGAATTTCAAGGTTGCCGCGCGCAGGATCGACGCCTCGGGAGCGAAGTTCGAGAACGGCACCGCGGCCAGCCTCGCGAACGGCCGCAAGGTCGAGATCGAAGGCAGATTGAGCGGCGAGGTCCTGGTCGCGAACAAGGTGTCGTTCCAGTGAGCCGTCGCGGTGGCCGCGTGACGCACTGATCGCCGCCCGCGCCAATTCGATGCACCCGATCGGGGTGCTGCCCGCAAGGGTGGCACCCCGATGTCTTTTGCACACCGGGGTCTCCACCCGGCAGCCCTTCCGGCTTGATTTGTTTGGCAAATGCGCAGCCGAACGGTACCGAGGAAAGATCGCGGCGAACTTGTCGATGAATTCCTTCGAAAATCAGGTCGGCACCACTCGCCGGCGCCAATGCTGCCATCGCGCCCGCGGCGGGGCCGGTAGTCCAGCCGGACTGCCGCTGTAGCGTACATCGCGACAACAGATCGTCAGGAGTTGCAAAACCGACACAAATATGGAATTGTCATAAATGACGCTTGCATAAAGCCGACAACGGTGGGAAACTTTCCCACATTATTGGCGCGGCCATTCAGGCTGCGGGGATGACGAAAGCCCGTGCAAGCCGGTCCGAAACCAGAGGAAAAAAGGGGGCGCCAGCCACGCATCAAGGCGTGGCGGAATCCTGCCGCGCGCGAGTGCACCGCCGGTCGCGAGCCCCCGCCCGCGGCGATTGCGCGAGCGCGGATCGCAGGCTTGCGCGAAACCGGTCGATCGTCAGGATCGATTCGACCGGGCGACGAGGGTGTCGCGAAAGGAGTACCGCCGGCGCTAGGCCGTGCCGTACTTCGTTTCGACGGTGACGCCGAGCTCCCGCAGGAGCGAGCTGGGCAGGACCCCGCCGGCCTGCACGATCACCGCATCGTTCTCGATGCTCGACGTCACACCGTCCTGGCTCAGCTCCACGCGGTCCGCGTGGATGCGCGCGACTTCGGTGCGCAGTCGCACGTCGATGCGCTGTGCGCTGCGCGCGGCCTCGAGCCGCTCACGATTCTTCGGCTTGACGCGATTGAACACATCGCCGCGATAGGCGAGGGTCACACGCGTATCGGGCTGTTCCGCGCAGGCCAGCGCGGCTTCCAGGGCGCTGTCGCCGCCGCCGACGACCAGGACGCGTTGTCCGCGGTACTGCTCGGCTTCGACCAGCCGGTACACGACCTTCGGCAGCTCCTCGCCCGGCACGCCGAGTTTCCGCGGCGTGCCGCGCCGGCCGATCGCGAGCAGCACCGCGCCCGCATGCAGCACGCCGGCCGTGGTCTCGACCCGGTAGCCACCGGCGTCGGCGACGAGACGCTCCATCCGGGTGCCGAAGTCGATGTTCACTCCGGCGCGCGTCACGATGTCCTGCCAGAAGCGCATCAGCGTTTCCTTGCTCACCTCGGTGAACTGGACGCGCCCAACGACGGGCAGGTCGACCGGCGCGGTCATGGTGATCTTGTTGCGCGGATAGTGGTAGATGGCGCCGCCAAGATCCGATTCCTGCTCGATCAGTCGGTAGCGCAGCTTCTGCGCGATCGCGCCCAGACCGGCGGCAAGGCCGGCAGGCCCGGCGCCGACGATCACGACGTCCAGGGGCGCCGAAGTCTTCGGACGCTTGGCGATCGACTGCATCGCCTGCAAGCCCTGCTCCGACGCCTTGCGGATCAGGCCCATCCCGCCCAGTTCTCCGGCGATGAAGATGCCGGGCACGTTGGTCTCGAAATTCGGCTTCACGAGCGGGATGTCCACGCCGCGGCGTTCGGTTCCGAACACCAGCGTGATCGCCTCGACCGGGCAGGACGCGGCGCACGCGCCGTGGCCGATGCACTCCGCCGGGTTCGTCAGCTGCGCCTTGCCGCCGATGATGCCGAGCGCCTGCTCGGGGCACGCGCTTACGCACGTGGACGACCCGATGCAGCGCACGGGATCGACCACGGGATGCAGGGAAACCGGCTCGGCGAGCCCGGCGTCGACCGCCGCGGCGAGCTTGCGCGTGTGCACGGCCTCCAGCTTCCGGCGACGAAGCAGGTACGCCGCGACGATGCCGGCGAACGGCAGCGCGTAGAGCGCGAGGGAAAGGGGCGTGAGCTGGGGCACTTCCGCAAAGGTCGAGAAGGCCGCGGGGCGGGTGGCGCGGACAACGTCAAGTGTAACGGGAGTGAGACCACGGTGCATCCAACGAAATCAATTACCGCTTCCGCGATCGCTTCGTCGGTCGGCGGTGCCCCAGGGAGTGCGTTCCATGCCCAATGAACCGTTCGCGGCAACCGTGTCGTTCACGACGGTGATCGGCGGTGGCGTGGAAGCGCCGCGCGAGACCCGGAGATCCGCCGCGGTTCCGTCCGCCCGTTCGCGTCGCGCGCGGCGCGAACTGGCGCTGCTCGCTTTCGTTGGCATGCTTCTCGCCGCGGCCGTTCTCGTCGCACGTGCGCGCCTCTACACCGCAGGCTCGGACCTTGGTTATTGGCTCGGCGTGGCCGGCGGCACCGGGATGCTGACGCTTTTTCTCTATCCGCTGCGCAAGCGCTGGCGCATGATGCGCGAGTTCGGCTCCACGCGGTTCTGGTTTGCGTTGCACATGACGCTGGGCATCGTGGGCCCACTGCTCGTCATACTGCACTCGACGCTCGCGTTCGGCTCGCTGAACGCAACGGTGGCATTCACGTCGATGGCGCTGGTCGCCTCGAGCGGAATCGTCGGCCGGTTCCTGTATGGCCGCATCCACCACGGGCTCTACGGCCGCCGCGCGACGCTGGCCGAGTTGCGCGCCCAGGCCGGGATGGATTCGGCGGCCGTGCATTCGAAGATCGCGTTTGCCCCCGTCGTAGAGGAGCGGCTCACCGATTTCGCCCGGCGCGCCGAGGCCGCGGGCCAGGCCGGGCTCGGCCACCCGCTGCAGTTCATGACGCTAGGGTTGCGCGCGAAGCTCGCGCGGCGCTGGTGTACAACGGAGGCCGCCGGGGTTCTCCGCCGCCGCGCGCTCGCTGAAGGATGGACCGCGGACAAGCTGGCGCGCGCGATCGCCAGTCGCAGCGCCCTGATCGCGGCGCACCTGCGAGCCGTTCAGCGCGTGGCGCAATTCGGCGTCTTCGAGCGGCTCTTTTCCTGGTGGCACGTTCTGCACGTGCCGCTCGTCTACATGATGGTCCTGTCCGCAATCGCCCATGTGGTCGCGGTGCACATGTATTGATCGCGGATGGCATGAGGTCCTGGCGATGGCGGCTTCTCATCGGCTTCTTGGCGGGGTGGCTCGCGGCGACGGCGGGCGCCCAGTCGATCGAGGACGTGCTGATGCCGGGCAAGGTCGTCGCCGGCCACGCGAAATACGAGCAGGAGTGCGCGAGCTGCCACGTCAAGTTCAACAAGGCGGCGCAGGACGGGCTCTGTCTCGACTGCCACAAGGAAGTCGCGCGCGATGTGCGCACGAGGCAGGGCTACCACGGCCGGCTGAAGCCGGAGGCCTGCCGCAACTGCCACACGGAGCACAAAGGCCGTGACGTGAGCATCGTCCTGCTCGACGAGAAGGCGTTCGATCACGCCAAGACCGATTTCGCGCTGGCCGGCGCGCACCCGCGCGTCGCCTGCCGGAATTGCCACATTGCCGGCAAGAAGCACCGTGAAGCGCCGATCGCGTGCGACGGCTGCCATCGCAAGGACGACAAGCACAAGGGGGCGCTCGGCCCGAAGTGCGCCGACTGCCACACGGAGCTCACTTGGAAGGAGGCGCGGTTTGACCACGGCAAGACGCGCTTCGCGCTGAAGTTCAAGCACGCGGACGTCGCGTGCAAGGAGTGTCACGCGAACAACGTCTACAAGGAGACGGCGACGACCTGCGTCGGCTGCCACCGGAAGGACGACAAGCAGCACCGGGGCAGGCTCGGCGAGAAATGCGAAGCGTGCCACACCGCGAAGGAATGGCGCGACGTGGCCGCGTTCCAGCACGACCGCGACACGAAGTATGCGCTGCGTGGGAAGCATCGCAGCGCGAAGTGCGAAAGCTGCCACACGGCAGCGGCCATGCACGAAAAGTTGCCGCAGACCTGCATCGGCTGCCACAAGGCGGACGACAAGCACAGCGCGACGCTGGGTTCGGGCTGCGGCGACTGCCACACCGAGCGCAACTGGCGCGAGGCGAAGTACGACCACGAGCAGTCGGTCTTCAAGCTGCGCGGCAAGCATCGCGACGTCGACTGCAAGGACTGCCATCGCGACCCGAAGAGCTACAAGGGCACCGCGCAGACCTGCATCGGGTGCCATCGCAAGGATGACACGCACAAGGAAAGATATGGTGACAAGTGCGCAGGCTGCCATACCGAGAAGACCTGGCGGGAAATCGTCTTCCGGCACGACCGCGACACGAAGTACGCGCTGGCCGGCAAGCATGTGCAGGCGAAGTGCGACAGCTGTCACACGGGGAACGTCTACCGCGACAAGCTCGCGGCCGACTGCCACGGCTGCCACAGGAAGGACGACAAGCACCGCGAGCAGCTGGGACGGCAGTGCGAGCAGTGCCACGATGCCGTCGACTGGAAGAAGACGGTGCGCTTCGACCACAGCAAGTCGCGCTTTCCCTTGCTTGGGCGGCATGCGCGCGTCGAATGCAAGTCCTGCCACGCGACGCCCGCCTACAAGGACGCGAAGCGGGAGTGCATCGCCTGCCACGAGAAAGAGGACAAGCACAAGGGCATGCTCGGCGCCGAATGCGCCACATGTCACAACGCGCGCGATTGGAAGATCTGGGACTTCGATCACGCCAGGCGGACCAAATTCGTCCTCGACGGCGCGCATCGCGACGCAACCTGCGTTTCGTGCCACAAGGTGCCCGGAACCAAGGTCGCGCCGCTGCCGGCAGCTTGCATTGCCTGCCACCGGGTCGATGACATCCACGGTGGCCAATTCGGGGTCCAGTGCGACCGGTGCCACGACACGCGCACGTGGCGCGACATCAAGCCGCTCGGGCGCAGGAGCGCGCTCCGGCCTGGTCCCGGGGTGGCTTTCGTCAACGCGGTGGCACCGTCGTGAAACCGCTTTGCACCATCCTCGATGGGTATTCGGGGTTGCGCCGGCTGGCCGGTGGCGTCGCCGCCACGATGCTCGTGGCCATGGCGCTCGTGGCGGGGATCGGCGAGGCGGCCGCTCAGTCGGCAGCCCGCGCTCCGAAGGCGGTGGCGCAACACCTAGCGACCGGGTTTCCGCTGACCGGCGCGCACGAGACCGCACGCTGCGAGGACTGCCACGTGCGCGGCGTCTTAAAGGGTACGCCCAAGGCCTGCGAGGTCTGCCACGGGAACGGAAGCCGGATCAATGCGGTGACGATGTCGTCGTCGCATGCCTCGGTGACCCAGTCGTGCAGCGTCTGCCACAGCACGGTGAGCTTCACGGGGACCCTGTTCGACCACAGCGGCGTGCTGCCGGGGTCGTGCGCGTCGTGCCACAACGGAGCGAAGGCACGCGGCAAGCCGGCGACCCACATCGTGACGACGGAATCGTGCGATTCCTGCCACCGTACCGTTGTCTGGGCCGGGGCCACCTTCGATCATGGCCGCGTTCGCGCGGGGACGTGCGTGACCTGTCACAACGGAACGATCGCCACGGGCAAGTCGCTCGACCACATGGTGACGTCCGCCTCTTGCGACAGCTGCCACCGCACGACCGGATGGACGCCCGCGACGTTCAACCACGCCGGCGTGACGCCGGGAACGTGCGCCGGTTGCCACAACGGCAAGGGCGTGCGGGGCGTCGCTGCAACGCACATTCCGACGACGGCCTCGTGCGACGCCTGCCACACGACGACGAAATTCAGCGGGGCGGTGATGAACCACGCGGTCGTGGCCGGAGTGGCGTGCTCCGCGTGTCACGAGAGCGGAAAGAGCTTCACCGGCATGACGGTCGTGACGCGGCCGACGCCGGCGCAGAACCCGAACCACCCGAACGCAGGTGACTGCGCGTCCTGCCACAGCTCGACGACGTCGTTCTCAGCGGGCGTGACCGGGGGCAAGCCCTCGAATCACATTCCGACGAACCAGGCGTGCACGCTGTGCCACGGCAATACGACCACGTTCAAGTCCGGGGTAATGAACCACACCGGCATCAGCACCGGTTGCACCACCTGCCACGCGGCAAGCGCCGCCGGGACCAGCTTTACCGGCGTCACGCCGGTGCCGCAGGGACCCGGGCACATCCCGACGAGCGCGGATTGCGCGACATGCCACAAATCGACGACGAGCTTTGCCGGCACCGCGATGAACCACGCCGGGATCAGCAGCGGCTGTTCCACGTGTCACGACATCGGCAAGACATTCACCGGCGTGCTGGTGGTGACCAAGCCCGCCAATCACCTGCCCACGTCGGCCGACTGTTCGACCTGCCACACCTCCACCGTGTCCTTTGCGACAGGCGTAAGCGGAGGCAAGCCGGCGAGCCATCTTCCGACGAGCCAGCCATGCACCCTTTGTCACGCCGACACCTCGACGTTCAAGTCCGGGGTGATGAACCACAGCGGCATCAGCAGCGGCTGCACCACGTGCCATGCGGCGAGCCCGACCGGCATCGCCTTCACCGGCGTGACGCCGGTGGCGCAGGGCGCGGGGCACCTCCCGACCACGGCCGATTGCGTGACCTGCCACAAGTCGACGACCACGTTTTCCGGCACCGCAATGAACCACGCCGGCATCAGCAGCGGTTGCGCCACGTGTCACGACAGCGGCAAGAGCTTCACCGGGGTCACCAACCTCAAGACCAAGCCGGCCAACCACATCCCGACGTCGGCGACCTGTGAGACCTGTCACGCGGCGGGCAACTTCAGCAGCTTCGCCGGCACGGCGATGAACCACAGCGGGATCACGGGCGGCTGCATCAGTTGTCACGCGGTGGGCGTTGCGGGCAGCGCGTTCGCGGGCGTGACGCCAAAGCCGCAAGGGGCGGGTCACCTGCCGACATCGGCCGATTGCTCGACGTGCCACACGTCAACCGTATCGTTTGCGACGGGCGTGACGGGAGGCAAGCCGGCGAACCACATCCCGACCAACCAGGCGTGCACGCTGTGC
>Ga0209253_10004406_pt1 | contig 12279 bp, 9 predicted proteins | sample FrelakmetBRP12BR_FD_187145 | JGI IMG/M metagenome (GOLD analysis project Ga0209253, IMG submission 187145) | Freshwater lake sediment microbial communities from the University of Notre Dame, USA, for methane emissions studies - BRP12 BR (SPAdes)... | ecosystem: Environmental > Aquatic >...
GGGGATGCGAGCAACGGGAGCGCGTCCGGCGGCCGACGTCCAGGGCGTCCGATAGCATTCAGATGACGGGCACAGTGAAAATCGAGGTCGACGGGAATCCCGTCGAAGTCCCGAACGGGACGATGGTGATGGAGGCCGCCAACAAGCTCGGCATCTACGTGCCGCATTTCTGCTGGCACAAGAAGCTCTCGATCGCCGCGAATTGCCGAATGTGTCTCGTGCAGGTCGAGAAGGCGCCGAAGCCTCTGCCGGCATGCGCCACGCCGGTCACGGACGGCATGAAGGTGTGGACCCAGTCGCCGGGCGCGAAGCAGGCGCAGCGCGCGGTGATGGAGTTCCTGTTGATCAATCACCCCCTCGACTGTCCGATTTGCGACCAGGGCGGCGAGTGCCAGCTGCAGGATCTCGCGGTGGGCTATGGCGGCAGCGCGTCGCGGTACGACGAACCGAAGCGCGTCGTGCCGAGCAAGGAGATCGGCCCGCTCGTAGCCGCCGAGGAAATGAGCCGGTGCATCCAATGCACGCGTTGCGTGCGCTTCGGCCAGGAGATTGCCGGGGTGATGGAACTCGGCATGGCGAATCGCGGCGAGCACTCCGAGATCGTCTCGTTCGTCGGACGCACGGTGGACTCCGAGCTCTCCGGCAACATGATCGACGTCTGCCCGGTCGGCGCGCTGACCTCGAAACCCTTCCGCTACACCGCGCGGACCTGGGAGCTCGCCCGCCGGCGTTCGGTCAGTCCCCACGACGGCCTGGGCTCGAACCTCATCGTCCAGGCGAAGCAAAACCGAGTGATGCGCGTGCTGCCGCTCGAGAACGAAGAGGTGAACGAGTGCTGGCTCTCGGACAAGGACCGCTTCTCCTACGAGGCGCTCAACGTCCCGGACCGCGCCGCGAAGCCGATCGTGCGTGTCGACGGGACATGGCGCGAGGCGGATTGGCCGACCGCGCTCGAGCTCGTCGCGACGAGGTTGCGGGAGATCGCGGTTCGGCACGGCGGGCCGGCAATCGGAGCGCTCGCAAGCCCGCACGCGACGCTCGAGGAACTGCATCTCACCGCGCGCCTCATGCGGGGCCTCGGGTCGGACAACGTCGACTTCCGGCTCCGGCAACGCGACTTCTCCGCCGACGCGCTCCTTTCCGGCGCACCCTGGCTGGGGATGAAGGTGGCCGAGCTCTCGAAGCTCGACCGGGTGCTCGTCGTCGGATCGTTCCTGCGTAAGGACCATCCTCTGCTGGCGGCTCGGTTCCGCGTGGCCGCCCATCGCGGGCAGCAGGTGAACGTGATCCACCTCGCCGACGACGACCTGCTCATCCCGATGGCGAACAAGGCGATCGTGCGGCCGAGCGCGCTCCCCGCGCTCCTTGCGCAGGTTGTCGTGGCCGCCGCTGCGAAAAAGGGCGTCGCTGCGCCCCCTGCGCTCGCTGGCATCGTGCCGTCGCGCGACGCCGAGTCCGTCGCCGCGAGCCTCGCCTCGGGGCAGAACGTGGGCCTGTTCCTTGGCAACGCGGCGCAGCACCACCCGCACGCGACGCAGATGTGGCTGCTCGTCCAGACGCTCGGCGACATCCTCGGCGCGGGTTTCGGTTTTCTCGGCGAGGCTGCGAACAGCGTTGGCGGTTACCTCGCGGGCGCAGTGCCGGCGACGGGCCTTAACGCCACTGCGATGCTCGCGAACCCACGCAAGGCCTACGTCCTGCTCAACACGGACGTTCTGCTCGATACGCACGACCCGGCGCAGGCGCGGGCGGCGATGGAGGCGGCCGAGTTCGTGGTGGCGCTCTCTACCTTCGACTCCCAGGCCGCGGACTATGCGGACGTGATCCTGCCGATCGGCGCGTTTACCGAGACTTCCGGCACGTTCGTAAACACCGAGGGGCGCGTGCAGGCGATCAACGGCGTGGTGCGCCCCATGGGCGACGCGCGTCCCGGGTGGAAGGTGCTGCGCGTGCTCGGCACGATGCTCGGCCTGTCGGGTTTCGACTTCGACACCTCGGAGCAGGTGCGGGACGCGATCGGCGGTCCCGAGGCGCTCGCGGCCAAGCTCGCGAACCGACTGGAAGGCCTTGCGCTCGATATTCCCGCGCCTCTGCACGGCGTGGAGCGGGTGGCCGATGTACCGATCCACTTCGCCGACTCGCTCGTGCGCCGCGCGCCATCACTGCAGCAGACGGCCGATGCACGCGCGCCGCGCGCGCGCATGAGCGCCGCGATGCTCGCCCAGCTTCGCATCGCGCCGGGCGCGATGGTGCGGGTGACGCAGGGTGTCGGCGCGGCGGTGCTGGAAGCTGCGCAAGACGACGGCGTTCCGGCGGGATGTGTACGCGTCGCAGCCGCACATCCGGCGACCGCCGGACTGGGGCCGATGTACGGCGAGCTCGCGGTCGAGCGCACCTAGGGCCAGGGGAAACGGCGCATGGAACTCGTCGAAACGCTCGCTGGACTCTCGAGTCATTGGTTCGGACCGGTGTGGGGCCCGCCGATCTGGACGACGCTCAAGACGCTCGTCCTGATCCTGGTGATCGCCATCCCGGTGATCCTCTGCGTTGCCTACCTCACGCTCGCGGAGCGCAAGGTAATCGGCTACATGCAGGTGCGGCTTGGCCCCAACCGCGTTGGCCCGAAGGGGTTGTTGCAGCCGTTCGCCGACGTGCTCAAGCTGCTGGTGAAGGAGATCGTCGTTCCTGCGGGCGCAAACAAGTTCCTGTTCGTGCTCGCGCCGATGCTCTCGCTGATGCCGGCACTGGCCGCCTGGGCCGTGATCCCCTTCGCACCCGAGCGCGTGCTCGCCGACATCGACGCCGGGCTCCTCTACATTCTGGCGATCACGTCCATGGGCGTGTACGGCGTGATCATCGCCGGCTGGGCGTCGAACTCGAAGTACGCCTTTCTTGGCGCGATGCGCTCGGCGGCGCAGATCGTCGCGTACGAAATTGCAATGGGCTTCGCGCTCGTCTGCGTGCTCATGGTCTCGCAGAGCCTCAATCTGTCCGACATCGTGAACGCGCAGGGGCGCGGCTACTTCGCCGACGAGGGCGTCACGTTCCTCTCGTGGAACTGGCTCCCGCTCCTGCCGATGTTCCTCGTGTACTTCATTTCCGGCGTCGCGGAGACGAACCGCGCGCCGTTCGACGTGGCGGAGGGCGAATCGGAGATCGTCGCGGGCTTCCACGTCGAGTATTCGGGGATGACCTTCGCGCTGTTCTTCCTCGCCGAGTACATGAACATGATTCTGATCGCGACCCTCGCGGCGATCATGTTCCTCGGCGGTTGGCTCGCCCCATGGGAGAGCGCGCTCACGAACTGGATCCCGCCGTTCGTGTGGCTCGCGCTCAAGGTCGCGTTCCTTCTCTTCTGCTTCCTGTGGCTCCGCGCGACGTTCCCGCGCTACCGTTACGACCAGATCATGCGCCTGGGCTGGAAGGTCTTCATCCCCCTGACGCTCGTCTGGCTGGTCGTGGTCGGCGTGTGGATGCAGACGCCCTGGAACCCATGGAAAAGCTAGTGTCCCGGTCGGCATCTGCAACGAAGCAAGGGAACGCGGCGCCGGCGCGGAGGGCATGACGATGATCGAAAGAATCCGCGACTTCTTCAAGACCTTCTTGCTGATGGAGCTCGTCCGGGGCATGGCGCTCACCGGACGGCATCTGTTCGCGCGGAAGATCACCATCCAGTTTCCGGAAGAGAAGACGCCGCAGAGCCCGCGCTTCCGCGGCCTGCACGCACTCCGCCGCTACCCGAACGGGGAGGAGCGCTGCATCGGCTGCAAGCTCTGCGAGGCGGTGTGCCCCGCGCTGGCGATCACGATCGAAACCGCCGAGCGCGAGGACGGCACCCGCCGCACGACGCGCTACGACATCGACCTCACCAAGTGCATCTTCTGCGGCTTCTGCGAGGAATCCTGCCCGGTGGACTCGATCGTCGAAACACGCATCCTCGAGTACCACGGCGAGAAGCGCGGCGATCTTTACTTCACCAAGGAGATGCTGCTCGCGGTCGGCGACCGCTATGAGGAGCAGATCGCTCGCGACCGTGCCGCCGACGCCGCTTACCGATGACCCGCCAGGACGCCAACGCGCGAAGAACCGGTGCTCGACTCGGCACCCGTCGGATTGCGCGTTCTCGCGCCCCGTCGCTGCGAGCCTGAAATGAACTTCGAGATCGTCGTCTTCTACGTCTTCGCGGCAATCCTGGTCTATGCCGGGCTGCGGGTCATCACCGCGCGCAACCCGGTCCATGCGGCGCTGCACCTCGTGCTGGCGTTCTTCACCGCGTCCGGGATCTGGATGCTGCTGCGTGCGGAGTTCCTGGCCATCGCGCTCGTGCTCGTCTATGTCGGCGCGGTGATGGTGCTGTTTCTTTTTGTCGTGATGATGCTCGACATCAACCTCGATCGTTTGCGCGAGGGTTTCTGGAGCAATCTACCGGCCGCGGCCTTGGTCGGAATAATCATGCTCGCCGAGATGGTGGTGATAGTCGCCGGGAAGTACGCGGGCCTTTCGGCGGCGCAGGCGCCGACCGACCCCGGCCCCGGCTACAGCAACACCAAGGCGCTTGGCCGGCTGCTCTATACCGACTACGTCTATCCATTCGAGCTCGCCGCCGTGCTGCTGCTCGTCGCCATCGTCGCCGCGATCGCGCTCACGATGCGTCGGCGCAAGGACACGAAGTATCAGGACCCGGCCCAGCAGGTGAGCGTCAAGCGCTCCGAGCGCGTCCGGCTGGTGACGATGAAGGCCGATAACAAGGAGTAGCGCCCGGCGCGAGCCGCGGCGTCGCGGCGCGCCTGCCGCGGGACGGGCAGGCGTGTCGAAAGGGGAGGTCGTTTGCTGACGTTGACGCATTTCTTGATTCTCGGCGCGGTGCTGTTCTCGATCAGCATCGTGGGCATCTTTCTCAACCGCAAGAACGTGCTCGTGCTGCTGATGGCGATCGAGCTGATGTTGCTCGCCGTCAACATGAACTTCGTCGCCTTCTCGCACTATCTGTCGGACATGGCGGGACAGGTGTTCGTGTTCTTCATCCTCACCGTGGCGGCGGCGGAGTCCGCCATCGGCCTCGCGATCCTGGTCGTTCTGTTCCGCAACCTGCGGACGATCCACGTAGAAGATCTGGATCGATTGAAGGGATAACGGGAGGACGGGAAAAGCTGATGCAGAACCTCTACCTCGTCATCGCCCTCGCACCTCTCGTGGGCGCCGTCCTCGCCGGCCTCTTCGGCCGCGCGATCGGCCGCTCCGGCGCTCATTGGGTCACGATCCTCTCGGTTGCCGTGTCTCTGGTCGGCTCCCTCATCGTGCTGCGCGACGTACTTGCCGGCAACACGTTCAACGGCCCGGTCTACACCTGGCTCGCGGTCGGCGACATCCGCTTCGAGGTCGGTTTCCTGATCGACCGCCTGTCCGCGCTGATGATGGTGGTGGTCACCTTCGTGTCCCTGATGGTGCACATCTACACCATCGGCTACATGGCGGAGGACCCCGGATACCAGCGCTTCTTCTCCTACATTTCGCTGTTCACCTTCGCCATGCTGATGCTGGTGATGGCGAACAACTTCACGCAGCTCTTCTTCGGCTGGGAGGGGGTGGGGCTGGTGTCGTACCTGCTCATCGGCTTCTGGTACACGCGTCCCACGGCGGTCTACGCGAACCTGAAGGCGTTCCTCGTAAACCGCGTGGGCGACTTCGGGTTCCTGCTCGGCATCGGGCTCGTGCTCGCCTACTTCGGCTCGCTCGACTACGCGACCGTGTTCGAGAAGGCGCCGCAGCTGAAGGACGCCACGATCCAGCTGTTCCCGGGGGCGCCCTGGATGCTCCTGTCGGTCATCTGCATCTGCCTCTTCATCGGCGCGATGGGCAAGAGCGCCCAGTTCCCGCTGCATGTCTGGCTGCCGGATTCGATGGAGGGCCCGACGCCGATCTCCGCGCTCATCCACGCGGCGACCATGGTCACCGCGGGAATCTTCATGGTGGCCCGCATGTCGCCGCTCTTCGAGCTCTCCGAGACGGCCCTTTCGTTCGTGCTGGTGATCGGCGGCATCACCGCGTTCTTCATGGCGCTCATCGCGCTGGTCGTCTACGACATCAAGCGCGTCGTCGCCTACTCGACGTTGTCGCAGCTCGGCTACATGACCGTCGCGCTCGGCGCGTCGGCCTATCCGGCGGCGATCTTCCATCTGTTCACGCACGCCTTCTTCAAGGCCGCGCTGTTTCTCGCAGCGGGCTCGGTGATCATCGCCCTGCACCACGAGCAGGACATGCGCAAGATGGGCGGCTTGCGCAAGTACATGCCGATCACCTACGCCACGGTGCTCATCGGGAGTCTCGCGAATGCGGCGTTCCCGCCCTTTGCCGGTTTCTTCTCGAAAGACGCCATCATCGAGGCGACGAAGCTCTCGCACACGCCCGGCGCGACGTTCGCCTATCTGTGCGTTCTCGCCTGTGCGTTCGTTACTGCGCTTTATTCGTTCCGGCTCGTGTTCTATGCGTTCCACGGCAAGGAGCGCTTCGACACCCACGGTGCGCACGGCCACGATGCCCACGGCCACGACACTCACGGGCAACATGCCCATGGCGAAGACGGCCACGGCCACGGCCATGACGCCCATGGCCCTGACGCCCACGGACACGGCGGCGTGCCGCACGAGTCGCCCGCCGTGGTGACGGTGCCGCTCATCCTGCTGGCGATCCCGTCGATTTGCGCCGGCTGGCTCATCGGCACCGTGGTCTTCGGCAACTACTTCGGAAACGCGATCTATATCGCGCCGGAGCATGGAGCCATCGCGGAAATGGCCCACGAGTTCCACGGGGTGATCGCCATGGTCAAGCACGGGTTTTTCACCCTGCCGTTCTGGCTGGTGGTCGCCGGGATCGCGACGGCCTGGTACCTGTACATCGCCCGGCCTGACCTGCCGGCGGTGCTCCGCAAGAAACTGGCGCTGCCGGTGCGGATCCTCGAGAACAAGTACGGCTTCGACGAGTTCAATCAGGCGGTTTTCGCCGACGGCGCCGTGACGGCCGGCAATGCCCTCTGGAAGGTCGGCGACCAGGCAATCATCGACGGTGTCGTCGTCAACGGCTCGGCCAAGGCGGTGGGACTGTTCGCACGCGCGGTGCGCCTGTTCCAGACCGGCTTCATCTATCAGTACGCGTTCACCATGATCATCGGCCTGGTGCTGCTGCTCACGCTGTGGTTCGCTCGCATCGCGCTTCCCTCCTGACATCCGCACGCACGGCAGCAAGAAGAACGTCAAGATGCAAAACGCGACGCCCTGGCTAAGCCTCTCTATCTGGATACCGATCGTCGCCGGGCTCCTGGTCATTGCCACCGGCCGTGACAAGAATGCGCGCGTGGCGCGCTTCATCGCCATCGTCGGCGCCCTCGTCGGGTTCCTGGTGACGATCCCGCTCTATGCCGGCTTCGACCAGTCGTCCCCGGTGATGCAGTTCGTCGAGCTCGCGCCGTGGATCGGGACGTTCAGCGTCAACTACCACCTGGGGGTCGACGGCATCTCGGTGCTGTTCATCCTGCTCAACAGCTTCATCACCGTTCTGGTGGTCATCGCCGGCTGGGAAGTGATCCAGACGCGCGTATCGCAATACATGGCGGCGTTCCTGATCATGTCAGGGCTGCTGAACGGCGTGTTCTCGGCGCTCGACGCGGTCCTCTTCTATGTGTTCTTCGAGGGCTCGCTGATCCCGATGTATCTCATCATCGGCGTCTGGGGCGGGCCGAACCGGGTCTACGCGGCGGTGAAGTTCTTTCTCTACACGCTGCTCGGTTCGCTGCTGATGCTGGTGTCGTTCATCTATCTCTACTTCGTTTCCGGCGGCAGCTTTGAAATCCTCGACTGGCACAAGGTCCCGCTCGCCATGGGTGCGCAGGTCCTGGTGTTCTTCGCGTTCTTCGCCGCGTTCTCGGTGAAGGTGCCGATGTGGCCGGTGCACACGTGGCTTCCGGACGCGCACGTGGAGGCGCCGACCGGGGGCTCGGCGGTGCTGGCCGCGATCATGCTCAAGCTGGGCGCGTATGGCTTCATCCGCTTCTCGCTGCCGATCGTGCCCGATGCGAGCCAGTATCTCGCGCCGTTCATCATTACGCTCTCGCTGATCGCGGTGATCTACATCGGGCTGGTGGCTCTGGTGCAGGCCGACATGAAGAAGCTCGTGGCCTACTCGTCCATTTCGCACATGGGCTTCGTGACGCTCGGCTTTTTCATCTTCAATGCGCTGGGCGCGGAGGGGGCGCTGGTGCAGATGATCTCGCACGGCTTCGTCTCGGCGGCGATGTTCCTGTGCATCGGCGTCATGTACGACCGCATGCACTCGCGGCAGATCGCGGACTACGGCGGGGTGGCGAACACCATGCCGAAGTTCGCCGCGTTCATGATGCTGTTCGCGATGGCCAACTGCGGCCTGCCGGGAACGAGCGGCTTCGTCGGCGAGTTCCTGGTGATTCTCGGCGCCGTCAAGTACAGCTTCTGGCTCGGCTTCGCCGCCGCGACGACGCTCATCTTCGGTGCTGCCTACACGCTGTGGATGTACAAGCGTGTCATCTTCGGGGCGGTCGCCAACCACCACGTCGCCGAGCTCACCGACATCGGCGGCCGCGAGTTCCTGGTGCTCGCGCTGCTCGCGCTCGCCGTGCTCGGCTTCGGCCTTTACCCGAAGCCGCTCACCGACGTCATGCATATCTCGGTCGAAAACCTGCTGCGGCACGTCGCCGTCAGCAAGCTCTAGCCGCAGGGCGAGTCAGATGCCGATCGAATCCTTCGTCCTCGCCTACGCCGAGATCGTCGTCCTGGTGGCGGCCTCGCTGATCCTGCTCGTTGACGTCTTTCTGCACGAGCGGATGCCGTGGTTCGCTTATGCGGCCACGCATCTCACCTTGCTGGTCGCAGCGCTCGCGACCTGGGCCGTGTTGGGCGCGACCGGCGGCGGCCCGAACTACGCCTTCGGCGACATGTTCGTCTCCGACGGCATGGCGAACGTGCTGAAGCTCTTTTGCTACCTCGCGGTTGCGGCCTGCCTCGTCTATTCGCGGAGCTACCTCATGGAGCGGGGGTTGTTCCGCGGCGAGTTCTTCGTGCTGGTGCTGTTCTCGCTGCTCGGCATGATGGTGATGATCTCCGCCAATCATCTCCTCACGCTCTACCTCGGTCTCGAGCTGCAGTCGCTTTCGCTGTACGCGCTCGTCGCCCTCAACCGCGAATCGGCGACCTCGACCGAGGCGGCGATGAAGTACTTCATCCTGGGCGCGCTCGCGTCGGGCCTGCTGCTCTACGGGATGTCGATGCTGTACGGGGCCACCGGCTCCCTCGCGATCACCGCCATCTCGGAGGCAGTCGGCAACAAGGACGCGAACCGGGCACTGCTCGTGTTCGGGCTGGTCTTCGTGGTTGCCGGCATCGCGTTCAAGATCGGACTCGTTCCGTTCCACATGTGGATCCCCGACGTGTATCACGGTGCACCGAACGCGATGACCATCCTCATCGCTTCGGCGCCGAAGCTCGCCGCGTTCGCGATCGCGGTGCGCATGCTCGTCAACGGCCTCGCCCAGCTCGCCCCGGACTGGCAGCAGATGCTCGTGATCCTCTCGGTGCTCTCCATGGGCCTGGGCAACCTCGCGGCGATCGCGCAGACGAACTTCAAGCGCATGCTCGCGTACTCGGCCATCGGGCACATGGGCTTCATGCTGCTCGGGCTTGCCTCCGGCGTCGTCGGCGGAAACTTGTTTTCCGCCATCGACGCTTACGGCTCGGCCATGTTCTACACCGTGGTCTACGTGCTGATGACGCTCGCCGGTTTCGCGGTCGTGCTGCTCATGTCGCGGAGCGGGTTCGAGGCCGACAGCCTCGACGACCTCAAGGGCCTGAACCAGCGCAGCCCCTGGTACGCGCTCCTGACGCTGATCGTGATGTTCTCGATGGCCGGCATCCCGCCCACGGTCGGTTTCTACGCGAAGTTCGCCGTCATCAAGTCGGCGGTCGCCGCAGGCCAGATCTGGCTCGCCGTCGTTGCGGTGGTTTTCTCCCTCATCGGCGCGTTCTACTACCTCCGCGTGGTCAAGCTGATGTACTTCGACGAGCCAGAGGCGAACGCGGTACCGCTGCGAGGCGACCGCGACTTTCGACTACTGCTGTCCGCGAACGGTCTCGCGCTGCTCGTGCTTGGGGTGCTGCCCGACGGGTTGATGCAGCTCTGCCTGGACTCTGTCCGCTGGCTCACCGTGTGAGAGGCGCGAACGGGCTTTCTGGCGCTCCGGGACGCAGCGGCATCGTCGCCCGATCGCGCTCGATGGCATCGGCACGCCTTGCCTGGGCCTCTGAGGTTTCGTCCGCGCGACGCCGGGTTCGCCCATGTTCCGATTTCGGATGCCACGCGCCTGCGCATCGGCTCCAGGTCCGTCCCTCGATTTGCCCTGACCGACGCTTCCCGGATGTGTGCCCATGCATGAATCCAGCCATCCGCTCGATTTCACCGAAACCACGCTCGAATCGGAGACGGTGTACGAAGGCGTTCTCCTGCACGTGCGCCGCGATCGGGTCTGCCTGCCCGGCGGCAAGTCCGCGGTGCGCGAGTACATCGACCACCCGGGCGCTGCCGTCATCCTGCCGCTGTTCGAGAACGGCGACACCCTGATCGAGCGGCAGTTCCGATACGCCCTCCGCAAGGAGATCTTCGAGCTCCCCGCCGGCAAGCTGGACCCGGGCGAGGACCCGCTTGCAGCGGCCAGGCGCGAGCTCAAGGAGGAGACCGGCTACGTCGCGCGGGAGTGGCGCCGCCTCGGCACGATCCACCCCCTTGCCGCCTACTGCAACGAGCGGATCGAGATCTTCCTGGCGCGCGATCTCGCCCACGAGGGCCACGCGCTCGACGACGGCGAGCACCTCGAGGTCCTGCGGATGCCGGTCGCCACCGCTCTCGAATGGGTGACGGACGGCCGCATCACCGACTCGAAGACGATCATCGGGCTGTTCTGGGCCGACAAGCTTCTCGCTGGCGGCTGGTAACGTCTGTGCGCCGGGACCTTACCCGAAAGGGTGATAGCCCGGCCCGTTGCCTGATGGCAACATTGAGCGTGCAGCATGGGGCGCGGCACCTGCTGAAAGCTCGTTTTCAAGGGACTGAACGGAGGTCTCGCGTTCCGAGAAGAGGAGCGACGGATGATTCTCATCACCTGGAACGTCCAGTGGTGTCGCGGTGTGGACGGCCGCGTCGATGCGGCGCGGATCGTCGCTTCCTGCCGCGCGATGGGAGACTTCGACGTGCTTTGTCTGCAGGAAGTGGCGCGCAACTTCCCCGGGCTTGCCGGCTCGCTCGGTGAGGACCAGGTCGACGCGCTTGCCCGCCTGCTGCCGGGCTTTGCGCCCGTACCCGGGATGGCGGTCGACACGCTTGCGCCTGACGGCACGCGGCGCCAGTTCGGCAACCTGATCCTCTCTCGCCTCCCGGTGCGGCAGTCGCTTCGCCATTCGCTGCCGTGGCCTCCGGATCCCGACGTCCCGTCGATGCCGCGGGTGGCCGTCGAGGCCGTCCTCGAGACGCGTCCAGGTCCGCTACGCGTCACCACCACCCATCTCGAGTACTACTCGCCAAGGCAGCGCACCGCGCAGGTCGAGCGCTTGCGGGAGCTCCATGCCGAGGCGGCTGCGCATGCAGGGGACACTGTGTTTCCGGCGAAGGAGGGCAGCCCTTTCGAGACGTTGCCCCGGCCGCGCTCCTGCGTGCTCACCGCCGACTTCAACTTCGGTCCGGCCGCGCCTGAATACTCCCGGTTGCAGGCGCCGATCGCGGCGGGCGTTCCGGCGTTCCGCGACGCGTGGTCGATCGCGAACCGCGGCCGCGCGCACGCGCCGACGGTCGGCCTCTACGACAAGGTGCAGTGGCCGGGCGAGCCGTTCTGCTGCGACTTCGTGTTCGTCACCGAGGACATTGCGTCGCGCGTCGAGGCCGTGTCGGTGGACAGCGGCACGCAGGCGTCCGATCACCAGCCGGTGATGGTGCGGCTGCAGGAGTGAACGGGCCGGTCCTGTCGGTCGTCCACACAGGCGCGATATGAAGTAAACCCAGAGTCGGCAAGATCCCCCGGGACTTCAAGTTCGCTATCGCGGACGCAGAAACTCACCCCTGGTTTCGTGGCTTCGCGTTGAGCAGGGCTTGCGACGGACCGCCCGGAGCGGACGTTCATGGGGTCGCCTCAGAAAACGGACAAAACCGTACGCTAAGCCCCGGCGAACGGCCGCAACGGCCGGAACTTCCCAGCGCCGACCCGGGGGC
>Ga0209253_10004407_pt1 | contig 12274 bp, 6 predicted proteins | sample FrelakmetBRP12BR_FD_187145 | JGI IMG/M metagenome (GOLD analysis project Ga0209253, IMG submission 187145) | Freshwater lake sediment microbial communities from the University of Notre Dame, USA, for methane emissions studies - BRP12 BR (SPAdes)... | ecosystem: Environmental > Aquatic >...
CCGCCGCAAGCTCGGCCCAGGCGGGACTCTGGTCTTCGAGACTATCAACCCCCTCTCGGTATTTGCCCTCGTCCAAATCTACTTTCTCGACCCATCCCACCACAACCCCATCCACCCGCAGGCCCTGAAGTTCATGCTGGAGGCGTCGGGATTCGAGGACGTGGAGGTCAGGTACTCGACTCCGCTCGAGAGAGAGAGGCTCCGGCCTCTGCCCGGGGCGGACGAGCCGACAACCATCCTCAACCGGAATATCGACAGCCTCAATGAGCTTCTTTTCGGGCCCGCCAATTACGCCGCCATCGCCAGGAGGACATAGAGGTGCCCCTGTATGCCGGATTTGACCTGGGAGGGACCCAGCTCAAGTACGGACTCCTCAATGAACGGCTCGATCCCGTCTTCAAGAGCAAGGTACTGACTCCGCCGACAATGACCGGGCTCCTGGAGCTTTTCGGCAGGCTCTGGGAGGAACTGAAGAGGAAAGACCGGCGCTCGATCAAGGCTGCCGGGTTCGGCATCCCCGGGATTTTCAGCCTCAAAGAACAGAAGATCTATCAGTCCCCGAACTACTCCGACCTCGACGGATTCGAACTGCGTCCAGCCATCTCCCGGCACATCAAGGTCCCATTCTGGATTGACAACGATGCCAACATCGCCGCCTACGGCGAGTACCGCTGCGGCGCGGGCAAGGGCGTCCGTCACCTCCTGCTCCTCACTCTCGGCACGGGCGTCGGTTCGGGAATTATCATCGACGGGGAGCTCCTGCACGGGTCGTGCGGGTTCGCCGCCGAGATGGGCCACATCGTCGTCCACCCGGACGGCGAAATGTGCAACTGCGGGTCACGCGGCTGCCTGGAGACCGAGGCGGCAGCGGGGCCCATCGTCCGCAACTACCGCGAGCTCACCCGGTCCAGCGAAACATTGACGGCGGAAGAAGTCGGCAAAAGAGCCTTGAAAGGAGATGCCGCGGCTCGAAAGAGCTTCGAACGGGCGGGATACTACCTCGGGATCGGGTTGGGCATCGCCATCAACCTGCTCAACCCGGAGCTGATCCTCATCGGCGGCGGAGTCATGGAGAGCGGAGAATTGATCCTTCCCCATGCTCTTGCCGAGGCGGGCCGCCGATCTTACAAGGCGTCGTTTGCCTGCTGCTCGGTCAAACGGGCCGGCCTGGGCAACGATGCCGGGTTTATGGGCGCGGCTGCCTTCGCCAGAGACCAGCTGCGATAGGGGACATTCCCCAAAGTACCACCCTTCGGCATTTTCCCGAAACGCCGACCTTATTCAAATCCCTCGCGGGGTTAATGGCCTTAGTTTAGAGTCTTGAAGGCGGTTCGGAAGTTGACGACTTGGCACGAGTTTAGCATAATGGGCGTTAGCTCCATGGATATATATCGATCCCCATAAGGAGAGGAAAATGGCTTCACGTCCCCTGAAACAGTTGCTGATAGCTCTTCTGGTCGCCGCCGCCGTCTATCCGGCGTTCGGCCAGAGACAGACGGGGGCGATCTCGGGCCAGGTCCTGGATACAGGAGGCAAACCTCTGCCGGAGGCCACGGTGAGCATCTCCAGTCCTGCGCTCATGGGCATCAACAGCTATGTGACCTCGACGACCGGCCGTTTCCGGTTTGCCGGCCTGAACCCCGGGCAATACGAGCTGCGGGCCGAGAAGCCAGGGTACAAATCCTATGTTTTTCAATCCATCATCATTGCCATAGGAAAGACGACCGAGTTCATCGTCCGGCTTGAGGAGGCGCCCACAGAGGAAGAAGTCACCCTCAGCACCGCCTCTCCGGTCGTCGATGTCGAATCCTCAAAGGTCAGCGTCAGCTACAGCGCCAAGTTCCTGGCCAGCATACCGATGAACCGTGACCTCTACGACATCCAAAATTCGATCCCCGGCGCCGTCACCGAGGGCGTGGACTACCTCCGCACGTCATCGATCATGGGAGGGACTGTGCGCAGCCAGCTCTACGCGCTCGACGGCATGCCTCTCAATGACCCGTCAACTTCCTCCTCGCTGGTCAATATCAACTTCGATATCTACCAAGAGATCGAATTCGAGCTCGGCGCCCACCCGGCAGAGGTGGGCCAGACCGATTCCACCTACATCAACATCGTCTCCAAGAGCGGGAGCAACGAATTCGCCGGCGGGCTCGCGGGCTATTTCACCGGCGATTCCTTGAGCACCGACTTGATCCCGGAGAGTGATACGACCGCCTACCAGGTCGATCCCCCCGGAAAATTCTCCGGCTACAGCGACCTTTCGTTGAACCTCGGCGGCCCCTTGCTCGCCGACCGGGGTTGGTTCTACCTGAACGCCCGTTGGAACAACTGGAAACAGACCACCTCCGCCAGCCCGGAAGAACGCATGGCCAATCTGGGCTTCGTCGGCGCCGAAAATGGCCACTACGACTATGAACATGACGAATTGTTCGGGTTCATGAAGCTCACCGTCCAGGCCACCAAGGACATCCGCTACATGGGGACGTTCCACTACAACAACATCTATGAGCCCGTTTATCAGAGCAGCGGCGGAGCCAACATCGCCTACTCGGCGACAGATATCTGGAGCGACGAGAATACCTTCACGACCACTCACCTGGTCAACTGGTCCCTGAATCAGAATACTTTCGTCGATATCCGCGGCACCTATATCTATCGGGACTTTCCCGTCTGGTCCCGCGTCCAGAACAAGCCCACCTATTATGACTACCTTCAGGACATTTTCTGGGGGGCCTCTGCCTATAACGACGACCAGATCCGGAAGAGGCTCATAGGCTCCGCGTCGATCACCCGCTTCCTGGATGACTTCCTGACCGCCAGCCACGAGTTCAAGGCGGGGGGAGAGTTCGAACAGTCGGAACAGCACCAGGATTGGTACAGAACCAATCCTTATTATTCATACTGGGAGGACTATGCCGGGGGAAACCCGTACTATTATTCCACGGACCTGAAACAGGGACGTTTGCGTATCCACAACTGCCCGTTCATCGCCGAAAGGTGGGACGTCCAAGACAACATCCGGCGGTACTCCGGCTATATCCAGGACACGGCGACCAAGGGACGGCTTTCCTTAAACCTAGGCCTTCGCCTCGACTACTCCCATCAATACCAGCCCCAGCAGGCCCGGCCGGCACTCAGTTACCTAACCGGACCTCCCCAGCTCAACCCAGCGATAACAAAGCCCAATGCCCTTCTCGAGGCGCTGATTACCCAATGGCACAGCGAAATCGGTCTGGTATCTCCGTTCGACCTTCTGGTCACGTCCCAAAAGGAAGTCGTCGACTTCTTCACTCTCTCGCCGCGGGTTGGTTTGGTGTACGACCTCTTCGGCACGGGCAAAACGGCTCTGAAGATGTCCTTCAGCCGCTACTACGAGCCCGTCTGGGTGGCCAAGTACAACGCCGGCCAGATCTTCAGTCCCGGCTCGATCGATTATTATTGGAACGACCTCGACGGAAATAAGCTGATGGACCTGCCGCCGACCGATTCCTATGTCGTCCAATCCTACCCCCGGCAGGACCAGGCGTATTCCTATTATCCGGACGACCTGAAGGCGCCTTATGTGACAGAATTCCTGGCCGGCGTCGAACAGGAGCTCTTCCAGGATTTCAAGCTTGGCTTCCAGTTCATCTGGAAGAAGACCAAAAACATCGTCGAGGACGTCGATGCCAACAATGGCTATGATCCTAACGCCAAAGACGAAAACGGCCTCATCTGGATCCCCTTCGAGTTTGACGACCCGGGCTGGGACGGAGAATGGGGGACCTCCGATGACCAGAGGCTCACCGCCTACGGGCTCCGTGCCGACCGGCCTGTTCCCACGTGGAAGGGGTCCAACCCGCCCGAAGCCGAAAGAAAATATTGGGCCCTGGCCTTAACGTTCGACAAGCGGATGTCCAACAACTGGCAGCTCAAGGGGTCGGTCCTCTACGGTTCCTTCAAAGGCAATGTCGAAGCGACTTATGACCCGACGGAGGGCGAGAGCGCGGTCTTCAACAACCCGAACACGCTGGTCAATTCCTACGGACCGCTCTTCTTCGACCGGCCGCTGCAGATCAAGCTCATGGGGACGTACATCCTCCCCTTCGATCTCATCCTCAGCGCCTACATGCAGCACTACTCGGGCATCCCCTGGGGACGGACGATCTCCCGGGTCTATTTCCCGGCCGACTTTCCGGCTGTCCAGCAAACCTATGTCTCCCTCAATGCCGAGGCGCCCGGGTCGCAGCGCCGGTCCCCCTACACCAATTTCGACCTGCGCCTGGAAAAGGGCTTCCGGCTCGGGGGCCACTCCAAGCTAGACTTCTATGTGGACATCTTCAACGTCGGCGGCCGCAGCGGTGTCGTCGTAGATAATGACCCGTCGCCCCGGTTGCGCTTCGACCAGACGCCTCCAGCGTATGAATTGTCACCGACCTACGGAGATGTCGTGAGCGTCTACGGCGTCCGGTCTTTCCGGTTCGGCTTCCGCTTGAGCTTCTGAGCGAGTGGCGCGGCTCGCAAATGACGGGGCTTGACTCTCCCCTGGAAGTGTCCCGTCTTATCAGCAAATATCGAAATGCGATTGGAGAGACGGGGCACTAAAGGCTGAACTCGACCCTCTTGCGGATTTCCTCGCGGACTTTCGTGTTCTTGAGAAGGACCAGAAGCGTGTTCTTCCCGAGGCTCAGGCTCTCAGCCCCCTTTTCAATCTGGATGGGAATGGTAACCTCGTACTTGCTCATCATTTTTTGCTTCAGCTCCTCGGACGTAAAAGCCAGATCGTGGCTGGTGCTGTTTTCCCAGAGGACGAGATTCTGACTGTCCGAGAGCGTCAGCTTAATCTCGAGAGTGGTCATGAATTTCCCCCCCTCAAAGCTCAACCATATTGAGGCAAAGGGGATCGAGATATCCACCGCCGCCTCCAGCCTCGCTTCTTCCGTCTGCTTCCTTCTTAAGGTGACGTCGAAATCGAAGGACGGCTTTGCCTCCTGGGCCGGGAGGAAAGGCTTCGGCGCCCCCTCCCTGGCCAAGCTCAACCCGGATATGGGGCTCAGGTCGAACGTCTCCAGCATGAATGTGCCGGTGCACCCCCGGTCCAGGAAGACGACCGGAAAACTCTGGTAGTACCACAACTCCTGGCAGCGGCCGCGGGTATCGCCGGCCGGGGACGACGGCTCGCGCTGGGTCGGCGGCCCAAAGAGGATGTAGATCCGGCCTCGGTCGGTGAGCCAGCCGGGCCGGCCTTCGCCGACAAAGAGAGTGTTGGACTGGGCGATGCGCCCGAGGTACTCGTCCTTGAGCTCGTTCTCGGGAGTGTAAGGGTCCGTGTCCCGGCTTTTCCAGAATTCCTCGATAAACTGGGGCTTCTCAGAATCGGGACGGTCCAGGAAGGCCCTTCGTTCAGCGGAGGTGATGATGTACCGGACTTCAGACAGGAATTGCTCGTATTCCGGTTTGAGCTTCTTCTGGCCGAATCCGGTCCCCAGAATTGAGGCCGCCAGGGCGATCCTGAGGAATCTGCGGCAGGCCAGATTGAGCGGGCTCATTCCTGTCCTTGTTTTGCCTCGGCTCCAGCCAACATCCTAAGAAACCAAGTGCGGAAGGAGGGACTCGAACCCTCACGGCCTTTCGGCCATAAACTCCTGAGGCTTACGCGTCTACCAGTTCCGCCACTTCCGCATAAGCATCCCCTATTATAGCCGCCTCTGGGGACAGGGTCAAACCTCGAAGGGCCGCGGCTGTCAGGCTTCATCACGGCAGAAAAGCTTGACAAACCCGTCCCCGGCCCTTATTAATATTTATGCGTGTCCATCACGATTGACCTGCTCACGCCGGGACCGGGAAAAAGGAAAAACTCAACTTAAACAGTGGCCATTATTCCGTCTTTTTTAGACCGCCGGCCGATAAAAACCTAAAGGAGGCTGAATGAAATTCACTTCGCCCGCGCAAATCCGGGTTCTTGCCGACTTCAAGAGCGATACCCTCTTGACTACGTCCTTCTTTCTGGACACCGACAAGAGCCGAAAGACCAGGAAGGAGATCGCCGTCTCTTTCAAGAACATCTTCAGCGAAGGCCGGACCCGGCTCGAGGCGATGGACCTGAGCAAAGCCAAGAAGGAATCACTCCTTCGAGACCTGGAAAAGATCGGCCGCTTCGGAGCTCAGAGCCTGCCCGCCTGGGGCGCGGCCGGCCTGGCCATCTTTGCCTGCACAGGCGCAAAGTTATGGGAAGAGCTGGCCCTGCCCCGGGCTCCCCGCAACCATCTCGTTTTCGATCGCACGCTCTACGTTCGCCCGCTCACATCGATGCTGGACGAATACCGGCGCATCTGTGCCCTCATCCTCGACCGCCAGGAGGCCCGCTGGTACGAAGTTTTCATGGGTGAGATTTCCCTTCTCGACAGCCTCAAGAGCGAGGTCCCCAGCCGGGTGCGCGAGGGCGGCTGGAAGGGCTACGAATCCAAGCGGATCGAGCGGCACATCGACGCCCACCTCCATGACCACTTCAAAAAGGCCTCTCTGAAAACCTTCGACCTGTTCAAAAAAAACCCGTTCGACTGGCTCTTCATCAGCTGCAAGGAAGAGTACCGCTCGGATTTCGAGCCCCTCCTCCACCCCTACCTGAAAGAGAGACTCAAGGGCTGGCTGAAGACCGATTCAAACAACACCAAGGACAAGATCCTCAAGCAGTCTCTGGAGATGGAAAGAAGTCTCAAGGCTGACGAGGAGGCCGCGCTGGCCCAGTCGCTCGTCTCAGAGCTGGAAAAGGGCGGCCGGGCCGTCTCGGGGACAAAGGAGGTTCTGCGCCGGCTCAACACCTGGGAAGTGCAGACCCTGGTCCTCAGCCGCCATTTCGCCGCGGAAGGAAGGACCTGCCCCAAGTGCCATTATCTCTATGTCGACGAGCTCCGCTGTCCGGTCTGCCAGGTCAAGACGGAAAAAGTCCAGGACATCGTCCACGAAAGCGTCCACGCCGCCCTTGACAAGAAAGCCCAAGTCCGTTACGTGACGCCGCCGTCGAAGCTCGACCGCTACGGCAAGATAGCGGCCTTCTTGAAGTATAAAACCTGAGTCTTCACGCCGGCTTCGGCTTCTTATACGAGACCTTCTCGAATAAACTGTAGATAGCCGGGATCACAAACAGGGTCAAAACGGTCGTGACCGTCATCCCGGCGAGGACCGTGATGGCCATGGGCGACCGAAACTCGGCGCCTTCAGAAGTGCTCAAGGCCATGGGGAGCATTCCAATCATCGTCGTCAGGGCCGTGAGAAGGACAGCCCGCAGACGGGTGACCGACCCCTGGACGATTGCCTCCTTGGTCTCCATGCCCCTGTGTCTCAGCTGGTTGATGTAGTCGATCATGACGATGGCGTTATCGACCACGACTCCGGCCAGGATGATAAACCCGACCCAGACGGAGAGGCTGATCGTTTTCCCCGTCAGGAGCAGACCAAAGACGACCCCGATCAGGCCAAGGGGAACGGTGAACATGATAATGAACGGGTGGCGGAATGATTCGAACTGGGAGGCCATGATCATATAGACCAGGAGAGAGGCCACGGCAAAGACCAAGGCCAGTATCCGGAAGGCTTCTGTCATCTGCTGGTAGGACCCGCCAAATTCCAGGAAATAGCCCGGCGGCAGCTGCTTGTCGATCGCACCCAGCCTGGCCCGGATATCCTTGACTACGCTCCCTAAATCCCGGCCCGCGATATTGGCCGTCACCGTGACGATGCGGGACTGGTTCTCCCGGCTGATCTTGATCGGGCCTTCGCCCTTCTCGATTGTCGCCACTTGACCCACATAGACGACTTTATTGAGAGGCGTAACGAGGGGGATGTTCTCGATCTCCCGGATATTGTCTCTGAATCTTTTCTGGAAGCGAACGCGGAGGTCGATCTCCTCGTTTTCTTCGCGGTAGCGAGTGGCCACGCGGCCTACAGTGGCCGTCTGGACAGCCCCCGCGACTTGGCTGACCATGAGCCCGAGCTTAGCAGCCCTTTCCCTGTCCACCTTGATTTGATATTCGGGTTTGCCTTGGGACAAAGTGTGGTTCAGGTCGCGCAACCCGGGGACATCCCGGATCTTGGCTACGACGCCGTCGGCGATCTCTCTGAGTTTGTCCAGGTCTTTTCCGAATATTTTTATGGCGACCGGTCCACCCATCGATCCCGTGATCATCTGGCTCATGTCCACGGCCTCAAACCGGACATTCTCAAGCTCCGGCAGCTTGGCCCGGATGACCTCGAGGATCTGTTTGTCGCTGCGCTTCCGCTCATCCTGATGCGTAAGCCCCACCCAGATGAGGCCCTCATGAGGTCCGGACGGGCTGAACGAACTGCCGCTGTCGCTCGCGTTTTCCTCGGCCGAGGAGCCGGCCTGGGCGTTGATCATCGTGATCTCGGGCTGTTCGGCCATCAGCTTTTCAACCAGGCCGACGACGCGGTCCGTCTCTTCAAGAGCCGTCCCGACGGGCATCCTGACCATGAGCAGGATCATGTCCTGATCTTGGGAGGGCATGAATTCCGTCCCGATAAAGGGAATTAGAACGAGCGAAAGCAGGAAGATCCCCGCGGTCGCGATCAGCACCCGGCGTCTCCTCTCGAGCGCCCAGATCAGCCATCTGCGGTAGAGCTCGCGCGGTCGCTTAAATCTCGGCTTTTTTATCGCCTTCTTTTCGCCCGAAGAGCCCGCCTCGTAGGGTTTGAAAAGCATATAGGACAGCATGGGCACGATCGTTAGGGCGACAAAAAGTGAGGCCACCAGGGAAGCCGTAATCGATAGTCCCAAACCCTTGGTCAGTTTGCCGGTAATGCCCTGGGCAAAGAGCATCGGGAGAAAGACGACGATGGTGGTAAGCATGGAGGCCGTTACGGCCATCCCGACCTCGGAAGCGCCGAAGATAGCCGCGCGTTTGCGTTCCGCCCCCTCTTCGATGTGCCGGAAAGTGTTTTCTATGACGACAATCGCACAATCGAGGAGCATTCCAATCCCCAAAGCCAGGCCTCCCAGAGTGAGCAGGTTTAAAGTGTAGCCGGCGAAATAGACGGCGATGAAGGTGGCGATAATGGACAGAGGGATAGCCAGGGCGATAATCAGAGTCGGCCGCCAATCCCGCAGGAACAAGAAGATCATCAGCACGGCTAAAATGGCCCCCTGAAGGGCTTCGTTGGAGGTGCGGCGGGCGACGCGTTTGACCATGTCGGACTGGTCCATGGCGACGTGGAATTGGATGTCCGGCGGCAACGTCTTGCGGATTTCGGCAAGCGTTTTCTTGACCTCCTCGCCGGTGATGGCCGTGTTCCCGCCCGAACGTTTGCTGACCATGAGAAAAACGCCGTTCTGCTGTTGGATCCGTCCGATATAACGCGTTTCCTTGAGCGTATCCTTCACCTCGGCGATGTCACCGAGATAGATCGGCTCCCCGGCGGCCGTGGCTCCGACGACGACTTGGCGGATGTCATCGAGCGATTCGAACTCCCCCAAGGTCCGGACGACGAGGTCCGTGTGCCGTTCCTGGATGAACCCGGCCGGAAGGTTGATGTTCTCGACGGCCAGGGCGCTGATAACCCGGTCTAAAGGGAGGTTGCGGCTTTCCAGCGCTGACTTATCGATGTCGACAAGGATCTCCCGGACATCCATAGAATAGACGGGAGCTGAGGCAACCCCATCGATCCGCTCCAAACGAGGAGCCACCTCGTCTTCGATCAGTTTTTTCAGCTCATAAGGTGGCATGTTGCCCGTGATCCCCCAAAAAATAATGGGCAGCTGAGCCAAGTTGAACTTAAAGACCAGCGGGTTGGACGCCTCGGGCGGCAAGAATTGCCTGTACAGACCGATCTGGTCGCGGATATCCTGGGCGGCGAAGTCGAGGTTGGTCCCCCATTCGAATTCCACCTGGATGACGGACGTGCCCTCCGACGTCGACGAGGTGACCTTCTTGACCCGGTTGATCGAGCTGACCACCTGCTCGATCGGCTTGGTGATCGTTTTTTCGATGTCTTCCGACGAGGCTCCGCGGTAGTTTGTCACCACCGAGACTGTCGGGAACTCGAGGTCGGGGAAGAAGTCCACTCCCAAGCGCGTAAAGGCGAAAATGCCCATGACCACCAGGATCATGACGATCATGGAGGTCGAGACTCTTTTGTTGACTGAAAACTCAGGCAATTTCATTGTGTGACCTCACCGCTGACTTCGATAGGCGCTCCGTCCTCCAGCCCAAAGTTGCCTTCGACAATGACGAGATCCCCCTCAGCGATGCCGCTGCTGACCTCAACCATCGTCGTGTTCTGGAGGCCGAGCACGATTTCCTTCTTGGCGGCTTTGCCGTCATGAGCCAGGAAAATATATTTGTTCTCAAGGACGGCTTTTTGGGGAACGACCAGGGCGTTTTCGTGCGTATGGACCTCGATGATGATCTCCCCGAAGGTCCCGGGCCGGAGGATTTGATCCGGGTTATCAACATGCACTTCGATCCCGAACTGCTTGGTTTGAGGGTCGGCCGCCAGGTTGACGATCTGGACGGTGCCTTTGAACTCTTGACCGGGCATCGTCGGGACGCGCAATATGGCCGCCTGGCCTTTCTGGATGCGCCCGATATCGGCCCCGGAAATGTCCACCTTGATCTTGACTCGCGAAAAATCCACCAGCGTGAGCACTCCTCCGGCGCTTCCCGGAGAGAATGCGCCCATCAGCGGGTTGATCACATCTCCTACCTCAGCGTTTTTGGAGGCGATAACACCGCCAAAAGGAGCCTTGAGGATGGAAACATCCAGGCTGTGCTGGGCTAGATTCACGGCGGCCTGGGCCTGCTCCAGCTGCGCCTTGGCCGAATCGTAACCCAGCTTGACCTGTTCGTACTGCTGAGCGGAAACGGCATTCTCCTTGGAGAGCCGCTCCATCCGCTCCAGGTTCGTCTGGGCATTGTTGTAATTGGCTTGGGCAACGGCCATACCCGCCTCGGCTTGTCTCAACTGGAGAGTGATGGCCGCGACATCGAGCTCGGCCAGGAGCTGTCCTTTGACGACGCGGTCACCCTCGTTGACCAGGATGCGGGAGATCTTCCCCCCCACTTCGGGCGTGATGTTGATCTTCTGCCAGGCCTCGATCGTGCTGGTATAGAAGATCTTCTCGGAGATCCTTTGCCTGACGACCTTGAACACTCTGACCGGTGCGGCACCGAAGGTCTGGGCCGCTCCCTTGGCTTCCGGGTTTTGCGGCGGCTTGCAGGAGGACAGGACGGCGAAGGCAAGGCTGATCACCAGGATTGTTCTCAATATTCTCATTTTGTCCATCTCATTCTCCTTCAATTCGACTCGGACTCTTTCCAGCCCAACCCTATGGCCTTTTCCAGGTGGGCGAGGGAAACGTCATACTCATAGATTGCCCGGAGATAGTTGATCCGGGCGTCGCTGAGGGCGACCTGAGCGGCCCCGAGGTCGGTGATCGTGATCAAACCCTCACTGTAGTTGAGCTCGGCGACACGGACGCTTTCCTGGGCCGCATCGATATTCTTCTCTTGAGAACGCAGCGCCTCCTGGGCATTGACCATCGTCAAGTAGGCGGCCTGGACCTCGAATTTGATGTTGTTGACAAGCCCCTTCTCGGCGAATTCAATTTCCCGGACCAGGGCCTTGGACTCGGCCACCTTGGCCGGCGTTTGAAGACCGTTGAAAATGGGGAAGTTGAGGACGAGGTTAAAGCCGTAGAAGCTCTGCCAGGCGGTCCTCCGGAAAACGAACTTGTCGGCCCAGGTATTGTAATTCCCCGAGAGCGCTATCGTCGGCATGTAATCAGCCCGGGCAATCTTGACCATCTCCCCGGCGATGTTCCTCTGGTACCGGATCTGGCTGAGCTCCGGCCGGTTCCGCAGGGCTTTGGCAACGCTTTCTTCGAGGTTGATTTCTACCGGAGAGTAGGTCATCTCACCCACGACCTCGACCGGCTGGGCCACATCCAGGCCGAGCAGCGTCTTCAGGCTCAGCTCGGCCAGAGCCACGTTGTTGCGGGCCTGGATCACGGGCGGCTTCAGGTTGGCCACCCGGACTTCGACGCGCAGCAGGTCGAGGCGCGAGGACATCCCGACCTCGTACATGTTCTTGACGTTTTCGAGGGTTTTCCCCGCCAGACTCAGCGCCTCCTCCGTGACTCCTACCAGCTGTTTGGCCAAGAGGTAGTTGTAATAGCCCCGCTTGACGTTCAGGACCGTTTCGTTGGTCGTCTGCAGGACCGCCTCTTGGGTCGAAAGATAGTTGAACTTGGCCGATCGAAAGCCAGAGGTCAGGCGCC
>Ga0209253_10004408_pt1 | contig 12272 bp, 9 predicted proteins | sample FrelakmetBRP12BR_FD_187145 | JGI IMG/M metagenome (GOLD analysis project Ga0209253, IMG submission 187145) | Freshwater lake sediment microbial communities from the University of Notre Dame, USA, for methane emissions studies - BRP12 BR (SPAdes)... | ecosystem: Environmental > Aquatic >...
TTTCTTGGTATTGAGCATGCTTTTCAGGAGCGGGAAATGCAAATGCGCCCGTATGGGCGCATTTGCGATCAGCACTAATTTAAATGAAGGAATGCCTGCAAACTCGCTATCAATGCCACGGCGGGATCGCGAGATCCGGCGTAAGCACATCGATCACACCGCTGGCGTTAACCCGAACATCCGTCACGCGGCACCATGCTGCTGGATTACGTCCGTCCGTATCTGACGCCGTATAGGTGCACGTATAGGGGCCGAAGAGATAATCTCCGATCAAGATGGTCGCTGTATTTCCAACCGTCGTCGCGCAGCTGTAATTATCTATGGACAGGACATAGTACCCCTGTGGAAGCGCCGCAGCCAGAAAATGTTCCACGCCGCCTGACGTAATATCGAAGTTGGCTCCATTGATGTCAAGCCCGACATCACAGGGGTCTGAGGCAACACCGGTGGTACTCGTTGCCTCCTCGTACGGGATATTCGCCTGGGGCACACAGGTGCTGAGGTTCGAGTTCCAGTGGACATACCAGTTCGGTATAGTAGTCGTTGGAGCCGTCGAGAGAAAATAGCTCACATGGACGTCGGTGTAACAGGCCAACGAACTCGCCGACGGCCCCGTTGAAAGTGCCGATAAGGACATGATGGTTCCTGATGCCGTCCCGGTGGTACCGGAAACGATCGGTAATTGCTGTTCCAGTGCATAGAAATCATTCTGTTTCATCAACATGAACTCTTTCACGAAGGACTGCGGCGTGTCGGTCCCCACGCTGACAACAATGGTATTCACCGCGCCATATTGGGCCGTAGAACTGTTGTTGGTCACCACCGTACCCTGCGTGGTGATCGGAGGATACGAGCCAGCATCGTTCCGAATGGCTGTCGGAGTTGTCACGTCAAATGCGCCTTCGATCCCGCCATTCGGCGTTCGATCCACGGCGATCCGCCCCTGCATGTCCAGGTCCTCGACATTGGAGGCGAGCTGCAGCGCCGCCGTAACCGTAAAGCTTGCAAAGGTCACCACCGTCGACTGGGTGCTTGTCCGAACCGCATAGGCGCCATCGGCCGCATAGAGGGAGGTTCGTACATTCGTAGGTATATCCGTCGTGACCATTGCACCGACGTTCAGTGCAGTAAAAGTCATCACATATCTTCCCAGACTATAGTAATCGTAAGCCGACATGTTCCCATTCGTCGACAGAGCATATATCCCGTTCGAAGCGTCTCCGGAGCCGATCATCTGATAGGAGATCGAGGCGCCGACCAGCGATCCGATCAGCGTTGTATAATTGTTTTTGAAATTCAGGATCGTCAGGCCTGAGGATATTCGTCCGGTGAACGAAGCAGGCGTGCCGGTAGCCCTGTACGTGCCGCCGTACTGAAAATCATTTTCGCGGCACAGGTTGAAGGTACAGGCTATGGTATACGTTCCGTTGGCGTAGGTACGAACATAGTCATAGGATCCATAGTCCGCACAGGATGCCGTACCCGTGCCCGATGCAGCCGACACCATCTGGGACTGTGCGATGAACCCAAGGTTCCTGAAGAGGTCCGTGCTCGTCACCAGAAGTTCCTTGGACTGGAGGACCATTGAGGTGGCCTCCGACCCTTCAGTCGTCGTCGCTATGACGGCAGGCGTCAGGTTCGCTGTCGAGGAGCTTGAGGACGCGCCGCCTGATGTTGATGTTCCATTGAACGTATAACTTTCGCATCCGAGCAACAGTCCGGCACCGATTATGATCATCGAGAATATTGCTCTCATCACGTTTCTCTCCTTTCATGACAATGACCGGCAGGATAAAACAGCGTCGAACCTCTATCTGCTATGGACCAATGTCATCGTGGGCCCGTCTTCCAAACTTAGAATTTCGATATTGGATATTATACCCCTTCATGAATGATGAATCCACTGCCAATTCGTCGCAGCAGGTCGATAAATAGCAAACAGGCGGGACTCGTTGCCCGCCTGTCATGCCGATAGCTGAACCAGCTGTTAATAAATAACCTCTATTATATCGGCTCCCCTTCTACTGTCCATACTGTTGTCCATAACGCTGAGAGAGCACCTGAGTTGAACGAGATATCCCCGTAACCAGATATATCTTTGCCGGCAGTTGTTCCCGTTGCAAAATTGGCCGCTGGCGTTGGCGTTGACCAATAGAGAAAGGCTGCGCCTGTATCGTTGGTTACCGCGGTAATTGCCTGATAGGGACCCGAACCTGTGACTACCGTGCCGTAGGTATCGTCAGTGTACCATGTCCCGCTTCCATTCGACCCGCCAGTAAACAGCTTCACGCATATATTATTGCGGGGAATATCAGCTACATCAGTGACGACAAAATGAATCACATACAACGAAATACCTGCTGGCGCCGGAGCTCCGACGGCGGATTGAACTGTAAATGATCCGTCATCGGGTATTAGTATTTTGTCCGTCGAGTTCGCCAAGTAGGATCCCGACGGGCAACCCTCACTTTTCGCCACATCTGATCCGCAGCCCTTCAGCAGCAGGACCGGCGAGGCCAGCAGCAGGAGAACGAGTATTGAAGCAAATTTTGTCATTGTTTTCATAATAACCTCCGTGTCAATATGCCGCTATATCACTTCCTGCTTCACGACCCGTGGCGTTATAAAGATGAGCAGCTCACGCTTTTCTTCACGTACTGCCTTGCTTTTGAACAGCCACCCGATCAGCGGGATATCGGCGAGATAGGGCACCTTCGTGATCGTCTGACCGCGGTCGATGATCAAAATACCGCCGATGACCGCCGTCTCTCCATCGGAAAGGAGGATCTCTGTCTGGGCCTCGTTCTTCCTGATCGAAGGCTGGCCGCCCGCGCCGAGAAGCGACGTGTCCGGGGCGTTCTTGGTGACCTGCAGCTTCATGAAGATCTTGTTGTCCGGCGTGGCATGGGGCGTCACGGCCAGCGACAGTTTAGCGTCCACGAACTGGACGTTGGTTGCGCCGCCGGACGATGATGTGGCAAAGGGGATCGAGACGCCTTGCTCGATCTTGGCTTCCTTGTTGTCCAGGGCGCTCACCCGCGGCGTCGAGATCACCTTTCCTTCGCCCGTTGATTCAAGTGCCGAGAGCACCAGGTCAAGGTTGAACGCCTTGCTGAGCGAGCCGAACGAAAATCCTATGGCGCCGCCGCCGGTTCCCGCGCCTGCCGGTGCCGGCATATTCACCAGATAGTTACCGCCGTTCAGGGAAGGGACCGGGCCCATGGATGGCCCGCCGGTGACGCCGATGGTGTTCGGGAACTGGAGCCCCGTCGGGTTCCCCGTTGCCGCGCTTGCATTATATTTGCCGCCCCACTGAATGCCGAGGGTGCGGTTGAAATTGAGCGAGGCTTCGACGATCCGGGCCTCGATCATGATCTGCGGAGTCGGTTTGTCGAGCTGTTTGATGAGCATTACCACATCGTCGACGTTGCGGGGAATATCCTTTACAATAAGCGTGTTCGTCCGGGCATCCACCACGGTCTCGCCGCGGGCGGAAAGGGACTTTTTGATCGTCGTTTCGATGGTGCCTGCCGTTGAGTAATTGACGGGGATGATACGCGTAATCAGGTCTTCCGCCTTCTTCCGCGCTTCCTTGGTCCGCAGTTCATCGTCCGCTTCTTTGGCAAGGGCGCTCATGGAAGCTATGCGAAGGATATTATCCTCGATGCCATACCCCAGCCCGTTCATCTTCAAGATGATCTCCATGGCCTGGTCCCAGGGAATATTGACGAGCCGTACCGTGACCTTCCCTTTGACATCGGGAGACAGGATCATATTCAGGTTCGCAAGCTCTCCGAACAAACGGAGCACATTAACCAGGTCTGCATCCTGCAGGTCCAGCGAGATCCTGCGACCTCCGAACTTTTTCGCACCCATCACCACGGAGATTTCTCCGGCCGACGGTTTCGGGCGGGCCTCTGCGCGTTCCTGTTCTTTTTCCTGCGTTGCCGCTGCCGCCACCGGTGCGGCAGCCTCGGGCGTTTCTTTTATCGCCTTTTCCGTGACTGCCGTGGCCGCCTCCTGTGACTGGGCTGTGGCACGCTCCTGAGGCTTTTCCTCTGCCTTCGGCGCCGCAGCGATGTTCATGGCAACCACGAGGGTGTTCCCCTCGGGAGTAACGGTATATTCCATCGTCTTCGTCAGGTCAAGCACAATGCGTACCTTTTGCTCCGGAGCCCCGTGCTGGCCAACCCGGACCTTGTCCAGGCCTCCCTTTCTGACCGGGATCACACTGGGCCTGACGCGGCTCTTGGCGCCCGGGACATCGATGACGAGACGCTTGCCCTCGATCATGAAAGAGTTCGGCTTCATCGTTCCGTCAGCGGTGATCACCACTTTGGCACCCTGCTTGCTGCCGGTCGCCTGCACCGATTTCACGACCTTTGCTGTTCCGATTTCGCCCGCCATCGGTGCGACCGCGGGAGCGGCCGCCGATTGGGTAGCTTCCGGGACCGGCGCTGGAGTCACTGCTTCAGGGGCCGCCTGTGCGGCTTCGACCGGCTTTGCCAATTCTATCATCAACTTGCCGCCCGCCTGATAGACCTTGGTATCCACGGCTTGGGAAAGTGCGATCTCCAGGCGGGCGATATTATCAACCTGGCTCGGGGTGATGTCCACCACCGACCCTTTGTTTACGGTGATCTTATCCTTGAAGTTCGCGAGGTCCGCGTCGGTGATGTCAACGATCAACCGGAGCGGCTCGGTAAGCTGGAACGAGGTGTACTGGAGGATCTGGTCGCTGCCCTCGATCACGATCTCGGTCAGCGTATCGGTCTCGCGCGGGGTGATCGACTGTATCGCAACCCGCGAACCGGGCTGCATGCCTGTCTCCGGACCATTGCGGGCGCCGCATCCCGCGAACATGAAGGATGAGACCAAGAGGAGCAACATGCCCCAGGCGACAGGCCGGTAAAGCATCCTTCCGGTTTCCTGTTCTCCCCTGCCCCCTGATCTGCCTCTACCCCGGGAGCTGATGCATCTAAGGGGTTGAATGGATGTCATGGTGTCCCCTCCTGTTTTTTACGGAGCTCGATAGTGATTTCCTTGCGATTGATTTCCCCTGTCGGGTCCTTATATTTTTCTTCAATGATCATGGTCGTCTGGGTGATCTTCTTGACAACGCCCTGGTTTGGTCCGATCTTCGTCCCTACGCGGATGAAGTAGCCTTTACCGTCGGGCCCCTCGAGCATTGCATGGTAGCCGAGCCCGCCCCAGACGATCCCGGCCAGTTTGAACTCATTCACGGGAAACCGCTCCAAGGGGGCCCTGGCGCCGGCTATGCCCTTTTTCTCCTCTTTGATGATAATGGGCATGAAGGGATCACGCCGGCCGGCCGGCGAATACGCATAGACCGTGACCGGCTTCTCCTCGGCCTTGGTCTGTGCTGCGGTAGAGGTCACCGCCGACTTTGGCTGCTGGGCCGGCGGCGCCTTCTCTGCCGGCTTTGTCTTGTCCGAGCAGCCGGTCATGCCGGCCGCAGCCATGCACAAGACCGCCAGAAGCATAAGCAGCCGTTTACTTAACCTGTTTGGTTGCCGTGGGCGGATTCGTTGTGTCAACTTTCTTCTCCACTGCTGCAAAGGTCATGGCCGTGCAGTCGATATTGATCTCCATGGTACCACTTCTACCAAGCTTCGGCTGCTCCATCTTTACGTTCAGCATGTTCACAATACGGGTAAGTTTGCTCACGCTGTCAAAGAACAGGGCCACGTTGTGATAGCCCCCGTTCAGTTTGAGAGTGATCGGAATTTCCTCGTACAGGCCGCTCGCATGCGCCCGACGCTTGTCGGGCTTCCACAGCTTGAGCGATAGACCCGCCTTGTTCACCAGTCCCTGGATCTGGCGAAGGAGCCCGGACACTTCGGACTCGGGAGGAAGCTGCTCGGTAAGGATCTTGAGGCGTTCCTGGAGGGATTTCACCTCTGCCCTCAACTGGTCCAGTTTTTTGATCTTCGCGTCGTTTGCCTGTATCTTCGCCTGCAGCTGGGTGATTTCGGCTTCCAGGCTCCTGATCTCGTTCGTCTTGGGGATGTGGACCTGCCAGATAAAAAGCACCACGGCCACACCGATGATCGCGAAAAACGCAATGGCACGGGTTTTCGTCGGTATCTTCTGTAATTTTTCAAGTATCGCTGGCGCGGCCATTATAACCCCTTGTACCTGAACTGAAGCTTATACTCGTAGATCTCGTAGCCGTCTTTGGCTTTCTGACTTGTTTCCGAGAGATACACATCGGTAAAAAATGCTGAGGCCTTCAGGTTTTCCACGAACTTGACCACATCCTCATTCGAAAATGCTTCGCCGCTGAGGTTGATGTTGCCGTTGGCCTCTGTCATCGAAGTAATGTCCGCGGTGGCAGGAATCGCCCTGCTGATCTCGTCAAGAAGGCGAACAGGACCCTGCTGGTTCTTTTTGAGCTGTTCGATGATACCGATCTTGTCGGTTACTTTTTTCCGTTCGTCCTCGACGTCCTTGACTTCCCTCAGCATGTTATCCTGTCTCGCGACCTCGGCCATCGCCGCGGCACGTTCCTTCTCTCGGGAAGAGATTTTGGCGTTCAGGCTGAAATAGTAGAAAGCCATGCCGGAGAACACGCCACCCATCACCACAACTGCGATAATGAGCTGCTTCTGGAGCTCGGTTACTTTCCGCGGAGGCTTCCGCTTGGTCGGCAGGAGGTTGATCTTGATCATCGGTCGCTCGGCCTCCTCATTGCAAGACCTACCGCGATAGCGGCAAGCGGCGCTGCATCACTTATGAATCCCGCTTCAAAGAACTTAGGATCGACCTTGATGTTCTTGAATGGATTGATGATATCCACCGGAATCTCAAGCCGTTCAGACAGGACCCTGGTGAACTCCGAGATCTTGGCACAACCGCCGGAAAGAAGGACCCGGGAGACCTTGTCGCTTCCCGTGGTAGACCGGAAGAAGTCAAATGATCTCTGGATCTCTCCGACGATGTCCTCGGTCACTGCCCCGATGATGCCGTTCAGCTGGTCCGTGTCGGCGCCGCCCACGGTCTCGCCGCGCTTGATCTTCTCGGCATCATCATAACTGAGGCCGGCGTCCCGCTGGAGTGCTTCAGTGTAGCGATTGCCCCCCACCGTTATATCGCGGGTGAAGATGGAAACGCCGTCACGCAGAATGTTGATGTTCATCACCGACGCACCGATATTCAGCAGTGCCGTGATCCCTGCCTCCACTTCATAGTTCAATTCGCACATATTGGCAAGGGCGAAGGCGTCCACATCCACAACGACGGGTTCGAGACCCGCATCTTTCACCAGGTTAACATAATCGTTGATCTTGTCCTTCTTCACGGCAACCAGGAGCACGTCAGCCTGCCCCTCTGCGGCGCCAGGACCCAGCTTCTGGAAGTCGACATTCACATCGTCGATGGAGAAGGGAATATACTGCTCCGCCTCCCACTTGATGGATTCTGCAAGTTCTTCATCGGTCATATCCGCGATCGAGATGCGCTTGATGATGACCGAACTGCCCGACACCGACAGGACTACGTCCTTGGTTTTGATCTTCTGGGCAACCAGGAGCCCCTTGATCGCCTCGGACACGCGGTTCGCATCCATCACCGCGCCTTCGACGATCACCTCTGCCGGCAACGGGACCATCCCGAACTTTACAAGGCTGTAGCTCTTCCCGGACCCCTTGAGCTGGACCAGCTTGATATAGGTGGATCCGATGTCGAGAGCGATCGGTTCAATGTTTTTTGAAAACAGCATGCTCACCCCGGTAGCGGTTATCCCGCTAAAATGATCATCAGGCGCTCTTGCCCCGGATGATCTTTTCGATCACTTTCAGATTGTTCTCGTTGTACACTCTCCAACCACGCCAGTCCCGGCCAACTCCCGCAAGCAATCCCTCGCTCTCCCAACGAAACAGGGTCGCCCGCGAAATGTCGAACCGGTCGCAAATCTCTTTCGTTTTATAGATTCTTAGGTTTTTCCGCTTGACCATTGCAGCCTCTCTGACCTATCTAACAGTACTATACATATTAAGTATAGTTACTATGATAGCGAAACTAATTTGATTGTCAAGAATAAACTTAAAAATGTTTTATTTATTTCAAGGATATACAGCATCTTGTGTTTTGAATTCGAGAAAATACAATATATAAGCCCAGAACACATTGTTTTTTTCTTCATGCATCCGGAAATTACCAAAATGCAAACCTGCGCGGCAGGAATCTCTGCGTTGAACGCCGCTGGAGAAGCCATTTCCGAACGCAAGAGGCAGTTGCTCGGCAAGCTGTCGCAGCACCGCCGCAACCGATCGCGAAATGACGCAGACGGCATTTCTCCTATGCGAGCCGATTGCGTCGCGAACCTGGGGAATTGCAGTCTGTCCGGGCAGCAGGGTCGTAACGATCTGCACGTTCACTGCATGAGAATCGAAAATCGGATGGCGGCCTGCTTAAGAATATCTGCTCACGGTAACATTGCAGCGCGCTATGGTGTGGCAGGTTCACTACGGAGGAAAACAAGGATGGGAGGAATGATCGTTATTTTGCAAAAGCAGGGCTTGGGAATAAAAACGGCGGGTCGTTGACCCGCCGTTTTCGCTACGCAAGATGATAAAACAGCAAGGCTCGCGCCCTACACGTCCACACCGTGTGGTGTGGCAAAGGTACCGCCTCGCCGGGCCTTCATGTCGAGGAGCACGCGCTCGGTACCGAAGGCGCCCGGCTCGTATTTCCGGAGCTTCAGCTTCTCGCGGGCAGTGTCGATGAGCTTGAGAGCGAGTTCGAGCATCTTGCCCGGGTCTTCCTCGAAGAAGAATCCGGCAGTGAGCATTTCCCACCACTTGTTCTCCATGATGTCCTTCAGCGTCTTGCTCGCGCTCACCGGGGAGCCTGCGCCGAATATGATCGGCACACCTGATGCCACAAAGTAAACACCGATTGCAATAGCCTTCTCGCTCATCCACTCGGGGCCGATGCCCACGGCCGGGAGCCCGCCGATGTCGTCTCCCAGGCCGCCCTCTTCAGCGATGTGGGACGCAATGGTCAGGATGCGCGAGTTGTCAACGCACGACCCCAGATGGAGGATGGGCGGTATGCCGATGGCTTCGCAGACCTGGCGGAGGCCCGGTCCCGCGTTCTCCAAAGCATTCTCCGCGGTCATGTAACCTGCCTTTGCCGACGCGTGGGCTGAGCAGCCGGTCTGGACCACGAGCACGTCGTTCTTGATGAACTCGCGGGACAAAAAATTATGGATGCTGTCCTGGCAGATCCGCGGGTTGTTGCAACCGGCGAGCCCCACGATACCCCGGATGCGGCCCGAGATGATGGCGTCGTTCAGCGGGCGGTAAGAGGCCCGGTACTGGCCTCCCTGCATGTACTCGATATACTCGTCGGAGAACCCGGCTACCATATTGGCCGGGTGGACCTTAACCGGTGTTGTCAGCTCTTTCTTGCGGTTCGGGAAGTTGTCGATGGCGATCTTTAAGACCTTCTTCGCTATATCCATGGCGTGATGCTCGTCATACTGGATATGGGTCGCGTCCACCATCTTGCCCTTGGGCGTCGTAGTGATGATCTTGGTGTGGAACTTCTTCGCGAGCTGGCCGATCGCCGGCATGATGCACTGCACGTCGACCGCCATGGCCTCGATCATGCCCGTGACGATGCCGAGCTCCTGCTGAAGAAATCCGCCGGCCGTTGCGATGCCGTGCCGGACCAGGATCTCGTTCGCGGTGCAGCACATGCCCACAAGATTCACGCCCTTGGCGCCCTTGGACTTGGCGTAGGCGACGATCTCGGGGTCGTCCGTGGCCTCGACGAGCATCTCGGCGAAGGACGGCTCATGTCCGTGGACCACGAAGTTCACATAGTCTTCCTTGAATACGTCAAGGCTCGCCGTAGCGGTCGTCGGGTGGGGGGTGCCGAACAAGATGTCGGAGATGTCCGTGCCGATCATCGAACCGCCCCAGCCATCAGCCAGTGACGTGCGCAAAGCGCCCAGCATGATATTGTTCGGCTCCTGGTCCACACCCATTGCCGTCCGGTGCAGCATCTCGACGCACTCGCGGTCGATGCCGCGGGGCGCGATGCCGAACTTGCGCCAGATCTCCTGGCGCCGCTTCGGCGCCCGGGAGAGGTAGATCAGCTCTCCGTTCTGCTGGCCGAACTGCTCGATGAACTTGAGGGCAACTTCCTCAGCCACCTTGTTCACGGGCTTGCCTTCTATATTGATGTTAAGGTAGCCGGCGACGCGGTTCAATTTCCTCACGTCCTTGATCTTGAAATCCTTGGCCTCGCCGCGCGCGGCCGCGAGCAGCGTGTTCGCCAGGTCGCGGGCGTGATCCGAATGGGCGGCGGTGCCCGCGGCGACCATGCGCGCGAAATTCCGCGCCGTCACCACCGGCAGCGTCGCGCCGCATACGCCTTCCGCCTCGTCTTCCTTGCCCACGAGGCGGCAGGGGCCCATGTGGCAGATCTTGCAGCAGGCGCCCTGGTGCCCGATGGGACAGGGTTTGAGCTTCTCGGCCCGGTCGAACGAGGTGGTTATGTTCTTCTGACCGGCTACCTTCAAGAGGACCTGGGCTGCCGGATCAACGGATCTCTGATTTTCCTTCATGGTCGTTACGATCTCCTTTCAGTCGGCACGTATCAAAGGGGGACAAAATCCGCCCGATATATTTGACCGATGTGCATTATACGAAACAGTATTTAAAAATTCTACAGGAAGTTACAAACGAGCCCTTCAACGCATAAACTCCTGAATGAAGAAGTTCTGCCGCGGCAGTTTGACGTCAGCCAACTACTGCTTCGCCACCGCTTCCTGCACGACAAGAACCTTCTTGACCGCAGACTGCGCCAGCAATCCGGCGTTCAACGCCATCAGGATGGAGGTCGTGGACTCCGAGACGGGCTTCCCGGCCTTCGCCGCCACCGGCTTGAAAGCAGCCGCGGCGAGCTTCGCTGCCTTGGCCTTCTTCGCGGCCGCGGTCACATCCTTCACCGTAAATCCCTTGGCCTTGCTCAAAACGAGGGAAAGCTCGGCGGCGATGTCCGCGCCGTCCTTGGCCACGCCCTCAGGGTCCTGCGCCGACACGAAAGTCTTCTGGGTTCCGTAGATCGTAACGATCGAACCTCCCCGTTCGTACAGCGCGGCCATGGGGAGGACCACGTCGGCCTTTTCGGCAAACGGTGTCAGGTGGCTTGTCTGGACGATGAGGAAATCAGATTTCAGGTCCCCATCGGGAACGTTGCCCGCGACGAAGAGCGCCTTCATGCCGGACCGCATATCCGTGTAACTCTTTCCGGTCTTCTTGATCGCGGCGAATCCCGGTCCCAGGTCGGACAGGCATCCCATCTGCATCACACCCAGGGCGTTGGCCTCGGGCAGGAGCGGCAGCACGCCGGCGTTCTTCACCAGCGCGAGGTTCAGCGCCTGGAGCGATGCCTCTTCGCTGGCCGAGATACCCGTGCCGATCACGACGACAGGGTTTTTTGCCACGGCATAGGCCTTGGCGGCAAGCGTGATCTGTTCTGCTGAAACGCCCGACGCCGATGCGGCCGCTTCAACAGCAATGAGCGACTTCTTCAGGGCATCGAGTCCTTTCGCCGACGGGGCAGCGCCTTCGGCGAGCGCCGCGGACATGAGGCCCGCGAGCAGGGCCGTGTCGGTCCCGGCCTTCAGCTGCAGCAGGATGGCGTTGGCATGGTGCGCGAGGTCCGTCTTTTCCGTGCTCACTACGATCACCTTGGCGCCTGCCTGTGCACGGCGCCGGATCATCACATCCGCTTCCTGCATTGTCTGTTTCTTCTGAGAAGGATCGGCGCCGATGACGACCACAACGTCAGCCGTGCTCAGGTCGGCCTGGGATGCGATGCCGATCCCGGCATCTCCGTACACCGCGCGGAGGGCGCTGATCAGACCGCCGGCGTAAACCGAGGCCGTCGTGTCGATGTTGGCGCTACCGACCACATCGCGGGCCAGGGACTGCACCGCCATGGCCTCCTCGTTCGTAAGCGAGCCTGAGGCGATGAATCCCGCGTTGGCGCCGGCCTTCTTGAGGCCGTCGGCCGCGATCTTGAGCGCTTCGCTCCAGGTCGCCGGCACGAGCTTCTTGCCTTCCCGCTTCATTGGTGTCGTGACGCGGTTCGCCGAGCGGTGCGCGTCGAAGCCGAACCTGCCGATGGCGCAGATATATCCGTTATCTTCCTTCGTGTTCACCTTGACGATCTTGCCGTCCTTCTTGCTCACCACCACGCTGCAGCCCGAGCCGCAGGCCGTGCAGACCGATTCG
>Ga0209253_10004409_pt1 | contig 12271 bp, 9 predicted proteins | sample FrelakmetBRP12BR_FD_187145 | JGI IMG/M metagenome (GOLD analysis project Ga0209253, IMG submission 187145) | Freshwater lake sediment microbial communities from the University of Notre Dame, USA, for methane emissions studies - BRP12 BR (SPAdes)... | ecosystem: Environmental > Aquatic >...
GGCAAGTTTCCCTCGCAGATAAGTCGTAGAAAAGACCAGCCCGGGAGACTTGGAACGCAAGAAAAGGTCCCAGCCCTGTCCAGGTATGGCGGTCCCATGCAAACACTTTTGAACGTTACTAAGGATTTGAGGAATAGAGGATGACGCTCGACATACTCTTTCAGATGGTCGTATCCGCAATCTGGGCTGTCGCGATCTTCGCGGGCGTGGCCAACCTGGCCGGCCTCTGCACCTGGGTTGAGCGGAAGCTCTCCTCTATGATCCAGGACCGGATCGGGCCCAACCGGGCCAACGTCCGCCTCTTCGGATACAACATCACGGCCATCGGCCTCCTCCACCCCATTGCAGACGCGGTGAAGATGTTCATGAAAGAGGACTTCGTCCCTGCAGGGGCGAACCGAGCCCTCCACACCCTGGCCCCCATGATCTGCCTTTTCGTCCCCTTTGTGGTCTTCTGCGTGCTGCCCTTTGTGGGTCCGCTCCACATCCAGTGGAAAGACCTTCCTGCCGACAGCATTTGGCTGATCGGTTCCCTGTTCCCGGGCGACGCCCTTCACCTTTCCGACTACGTGCTCTATTTCATCGTGGCGGATTTGGACATGGGCATGCTCTTCGTCTTCGGGATCGCAAGCCTTGGCGTTTATGGGGTCCTTCTTGCAGGCTACTCCTCGAACAACAAGTTCAGCTTCCTGGGAGCGCTGAGAGCCGCCAACCAGATGATCGGCTATGAAGTCGCCCTGGGTCTCACGGTTGTAGGGATTTTCATGGTTTATGGAAGCCTTTCCCTGAACACCATCGTGGAACAGCAGGGGAAACTTCTCTGGGGAGTCATTCCCCTGTGGGGCATTTTCACGCAGTTCCCCGCTTTTCTGCTTTTCCTGGCTTGCGGCATGGCGGAGATCAAGAAGATCCCCTTTGACCTGCCCGAAGGAGAAAGCGAGATCATTGCGGGCTATTTCCTTGAATATTCGAGCCTCAAATTCACTATGTTCCTTTTTGCCGAATACGTGGAGATGATCCTCCTGTCCGCCATCCTCACCACCCTTTTCTTCGGCGGCTGGCAGATCCCCTGGATCGACGGAGAAGGCTATCATTTCTGGCAGTGGTCAGGCCCGTGGGCCGGGACCTGGCTGGCCCAGACCGTCGGCCTCAATGTCCTGAGAATCCTGATTGCCCTGATGCAGGGCCTGAAGTTCACCGTGTTCCTCTGCGTCTGGGTGTACCTTCTTTTCATGATTCGATGGACCTATCCCAGGGTAAGGTACGATCAACTGATGAAGATCGGCTGGAAAATGATCCTGCCTCTTGCTCTTCTGAATATCATTGCCACGGGTGCGGCTCTGGCTGTGTTGCGAGGGTGGATCTGATGGGTAGAAAACCTAGAAAATACACCCTATGGGAAAGGGTCTACTACCCGGAAGTCGCTCGCGGCTTGGGGATTACGTCGCGGCACTTCTGGGCCAACCTCCTGGGCTTTATTCCCGGGATCAACTGGATGATCAGGAAAACTCCCGGCCTGAACACCTTTCTCAAGCAGGAAGTGGTCACGTTCCAGTGGCCTGAACAGAAGAGACCCATTTCCGAGCGGTGGCGGGGGCGCCATCGCCTGAACAAGAGAGAAGACGGCCGCGAGAAGTGCGTCGCCTGTATGTGTTGCGCCACGATCTGCCCTTCGGAGTGCATCCACATCGTGGCCGGGGAAAGCGACGACCCTGCGGTGGAAAAATACCCGGCGGTTTTTGAAATCGACCTTTTCCGATGCGTTTACTGCGGAATGTGCGTGGAGGCCTGTCCCTGCAACGCGATTCTCATGGACACTCAGGACATGCTCCTGTGTAAATATACCTCCAACGACTTTGTGATCACCAAGAAACAGCTCCTGGACTGGTAAGATGCTCACAGACTGGATATATGCCATTGCCTTTTTCGTGACCGCTGCCGCCACCGTGGCATCGGCCCTCATGGTGGTGCTCCACCGAAATCCGGTGATCAACGCCCTTTACCTGGTGCTGTGCTTCTTCGGAGTGGCTGTCCTTTACGTGCTCCTGGAGTCCCATTTCCTGGCAGCTCTTCAGGTTCTCCTGTATGCAGGCGCCGTCCTGGTCCTTTTCCTGATGATCATCATGCTGATTCGATTGGATCAGGAACAGCTGATGAAGGTGAAGCCCAAACCCGGCAAAGCCTTGGCGGTCGCCGCTTCCCTGGGGGTGATCCTCATTATGATCGGCGTGGCCCACTCTTTGAGCAATCCCTCCTCACAAAGAGGTCCATTCCTCCTTCAGAGGGAGCAACCGGAGCGAATCGCTGCCTTTTTGCTTGACCTCGGGGAGCGACGGGTGGATTTGAAGGTGGCGCCCCAGAAAGAAACTCTCTCTGAAGCGGATAAGGTCCAGCTTGCGAGGCAAGCCCTCACCGCCCTGGCCAAACCCGACGCAAGGGCCAAGGCGCAATGGGCTGAACCTTTCCGCACCATGGGGTCTGAAAAGATTGAAGCCCTCAGGAAGGCCTTGCTCGCAGGTCTCAACCGGCAGTGGACGCTGGCTCAGCTGAGCGCGCCCGCCGGATTCAAAGAGTTGAATCGAGCGGACATTGCCGCCTTTATCAGGACCGCGGCCCGTGCAAGGCTGACGCAGCTGGAAGAATTCGGCACCACGGCTTCTGTAGGAAGAGAGCTCTTTTCCCGGTATCTCCTTCCCTTTGAAGCGGCGAGCATTCTCCTTCTGGCAGCGATTGTCGGCGTGCTGCTCCTGGCAAGGCGCAGCCCTGATGAAGGAGGTTCTCGATGAGCCCCATCGTCATTGGCCTCGATCACTTTCTTTCTCTTTCCGCCGTTCTTTTTGGAATCGGCATGATCGGGGCCCTGGTTCGTAGAAATGCCATTACCGTGTTCATGAGCATCGAGCTGATGCTCAATGCGGTGAACCTTGCCTTTGCGGCCTTTGCCTACTACCGCTGGGACACGACAGGACAGGTTTTTGTCTTTTTGGTCATGGTGGTTGCCGCCTGCGAAGTCGCCGCAGGACTGGCCATCATCCTCGCTCTGTTCCGCAACAAGGAGACCGTGAACCTGGATGAGCTTAACGTGATGAGATGGTGATTGAATGGAACAAGCGGTTCACATCGCTGCTGTAACCCGTGATTATCTTGTGTGGATCCCTCTCCTGCCCCTTCTGGGATTCCTGTTTAACGGGATCGGCTGGATTCTTCTGAGGGAAAAGCTTCCCCGGACCGTGGTGAATTGGATCGCCTGCTTGACCGTCGCAGGAGGCTTCCTTTTCTCCGTGCGGGGCTTTTTCGATCTCATGTCCCTGCCCGTGGGATCTTATCTTCACCAGGAGATTTTTGACTGGGTAGTGGTGGGAGACATCTCCGCCCCCTTCGGCCTTGTGCTGGACCGCCTCTCTGCGGTGATGTGCCTCGTGGTCACGGGCGTCGGAGGGCTGATCCATCTATACTCCACAGGCTACATGGGTCATGACCACGCGTTCGCCCGGTACTTTGCGTACCTGAACCTTTTCACCTTTGCCATGCTCATCCTGGTGATGGCTGCCAACATCCTGCTCATGTTCGTCGGGTGGGAGGGCGTGGGCCTCTGCTCCTACCTCCTCATCGGCTTCTGGTATGAAGATGAACAAAAAGCCATTGCCGGGCAAAAGGCCTTTATCGTGAACCGGATTGGAGACTTCGGTTTTCTGATCGGCATCTTTACCCTCTTTCTCTTTACAGGCCAGCTCGACTTCTACGGGATGAGGGCCTGGATGGCCGATCCCCTGAACGCGGAGTTCCTCACCAAGGGCACGCTTCTGGGCGTCTCCATTGCGACCTTCATCGGCATTGCTCTCTTTGTGGGCGCTACCGGCAAATCCGCGCAGATTCCTCTTTATGTGTGGCTCCCTGACGCCATGGCAGGTCCCACCCCTGTTTCCGCCCTGATCCACGCGGCCACCATGGTGACGGCCGGCGTGTACATGATCGGCAGGATGAGCTTTCTCTATGTGCTCACCCCTGAGGCGCTCGCGATTGTCGCAGGGATTGGAATCGCTACGGCCATCTTCTCCGCCACCATCGGCTTGACCCAGAACGACATCAAGAAGGTCCTGGCCTACTCCACGGTGAGCCAGCTCGGCTACATGTTTGCGGCCATGGGTGTCGGCGCTTTTGCTGCAGGCATCTTTCACCTCACCACCCACGCGTTCTTCAAGGCCCTGCTCTTCCTGGGCGCAGGCTCCGTGATCCACGGCCTCTCCGGGGAGCAGGACATGCGGAAGATGGGAGGGCTCTCTTCCAAGATGCCGATCACCTTCATGACCATGCTGGCCGCGTGGCTGGCCATCGCAGGGATCTTTCCTTTCGCGGGGTTTGTGTCCAAAGATGAGATCCTCTGGAAAGCCTTTTCGAACTCGGTTCACGCGACGACGTTTAACACGGCGGTGTACGTGGTCGGGCTGGTGGCCGCAGGACTTACCGCCATCTACATGACCCGCCTGATGATGATGACTTTCATGACCAAGAGCCGCATGGAACACGATGTGGAGCACCACGTCCACGAATCTCCGTGGACCATGGCCCTTCCCCTGGTCCTCTTGGCCGTGCTCTCCGTTCTCGGCGGGTTACTGAACTGGCCCAAGGCTCTTGGAGGAAGCGCCCTTTTCGAGCACTGGCTGGAGCCCATGTGGCCGGGACTGCATGAGGCAGGAGCCCATGCGTTCAGCCATGCTCTTGAATACGGGCTCATGGCGCTTTCCGTGGGCATTGCGGCTACGGCCATCGTGGTCGTCTTTTTCCTGTACCGGTCGCACACGGACAAGATTAAAGCGCTCGCCGAAAACATGCACCTTTTCTATGAGGCCAGTCTGAACAAGTACTGGGTGGATGAGATTTACAAGGCCCTGATCATAGAGCCTTTGAAGCGTCTTTCCGACAAGGTCCTTTTCCGGTTTGTGGACGTGGGAATCGTGGACGGCGCGGTCAACGGGGTCGGGAGCGTGACCAAGCTGTGGGCTGAGCTCTGGAAGAGAATGCAGTCCGGCCAGGTCCAGACCTATGCCCTGTACATGGTGTTCGGAGTCTTGCTCGTGCTGTGCGTTCATTTTGGTTTACGCTGATAGGATGGTGACGTGGAGAACTGGCTTTTAACAATCATTCTTTTCATTCCTCTGGCGGGAGCGCTGTTTGTCCTTCTCTCTCCTTCTGAATCGCACGGCCTGATCCGGCGCATCTCCCTCTGGACCATGGTCGCGGACCTTGTGCTCGGCATTGTCCTCTTCTTCCAGTTCGACCCCACCCTCTACGAGATGCAGTTCACGGAACTCAAAGTCCGCTGGTTCGACATCGGAGGTCTGACCGTCAACTACAGTGTCGGCATCGATGGGATCAGCTTTCTCCTCGTGGAACTGACGCTCCTCATCGGCCCTGTGGTGATTCTCTCCTCCTGGTCGGCCATCCAGGAGAGAGTGAAGGAATACCACATCCTCCTGCTCATTCTCCAGACGGGCATGATCGGCGCTTTTGTGGCCCTGGATTTTTTCCTCTTCTATGTGTTCTGGGAACTGATGCTGATTCCCATGTACTTCCTGATCGGGGTCTGGGGCGGGGCGCGCAAGATTTACGCAGCCATCAAGTTTTTTCTCTTCACCATGGCAGGCTCGGTCCTCATGCTCGTGGCCATTGTTTACGTGGTGATTCAGCCGGAACTCAGAACCTTTGACATTGTGGCGATCACCAACAGCCTGACCGACCATCCTCTGAGACCGGATCTGCAGATCCTTCTCTTTGCCGCCTTCGCCGTCGCCTTTGCCATTAAAGTGCCCATGTTTCCCTTCCACACATGGCTTCCCGATGCCCACGTGGAGGCCCCCACTGCAGGGTCCGTGATCCTCGCAGGGGTGCTCCTCAAGATGGGAACCTATGGGTTTATCCGCTTTGCCATGCCTCTCTTTCCCTATGCGGTTTTTGAGTCCATGATGGTTGTCATGGTCCTGGCTCTGATCGGCATCATTTACGGCGCCCTGGTTTCCATGATGCAGGATGACGTGAAGAAACTGGTGGCTTATTCCAGCGTGAGCCACCTCGGATTTGTGATGCTCGGCCTTTTTGCATTGACCTCTGCGGGCGTTCAGGGCGCCCTCATCCAGATGGTCAACCACGGGCTTTCCACCGGCGCCCTCTTCCTCCTGGTAGGGGTCCTCTATGAACGCCGGCACACCCGGCTGATCGCCGAGTTCGGTGGACTCTCCAAGGTCATGCCCCTCTATGCCGTTTTCTTCATGATCGTGATGCTCTCCTCCGTCGGTCTTCCGGGTCTGAACGGGTTCGTAGGGGAGTTCCTGATTCTGATAGGAACGTATACGTCCGTCATCCCTTATGCCAAGTACTATGCCGTGATTGCCGCGACAGGCGTAATCTTTGCCGCCTGCTACATGCTCTGGATGTTCCAGCGAGTCATGTTCGGCCCGATCAAGAACGAAAAGAACAAGAACCTGCCCGACTTGAACACACGGGAGATCGTTTACCTGACCATGATCCTGGTGTTCATCGTTTGGATAGGAGTATACCCGAAGACTTTTCTTGACCGGTCTCAGGTCACCATCGATCATACCATCAGCCTGATCGAAAAAGGTCACCAGCAGACCCTTGCTCAGTGGAACCCGGGAACCGCTCAGGAGGGCATTCTCTTCGCACTTAAAGGACAAAGGCAATGATTCCTTCCCTGGCAGCCTATGACTTTCTGTCGATTCTGACACCGACTCTTCTGGCCTTTGTGGCCCTGGGGGCCATGGTCCTGGATGCTCTGGGTTCCGTGGCTGCCAAGTTGCTGGATGCCTCTGTCCTCAAGTACCGATCCAGGGTGATCGGCGTCTTTACCATGGTCAGCCTTCTCGTGATCCTGGTTGTCGCGTGGATCGTCGGGCTTCCTCCCTGGCTGGGCTCCTCCGTCCCCTCTTCCGGCGCCTTTTTCGGCCAGGTTCTGCCTGATGGTTACACACTTTTTTTCAACACTCTTTTCCTGATTGCAGCGCTGGCCGCCACGATCCTTTCCCTGTCCTACTGGGACGTGAGACAGGAAAGGGGCGAGTACTACATCCTTCTCATTCTTTCGGTGATCGGAATGAGCCTTATGGCCTCGGCCCATGACCTCCTGGTCTTTTTTGTGGGCCTTGAAACCATGTCCATTTCGATCTACGTGCTGGTCGGCAGCGAACGCCGGAACGTCCGCTCCAACGAGGCAGCCATCAAGTACCTTCTCCTCGGCGCCTTTGCCTCAGCCGTGCTCCTCTACGGTATGGCTCTGCTCTATGGGATGACCGGGAGTATCGGGTACAAAGACATGGCCCTTGGGATCGGGAACATCCTTTTAACGGGAGATGCTACTTCGAAGCTTGTTTTGATGGTCGGGATAAGCCTTCTCCTGGTGGGGCTCTTTTTCAAAGTGGCTGCGGTGCCTTTTCACATGTGGACCCCGGATGTCTATGAAGGTGCGCCCACCCCCATCACCGGCTTCATGGCCACGGGAGTGAAGGCTGCGGCCTTTGCAGCGCTGGTGCGGATTTTTATCACTGCCTTTGCCCCGCTCTGGTCCCAGGAAACTCTGCTGGCGGTTCTTTTCATTCTGGCCGTGCTCACCATGACCCTTGGAAATGTGACCGCTATTGCGCAGCGCAACGTGAAGCGCATGCTCGCCTACTCCAGCATTGCTCATGCAGGGTATCTCCTTGTCGGATTAGCTGCCCTTGCAGCCTCTGGCGTGCCTCTGGCAGGAACCGAAATGTCCGCAATCTTTTCCTCTGGTTCCAGTATCCTGTTCTATCTCCTGGCTTACACCTTCATGACCCTCGGCGCCTTTGGCGTGCTCGTCGCCCTGGAGCGCGAAAAACAGGCTCCCCAGACCCTGGACACGCTCTCCGGCCTCTCGGTTCGCAGGCCCGGACTTGCGGCACTGATGGCCATTTTCATGTTCTCCTTGACCGGGGTGCCGCCCTTTATCGGCTTTGCCGCCAAGTTCTACATCATCCAGTCCGCCGTGGCCACGGAGCTCTACGTGCTTGCCGTGATCATGGTCGTGAACTCGGCGATCTCCGCTTACTACTACCTGAGAATCCTCGTGGTCATGTACATGCAGCCGGGTGAGCGCCTCACCATCACCGATCCTACCCTGCCTTTAGGCACCTACGTGGTCAATGTCGTCATGGCTGCGGCCGTCCTTATCATCGGGGTGTTCCCTGAAACCGTCATGCCTCTCCTTGGAGAGGTCTTTGACAAGGGCATGTTCTACTTCCCCCTGACAAAGTAGTCAGCGTTCAGCATTTTTGTTCGTATGTAGGGGCGGGATTTATTCCCGCTCTGCTTTGTTTCCCTTCCCCTCCCCTTTTCTCCCCCTCTGCACTACTCTTGTGCAATTTCTTTAAGTTCTCTTAAGAATTTTTTGGCGAGCGGCTTTCCAAGTTGTTTGGATCATTTGAATTTTGCTCATTTGAATTTGTTTCGGCCCGCCCCGGCGCGCCACTCAGCCTCTCATCCCTCCCTCATCCTGTCATTTCGAGCCCCTGATTCATCGGGGCGAGAAATCCTGGTTTTCCTTTGTCCTTTTTCCTTTATCCTTTTTCCTTCTCTGTGAGAGATCCCCAACTTCCGTGTTGACCTGACTCCTTAAAGCTGGTACACATTGAACTATCTCGTGGGCGATTAGCTCAGGTGGATAGAGCGTTGGTCTCCGGAACCAAAGGCCGCGCGTTCGAGTCGCGCATCGCCCACCACTTTCAATTATTAGACTTTTCTGAAATCCTGAGACCTAATATTTCTTAACGCAAAACCAAATTCCAACCCTGAATCCAACCTTCAGCAGCGCTTTTCTTCAGCGAGTGCCTGATCCCTCAACCATGCTCCTGCTCACTTCTGGATTGGTGGGGATTGCAGGGCTAAGAAAGAGGTTCAAGAAGTAGTCGCTTATTCAATCGTCAAAGAACATGAGCGGGGCTGCTAAGCTCCGCTTTTGTTTCAAGGCTATCCCACGGGCAGGTTGAATTGATTATCAACATAATCTACATAGTGACACGGATTATTTTCGCTTGGCATCATTGCTTTTAAGGGCGAGGTGTCAAGGGAACGCTGTTGCGGCTCCTCATGTCTAGCCCGGGAGTGTGTAATCTTTTACCACAAAGGGGAAGCGTTTTACCCGTCCACGTGGAAAAACATTACTGACATGCGATTGCGTTGATTTCACCCTTCTGCTAACTATCTGAATTCTCAGGGTTCAGTCCTTTTGGCACACTCATTGCTCTCTTTGAGCCCAGTGTTCGGAAATACTGAAGGAGGATTAAGAAATGAAGAAATCATCCGTATTGGTTATCATGGTAGCGAGTTTTCTATGTTTTTCATTCTTAACCACTGCGCACGCCTATCCTGTCAGCATCGGGCAAGAGATCAAATTTGAAAATGGCCCGGGAAACACAAATGGGGGAGAGTTTCGTGTCTATGACTATAGTGACTCTACTTCGACCACCGAGCTCTTCAGGTCGTTTTGTTTGGAGACAAACGAGTATATCAGTTACGGAACCAAGTTCATTGTGGGTGACATTTCAACAGAGGCGAGATCGGGAGGTTCTGGGGGAGGATCTGGGGGACCCAATTCAGCAGATCCATTAGATGCGAGAACCGCATACTTGTATCACCATTTCTACTGGGGTGATTTGACAGAATATGATTACAATGGCGCAAATAGGGCTGCCAGTGCAGACGCTCTGCAAAAGGCTATATGGTATTTTGAAGAGGAAACCGCTTGGCAGAACCAGGCAGAGAACTTCTATGTAAAACTCGCCAATCGAGCGGTGATAGATAAATCTTGGTCGGGCCTTGGTGACGTCCGTGTCATCAACCTTGAATATCCCAATGGAACGCGAGCGCAAGACCAGCTCACTGTTGCACCCGTTCCTGAACCAGCAACTATGCTCCTCCTCGGCACCGGTCTTATCGGTCTTGCAGGCATGGGGAGAAGAAAGTTTAGAAAGTAGAACCTGATTCGATTTTCAAAGAACAAAAGCGGAGCTTGGAAGCTCCGCTTTTGTTTTAGAGACAAAAATCCCGAGGTGGTGCCTGCTGCCAACCTTTTCCGCACGTTTGCCTAGCCCGTCGGCACTAAAGTTGCAGTATTATTCTAGTGGCTCTTTCCTCCTCGGCCCCTCTGACTCTCCGCCCGCAACTTACAGAGGGGCCTGTTTATTGGGGACTATTCCCCACGTGAAGGCCCTTCTTTGCGGTCTGGCGGTGAAGTTTATGTGTGTAAGCTTTTTCCACAAAGCTGAAATTTTCTTCCCATATTGATGGAGTTAAATTACACACTCCCCTGTTTCGTTGAAATCCGATTTCTTAAGTCTCTGAAATAGTTATCCGATTGACTGGGCAGAGCGACCCATGATAATAATATTTTTTGGCAAAAGCTCAGACGCTCTATCAACAACTATCTCGTCCCCTGGAAGACTGGATTTCACGCCGACGAAAGCTTTTCTCGATAGGGAATTTTCATGAAGGAAACGCGCTTAAAGCAGCGAAAGAAAGGGGTGCTTGACCACGCTGAGGCAGGGTATAGGTGCCATGAAAGTGGACTCCCTCTCTCTTCAGCCTGTCTCTAGGACCCGGAAGACAATGGAAACACAAGAGACAAGCCAAACCTCCTTAAGGGATTTCCTCTACGTCCTTTTCAAACGAAAGACTCTGATCCTCCTGTTCTTCTTTGCCACCGTCTGCACGGTTGCGATCGGCACCTTTCTGTTTGAGCCTGTCTACGAAGCGAATTCTCAGATCCTGGTCAAGGTCGGCAGAGAGAATCTTTATGTGCCGCCCACGGGCAATGTCAACCCGGTTATCAGCCTCAATCGTGAGGAGCAGATCAACTCGGAGATCGAGATTATCAGGAGCCGATCCCTGCTTGAACAGGTGGTGCAGGCCCTCGGTCCGACCGCGGTCTATGAAGATCTCAAGGATGAAGGCCCGGGAATTCTCAGTCGCTTCCGCGGCAATACCCAGCCCCAACCCTCCCCTGTAGATAGAGCCGTACTGCTCCTTGAGAAAGCACTCAAGATCGAGGCGATCAAGAAGTCAAACGTCATTGAGATCAGCTTTGAACATAAAGATCCCCGCATGGCGCCGGCCGTTGTCAATAAGCTTGTCAGCCTCTATCTGGATCGCCACCTCGACGTGCACAAGACGCCCCACTCGTTCGCCTTTTTCCAGGAGCAATCCCAGATTCTGGAACATAAGCTGAAGCAGGTTGAAGCGCAGCTTGAAGCCTTCAAGAAGCAGCACAACGTGACTTCTCTTGCCGAGGAAAGAAGCCTCTTGCTCAGGCAGGAATCCGACCTGCGCGTCTCCCTGAACCAGACGCTGAGCTCGCAGGCCGAAACAGAAAACCGGATCACCCAGCTCCAGAAGCACCTGGTCTCCGTGCCCGAGAACATCCCGCAGGGAGAAGAGATTGACCATAATCCCTTCATCCTCAGCACCCTTCAGGCACGGCTGGTGGAGTTGGAACTGAAGGAGAAAGATCTTCTCACCAAGTACACTGAGGAGAGCCGCCTGGTCAATAATGTCCGAGAAGAAATCCAGATGGTGCGGGGGAAACTGGCCGAGCAGGAGACAAAACGTTACGGGAAGACCAGGTCCGGCCTGAATGTGACCTACCAGCGCCTGCAGGAAGAGCTGCTCCGAAACCAGGCCGACAAGAAAGCACTGACCGCCAAGAAGGAAACCCAGGAGACCCAGCTTGCCGAGTACCAGAGAAAGCTTGAGATGCTCAACCAGATCGAGGTGGAGCTCAATCAGCTCCAGCAGCAAGTGGACGTTCACCGGCAGAACTACCGCCTCTACCTGACCAAATTCGAAGAATCCAGGATCTCCGATGCGATGGACACGGAAAAGATCACCAACGTCACCCAGATCCAACCTGCCCAAGTGCCGCTGAAGCCGGTAAAACCGAGAGTGCTGCTCAACCTGGTGCTGGGCATTTTCCTGGGTGCCTTCGGGGGGCTGGGGCTCGCTTTTTTTATGGAGTATCTGGATGAGGGTCTCGAAAAGCCGGAGGACGTGGAAAAGGCCCTGGATCTGCCTGTCCTGGCCTCGATTCCCGAGCTGAAGTAGTAGTTCGTAACGTTCAAAGAGTGTTTACATGGGCTTACACAAAAGAGATCTCTTACGGCGAGCCACACGTCGGACAGGGCTGGGACCTTTTCTGGAGTGACTGGCGGGAGGGCGCCGTCTTTTCACGACTTATCTGTGGGGG
>Ga0209253_10004410_pt1 | contig 12271 bp, 8 predicted proteins | sample FrelakmetBRP12BR_FD_187145 | JGI IMG/M metagenome (GOLD analysis project Ga0209253, IMG submission 187145) | Freshwater lake sediment microbial communities from the University of Notre Dame, USA, for methane emissions studies - BRP12 BR (SPAdes)... | ecosystem: Environmental > Aquatic >...
CGGCGGTTGCCAGAAGGAAAAGGGCCATCATCTGGATTTGGAGGAGGGTGGGCAGGCCGGCCGCAAAAAAGGACGGAAAATAAACATAATTTTCCCTGAAAATGATCAGGAAGACGAGCGTCAACAGAGAGAAGTCCAGCGTCAGGAACGAAGCCGAGACAAACCCGGTCCGGCCTTTCTTACCGGTAAAGAAGTGATAGATATAATAGACGCAGAGGCCGGCCAGGGTCATTAGGAGGCCGTAGCTGAGCATGAGAAAGGCCGCCAGCTTGAGGAGGACGGAAGGCCTCAGGACGAGGTTGATGTTGAGGTCGGCCACCAAAAGGGCCAGCAGCAGACAAAAATAGAAGCCGCCGATGAGAGAGTTCGCGAGGACTCGCAGAAATTTCATGCTTAAGAAAGCTAACACGAATTCAGGCGACGGTCAACAATCTTCCCCCAATGTAAGCATCACCGTCTATGTGATTTCGAGGAGGCGTAGGCATCACCCCCTGCCCCCTGGGGAACCAGTCCCGTCGGATACTCCTTTCCAAGGAGCATCTGGCGATGAATTCATGGGAGGATGCTCCTTGGAGGGGTGGCAGGGCCGGCGGGTATTCCCGCCGCCCGTTGGAGGGGGACCCTATGAAAGGGTCCTCCTCCAAGAGTGTCCGGGGCCCCCCTCCGCTAGGGGGGCCTCTGGGGTGATGCCTACGCCTCCTCGAAATCACATATTTGAATGTTTCCTCCTCTATCCGCCCATTCGCTTTGAAAAGGGATTCGCTCCCGAACGGGATTTTTCACTAAGAATTGCCCATAGAAATGGCAAGTTGTTGATCCTCGCCTCGTCCGAGCGTCCCTTGGGCGCGTGGCCATCCGAAGCAGTCGTTGCGAGGAGCCTTGCGACGAAGCAATCTGACCCGAAGGGTCATTCCGAGCGGAGCGAGGAATCTCCGCTTTTTGCGCTGAGGGCATGGGATTGCCACGGCACAAAGTGCCTCGCAATGACGCGTTATCTGGATCGCCACGTCGCATGGTTCCTCGAGATGACAGAGTGAGCGTTCGCCTATCGGCAATTCCGGATTTCAGGCCTTGGTTGACCGCGGGGATTGATTAAAATATCATTATGAATGATGAAAACGCCGGTGATCGCCCTCCTCACGGATTATGGGGATCAGGATTTCTTTGCCGCCTCCCTGAAGGCGGTCATTCTCAGCATCCAGCCGGAGGCGAGGATCGTGGATATCACCCATGCGGTCCGCTCCTTCGATGTCCGGGAGGGAAGCTTCGTCCTGTTCGGGTGCTTCAAGTTCTTTCCCCCCGGCACTATTTTTGTGGTGGTCGTCGATCCGGGAGTCGGAACGAGCCGCCCCATCCTCCTGGTGAAGACGAAGAAATATTTTTTCATAGCTCCTGACAACGGCGTTTTGAGCCATGTCCTGGACGCGGATAAACCGGAACGGATCATCCGTTTAAGCAACGAAAAATTTTTCCTGGCAGGACCGGGCCGGACTTTTGAAGGACGGGACAAGATGGCTCCCGCAGCCGCCTGGCTGTCCCACGGCTGCGCATTGGAGGAGTTCGGGCCGCCGCTCCGAAGCTTCAAAAGATTCAAGATCTCCAAGCCCAGGTTTTTCAAAGATTCGATCGTGGGCCACGTCCTGTCCATCGATAAATTCGGGAATTATATCACCGACATCCCGTCTGAGATGGTGTCGAAGCTCCGCGAAAGCGAACGTAAGGGGGAGCCGGTCCTGAGGCTGGGCAAAGCCGTGACCACGTCTTTCCGGAAGACTTTTGCCTCCTCGAAAAAAGGGGAGCTCTTTTATCTCCCTGGAAGCCTTGGGACGATCGAGATCGCCCGGAGGGAAGCCTCGGCCTATGCCGTCCTCAAGGTCAAACAGGGCGCCCGGGTCGAAATTTCTCTCAAAAGCCGGCGGACATAATGGAATTTCTCGAAGGGACGATCGAGCAAATCCTCTTCTATAACCCGGAGAACGGGTACACGGTTTTCAAGTTTTCCATCGAAGAGCGCGAGCAGGCGATCGTCGTCGGGTCTTTTCCACCGATGTCGCCGGGCGAACGGCTGAAGGTCAACGGCCGCTGGGAGGACAACCCGAAGTTCGGCCCTCAGTTCAAGGCCGACGGCTTCGTTCCCGTCCTCCCGTCCGGGGCTAAAGGGATCGAGAAGTTTCTGTCCTGCGGCTTGATCAAGGGCATCGGGCCCGTCCTGGCCAAAAGGATCGTCAAGAAATTCGGCGAGCAAACGCTGGAGATCCTGTCGCGCAACCCGGACCGGATGAAGGACGTCGAGGGCGTGGGCGCGGTCAAGCTCAAGGAGATCAAGAAGTCCTGGGCCGAGCATGAGGACATCCGGGACCTCATCATTTTTTTACAAGAGCACAACGTGTCCACCAGCCTGGCCACGAAGATCTACCGGCATTACGGGCAGAAGTCCTATCAGATCCTGAAGACCAATCCCTACCAGCTCTGCATGGAGATCTGGGGCATCGGTTTCAAGACGGCCGACCAAATCGCCATCAAGCTGGGCATGGACCCCGTTTCTCCGGAGAGGATCAAGGCCTTCATCCTTTACCTTTTGGAAAAGGACAACGAGCAGGGGCATATCTTTTCCTTTGCCGGCAACCTCGAAACACGATGCCGAGAAGAGCTCGAGGTCGGCCAGGAAAAATTCCGGCCGGCGCTGGAAGAACTCAAGAAGAAAAAGCTCGTCGTTGGGGAGAGCCTGGCCGATGGCGAGGCGATCTACCTTCCTTTTTTTTACCAGGCCCAGGAAGTGGTCGTCCGGTCCATCCACAAGCTGGCCCGGGCGCCCTTTCTCTCGCCGGCCTTCGATATCGACCAGGTTATCGGAGATGTGGAGAAAGGGCTCAGGTTAGAGTTTTCAGCCCAGCAAAAACGGGCGATCCGGGAGAGCTTCCAGAAGAAGATCCTGATTATCACGGGCGGGCCGGGCACGGGAAAAACGACGATCATCAAAGCTGTCACGGCCGTTTTTGATAAATGGGGGAGCAAGGTACTCCTCGCAGCTCCCACGGGACGGGCGGCCAAGCGCCTGGCCGAGACAACCGGGAAAGAGGCCAAGACCATTCACCGGACCCTCGAGTTCAACCCCAAGCTCGGCATTTTTCGACGCAATGAAAAACACCCGCTGGCGGGCGATGCCATCATCATCGATGAATTCTCCATGGTCGACTTGGCCCTGATGTATTCCTTGATCAAGGCCATTCCCCCGTCGATGCGATTGATCATCGTCGGGGACAAGGACCAGCTCCCGGCCCTCGGCCCCGGGACACTCCTCCGCGACCTCATCGAATCGCAGCAGGTCAGCGTCGTCAGGCTGGACGAGATTTTCCGGCAGGAGCGGGACAGCCTGATCGTCACCAACGCCCACCGCATCAACCAGGGTCAGACGATCCTCTACCCGGCCCGGGACGACAAGAATTCCGATTTTTATTTTATCCATCAGGAGGACGAGCAGAAGGTGTTCCAGACCATCCTGAAGCTCTGCAGCTTCGGCATTCCCCGGAAGCTCGCCATCAGCCCGCTTTCGCCCCAAATCCAGGTCATCAGCCCGATGTATAAAGGTTTTGTCGGCGTGGACCGGCTGAACGCCGAGCTCCAGCGAAGGTTGAACCCCTCCCAGGAAGGCCTCAAAATCGGCATGCGCGAGATCCGGGTCCATGACAAGGTTATGCAGATCCGGAACAATTACGAGAAGGACGTCTTCAACGGGGATATCGGGTCCGTCGTCCACATCGACAGGTCGCGGTACCGGCTGATCGTCCATTTTGACGGCCGGCCCGTGATCTACGATAAAGACGAGATCGAGGATATCACCCTGGCCTATGCCGTCTCTGTCCATAAATCCCAGGGCAGCGAGTACCAGGCCGTGGTCATGCCGCTCCTGACCCAGCATTTCATCATGCTCCAGAGAAATTTGTTTTATACAGCCCTGACTCGGGCCAAGAAGCTGAGCATCATCATCGGGTCGTACAAAGCCCTCTATATCGCCATCAAAAACGACAAGCCCGTCAACCGCAACAGCCTCCTCCGGGAAAAGCTGTGCGCGGCGGGCCGGGAAGTTGACTTCGCCTGAATCTTTTGCCTATGATGGAAACGCGAACAAAGGAGATCGCCATGAAAAAGCCAAAGCCCACAGCGGCCATCATCCTAATCCTCTCAGTCTTCGCCGTCTGTCTGGCCGCCGAGACGCTGCTGGTCAAGGTCCAGACGACGCAGCTCAGAAAAGGCCCCCAATTTTTTTCGCAGGCCCTGGCGGCTCTCAAGGCAGGGGATCGCCTCGAAAAAGTGAGCGAAAACGCCGGCTGGATCCAGGTCAAGACATCGGCAGGCGTCCTCGGCTGGATCCATTCGAGCGCCGTGGAAGCGACGAAATTCAACCTGCTGGCCATGGATAAGAGCATGAAGACCCAGGCCACGGCGTCCGAAGTGGCCTTGGCCGGAAAAGGATTCAACAAGCAGGTCGAAGCCAGCTACCGGGCCAAGCATGGGGATGTCAGCTTTGCTTTCGTGGACCAGATGCTTCAACTCAAGATTCCGCCGGCCCAGATCGAGGATTTTCTGAAAAACGGAAAGCTGGGCGAATTCCGAGGTGCCAAATGAAGACGAGTCGAAGATTCGGGGTCCTTCTGCTGCTCGCCGCCATGGGGCTCTTCCTGGCCGGCTGCTCGATCGTTCAGAAAGGGGCGGATGTCCTGACCGCCCAGGGCAAGATGAGTGAAAAGGACAGGGACGCGCTGGTCAAGACGAGCGAAGCCGTCCGCAGCACGTTCTCGGAAATCAACGAAGAAGAGGAGTATTACATCGGCCGCGCCGTGGCCGCCATGATTCTCTCCCGATACGCCGCCTACAAGAACGACGCTCTCACTCAATACATCAATACCGTCGGGAATGCCGTGGCCGTCTATTCGGATCGTCCGGAAATCTACGCCGGCTGGCACTTCTTGGTTTTAGACACCGATGAGGTGAACGCCCTGGCCGCGCCCGGCGGGATGATCTTTATCACCAAAGGCCTGCTGCGCCGCTGCCGGGATGAAGAATCGCTGGGCATGGTCCTGGCCCATGAAGTGGGGCACGTCTGCGCAAAGCACGGGCTGCAATCCATCAAGAAATCGCGGCTTGTGGACGCCTTCAAGCTCATCGGCCAGGAAGCCGTCCAGAGATACAGCCCGGAGAAGCTGGCTCAGCTGACAAACGTTTTTGAGGGCGTCCTGGGCGATATTGCCGAACAGTTGATCGAGAGAGGCTATGACCGCAAGTACGAATACCAGGCGGACGGCCTGGCCGTCAAATTCGGAGCCAAAACCGGGTTCGACCCCAACGGCATCCAGCGTTTTCTCCAGACCATGGTCGGCGATTCTTCTTCGGCGTCGGGGAAAGGCTGGTTCAAAACCCATCCCACGCCCGAGAGCAGGATGGAAAGCCTCGAGAAAACGATCGGCTCGCTGGCCGCTCCTCCCAAAATCGAGGCCGTTCGGACAGAGAGGTTTGAGCGATACGCGAGTTCCCTGAAATAGCCAAAGGTTCCGCCGCCACGCGGATTCTTCATGGATAAAAAAATCGTCCGAGGCATTCTGGTCGGCGCCGCGTCGTTCGGCATCGGTTTTGCCCTTTTTGCCCTCCATTTCTTCCAAGCGTTCGAGTGGAAATCCTGGGACGCCCGGCTCCGCCTTTTTTCGAGCCCCGGCCGGGCCGGCCGAGACATCGTCCTGGTCCTCGTCGACCAGAACAGCCTGGATGTCTACGAAAAGCAGCAGGGCCTGCCCTGGCCTTGGCCGCGGGAAATTTACGGTTATCTTATCAAGTATCTGAAGATGGGCGGAGCCAAGGCCTGCTTTTTAGATATCGCCATGACCGAAACCTCTCAATACGGGCCTGCCGACGATCAGAACCTAGCAGAGGCGATGAACGTGGCCGGGAATGTCCTCTGCCCGATATTTCTGAGTGAAGATGAGAAGGAAAGCGATGAAGCCGCAGCCTCGCTTCTCGGCCGCTTCTCGCGGCGGGCCGACGCCGTTCCCGTTTCAAAAGAGAAGTTGCGTTCCGTCACACTGCCCCTGGCTCTTTATCTCCAAGCAGCGAAGGGAGCGGGCAATGCTGCCGTAAACCCGGACGGGGACGGGATCTACCGCCGCCTTCCTCTCCTCTATTTATATGAAGAAAAAATCTTGCCGTCTGTCCCCTTGGCCATCGCGGATTTTGTGAGAGGCGGTTTCGGCGACGAATCCATCCCCACAGATGGCCAAGGCCGGATGATCATTCGCTTCTTCGGGCCGACCGGAACATACAGGACGACGGGAACCTACAGGACCTATCCGATCGCGACCCTCATCAATTCCTGGGCTCAGCTCCAGGAGGGCAAAACACCGCAGATTCCGCCGCAGGAATTCGCCGGGAAAATCGTCCTTGTCGGGCTCAGCGCCGTCGGCCTGCATGACCTGAAATCCAGCCCGCTCAGCGCCGTCATTCCGGGCACCGAGATCCAGGCCGCCGCCTTGGATACGCTTCTCAATCATCATTTCGTCCGTGTCCCTCCTATGGAGATCGCCTTCATCCTGGCCTTCGTGTTGGCCCTGATCGCCGGGATTTCCGTGTCGTTGCTCCATAAGATCTGGAGGATGACCCTCGCTTTTCTCGTCTGCCTGGCCGTGCCCTGGGCGGCCGCCTGCGCCGCCTTTCTCGGCGGATACTGGCTGGACTTCGTTTTTCCGGAATTCACCGTTTTGTTGACCCTCACCGGAGCCGCCGTCCTCAACTACAGCATCGAGGGCAGAGAGCGGCGCTTCATCAAGAGCGTCTTCCGCCATTACCTGAGCCCCGCCGTGATCGAACGGATCATCGAGAATCCGAAGCTGCTCCAGTTGGGCGGCGAGAAGCGGGAGATCACCTCGTTTTTCTCGGACGTCGCCGGCTTTACTTCGCTCTCGGAGAAGATGGCGCCCGAAGAGATGGTGAAGCTGCTAAATGCCTATCTCTCGGAGATGACGGACATCATCCTCGATGCCGGCGGCACGCTCGATAAGTACGAGGGCGATGCCATCGTCGCTTTCTGGAATGCGCCGCTGGATGAGCCCGACCACGCCCTGAAAGCCTGCCGGGCCGCTCTGGAATGCCAGAGGCGGCTCAAGGAGCTCAGGCCGGAATTCTTGAAGCGGTATGGCCATGAGGTCACGATGCGCATCGGGCTCAATTCCGGCCCGGCCGTCGTCGGGAACATGGGTTCGAGCCGGCGCTTCGACTACACGGCCATGGGCGACACGGTCAACCTGGCGGCCAGGCTCGAAAGCGCCTGCAAGCAATATCAGGTTTCGATCCTGGCCGGTGAAAATACCTACAGCCATTTGGAAGACATGCTCGCTGCTCGGGAAGCGGACATCATCAGAGTCGTCGGCAAACAGATCCCCGTCAGGATCTTCCAGATCATCGGTGAGAAGGAAAAGGTGACGCCGCTCCAAATGGAAAAGATCGGCATTTTTCACCAGGGATTGGTGGCCTACCGAGAACAGGATTGGGACCGGGCAATGGCGCTGTTCGGGGGATTGACCGAGGATCCTCTGGCGGCGATCTATATCGACCGCTGCCGGAACTTCAAGCTGAATCCACCGCCCAAGCAATGGGACACGATCTATGGCTTAAAAATCAAATGAAAGGAAGGGCCGGCATGGAGCTTGTATTTTGGGGGGTGAGGGGGACTGTTCCTGTTTCGGGCAGGCCTTTTCTGAAGTTCGGCGGGCGCACCGCCTGTGCCTCGTTGATGACCGATTCCGAAGAGAAGTTGATTATCGATGCCGGAACTGGAATCCGCGGACTCGGAGGAATGTTCAAGACGGAGAACAACCGGAAGACGCTCCGCATCACCCTGTTGCTCACCCATTTCCACCTGGACCATGTCATCGGCCTTCCTTTTTTCGAGCCCCTTTTTTCTCCGGATGCAGAAATTGCTTTTTATTCTTTCACCGAGCCTGAAGAGACAGAGGGAAATCTCCGTCGCTTATTTTCCGGCGGCCTGTTCCCGGTGGAGCTGGATCAGACGCCTTCCAGAAAGATTTATAAAAAAGAGGAAGCGGAGGGTTTTTTTATCGGCGGCGTCAAGGTCACGACCTGTCCTTTACACCATCCGCAGGGGAGCGTGGCCTACAAGTTGGAGACCGGTAGCCGGTCTGTCGTCTTCGCCACGGATACGGAGCATCCGGAAACGGGAATCGATGAACGGCTGGCCGCTTTCGCCGGGGGCGCCTCATGCCTGATCTATGACGCGACCTTCACGCCCGAGGAGTATGACTCCGAATACCGCGGCTGGGGACACAGCACGTGGCAGGCGGGGACGAAGATCGCCCGGCGGGCGGGCGTTCGGAAATTGCTGTTGTCCCATTTCAACCCCGACCATTCCGACCAAAAGATCCGGGAAATCCTGCGCCTGGCCCGGAAAGAATTTCCGCGTTCGGACTGCGCCCGGGAGGGGATGCGTTTAAAAATTTGACCGATCGTCCATAAAATCATATCCATGGAGACCAAACGCCTATGATGAACCCAAATCCCACCCAAACCGCTCTCTTTCAGGACCTGGCGATTTTCCTGGTCGCCCTGATCGCCGCCCTCGCCCTCTATTTTTTGGCCCGGCTCTTCTTGACCAAATTTTCGATATCCAAGAAAAAAACCGGCGGCGCTTTTTTCTCGCGCCTCAGCCTTCCCATCATTATTCTCCTGGTTGTGTCCATCCTGGAAGCGGTCGCGCTGCCCATCAGCCCGACGTTCCACAATTATCTGGATGCCGCCCTTGTCTTCGGGATCATCTTCCTTATCATCCGCTTTTTCGATGCCGCCCTGTTTTCCTGGTATAAGCGGAAGCAGAAGCCATTTCCGCTGCCGGATGTCCTGCGCGGCTTGATCCTGGGGATCATCTATCTGCTCGTGCTGTTCGTCGTTCTCAAGAACATCGTCCATGTCAACATCACGCCGTTTCTAGCCACTTCGGCAATTTTTACCATGGTCCTGGGCCTGGCCTTTCAAGGCGTCCTCAGCAATATCCTGGCGGGGATGTCGCTCCATTTCACAAAATCGTTCAGCCGGGGAGACTGGGTGGGGATCGGGCCGCATGAAGGCGTCGTCGTGGACACCAATTGGCGGGAGACGCGGATCCGGGACCGCCAGTCCAACATCATCGTCCTTCCTAACAATATCGTGGCCTCGGAAAAGATCACTAATTATTCCCAGCCCGATCTCAAAACGGCGTTGATCCTGCCTTTTAAAATCAGCTACAAAGCTCCGGCGGCCGATGTGCTTCGGACCCTCATCGAGGCGGCGGGCGATTGCCCCGATGTGCTGAAAGTCCCCGCCCCACTGGCCTATATCACAAGCTATGACGATATCGGAGTCTCCTATCTCCTCAAATTCTGGATCACGGATTTTTCCCGGAAAGACCCAATTATCACCGATGTCGGAAGGCTGGCCTGGTACAAATTGCGGCGGAAGAATATCGAAATCGCCATAGCCCTTGGCGATCAAGTCCGGGATGCGCTGGCGGCCGTCCGTGAAAAAACGGCCGGTCGGGTGGAGCCTGCCGTGCCCGCCACAGAGAGCGAGCGGGAGAGGACATTCCTGGACCTGATGTATTCGTCCTTCCTGCGCGGCGGTCCAGGAGAAGAGGCGGAAGACCTGATTGTCAGCGAGAAAGAGCTGCGATCCCTGGCCTCGCTTGTCGACCGGCACGCCTACACGAAAGGCGAAGTCCTTTTCCGGCAGGGAGACAAAGGGACGAGCAGTTATGTCGTGGCCAAGGGCAAGGTCCACGGGGAAATCGTCTATGAAGAAGGCGGAAAAAAGTTCCTCTCGGAGTTCACGGTCGGACCCGGAGGCATTTTCGGCGAAATGTCGCTCTTCACCGGAATGCCGCGGACGGCGACGGGAATCGTCGAAGAGGAGTCCGAGCTTCTCGAGATCAGGGCGGAAGATTTCGCCGTTCTCCTCGACCAGATCCCGGCGCTGGCCGAGGTGATCGCCGAGACCGTCAGCGCCCGGAACGAGCAAAACCTCGAGTTTCTGCGCAAAATCAAGGAGCTGTCCGAAAAAGATATCCAGGCGGGCACGAACAAGAAATCCATCCTTGAGCATTTGAGGAGTTTTGTCCGGGGCTTGAGAAAATAGAGAGGGCGTGCCTCGAACTTGATTGCAAAATCAGAGGCAATCCGCTATATTGAATCCGCGATCAACGCAGGGTGCGCCTGTAGCTCAGTATGGATAGAGCAAGGGATTCCTAATCCCTGTGTCGCTGGTTCGAGTCCGGCCAGGCGCGCCACCCTTTTTCCCTTTGTCATGAAGGATTTACGACCCCTGCTTTGAAATCCGCGAGATTGACAATTTTTCTCTGGTCGGTCGTCTAGATTAAGGAAGCAATTATCTGCTTGCGAGCGTTATTTTATTTCTTGGGAGGCTGGGCTTTCCGGCCTCCAATCGCCACTTGCTGACCCGCCCCCGCTCATTATTATTAATAGAACTAGGGGCCAAAAATAAAGGTTAAGATCGCAAAGACAACTGGAACAAAAAAGAAGCCGATCAGCCCTGCCCCAAGTAGTTGCCTCTTTTTCAAGATTTTGATCCCTATAGCGATTCCCGCTATTCCTACGAAACCGAGGATGCCAGCCACTTGGTAACCCAAGACATGAACACGTGAAGGAGGAAGCGAGTCGAAGATCTTCTCTAACACTCCCATAAAAACGACGAAAGATACAAAAGCACAGCCTATAGCCGGCCCCCAAAACTTAGATTTCATTACCCTCCCTCCTTTGCGTTCATTCTAAATATAAATCTGTTTTCTAACGTGTCAACTCGAGGTTTCATTCCATTATTTATAGTAAGAATTTCTCCCCCTCTCCTAATTGCCCGGGATGTTCCGAACCCATCCATATTCACCCGCCCGGCGCCGCCCTTTCCCGAGACGACTTGCCCGGAATGTTCTGAAACTTCATCTATAAATTATTATTCAGCCGCCCGGCGCATTCCGGCGACTTCGACTTTTGCCCTATCTCCTCGGAACCGAGGCTACTCCGCATCCGGCCCGGAGGTTTCGACATAGATGGCGTCGATCAAGTCGCGGTACTTCTTTTCGATGATGTTGCGTTTGACCTTGAGGGTTGGGGTCAGCTCGCCGGCGTCGATTTCGAAGTCCTTTTCGAGAACGATGATCTTCTTGATCTTCTCATAGGACGCCAGGTCGACCGTCGTCTTGTTGACCTCGCCCATCAGGAAATCGACAATGTCCCGGTTCCGGACGAGCCCCGGCCGGTCTGATGTGGGGATGCCGCGGGAGGCCGCGTACTGCTCGATCTTCTCGAAATTGGGGACGATGATGGCCGAGCAGAATTTCCTCCGGTCCCCCGTGACGACGGCGCTGGAGATATAGGGGCTGGTCTTGAGGAGGTTCTCGATCTGTTGGGGGGCGATGTTCTTTCCCCCCGAGGTGACGATGATGTCTTTTTTCCGGTCGGTGATGACCAGGAATCCTTCACCGTCGATGTGCCCGATGTCCCCGGTCCGGAACCAGTCGCCGTCGAAAACCTCGGCGGTCTCGGCGGGCTTCTTGTAGTATCCCTTCATCACGTGGGGCCCGCGGGTGAGGATTTCGCCGTCCGCGGCGATCCGGACTTCGACCCCCGGAATCGGTTTCCCCACCGATCCGAACTTCATATACTCGAGGGCATTGAGGGAGATCACCGGCGAGGTCTCGGTCAGGCCGTATCCTTCAAGGATCAGGAGACCGACCGCGTAGAAGAATTCGGCGATGTCCTTGGAGAGCGGAGCGCCCCCGGAAAGGAACAGGCGGATCCTCCCTCCGGTCAGGCCGATGATCTTATGGAAGACGAGCTTCTGGGCCAGATTCCGTTTCGCCTGCAAAATCGGAGAGATGGGTTTCCCGCCGAGCTTTTTCGCCCCGTGCTTTTTTCCGACCTTCAGGGCCCAGAAAAAGATTTTCTTCTTCAGCGAGGAGCTGGACAGGACATTGTTCATGATGCCAGTGTAGATTTTTTCGAAGATGCGGGGCGCGCTGACCATTAGGTGGGGCCGGATTTCAAGAAGGTTCGCGCGCAGGGTGTCCATGGCGTGAGGATTGGTCTCGTACGAGGTCCCGGGAGCGACCCCGAAGTAGCCCGCCTCGGGGTTGATGGCGCGGAGAATCCCGTTCTTGTCGGGCTTGATCCAGGCGATGTCATCGCCGACCGTCCACACCTTCCACCCCTTGAAGCTCTTCGGG
>Ga0209253_10004411_pt1 | contig 12271 bp, 7 predicted proteins | sample FrelakmetBRP12BR_FD_187145 | JGI IMG/M metagenome (GOLD analysis project Ga0209253, IMG submission 187145) | Freshwater lake sediment microbial communities from the University of Notre Dame, USA, for methane emissions studies - BRP12 BR (SPAdes)... | ecosystem: Environmental > Aquatic >...
TGACGACGTCTTTCCCCTGCTCGTGCAGCATCTTCGCGAACTCGACGATCAGGATGGCGTTCTTCGCGGCGAGGCCGATCAGCATGATGAGCCCGATCTGCGCGAAGATGTTGTTCACGTAGCTGGTGGATGTGTGCCGGGCGGCCCAGAGGCCGAAGTAGGCCCCGAAGACCGCGAAGGGCGTGCCCAGCAGGACGCTGAAGGGCAGCGTCCAGCTCTCGTACTGCGCCGCCAGCACGAGGAACACCAGCAGGATCGCGACGGCGAAGGTGGGGCCTGGATTCGGCGCGCGCTGCTCCTGGAAGGACATGTCGGCCCACTCGTAGCCCATGTCCGGGGACATCACCTCGGAGGCGACCTCCTCGAGCGCCTTCAGCGCCTGGGCCGAGCTGTAGCCGTCGGCCGGCACGCCCGAGACCTCGGCGGAGCGGTACAGGTTGAACCGGTTCGTGAACTCCGGCCCGCTCGTGGGCCGCGTGGACACGAGCGTGTCGAGCGGGACCATGTCCCCCTTGGCGCTGCGCACGTAGAACAGGCCGAACTGTTTCGGATCCGTCCGGTACTCGGGTTCGGCCTGAACGTACACCTTGTAGACACGGCCGAACCGGTTGAAGTCGTTGACGTACGAGCTGCCGAGCAGCGCCCCGAGCGTCGTGTTGACGTCGGCGATCGGCACGCCCACCTTCAGCACCTTTCCGCGATCAATGTCCGCGTACACCTGCGGCACGTTGGCGCGGAAGAGGGTCGAGACGCGCCCGATTTCCGGCCGCTTCCGGGCCGCGTCGATGAAGCGGGCCGCCTCGTCGGCAAGCCACTGCGGCGTGTGTCCGACCCGGTCCTGCAGCTGCATGGTGAATCCCGCGCCGGTGCCCAGGCCCGGGATGGCCGGAGGTCCGAACGCCGCCACCAGGGCCCCGGGCACCTGCCTGGCGAACTCCCTGTTCAGCGCGTTGACGATGCCGCTGGACTGCATCTCGTCGGTCGTGCGCTCCTCCCACGGCTTGAGCTGGATGAAGAAGAAGCCCTGGCTGGTCGAGTACGCGCCGGTTAGCAGGCTGAACCCGGTGACCGTGTTGTAGCCGGCGATGCCCTCGTTGGCGGCGAGGATCTTCTCGATCTTGCGCATGACCACGTCGCTGCGTTCCAGGGACGAGGCGTCGGGCAGCATGACGTTCACCATGATGTAGCCCTGGTCCTCCTCTGGCAGGAACCCGCCGGGAATGCGGCCGCCGAGCCGGATGATGAGAAAGATCAGCACGGCCATCAGGGCGAGGCCCACCACGACCTTCCGCATGAAGAAGTGCGCGATGCTGACGTAGCCGCGGGTGCCCGCGCCGAAGACCTTGTTGAATCCGTTGTAGAACGGCGTGAGCAGCGTCTTCTTGCCCGTGGGCGCCTTGAGGAGGAGCGCCGCGAGGGCCGGCGACAGCGTCAGCGCGTTGAACGCCGACAGCAGCACCGAGAGCGCGATGGTGATGGCGAACTGCTGGTAGAGCATGCCCGAGATACCGGGCATGAAGCCCACGGGCACGAACACCGCAGCGAGGATGAGGGCGATGGCCACGACCGGGCCCGACACCTCTTCCATCGCCTTGAAGGTGGCCGCCTTCGGCTCCATGCCGTGCTCGATGTGGTGCATGACGGCTTCGACGACGACGATGGCATCGTCGACGACGATCCCGATGGCCAGCACGAGGCCCAGGAGCGAGAGCACGTTGATCGAGAACCCGAGCATGGGGAAGAAGATGAACGCGCCGACGAGCGACACCGGCACGGTCAACAGCGGGATGAGCGTTGCGCGCCAGTTCTGCAGGAAGATGAACACCACGAGGATGACGAGGGCGACGGCTTCGAACAGCGTCTGGATGATCTCGTTGATGCCCTCTTCGACCGGCAGCGTGGTGTCGAGGGAGATCAGGTAGTCCATGTCGCGCGGGAACCGCTGCTTCAGCTCCTCCATCGTCTTCTTGATGTCCTCGGCGACGGCGAGCGCATTCGTGCCGGGGATCTGGAAGACGGCGATGACCGCCGCCGGCTTGTCGTTGTGGCGGCCGATGGCGTTGTAGAGCTGGGTGCCGAGCTCGAGACGCGCGACGTCCTTCAGGCGGACCTGCGAGCCGTCGGGGTTCGAACGGACAATGATGTCGCCGAACTCCTGCTCGTTCAGCAGCCGCCCCTGCGTGCGCACGGTGTAGGTGTACTCGGTGCCCGGCGCGGCCGGCGGCCCGCCGATCTGCCCCGACGGCGACAGCGTGTTCTGCTGCGAAATGGCGGTCACGATGTCCGGCACCGTGAGGCCGAGCCGGCCGATCCGGTCGGGCCGGAGCCAGATGCGCATCGCGTAGTCGCTGCCGCCGAACAGGTTGATCTGGCCGACGCCCTTGATGCGCGCGATGTTGTCGTTGATGTTGATGGTCGCGTAGTTCGACAGGAAGTTGTTGTCGTAGGTCCCGTTCGGCGACTTGACCGAGATGATGAGCAGCGGGAACGGCAGCGCCTTCTTGACCGCCACGCCGTAGTTCTTGACCGACTGCGGCATCTGCGGCATCGCTTCCGACAGCCTGTTCTGCGTCAGGACGTTCGCCATGTCGAGGTTCGAGCCGGTCTCGAAGCTCACCTTCAGCGTCATCGTCCCGTCGTTGGCGTTGGTCGACTTCATGTAGATGGAGTTCTCGACGCCGTTGATCTTCTGCTCGGCCGGCGTGGCGACCGACGCCTCGACGTCGGTGGCGCTCGCGCCGACGAACGTCGTGGTGATCTGCACCATCGGCGGCACGACCTCGGGATACTGCGCGATCGGCAGCCCGCTCATGGCCACGAATCCGAGCAGCACCGTGACGATGGAGATCACCATCGCGACGATGGGGCGGTTGATGAAGAAGCGCGACATGGCTACTTCACCTCCGCCTTCGCGCCATCCGCACCAGGAGTGCTGGCGGACGGCGCTACGGCGGACTTCGTCTCGGCGGGCGTGGGCTTGGGCGTCACGACGGCGCCCTCGCGGACCTTCTGGACCCCCTCGACAATCACCCGCTCGCCAGCCTTCAGCCCCTCTTCGATCACCCAGAGGCTGCCATCACGCGGCCCCACCTTCACGTTGCGGAACGACACCTTGTTGTCCGCGCCGACCACGGCCAGGCTGTAGAGGCCCTGCAGCTCCTGCACCGCACGCTGCGGCACCAGGATCGCGCCCTTCTTCACGTCGATGTCGAACTTCACGCGGCCGTACTGCCCGGGCCGCACGAGCCGCTGGGGGTTCGGGAACTTGATCTGAATGGCGAGCGTCCCCGTCGTGGGGTCGATGTTGCGCTCGATCGCGTCCACCCGTCCCTCTTGGGGGTGTATCGTTCCGTCGGCCAGGATGAGCTGGATGGGAATCGGCGCGGCCCGGGTGCCCTTCGCCGTCTCGTCCTGGACTCGCCGCGCGACACGCAGGTACTCGGCTTCGGCCATGCCCGCCCGGAAGAGGATGGGGTCGATCTGGGAGATGGTGACCAGGAGGGTGTTGTCGCCGCGCCCGACCAGGTTGCCGGTCTTCACCTGCGTCGTGCCGATCAGCCCGTCAATCGGGGATGTAATCGTGGTGTACCCGAGATCGATCTGGGCTTTCTCGAGGGCCGCCTGCTGGGCGTCGACCTGCGCCGTCATCGCGTCCCGAGCCGCCAGGGCGTTGTCGAGTTCCTGCTGGCTGATCGCCTGCTTCGCCACCAGCGGCGTGTAGCGGTTGACGTCGTTCTTCGCCTTTTCCAGCCGCGCCTGGGCGGTTGCCAATTGGCCCTTCGCGTTGGCGACAGCGGCCTCCAGAGGCTTGCGGTCGATGACGTAGAGGAGCTGGCCTTTCCTGACCAGCGACCCCTCCGCGAACGCCACCTGCTCGAGGAAGCCCTCGACGCGGGCCCGGATCTCGACGTCCTGGAAGCCCTTGGCCTGGCCGACCAGTTCCATCGACACCGGCACATCGCGCTGGATGGCGTCGGTGACCATCACCTCGGGGGGCGGAGGCGCGGCGGGCGGCGCCTCTTTGGCACACGCCGACATCGTCACGAGCACGACGCTGCACACGACCAGGATTGAGTTGCGATTCATCACCGGGACCTCACTGTCTCAGAAACGCCCCCTTGGGGGTCACCCATTCCGCGGCAGGCCGTCATTCTACTGCACTTAGGAGGAAGGCCTGGGCCTTCCACGGAGGTTCGTCGAGAAACAGACCCCACGTCTGCAGATCGCTGCCGTCCCTGACGTAGACCGCATCCCCCAGCAGGTCTTCCAGCCGCCACTGGCGGCCGGCCAGATCGTGGAACGGCAGCCGGACAAAGCACTGGCTGTAGACGCCGCTGGTGTTCACCGCCGCGATAAGCCGGACCTCCCGGCCGAGCTGCCAGCTGTACGCCACATAGTTGCCGTTCGTGGCGTTGCCGTCCCAGGCGACGCCGCACGGCAGCAGCCGCCAGTCGCCCACACGCAGCGCGGGCCGGCGAATGACGGCGAGCAGCCGCTCATAGAACGCGCACAGCACGGGATCGGCGGGCTCCTCGGGTCCGCGGACCAGGTGCGGCGAGATCCGCGCCGTTCGCCCCTCGAACTGCCCCTGGTGGAAGAAGCGAAGCGCGGGTGACAGAAACGTGATGACGGCAGCCGCCTTGTGCATGTCGTGGCCGAAGGTGGCGGCCGCACGAGGCTCGTCGTGATTCTCGAGGAACCGCGCGAGCCTCTCCTGGAAGTCGAGCCCGGCGTGGAGGTGCTCGCGCACGGGCCGCGCGTGGCCCTCCCGGAGCCTGTCGTACAGCCGCTTGTCGTACGTGTAGTCGAACCCCTGCTGCTGGAGAGTCCATTCGAGGTCCCAGTAGACCTCTGCCATGAAGCAGAACCCGGGGACCCGCTGACGAACGCGCCGGGTGGCTGCCGGCCAGAACGCCTGGGCCCGCCGGCCCCACGTGCGTTCGAACACGTCGGGCAGGACGAGCATGGCCATGTCGCAGCGCACGCCGTCGCACTGGCCGGCCACGCGCTCCAACTCACCGATCATCGCCTCCTGCGTCGCGGGATTGCCGTAGTCCAGCTGCAGCGTGTCGGGCCAGCCTGGGAAGTACGGGTCGCGCCCGTGCGCGAGGATCAGGTCTCCCCCGGCGCGAGGAAGGCGCGTGTAGTTTGCGGGCGCCTGGGCCAGATCATCCTCCGTGCCTGACACGTAGTATTCCGGGTGCTCGTCCACCCACGGATGATCGAGGCCCGTGTGGTTCGGCACGAAGTCGAGCATCAGGCGCATGCCGCGGTCCGCGAACCGTGCGCGCAGCCTGGCCAGCGCGACATCGCCGCCGAGGGCTGCAGACACCGTGTAGCCGGTGATCGCGAAACCTGAGCCTGCGATGTCTTCGTCGCGCAGGTCCGGCAGCGTGCGCTCGAATTCCGCGCGCCACTCCGGGATCGAGCGCGACACGGCTCGTCCCGCCGCGCCCGTTTGCCACACGCTCAGCATCCACACCCAGTCGAAGCCCTTCGCGGCAAGGCGGTCGAGTTCGGCATCCGGCACGTCGTCGAGGGTCGCCGGCCGGCCCAGCGCGCGCGCGAGATCCGTCAGCCAAACGCGCGTGTTGATCTGATAGAGCGACGGATAGCGCGGCAGGGTCATACGAGCGCCTCCCATCACTGTGCTTAGAAGCCCAGCCCGACGCCCACGACGACGGTGGGCCGGTTGGCGTCGGGGTTGAACACATACGCGGTCACGTCCAGGCCCTTGTAGGACACGCCCACGAAGAACCCTCGCTGGATGTCGAACTCCGTCTGATAGACCTTCGTTCGCTGAACGACCAGGCCAAAGCGGCACCAGTCCACGGGCGCCACCTCGAATTCCGACCATGTATAAAGGAAGTTGTTCCCCGAATCGCCGGGGTCGATCACGAACTCGGTTTCGCTGTAGAGCTGGAGCACGCGCCAGCCCAGCGAGCCCTTGTAGCCCGGTGCGACGCCGTTGGTGTTCCCGAACACGGCCCCGATCATCGGCGTGAACTCCAGCGTCACGGCCTCGCCCGCGCTGAAGTTGTAACCAAACCATGCGGACCCGGTGTCGCGGTCCTCGTAGTTGAAACGCCCCTCGAGATGCAGCCAGCCGCGGTCGGCAGAGAATGCCGGCTGCACGTAGTCCGGTTCGTCGGGCAGGACATAGGTGGCCGCGGAAGCGGAGAAGGACCACGCCTTCTCGGCCTCGGGCGCCGGCTGAACGGCTGGCGCCGTCGCCGTGACGGGGGGTGTCCCGGTCGTCGCCTGTGCCCAGGCGGAGCCACCAGCGAGGAGGACGGCGAGGGTGGCGAGGATCACCGCTCTCATGGGCGTCATCCTCCGAGCGCCATCGTCATGCCGACGAGGACGGCCCCAAGCACAACCATCGAAATCCCCATGCCGAGGGGCCGGTACCGGGTGAGTCGTCCGTAGGTGTAGCCCGTCATGAACAGCATCGCGACCGCGACGGCATTCGAGACGCGCAGGGCTGGCGTCGCTTCGCGCATGACGATGAACGGAATCACGACCGGGAAGGTGGACAGGAACACCAGGAGGAACACCGCCGCCGCGCCGATCCAGTCGTCCTTCACCATGTGCGCGCGCGCAGGCGGCTCGGGCAGCCGCGCCAGCCGCATGCGAATGCCTTCGAGTTCGTCAGGTTCGACAATCGAGGCGATGTCCGGCGGCAGCGCGTCCGCGAGAAGAGCCCGGGCCTGCTCCGGGCTTTCGGCCGCGCGCACGGCCCGGACTGTCATGAGCCGCCGGCTGCGCTCGGCCAGGCAGCCCATGAGGTACAGGATTCCGTCGATGATGCCCCACGCCAGGTTGCACCCCACCGCGCCAACCAGCATCGTGCGCACGTCGTCACGCCCGGCGTCGGCGACGCTGAGCGATCCGGTGAAGGTGAGGACCATGATCAGCCCGAACAGCACCTCGGCCACCCGGTCGACGGGGTCCAGCACGCGCTTGGAGACCGCCGGAGGGGCCTGCGACATGGGCGTCGGCAACATGCGGTCGGCTCCGTTCCAATGCGTGAGCGCGCTACGACACTCCGGGCGGCAGGAGGTAGAGCGTCATGGCGAACACGGCATACACCATCAGCAGGAGCACGCCGACGAACCACGCCGAGCGTCCGCCACTTGTCAGCGTCGTCGCGGTCATCGTGGCGATGAGCATCATCACGACGGCGCCCGGCCAGAACTGCAGGTCCATCGGGGCCGGGCCGAGCACGTAGCTGAGCAGCACCAGCACCGGCGCGACAAAGAGCGCAATCTGGGAGGCGCTGCCCAGGGCGATGCCGACGCTCAAGTCCAGGCGGTTCTTGCGCGCCCCGGAGAACGCAGACGCCATCTCGGCGGCCCCGCCGACGAGGGCCACCACGATGAAGCCCACGAATGCGGGCGTCATTCCCAGTTCGAGCGCGGCTCCTTGCACCGATTCGACGAAGATCTCGCTGACGAGCGCGACCAGCACCGTGACACCGGCCAGCGTGGCCAGCGCCAGGCCCATCGGCCAGGGCGCCTCGCCCGCGCCTTCGTGCTCGGCGCTCGCGAAGAACTCGCGGTGCGTCTTGAGCGAGAACAGCAGGCCCAGGCCGTAGGCGGCGATGAGCAGGACCGCCAGACCCACGCTCAACGGCTGCGCGATCGCCGTCACGTCCGGCGAGTCGGCGCCGGCGATGGCCGACGGGACGAGCATCGCGACGGTGGCCAGGAACAGCAGGCCGGCCTGGAGTCGGGCACCGGCCTTGTTGAACTCCTGCACGCGGTGCTTGAGCCCGCCCAACAGGAACGAGGCGCCGAGCATGAACAGTGTGTTGGCGACAATCGCGCCGGCGATCGACGCCTTCACGAGTGTGTACTGCCCGGCCCGGAGCGCGGCGATGGCGATCACCAGTTCGGTCAGGTTGCCCAGCGTGGCGTTGAGCAGGCCGCCGGCCGCGTCGCCCGTCTTGGCCGCCACCGATTCGGTGGCGTGGCTGAGCAGCGCCGCCAGCGGCACGATGGCCAGGACCGACAGCACGAACAGGAGTGTCGCCGCCTCGGGGTCGAGGCGGCTGGCCACGAACACGACCGGGACGAACACCAACAGCCACAGCAGCGGCGTACTGCGAACTTCCTCGAGCAATGGTTTCATGGTGTCATCCCTGTCTCGTCGCGTCCGGCCCCCGCGTGGCGTCCCTGCGCTTCTTTTCCACGCCGCTTACCTGTTCGCGGACCATCCGGGCCTCGATCCGTTCCTTCGTTGTCTGCAGCGCGTCCTCGGGCGTGATGCGCGCGAACAGATCGAGGAGACGCGCGATGAGGCCCGTCCACCCCGTCTGGTGGCTGGCCCCGAGGCCGGCCCCGTTGTCGCCGTGGAAGTACTCGTAGAAGAGGATCAAATCGCGCCAGTGCGGGTCGTCCTGGAACTTCGCGCAGCCGCCGTACACCGGTCGGCGGCCGTTCGCGTCGCGCAGGAAACTCCCGGAGAGGCGCCTGGTGAGTTCCCTGGCCACCTCGAACAAGGTCATCCGAGTGCCGGAACCGGTCGGGCATTCCACCGTGAAGTCGTCGCCGTAGAAGCCATAGAGGTTCAGGAGCCCCCGGATGATCAGGGCGTTCACCGGCATCCAGACCGGCCCTCGCCAGTTCGAGTTCCCCCCGAACATCCCGGTGTTGGACTCGGCTGGAAGGTACTGAACGCGGAACTCCTGGCCGCCCGTGTGGAAGACGAACGGGTGATCGAGGTGGTAGCGCGACAGAGAGCGGACGCCGTGCGGACCGAGGAACTCCCGCTCGTCGAGCAGGTACCCGAGGATGCGCTCGAGCTTTGGCCTCGTGAGGGGCGACAGCAGCCGGCGCCCGGCGTAGCCCAGGAAGCCGTCGTCGGTCGGCGCGACGTGGGCCACCACCTCCGGGTGGCGCTTCTTGAAGAGCTCGATGAGCGCCATCAACCTGGGATGGTTCTTTCCGACGTTGGCCTCGAGCACCGTGCTGGCGCAGAGCGGCAGGAGCCCGACCATCGACCGGACCTTCAGCCGGAACGCCTGGCCGTCCGGCATCCGGAGCACGTCGTAGTAAAAGCCGTCCTGCTCATCCCACATGTCGTCGGCCTGCTCGCCGGCCTTGTCCATCGCATAGGAGATCCAGATGAAGTTCTCGAGGAACTTGAAGGCGATCTCCTCGTACACCGGGTCGTGGTCGGCCAGCACCATCGCCATCTCGAGCATGTTCTGGCAGTAGAAGGCCATCCACGCGGTGCCGTCCGCCTGTTCCAGGGACCCGCCGGTGGGCAACTGGGCGCTGCGGTCGAAGACGCCGATGTTGTCGAGGCCCAGGAAGCCGCCGGCGAAGACGTTGCGCCCCTGCGGGTCCTTGCGGTTCACCCACCAGTTGAAGTTGAGCATCAGGCCCTGGAACGAGCGTTCCAAGAAGGGGATGTCCTCCCGGCCGAGGTTCTTCTCGATCTTGTAGAGGAACAGCGTCGCCCAGGCGTGCACCGGGGGGTTCACGTCGCTGAAGTTCCACTCGTAGGCGGGCATCTGCCCGTTGGGGTGGCTGTACAGGGCGCGGAGCATGAGCAGGAGTTGCTCCTTGGCGAAATCGAAATCCACCAGCGCCAGCGACACCGTATGAAACGCCAGGTCCCACGCCGCATACCAGGGGTATTCCCACTTGTCGGGCATGGAGATGACGTCGCCGTTCAACATGTGGAACCACTCGGCGTTCCGGCTGGCGCGCGCCTTGCCGCCCGTCAAGGGATGCGCATCGTGCTCCTTCAGCCACCGGTCCACGTCGAAGTGGTAGTACTGCTTCGTCCAGAGCATCCCTGAGAGGGCCTGGCGGTGGACGCGGCGCTCATCTTCGTTCAGCGTGCGGGGCGTGATCCGGTCGTAGAACTCGTTTGCGTCGAACACCCGCTCGCCGAACGCTTTGTCGAAGGCCGCTCCAAACGGCTTGGCCGCTTTGCCGGCGGCGAGGCGGAGCTGGACCATCTCGCAGCCGCCTGCGGGTACCTCCACGGTGTATCGCGCCGCCGCCTTGGTGCCGCTCTTCGCCGGGTTCACGGCGCCCTGCTCGCCCGCGATCACGTAGCGGTGGAACGCGTCTTTCACGTACGGCGCCGCATTGGGCGAGCCCCACAGCCGTTCGGTGTTCGTGTCGTTCCCGGTGAACAGCAGTTCCGGGGCGCCGTCGCACGACAAGGTGTAGTCGCCCAGTTCTGGATGGGACGCGACCACCGCGCCGCGCGCTTCACGCAGGACCGGTTTCGGGTCGTCGTCTCCCCACGCCCAGGTGTTACGGAACCACAGCGTCGGCAGGAGGTGCAGCCGGGCGGCTTCGGGGCCGCGGTTGTGGACCGACACGCGGATCAGGATGTCGTCCGGCCCAGCCTTGGCGTATTCGACGAACACGTCGAAGTACCGGTTGTCGTCGAAGGTCCCCGTGTCGACCAGTTCGTACTCGAGTTCCTCCCGCGTGCGCCTCCGGTTGGTCTCGACCAGATCCGCATAGGGAAACTCCCGCTGCGGGTACTTGTAGAGGTACTTCATGTACGAGTGGGTCGGCGTCGAGTCGACGTAGAAGTAGTACTCCTTGACGTCCTCGCCGTGGTTCCCCTCGCTGTTGGTGAGGCCGAACGCGCGCTCCTTGAGGATGGGGTCCCGCTCGTTCCAGAGGGCGAGGGCGAAGCACAGGCGCTGCTGGTCGTCCGAGATCCCGCCCAGGCCGTCCTCACCCCACCTGTAGGCCCGGGAGCGGGACTGGTCGTGCGAGAAGTAGTCCCAGGCGTTGCCGTCCTCGCTGTAGTCCTCGCGGACCGTCCCCCACTGCCGCTCGCTGAGGTACGGCCCCCACTTCTTCCAGGGAATGCCCTCCTCGCGGGCGTCATTCAGCCGCTTCTGCTCGGTGGTGTCCACGATCCCCGTGTCGGTCGCCTTCTTGCTTGTCATTGGTCTGTCCCTTCTCTTCCGCTGCGATGTTGGTTCCCTGCCGGCCCGGCGGCGGCGCACAGCCGCTTCATAGGGGTGACTGGGCGGTGCTCTTCAAGACGTTGAATCTCGGCGCTCACGCGCCAACTCCAGTGTTCTTCAGCTTTCGGCGCAACAGCCCGGACCGGTCGGTGTCGAAGTGGTAGATCTTGGCGACCTCGACTTTCAGCGCGAGGGCGTTGCAGACGAGGATTGCCAGGAGCGTGCCGATCACCGGACCGACCCAGTAGATCCACCAGCCGTGCCACTGTCCGGAGATGAGCGCCGGCCCGAAGCTGCGGGCCGGGTTGCAGCTCGTGCCCGATATCGGCGCCTCCCAGTAGGACATGATCGCGAAGAGAACCGGGATCATCAACGGCGTGAACCTCCGGAGCTGCCGGAACCCGATAAACACGCACAGCAACGTGATCAGGCAGAACGTCGTGACGATCTCGCCCAACAGGACGGTTCGCAAGGGATAGGTCTGGCCCGGCAGGGTGGCGCCGAACGCGACGCTCCGGCCCATCGCACCCCAGGCGAGGAGCGGCACGCAGGCGAGGACCGCGCCGCTCATCTGGCCGAGCACGTAGACCACGGCGGTTCTCGCGTCGAGCTTGCCCACCAGGTAGAACCCGAGGGTCACGCACGGGTTGATATGGGCTCCGCTTTCCTTGCCGACCGCCGAGAGGCTGATCAGCGCCCCGAACAGGCCGAACACGAAGCCGGTGATGCGCCGTCGCGTCCCCTCATTCAAAATGACCCACGCGATGGGACTGTGCGCGCCGAACATGAAGATGACCAGCGAGAGGCCGCTCAGGAGGAGCAGGCCCGTGCCTATCAGCTCGGACAGGAAGAGACGCCACGGAAAGCGCCATTGGTCATGCTCTTTCCTAGAATCGGGCATGCGAACCCCCTGAGCGGGTGTCATTGTTTCACCAGTGCGGAGACCGGTCAATTAGCCTTTGGTCCAATACGGGGACCGCGCGCGGACCGGAAGGCCCGGCCCGATTCGGGGTGGACGCGTATCCCGGCAGGGGTGGTGGTTTCGCGCCGTCGGCGCCGGGAGATGACCAGGTACACTGCTCGGGTGCACCTCGAGTTGGCTGCAACCTTTCGGCGTCCCTGCGTTGGCAAAGGACGGACGTCGTGAGCGGAGGTTCCCGATGACCCGTGCCCGTGTGCCTTTGGTGGTCGCCCTGACCCTTGCGTGCGTCGCTCAGGCCCTGGCGGCTGCCGGAGGCGATGCCCCGGCCCAATCGGTGCCTGTGTACGTGGGCACCTACGCTGGCGGCGGGAGCCGTGGGATCTACCGCTTCGAGTTCG
>Ga0209253_10004412_pt1 | contig 12269 bp, 11 predicted proteins | sample FrelakmetBRP12BR_FD_187145 | JGI IMG/M metagenome (GOLD analysis project Ga0209253, IMG submission 187145) | Freshwater lake sediment microbial communities from the University of Notre Dame, USA, for methane emissions studies - BRP12 BR (SPAdes)... | ecosystem: Environmental > Aquatic >...
ATACTTCACGACGCCGCACACACCTGCTCTCGACCGGGCGATCCGTTTCGGAATATACTGGGAGTTCATGAACTAAGGAGGACAGATGGCGAGCGAGCTGGGATTGCTGCTGCGGATGATGGACGAAGGGTATGCAAAGAAAGCCTGGCACGGCACCAATCTGCGAGGCGCGATACGGGGACTGACCGTCCTGGAGGCGGCATGGCGGCCGGCGCCGGCCCGGCATAATATCTGGGAAATCGTGGTGCACGCGGCATACTGGAAGTACGCCGTCCGGCGGCGCCTGGAGGGAGGGAAACGGGGATCCTTCGCACTGAAAGGAAGCAACTGGTTTCCGCGCAGCACAGAAATGGGTGCGACCCTCTGGCAGGAAGATGTTCGGCTGCTTGAGCGGGAGCACAGGCTGCTGCGCGAGGTAGTTGTCACGCTCCCGGTTTCGAAACTGCACGCGATGGCACCCGGCGGAGCGGTCATCACCTCAACACTCCTGTACGGGATATCCCATCACGACGTGTATCACGCGGGACAGATCCAGGTGTTGAAGAGGCTGCAACGCGGTTAGCACCGCTGTGAGGAGTTCACCTGACATGCCGGTTGGTTTGGACCGCTTGCCGCGTCACCCGCAAAACCCGGTACCCGGCGGTCAGCTACGACGTCAGTGGGACGGCATTTTCACCCCCAGGCCATGCTCAGTCAGCCTGGCGCGCTCAGGCTATTCCGTTGTCGGCGCACTATGGCTCTTGCTGTGACCGTACCGTGATGGTCTCCAATCCGTGTGCATCCGGACCGGTTTCCCGTTTCAACAGCAGCAGAGCAAACACGAACCCGAGGATCCCCAATCCGCTGAAAATCCACATACCCAGCGTGTACCCCCCCGGATTGTCCAGACTCGCACCCGACGTATCATTTGCCCATCCGATGATCAGATTGAATCCGGCGAGACCGATATTCTGGATCATCGTCATCAATCCGTACGCCGTCCCCAGTTTCTTCTGTCCCACGATATAGGCGACCGAGGGCCACATCACCGCGGGAATCAGCGAGAAGGCGATTCCCATCATCGCCATCGGGACGTAGAGGGAGATGTCTGTATACGCCATCATGAGATAGACGGGGATCAGCAGCACAGACCCGAAAAGCATCAGTCTCGCCCGCTTGCCGACCCGATCCGCCATGTATCCGAAGACCGGCGTCGCGATCATCGCAAAAAGGGTGAGCATGCTGGAGAGAAAGCCGCCGAACTCACGGCTTGTACCGTGGGCTTCGATGAAGAATTTTACCGCGAAGGTTTGGAAAGGAAAAATCGCCGAATAGAAGGTGATACAGAGTGCGACGATAATCCAGTACGACCTCCCGAAGCGCCAGAGGTCGGCAAAAACGACCTTGTCCGTGGATCCGGCCTTTCCCAGATCGAACCGTTTTTCCGAGCTCACTTCAAGAATCCAGTAGATCGCGGCACCGGCAACGCAGATTACTCCCGCCAGCACGGAGAGAAGGAGAGGCAGCCGCCATTCCGCGTATAGGGATGACGCCAATGTGGGGGAATTCAAGGCGGCGAAGGATCCCAGCCGTGCGATGGTCAGGTTCAAGCCGAAGGCAAGGCTGAGTTCCTTTCCCCGGAACCATTTGGCGATCGCCGTGGTCACCGCGACGATCAGCGATTCCGCCCCGAGCCCAAACACCAGCCGTCCTGCGGCCATGACCTCGAGTGTGCCGGAGCTCACCGTAATCACGGCGCCGGCCAGGCACAGGAGCGCGAAGATGAATGTGGAGCGGCGTGTGCCGATCGCATCGATGATCATCCCCCCGATCAGCACCATGAAGACGTTCGGGATGCTGTAGATGGCATTGAGCCATCCGATGTCAGCATCCGCAAAGCCCAGCTGGGTTTTCAGGACGTCGGCGAGCGGACTGATGCTGTCGTAGATGTAGTAGTTGCCGAACATCGCGAGGCTGATAAGGACGAGCACGAGCCATCGATACCACCACGGAGGCGGCGTTGTCGCGGCGGGAAGAGGAGCTGAGGGCACAGTCATGGGCTACCGTTATAATGAGAGATGGATGGCTCTACGAATGTACATAGAACGGCGTGTGAATCAAATCCGCCTTTTGCCGAGTTTGCTGCGGAGGGTGCTGCGGGGCAGGCCGAGGAGCTTTGCCGCCGCGGCAACGTTGCCGCCGGTCGAACGGAGTGCCGAGGCGATCAGTTCATGCTCCTTCGCTTCCATTGTCGCGGCATATGGTGTCCGTTCATCGTGTGCACCAGAGTCTCCGGGCGGCGACAAGGGGTCCGCCGGGAATGCATCGCGGATCATATCGTCGTACGACGCGGTCCCTGCCAGCGCAATCATTCGTTCGGCGAAGTTCTCCAGCTCGCGCACGTTTCCCGGCCAGTCATACGCGTGAAGCCGTGTCACGAGATCGGAGGTCATCAGATGCAGTTTGTCCTGAGCACCGTGTTTTTCGAGAAAATGCGTCAGCAGCAGGACCAGATCTTCCTTTCGCTGCCGGAGGGGTGGGATCGTGACGGGGATGATATTCAACCTGTAGAACAGATCTGCACGGAACCGTCCGGCGTTCACTTCGGCGAACAGATCCACTTTCGTGGCGCAGATGATACGCACGTCCACGGCAATGCTGCTTGATCCTCCGACGCGGACGAATTCCTTCTCCTGGAGGACGCGGAGGAGTTTTGGTTGAAGGCTGAGGGGGAAATCATCGATTTCGTCAATAAAGACCGTCCCTCCGGCGGCGCGCTCAAAGTATCCGTCATGTCGTCTCACCGCCCCTGTAAACGCCCCTCTTTCGTGCCCGAACAGCTCGCTCTCGAGCAGAGATGCCGGAAGAGCGGCACAGTTGATCGTGACAAATGGCCGGTCGCTGCGCGGACTACGCGCATGAAGTGCCCGGGCGACCAGCTCCTTTCCGGTACCACTTTCTCCCTGCACGAGAACGGTGTAGTCGCGCGCTGCAACCAGCTGCACGGTCTCCATGAGCTTGCGCATCGCGGGCGAATCGCCGATCAGGACCTTGCTCTCGAAACTCTGGAGTCGCCTCCGCAGCTGTGCGTTTTCATCCAGCGCCTGGCGGAGTTGGCGGATGTGATCGAGCATGCTAAGGAGGCGATCGGGAGCGAACGGCTTCGTGAGGTAGTCATAGGCCCCCATCTTCAACGCCTCCACCGCGGTATCCACGGTGCCATAGGCAGTCATCACAATAACGACCGTCTCCTGCGATGCTCCTTTGGCCGTACGCAGGATATCCAGGCCACTTGCACCGGGCAGGCGGAGGTCCGTCAGAATCACATCAAACAGGTGAGCCCCCAGGAGCCCGATAGCCTCGTCACCGTGCTCGCAGACGGTCACTTCATGTCGTTCCTTGAGGAGAAAGTCTTTGAGTGTAATCCGGCTGATTTTGTCGTCTTCCACCAGAAGGATTCTCATGATCGTTCCTCTCCGACGGGAAGTTCCACGACAAATGTGGATCCGTGCCCCGGTGTGCTGGACACGCGAATAGTGCCGCCGTGTGTTTCAACGACGCCCAGGGCCACCGAGAGACCGAGTCCGGTCCCCTCCTTCGGCCCTTTCGTGGTGAAAAACGGATCGAAAATGCGGGCAAGGTGCTCCTCGGGTATCCCCGCTCCGTTATCCTGTACATGGATCGACACACGGTGTTCTCCCGCACGGGCGCACCGGAGCGCTATGAGGCCTCCGTCTTCCACAGCATCGACAGCGTTGAGGACGAGATTCATCATCACTTCTGAAAGGAGCTGCGGATCTCCTCGAATGATCGGCACGTCGGGGTCCACCGTGAGACTGCACGTCGTGCGTTTCCGGCGGATATTATAGTCCAGTAACCGGAGCACTTTCGAGAGCACCTCCGGCAGGTTGACATCCTGCATGGATGCCGGTTGCTGCCGCGCAAACCCGAGAAGCTTCTGTACGACGGTCTCGATATACTCCATTCCCTCCCGGATAAGCGGGAGGTATGTGATGATCTGTTTCCGGTTGTCCGGTTCCCGTTCAATGGCGTAGAGGCAGTTCTTGATGCCATGGAGGGGGTTGTTGATTTCGTGCGCCACACCTGAGGCCAGACGGCCGATAGAAGCCAGTCGTTCCGCACGCGCTATCTGCGCATGAACACTCAGGAGTTCCCGTCGTGACTGTGAGAGCCGTTGGCGCAGGAGGCCGAAGTGCTGGAGCAGAAATCCGACCTCGTCATTGCGGCGCGGGACAGGCACCGGTTCATCCGCTTCGAGTCCTGTACGGTCCATCAGGAGAACGAGTTCGTGCAACGAGTCGGTGAGTCTGCCGATCAGGAGATACAGTACGAGCAGCGTCACGGTAGTAACCAGGCTCGTCAATGTCACCAGGAGGATGAACAGGGTCCGGATCTCCGCACGGGCGGGCTCGGCGGAAAAGGCAACCCGCACGACCCCCCAGCGTTTGCCGCCGATGCGGAGGGGTTGGACGGCTTCAATCACCCATCCGTGGTACGGAGACTCCAGAATCGCCGTGATCAACCGGTCTGTCCGTCCCGAAGCCACAACAAGGGAATCTGTGACGACACGCCCGAACTGTGCATGGTCGCTGTGCGCAAGGATACGCCCGCTGTTGTCGATCACGGCAATGTGCGCGATCCCGGTGATCGTGGAGGTGTAGTTGCGGATGTACCGTTCGAGCAGGTCTTCGAGGGGAGGGTCTTCTTCATCGCCGTACAGAAACGCATCCGTCAGCGAGATGGCGATCGCCCGCGTCACACCCTCGGCGTTCTGCCGGAGATTTCCCACAATCATGGTGCGCCACTGCGAGAGAATACCGACCGAAATCGCCAACATCAACAGTGCGGTGATACTCCCGATGATGAACATCAGGCGGGCTTTGAGGGAGAACCGGACGGTGGAAAAGCGGCTCATCGCGTCTGCCTCTTCTGCACGTGAAGCAGACGCCGGATGCCGTCATAGTCGGTGTCCGACGCCTCGGTAAACCCGTACTGGAATTCCTGGTCCCATTGTGCGACCAGGGCACGGGCTTCCGGATGTTGCACGTCAAGACGGAGAAGGACATTGCGGAGTTGGTTGACGACTGCCGTGTCCGCATCCCTGCGCACCACCAGAGGGGAACCGGGGATCGGATCTGACGAAAGGACAATCCGGATGTTACGATCAAGATATTCGCGCGCAACCCGTTCTTTTACCACGCCGGCATCACATGTGCCGCGCAACACCTGATACACAACGGACTGATGGTGCGAGAAGTGCCTGAAGACCGGACGCATCTCTCCCACCAGACCGAACTTCGGGAATTCCGAAAGCGGAAGCCAGTTCCCCGAGAAAGAGTCCTGCGATGGAAGCGCGACACGTTTCCCCCGCAGATCGGCAATACCGCGTATGGGGCTCCCTGCCACCGTGATGAGAACCGATCGCGAAAAAGGTTCGCCGTTTTCATTCAGCGGCATGAGAATACACCGGACGCCGAACCGCTCGTGCGCCCGCACATAGATGTAGGTCCCCAGAAACGCCGCCGCAACGTCTCCACGGACAAGTTGTTCGACCGTTTCCTGATAGGTCCTTCCCAGCCGCAGTTCGAATCTGAAGCGGTTTCCCGTGTTCAGGTAGTCCATGATCGGCTGATATCCCTGATAGATCACGGGAGGCGGATAGCGGGACACGACTCCGATGGAGACAACCTGTCTGCCGGCAAGTGAAGAATCCTGGCCGGAAAATGCGGTCACCGGCGGGAAGGGGGAACCGATATCCGTCGTTGTTCGATACACAGCAACAGTGACAACCGCAGTGAGAAGGAAAGCGGCGAGGATTACCGTGGTATAGAGCAGACGAGTGGGCACGCAGTAATGTAGCATTGATGAGGGCGAGAAGCAACCCAATATGGCGAAAGCTGGCCATCCAGCGGCGAATTGTCGCCATACTATTGCCTGGATCCCCCATTCGGGGCACAGAACGTGGTTGTTTGCCCGATTATGGTGGCATGTCGCTTGCTAGCGATCAGCCAGTCGATACGCCACCAGCCAGTACCATCAACAATCTCGTTCGGAGCCTCCAATGGAGAAGATCATCCCCCGGTGGGAATGGAGAACATTTGGCGACGGCTTTGGTGATGCGGAGAACCGCGTCAAAGCCTTCACACCCGACAAAGTCCGTGAAAGCGCCGAGATCTACATTCTCTCCGCCGTCAGCAATGACAATACCAAGATCCGCGATATGCTTATGGACATCAAGACCCTCCAGCAGGTCAATGAAGATGGTCTCGAGCAATGGATGCCGGTCATGAAGGGGTCCTTTCCTCTCCCTGTGGAAGAGATTGCCAGAGTCTTCGGCGCCTTCCGGGTTGCGCCGCAGCCATTCCGCCGGGACGCGTACACGCTCGAACAGTTCATCGGCGAACTGGTGAAGGTCAGCCGGCACCTGCGTGCTGTGGATGTCCGGAAAAAGAGGACCGGGTATCTGATCAACGGCTGCATTGCAGAAATTGCCGAGGTAACGGTTGAGGGTACGACCACCCGCACGGTCGCCATCGAGGCCGAAGACCCGGTCAAGGTGATAGCCACCGTCCGTCAGCTGGGCCTCGACCGGTTCTCCAACATCAACTATCTGCGCGGACTCAAGAATCTTGTTCACATGACCATCTGAGGAGCACCATGCCACGGTATGCCGTCATCGACATCGGTACCAACTCCATCAAGTTTCATATCGGGGAAAAGCGAAACGATGGCACGTGGGGCGTTGTGGTCGATCGTGCGGACATCACCCGTCTGGGAGAGGGACTGCAAACCACCGGGGAAATCAGCCCGGAGGCAATGGAGCGTACGGCCGGGGCGATCGGAGGAATGGTCGCCGAAGCACGGCAGAACGAAGCCGTGGCCATAGCCGCAGTAGGCACCATGGGCCTCCGCACGGCGCGGAACAGCGCTGTTCTGATCGACCGCGTGCGTGCTCAGACAGGCGTCAGCATCGAGGTTATCTCCGGGGATGAAGAGAGCCGTCTGGCCTACATCGCCGTGAAATCCGGCATCGGACTTTCGTCGGGATCCATGGTGATCTTTGACACCGGCGGAGGGAGTACGGAATTCACGTTCGGCCGGGGGACCGCCGTCGATGAACGGTACAGCCTGAACGTCGGTGCCATCCGGTTCACGGAACAATTCGGTCTGGGCACCAGCGTATCGACGGACGTGCTCGCCCGGGCGATACAGGCGGTCGCCCGTGACCTGGGCGCTCTTGACAGCGCGCGCAAACCCGATGCACTGGTGGGCATGGGCGGAACAGTGACAAACATCGCCGGCGTCAAGCACCGGCTGGCGAAATACGATGCCGACATCGTTCAGGGTTCCGTGATCGAACGGAACGAGATCGAACGGCAAATCTCCATGTATGCGGCACGCAGCACGGACGAGCGCAGGCAGATCGTGGGTCTCCAGCCGAAACGGGCGGACGTCATCCTTGCGGGGGTCTGTATCGTGAAAGTGATCATGGATAAACTGTCCATCGACAGGTTCTCCGTGAGCGATCGCGGCCTGCGTCATGGGCTGCTGGTGGACCGGTTCAGCAACTGAGATCATTATCACCATGTCCGAACGCACCGTCGACGATCTGCTGGATCTGGAGAAGCATAAGCTCTCTGTTGTGCACAAGCGCAAGGTCAACACAACAGAACGATGGATGACCTACCTGGGCTTCCCGGGGGGCATCGCTGTGTTCCTGCTGCTCTACTTCATGCCCACACCGGCGGGCCTCACGGCCGGCGGGCAGGCGGTCATCGCCAGCTTTGCACTCGCTCTCGTCTGGTGGGTCACGGAACCATTGCCCACGTACGTGACCTCGCTCTGCCTGATGGCGCTGCTCGTGTTCCTTGACGGGTGGGACAGCAAGAACGTACTGGGCGTCCTCGGATTCGATGTCATCTGGCTGAACGTGCTGGCGTTCATCCTCAGCTCGGTCCTGATCAAAACGCAGATCGCCAAGCGGATCGCGCTGTCGCTGGTGGTCCGGTTCGGATCCAGCGCGCGTCCGATGCTCCTCGCCTTCGTCCTCCTGCAGCTCTGCCTCGCACCCCTGATTCCCGCCACCGCCGCCCGCACCGTGATGACGCTGCCGATTATGCTGGTGGTGGGGGCGATCTATGGCGCTACGGCTGAAGAACCGAACAACTTCGGGCGGAATCTCTTTCTCCAGAATCTCCTCGGTATCAACATTTGCTCCTCGGGATTCATGACAGGAAGCACTGCCAACCTGATTGCCATCGCGTTCATTGCGAACATGACGGGAACCAAGATTTACTACACGGATTGGATGTTCGCCAACCTCCCGGTGGTGATCGTGGCCATGGGCTTTGCCTGGTGGATCGGTCCGAAGCTCCTGTTTCCGCTCAAGGGTGCCACCACCCTGCCCCAGATCCCGGGGGGCATCGACGCGCTCCGCACGCAGCTCCACAAGATGGGCCCCGTGAGCACACAGGAAAGGAAAGGGGCGGCCATTTTCGGTATCGTGGTTTTCCTCTGGATCACCGATCGCTTTCATATGCAATGGTTCGGCTTCGAAATTGACGCCGTGATGGCCGCCATGATCGGGGCGATCATTACCCTGCTCCCGCGTATCGGGATCCTGAAATGGAACGAAGCAGATATTCCCTGGCACCTGATGATCTTCAGCGCCGGGGCGTATGCCGGCGGCCTGGCGCTGAACGACACCGGCGCTGCCACCTGGGTCGTCCAGAGAATCTTTACCCAGCTCCATTTCGGCACGGACGTGAACTTCTGGGTCGTCTATGTGATCGTCATCGCCATCATGATGTATTCCCATCTGGTCTTCACGAGCAAGACCATGAGGACAATCATCCTGATCCCGTTCATCATCGCCCTGGCCCAGCAGCTCGGGTTCAATCCCATCGCCCTGGCACTTCCCGCAGCCTTCACGATCGACTGGGTGGTCGGACTTCCGATCAGCGCAAAACCGAATGTCATCCTGTTCACCACCGGCCAGTACTCTGTTCTGGATAATTTGAAATACGGGCTCGTGATCGCAACCCTTGGCGTGGTGTTGTTGACCATCGCGGGATTTACCTGGTTTCACACACTGGGGCTGACTCCCTGACAGAACGACCCTCTCCGCCGTACGAAGGGGGGGACAGACAATGAATTCACGCACGACAATGAAACAGCACACCGGACGTCTCCTGATTCAGACCCTCTGGGCCCTCGTGGGCGCGGCGGCGCTCGCGGTCGCCGGACCGTCACTGGCGCTTCATGAACGGATTACGGTTCACATCGACGGATCGGCGGACATTGCGCTGGTCATCACCCGGCAGGGCATGCCTGCAGGCCCGATCCTGATCCCCTGCGCATACGCCGGAATACATGACCTGACTTCACCGGACAGTGGAGTGGTGGTGCGATTGCAGGAGGATCAGGATATTCGTTTCTTCAGGGTGGAAGCCGGCGAACAGGAAGGCCGCCCGGTCACCATCCGCATGGTGGTGCCGCGGTATGTTGACTGGGAAGGAATGAAGCGCGCGGATTTCGGAAACATGACGCTCACCCACACCTTCCGGAACACCACGCCGCGCACGGTCACCACATACCGGGGGGATGTGCTTCTTCCGGAATGGCTGACCGTCACCTCGGTGGTGTCAAGCATCCCGGCACAAACAGAAAAGGACCCTGTCTCGCCCTACGACATACTTCGCGACGGCGGGCGGACAGGCGTGAGCATTCGCACGCGTGATCTCCGCCCCGGAGACGCAACCGCGATCACGTTCAGGTGCAAACCCGTGGAAAAATCCCCGGTGCTGTTCGGACTCTTCGCCCTCGCCGGTCTGGCGTATCTGATCTTCTTCCGTGATGTGCTCAAGGAGAAAACCAATGGATCTGCTGCTACGCAAAACCCGCAACCTTGAAAACCAGATCGACGAGTACCTCGACCTGGTGGTACGCGGCGCCCTCTTTTTCAAGGAGGGGTTGCGATGCTACGTAAAGGGAAACGACGAGCAGTTTGCGCTGCACCTCCGGGAGATCGATGCCACCGAAAGCAGCGCCGATGGACTCCGGAGGTCGATTGAAACAAAACTCTATGTGGACACACTGATTCCCGAATACCGCGGCGACGTGCTCGGATTGCTCGAGAGCAGCGATCGCGTGCTCAACCGCAGCGCGGAAACCCTGACGCAGTTCGGCGTTGAACGGCCGGATATCCTGGAAGACCTGAAGCCCATGTTTCTGGACCTCACCGATGCATCCATGTCCACCGTGGAGTCCATGGTGAGCGCCGTCCGTGCATACTTTCGCGAACCGGACCAGGTGCGCAACTACATTACGAAGGCGATGTTCTACGAAAAAGAATCCGATGCGCTCGGAGATCGGATAAAACGAACGGTCTTCCAGAAGGACATCGACCTCAGCAGGAAGATCCATATGCGGTATTTTGCCTTTCACATCGAGACCATAGCTGACGAGGCGGAAGATGTGTGCGACCGTCTCGCCATCGCGACGATCAAGCGCAGTCTCTGACGGATATCATGATCCACTGGCTCTACATCAGCACCGGGCTTTTTCTGGGGTGGTCCCTCGGAGCGAATCACGCCGTCAACGTGTTCGGCACCGCGGTGGTGTCGCGGATGGTCCGCTTCCGGACCGCGGCCCTGATCGGCGGGGTATTTGTGATTCTCGGAGCCGTGCTGAGCGGCGCGGGCACCACGCGTACATTGAATACGCTGGGCGCCGTGAATGCCCTGCCCGGCGCATTCACCGTAGCCCTCTCCGTCGGCATCACCGTCGCCTGGATGACAAAACTCAAACTCCCGGTCTCCACCTCGCAGGCGGTCGTCGGAGGAATCATCGGATGGAACCTCTTCACCGGATCGCCGACGGACACGTTTTCGCTCTCGAAAATCCTCTCCACCTGGTTGATCGGCCCCCTTCTCGCCGCAGTGTTCGGATTCCTGCTCTTCCGCCTGTTTGTCACCTTCCTGCGCGGGGCCAGGCTGCACATTCTCCATATCGATGCACATACACGCACGGGGCTTCTTGTCATCGGGGCCCTTGCGTCGTACATGCTGGGGGCGAACAACATCGCAAACGTCATGGGGATGTTCGTTCCGGCCTCGCCCTTTGCCGACTTCACGCTCGGAGGCTTCCTGACCGTCGCGGGAAGCCACCAGCTGTTCTTCCTCGGCGGTGTTGCCATCGCCATCGGCATCCTGACGTACGGGGAACGGGTGATGCAGACCGTGGGCAAGGATCTGTATAAGATCACGCCGCTGGCCGGACTCGTCGTGGTGCTGGCCGAAACACTCGTCCTCTTTCTCTTCACGTCGGAGTCCCTTGAATCGCTCTTTGTCAAACTGGGTCTCCCCCCCTTCCCGCTCGTTCCTCTTTCCAGCACGCAGGTGGTGATTGGAGCGGTGATCGGCGTCGGCGTCGCAAAGGGGGGGCGCGGCATCAACTATAACGTGCTCGGCAAAATAGCATCGGGATGGGTGACCGCCCCGGTAGCGGCCGGCCTTCTGGCGTTTGTTCTGTTGTTCTTCGTCCAGAACGTCTTCGAGCAGCAGGTGGTCCGTTTGACCTCATACGCGGTCAGCCGCGAGGTGATGGAAGAAGTCCATGCCCGGGGTGTGGACACAACGCACCTGAGTCCGTTGAGCGGAACCCGTATTTCCGGTTCGGCCACGTTCCGGCAGAATCTGGAACGGCAGAAGGCCTGGACGGAACAGGACCTGTTTGTCATCTTCTCCTCGGCCGAATTGGATTCCCTCCGCGTGGATTCGCTGACCGTCGCGAAAACCCTGGATTCGACAATGATCTCTCCCGGGCAGCGGCGTGCGCTGAACAGCCTGCATGGAAGGGTGTTCGTTCATCGCTGGCAGCTGGACCGGGCGCTCGAAGGCTGTGATGCGGAATGGGCGATCCCGACCGCCCCCGGATACGAACAGGAGGCAAAACGCCAACGCGCCCTCCGGGAATTGCTCTATGGGACGTTCCATGTCCCGCGTTAGCAATCACCTGAACGCCGGACACTGCAGGGGGCATTGCAGCGTCCTGCCGGCGAGTTCATAGCGGCGAACCTGTCACTCAAGTTCGCAACAACGTCAACAGGCATATACAGTGCGCAGTTTCCTCACCATACCAAGGAGTACACCAATGAAACATTTCGCTGTATTGTTGTTCGGAGTGTTTTTCCTGCTCGGGCCGGACATCGTGCTGGCACAGGGCGAAACACTTCCCACGGAAGGCTCACGCATCCCTCTCGGTGGGGA
>Ga0209253_10004413_pt1 | contig 12266 bp, 16 predicted proteins | sample FrelakmetBRP12BR_FD_187145 | JGI IMG/M metagenome (GOLD analysis project Ga0209253, IMG submission 187145) | Freshwater lake sediment microbial communities from the University of Notre Dame, USA, for methane emissions studies - BRP12 BR (SPAdes)... | ecosystem: Environmental > Aquatic >...
GATCCTCGGCGCCGGCGCCTACGGCATGAGCATGGCCAGCAACTACAACTCGCGCGGCCGGCCGGCGGAGGTGATGGTCGATGGCGAACGCGTCTACGAGATCCGCCGGCGCGAGACGGCTGAAGAGCTTTTCGCGCCCGAGTCGACGCTGCCGTAGCGATTCCCGGCCCAGCGCAGCAGGCGCACGCCGAGCAGCACGCCGATGATGATCGCGTAGGCGAGCGGCTCGCCGACGTTGTTCTTCGCCGCCTTCTGCCACCAGAAGTGCAGGATGGCGAGCGTTGCAACTGCGTACACCAGGCGATGCAGGCGCTGCCAGTTGCGGCCGCCAAGGCGCTTGACCCAGTCGTTGGTCGACGTTACCGCCAGGGGCACGAGCAGCAGCAGGGCGGCGAAACCGACGGTGATGTAGGGCCGCTTCAGCACGTCCTTCCAGATCGCTGCCGTGTCGAACCACTGGTCCAGCCATAGATAGGCGCTGAAGTGCAGCACTGCGTAGAAGAACGTGAACAGGCCGAACATCCGACGCAGCCGCATCGGCCAGGCCCACCCGGTGGCCAGCCGCAACGGCGTGATCGACAGCGTGACAACCAGCGCGACAAGGGTCCAGGTGCCAAGCGAGCGGCTCACGAACTCGACGGGGTTGGCGCCCAGGCCTGCGGTGACGCCGAGGAAGAACAGGCGCAGCAACGGCAGCAGCGCGGCGATGAACAGCACGACCCGCAAGCGCACGAACGTGCGCGGCGCCAGCACCGACGGCACGAGCGATGCGAGCCGTGCCAGCAGCGGAAGTCGCCGCGCGTTCACCTCGACGTGCTCAGTAGAACCGCTTCAGGTCCATGCCGGCATACAGCGAGGCGACCTGCTCGCCATAGCCGTTGAACATCAGGGTTGGTCGGCGGCGGGAAAAGAGTCCGTCTTCACCGAGGCGCCGCTCGGTCGCCTGGCTCCAGCGCGGATGGTCGACGTTCGGATTGACGTTCGAAAAGAAACCGTACTCGTTCGGCGCCGATTTCTGCCAGCTGTTCACCGGTTGCCGTTCGACGAAGCGGATGCGCACCAGCGACTTGGCGCTTTTGAAGCCGTACTTCCACGGCACCACGAGGCGTAGCGGCGCGCCGTTCTGGTTCGGCAGCACCTCGCCGTACAGGCCGAAGGTAAGCAGCGTCAACGGATGCATCGCTTCGTCCATGCGCAGCCCTTCGACGTACGGCCAGTCGATCACGCGCGCGCGCAGCCCCGGCATCTGCTGCGCATCGGCCAGGGTCGTGAACTCAACAAACTTGGCGTTGCCGGTCGGCTCGACACGCCGGATGAGTTCGGCCAGCGGATAGCCGATCCAGGGCACCACGGCCGACCAGGCCTCGACACAGCGCAGACGGTAGACACGCTCTTCCAGCGGCGCCAGCTTCAGCAGTTCGTCGATACCGAAAGTGCGCGGACGACGCACCTCGCCATCGACGGCGATCTGCCACGGGCGCGCCCGCAAGAGTTTAGGCGCGTGCTGCGCCGGATCTTCCTTCTCGGTGCCAAACTCGTAGAAATTGCAGTAGCTGGTGACGAGTTCGTACGGCGTTGCCCGCTCCATTGCCGATAGCGGGCTCGGCTTTGCGGCAAGCTTCTGTGCCGAAGGGTTCTGCGCAGCGACCCGACCTGCAGCACCACACAGGCCGGCTGCGATTGCCGCCTGCAACAGTTCCCGCCGGCCGCGCCAGACAGTTTGCGGCGTGATCTCGGACGGTGCAATGTTGCTGCTGCAATGGCGGATCCGCATGTGAGGCTCCCGGGTCAAAGTGCAGTCGATAGTCGGTGACAGGGGCAAGACCTTACAGCGCAGCCGACCAACTGGCCGCTGTCTGACATGCACAGCCTTCCCTAGGTTCCTGCCCGGCCAAACCCTACACTTCGCACGCCGCAGGCAACCAGGGAAACGCTCATGCACATCGAACATGAGGTCAAGCTCGACTACAAGGACGTGCTGATCCGGCCGAAGCGCTCGACCCTGACATCGCGCAGCGAGGTCGACATCACGCGTGAGTTCGCCTTCCGCCATGCCAAGGTGCCATACCGCGGCATCCCCATCATCGCCGCCAACATGGACACCATCGGCACGTTCGAAATGGCGAAGGCACTCGACCGCTTTGGCATGTCGACCGCGCTGCACAAACACTACGCGATCGCCGACTACGCCGGTTTTTTGGGCGCGCTTGAGCGCAAGGCCGCAGCGTATTACTCGATGGGCATTGCGCGGGCCGACGAGGATAAGTTCGACAGGCTGGCGCAGGCGGCGCCGGGCGCGGTGCAGTACGTGTGCGTCGATGTCGCCAATGGCTACCACGAGAACTTTGTCACTTTCGTCACCCGCCTGCGCAGCCGTCATCCGGAGCTGGTGATCATGGCCGGCAACGTGGTCACCGGCGAGATGACCGAGGAACTGATCCTTTCCGGTGCCGACATCGTCAAGGTCGGCATCGGCCCCGGTTCGGTGTGCACGACACGCAACCTCACCGGCGTCGGCTATCCGCAGCTGTCAGCGGTGATCGAGTGTGCCGACGCGGCGCACGGCCTCGGCGGTCACATCTGCGCCGACGGTGGTTGCGCGACACCCGGCGACGTGGCCAAGGCCTTCGGCGGCGGCGCCGACTTCGTGATGCTCGGCGGCATGCTGGCCGGCCACGACGAATGCGGCGGCGAGATCGTCGAGCGCAGCGGCGAGAAGCTGCAGCGCTTTTATGGGATGAGCAGCCGCACGGCGATGGAACTCTACTCCGGCGGGGTCGCCGAGTACCGGGCGGCCGAGGGCAAGGAAGTGCTGGTGCCGTATCGCGGCGAGGTGGCGCGGACCGCGCAGGAGATCCTGGGCGGGGTGCGCTCGGCGTGCACCTACGTCGGTGCGCGCCGCCTGAAGGAACTGTCGAAGCGGACCACCTTCATCCGCGTCACCCAGCAGATCAACGAGGTTTTCGGCCGGCGGTAGTCCCTGCGGCCCGATGGCCCGGCTGACAGAACGAGCGCCGCCTCAGCGCAGCCCGGCCGCGTAGTCGGCCACGGCGTTCATCTCGGCCTCCGTCAGGCGCGAGGCAATCTGCGTCATCGGCACGTTATTGCGCCGAGTGCCGTCATGGAAGGACTTCAGCTGCGCGATGGTGTATTCGGCATGCTGCCCGGCCAGGCGCGGGTACTGCGCCGGAATGCCGGAGCCACTGGGGCTGTGGCAACCGCTGCAAGCGGGAACGGCGCGCTCAGGAATGCCTACGCGGTAGATGCGCTGGCCAAGTTCGAGTGTGTCGCGGTTGCGTGCGGCGCCCGGCTTGTGCGCCTGGCTCGCGTAATACGTGGCCACATGCAACCGATCAGCCACCGAAATCCCGCCCAGGATGCCCGCCATGATGCTGTTCACGCGCGCGCCCTTGTCGCTGGCCGGTCTGGCGTAATCATTGAGCTGCTTCAGCAGGTACGCCGTGTCCTGTCCGGCAAGTTTTGGATTGGTGCTGATGGTCGAATTGCCATCGGCGCCATGGCAGGCCACGCAGATCGAAGTGGCGATTTCCTGGCCACGCTTCAGGTCGGGTCGAACGGCAGCAGACTTTTCCTGTGCTGCAGCGGCGAACGGGATCGCCAGCGTCACCGCCGCCACCGCCGCCACCGCCAGGGCCCGACCGCAGTCAACGAGACGCATCGAAAGGAACTTGGGTTTCATGGCCAATTCTTCTTGACTTGCAGACGCCGGCACCCGCCAGGCGCCGGATTAAAGCCGGGTATTCTACCGGAGGCTCCCAGCGGCAATTCCTGTTCAATTCGCCGCCTCGATTTCCTTCGATCCCATCGCCCTGTCAATGCTGCGTTTCGAATCCGCCCGGTTCACGATCTCGGTCGCCGAGCTGGAGCAATTGAACCGCGCGCCGCTGGCGATGGTGCCAGAGATCGCTTTCGTGGGCCGCTCGAACGCCGGCAAGTCGACTGTCATCAACGTGCTCACCGCGCAGCGCCAGCTGGCGCACTCCAGCAAGACGCCCGGTCGTACACAGCTGCTGAACTTCTTTGCACTGGACGAGCGCGATCCGGCAGGCACGCCGAGCGTCGTTGGCTATCTCGTCGACCTGCCCGGCTATGGCTTTGCCCGCGTCCACGAAGAGACGCGATCGCGCTGGGACCAGCTGGTCGGCGGCTATCTCGCCGCTCGCCGCCTTCTGGCCGCCGTAGTTCTGGTGATGGATGCCCGCCGGCCGCTGACCACGACCGACGAGCAACTGCTGGCCTGGCTTGCCGCGCGCCCCGACGCCGAGCAGTTGCGCGTTCACCTGCTGTTGAACAAGGCCGATCAGATCGGACGCGCCGAGCGCGCGCGCGCGCTGGCCCAGGCCGAACACCGTGCCGAATCGCTGCCGATGCCGGTCTCGGTGCAGTTGTTCTCAGGTCTGAAGCGCGAGGGCCTGGACGAGTTGCGCGCGACGCTTTTGCAGATCTTCGACCGCTGAACGACGAACGCGGCATTTGCCGGAGCTGCGCGGTCCACACCGACAAACTCAAGCCCGCGCCGTAGCCGCGCGTATCATCGTCGAGCCAAAAAATGACCCTGAGCGGGCGCTCGGGGTCAATGCCATCAAAGGCCCCGCTCAGGGAGTAGTCAGCGGGAGGCGAGCGGATTCGCCTGTCACAAGTTTCGCCGAGTCCTGCGGCCAAGAATGCTCGGACCTCCACATATGCCAACGACTGCCCGATACCCCGCGCTGCGCATGCGCCGCATGCGCAGAGACGATTTCTCCCGCCGGCTGATGCGCGAGCATCGGCTCACGACCGACGACCTGATCTACCCGGTATTCGTGCTCGATGGCAGCAACCGGCGCGAGGATGTCGCCTCGATGCCCGGCGTGCGGCGACTGTCGGTCGACCTGCTGCTGCCGGTCGCGGAACAGTGCATCGCCGCAGGCATCCCGGTCATGGCCCTGTTTCCGGTCATCGACACGCAACTGAAGTCCGCTGACGGCCGCGAGGCGACCAACCCGGACGGGCTGGTGCCGCGCGCCGTGCGCGAACTCAAGCGCCGCTTTCCCGAGCTCGGCCTGCTCACCGACGTGGCGCTTGATCCGTTCACCACGCATGGACAGGATGGACTGATCGATGACACGGGCTACATCCTGAACGACGAGACGGTCGCAGTGCTGCGCCAGCAGGCGCTAGTGCAGGCCGACGCCGGGGTCGACATCGTCGCCCCGAGCGACATGATGGATGGTCGCATCGGCGCCATCCGCGATTCGCTGGAGGCTGCCGGCCATATCCACACGCGGATCATGGCCTACTCGGCCAAGTACGCCAGTGCCTTCTACGGGCCGTTCCGCGATGCAGTCGGTTCGGCAGCGAATCTCGGCAGGTCGAACAAGGCTGTCTACCAGATGGACCCGGCCAACACCGATGAAGCGCTGCGCGAAGTGGCGCTGGACATCGCCGAGGGCGCCGACATGGTGATGGTCAAACCGGGCATGCCGTATCTGGACATCGTCCGGCGCGTCAAGGACGAGTTCGGGATGCCGACCTACGTCTATCAGGTCAGCGGTGAATACGCGATGCTGAAGGCCGCCGCGATCAACGGCTGGCTCGACGAGAGGAAGGTCGTGCTCGAATCTCTGCTCGCCTTCAAGCGCGCCGGCGCCGATGGCATTCTGACCTATTTCGCGCTGCAGGCGGCGCAGTGGCTGGCGCAGAAGCGCTGAGCGCTCGATGATCTGGCTGCATATCCAGCCGGAGTTTGCCGTCCGTCTAGAGGCGGCACCGGCGGCGCCGGCCGCTGCCGGTTTCCACTGGCTCGACCTGACCCACGAGGAGCTCAGCGCCGATCACGAGGCGCTTCGCTCTGCGGCGTTCAGCCTTGCCGGCGTGCGCATCGATGACCTGCACCTGAAAGATGCTGCCAACCTGCAACATCCGTCGTACTTCGGCTCGACCGCCGGCTACGACATGCTGGTCTTTCGCAAGCTAACGCCCGGGGAGGATCGCAGCCTCACGCCGCTGGCCGACGTCGATCACCTGCCGGAGCACCGCAGCCGCGGCCGACGGTTGCAGCCAATCGTCACGCGCCCCGTCACTTTCTTCATCTTCGAGCGGCTGCTGGTCACCGTCCGCAACGCCGGTTCGCGCACCATCGAACAGGTCCGGCAGCGACTGCTCGAGCCAAGGGCGCGCCCGAGCGGCAAGGGAGCCGCCAGCGGCGCCGACACTGCCCTGCCGCGCCTGCCGCAGCGACCCGCGGACCTGATGCTGCGGCTCGTCAACGGCATGGTGGATCGCTACCTCGAACTGCGCCAGCCGCTGACCGACCGACTCGACCGCTGGCAGCGCGAACTGCTCGACCGCCGCCGGCCGTTCGAGGACTGGCGGGCGCTGCTCGACGCGCGAATCGAATTGCGCCAGCTGCAGAACCTGTGCGAAGAGCAACGCGACGCGGTGCAGGAGTTACGCGACGAGTACCTGGAAAGCGTGCCCGAGGCACAGCTCAGCGACGCCTACCTGGTGCGGGTTGCCGATGTGATTGAACACATCGAACGGGTGCTCAGCCATGCCGGCCGGCTGGAAAACTCGATCGAAACCGCCGTGCAGTTGCACTTCTCCGCCACCCAGCACCGCACCAATCAGATCATGCGCATCCTGACGGTGATCACGGCGGTCTTTGCGCCGCTGACGCTCATTGCGGGCCTCTGGGGAATGAATTTCGAACGAATCCCCGGGGCGCACCATCCGCAGGGCTTCCCACTGATGGTCGCGACCATGGCTCTGCTGGCGGTCATGCTGCTGGTCCTGCTCTGGGTGCGGCGTGTGTTGACCGACCGTCCGACGGGACTGAATCGCTGGTGGCGGCGGCGGATTCGCCGACAGGACCCGGGGCGGCCGATGAGCGCGCCCTGAAGCAAGCGGGCAGCTGGTGGTTCAGTCGCCGTCGGGTGCCGCCTGCCGAGCCGAGCGCAGCACGCGGCCTTCTCGCTTGGTCGGACGTCCCTTGATCGACCGCGCCGGCTCCGCGCCATAACGAAGCAGTTCGCTGCGCCGTTGCCTGCGCGCGCGGCTGTCCGCCGTTTCCTCGTAGAGTCGCTGCGCCACCGGCGCCGGCCCACGCTGCGCCGACACGGCGCGGATCACCAATTCGCTGCGTGCCTCACCGACAAACACCTCGATGCGATCGCCGACACGCGCTTCGCGCGCCGGCTTGATCGGCTCGCCGTTGACCCGTACACGCCCGAGTTCGATCGCGCCGGTGGCAAGCGCGCGCGTCTTGAAGAGGCGCGCGGCCCACAGCCACTTGTCAATGCGAATACGCTCGCCAGAATGCATCGCGCCGATCATAGAGGGTGCAACACAAACCGCCGATCGGCCGCCGGTGGCGGCGGTAATGCGTCTGGACTCATCGTGAGCCAGAATGTTCCCCATCTGAATGCTGCCGTTGTCCTCCCGGCAACTTCGGATCCCGGACCGCTTCGTGGCAGCTCACTTCCTGGAGCGCGTCAGTTACGGACCGCAGCGGCCGTCGGATCGGCCGTCTCAGGCCACCAGCGGCGGTGCGGTCTCGTCGGCGACCCAGCGCAGGTAGGGCGCGAAGCCGGCCACCACCGGAAAGGCGATGATCTCCGGCACCGTGTAAGGATGCAGCTGCCGAATCGCCTCCTCGAGTGCCGCATAGCGCTCGCGCGTGCACTTGATCAGCAGCGGGACTTCGATGGCCTGCTCCACCGAGCCCTGCCAGCGGTAAGTCGATTCCACAGGGGCGAGCGAATTGACACAGGCAGCGAGCCGGTTTTCAACCAGCGCCGTGGCAATGCGCCCCGCCGTTTCCTCGTCGGGACAGTTTGTCAGCACCAGCAGCACTTCGGCAGGCAAGATCGCACCTCGTCAACGTTCGGCCCGCTCGGCCTCACGTAAGTCTAGGCGCACCCGACCGCGTCGATGTCTCATGCCGACAGCGATGCACCTGCGTGCAAGAGAGCCGAGTGACTGCAAGTTAGGGCATCGCGCGACGCAATGCGGATGGCCCGACGTGGCGTCGGATCGAGTTGCGCTGTGCGGACGCAATCATCCGCAGCAGCGGCGCTACTCGGACTTACTCGTGCCTTCGCCCTCAGCCGCGGGGGTCTCGGGGCGGTCGACCAATTCCATCAGGGCCATCGGCGCGTTGTCACCAACCCGGAAGCCGAACTTCAGGATGCGGGTATAGCCGCCATTACGGGTCTTGTAGCGCGGGCCGAGTTCGTTGAACAGCTTGACGACCATCTCGCGATCGCGCAGCCGGTTGAACGCCAGTCGCCTGTTGGCGACGGTCGGCTCCTTGGCCAGCGTGATCAGCGGTTCGACCACGCGGCGCAGTTCCTTGGCCTTCGGCAGTGTGGTCTTGATGAGCTCGTGGCGCAGCAGCGAGTTCGACATGTTGCGCAGCATCGCCAGGCGATGGCTGCTGGTGCGGTTCAGTTTCCGCAGTCCGTGTCCGTGACGCATTTCGTTCTTCCTTTCAGTCTTTGTCAGTTCCGACTCTTCGATCCCTGCGAGGGGCGGGTCGGTTGTGGTGATTCTTTCACTGCACAACGCTTGCTTCTGGCCAGCTCTTCCAACCGCCGGCCCTCGCGGGCCTTAACTTGCCTGCGGCAAGTCGGCGGTCGCCCGAACTGGCCCCGCGAGCGTCCGTGCTACTTCTCCAGCCCCGCGGGGGGCCAGTTCTCGAGCTTCATGCCGAGCGTCAGTCCGCGCGCGGCCAGGACTTCCTTGATCTCGTTCAGCGACTTGCGGCCGAGGTTCGGCGTCTTCAGCAGTTCATTCTCGGTGCGCTGGATCAGGTCGCCGATATAGAAGATGTTCTCGGCCTTCAGGCAGTTGGCCGAGCGCACCGTCAGTTCGAGATCATCGACCGGACGCAGCAGGATCGGGTCGACCTGGGTCGCCGCACGCGCGCCACCGGCGCCGAGCGGCTCGGCCACACCTTCCAGCGCCGCGAACACCGACAACTGCTCGACCAGCAGGCGCGCTGACTGGCGCACCGCCTCTTCCGGGGTAATGGCACCGTTGGTCTCGATCGTCATCACCAGCTTGTCGAGGTCGGTGCGCTGTTCGACGCGCGCGCTCTCGACCGTGTACGACACGCGCTTGATCGGCGAGAACGAGGCATCCATCACGATGCGGCCAATGGTCTTCGAATGGTCATCGCGGAATGCGCGCAGGTTGCCCGGCACGTAGCCGCGGCCCATCTCGACCTTGATCTGCATCTCGAGCCGGCCGCCGCCGGTCAGGTGCGCGATTACATGATCGGGATTGATGATCTCGACATCATGTGGCAACTCGAGGTCGGCGGCGGTAACCAGTCCTTCGCCTTCCTTGCGCAGCGTCAGCGTCACTTCCTCGCGGTTGTGCAGCTTGAATACGATGCCCTTGAGGTTCAGCATGATGTCGACCACGTCCTCGCGGACTCCGGGGACAGTCGAGTATTCGTGCACGACGCCGGCAATCTGGGCCTCGGTCGGCGCATAGCCGATCATCGACGACAGCAGGATGCGGCGCAGGGCGTTGCCGAGCGTGTGGCCGTAACCGCGCTCGAACGGCTCCATCGTGACGATGGCAGCGTTGGCGCCGCTGGCCTCGACCTCGATCGCGCGTGGCTTGAGCATTGCAGTAGCAGACATGGACGATCCCTTTTCAATACCCTCGGCTCGTTACACCGATAAGGCTGATGGATGGTCGGCGCTTGGTGGCCGAACTGGAAAGCTGGTGGAGTCACGCGGGCCAGGCCCGAGCGACGGTCCACCCTTTGTTATCGGGAGTACAGCTCGACGACCAGCGACTCGTTGACGTCCTGGGCGACCTCGTCGCGCCCGGGCAGGGCCTTGAACTTGCCTTCCATCTTCTTCGGGTCGACTTCGACCCACGATGGCAGGCCCGACTGCTCGGCCAGCGACAGCGCCTCGGCGATGCGGCCCTGCTTCTTGGCCTTGTCGCGCACGCTGATCACGTCGCCCGGCATCACGATCATCGACGCAATGCTCGCCGTCTCGCCGTTGACGGCGATGGCGCGATGCGACACGAGTTGGCGCGCCTCGGCGCGGGTCGAGCCGAACCCCATCCGGTAGACGACGTTGTCGAGCCGTGACTCGAGCAGGCCGATCAGGTGCGCGCCGGTGTTGCCCTTGCGCCGGGCCGCCTCCTGGAAGTAGCGGCGAAACTGGCGTTCGAGCACACCGTACATCCGCTTGACCTTCTGTTTCTCGCGCAGTTGCACGCCGTAGTCCGACATGCGTGTGCCGGAGATGCGGCCGTGCTGGCCGGGCTTCGAGTCGGCCTTGCACTTGGTGTCGAGGGCGCGACGCGCGCTCTTCAGGAAAAGATCGGTGCCTTCGCGCCGCGAAAGCTTGAGTTTTGCTCCGGTATGGCGAGCCATGTGCTGTTTCCTATCCTGCAGTGATCTGCATTAAGTCCGCGCTGCTGCCGCGCGGCCGCCCGAGGCGGCCGGGGTCAGTGCGCTGACACGAGGTTGTCGATGCCCATCGCGGTGGTCTCCCCTCAGACGCGGCGGCGTTTCGGTGGCCGGCAGCCGTTGTGCGGCACCGGGGTGACATCCTGGATCGAGGTGATGCGGAAGCCAAGGGCATTCAGCGCGCGCACGCTCGACTCGCGACCGGGACCCGGACCCTTGATCCGAACTTCCAGGTTCTTGACGCCGCATTCGACGGCCGCACGGCCGGCTTGCTCAGCAGCGACCTGGGCAGCGAACGGCGTCGACTTGCGCGATCCCTTGAAACCCTGCCCGCCGGAGCTTGCCCACGACAGCGCGTTGCCCTGCCGATCGGTGATCGTGATAATGGTGTTGTTGAACGATGCGTGCACGTGGGCAATGCCCTCGGCGACGTTCTTCTTGACCTTCTTGCGCGCGCGCTGGGCCGCGACCTGCTGGCTGCTGGGATTCTTGGCCATCGGGTTTCCTTCTCCTGTTGGCTCGCGTTACGCCGACTTCTTCAGCGCCACGCCGGCCTTTTTCGGGCCCTTGCGAGTGCGCGCATTGGTGCGCGTGCGCTGGCCACGTACCGGAAGGCCGCGCCGATGGCGCATGCCGCGGTAGCAGCCCAGGTCGATCAGGCGCTTGATCGAGAGCTGGATCTCGCGCCTGAGGTCGCCCTCGACCGCCACCCGGCCGATCGCGTCGCGGATGCGCTCGAGTTCGCCGTCGGTCAGTTCCTTGACCTTCTTGCTGTGCGGCACGCTGGCCGCATCAAGGATTGCGCGCGCCCGCGCACGACCAATACCGTAGATCGCCGTCAGGCCGATCTCGGCGTGCTGGTGCGGCGGAATGTTGATGCCTGCAATACGAGCCATCTCGTGCCCTCAGTTCGCGTTGTCGAACCAGCGCCTAGCCCTGGCGCTGCTTGTGCCGCGGGTCGGAGCAGATCACCCGCACGACCCGGTTGCGCCGGATGATCTTGCACTTGCGGCACATCTTCTTGACCGAAGCATTCACCTTCATCGGTTTCTCCTGCCGCGCTATTTGGCGCGGAAAACGATCCTTGCCCGTGTCAGGTCATACGGCGTCAGTTCGACCGTGACCTTGTCGCCAGGAAGGATGCGGATGTAGTGCATCCGCATCTTTCCCGAGATGTGGCCGAGCACGACGTGCCCGTTTTCCAGCTTGACGCGAAAGGTCGCGTTGGGGAGGTTCTCGACTACCTCGCCCTGCATCTGGATCACGTCGTCCTTGGCCATTGATCTTGCGCCTTCCTTCGCCGCGCTACCGCGGCAGCCCGGGACCAAAGCCCTTGAAGTTCGCCTTCTTCAGCAGGCTCTCGTACTGGTGCGTCATCAGGTAGGCCTGAACCTGCGACATGAAGTCCATCGTCACCACCACCACGATCAGCAGCGATGTGCCACCGAAGTAGAACGGCACCGAGAAGCGAAGATTCAGGAACTCCGGCACTAGGCAGACCAGCGTGATGTAGAGCGCACCGGCCAGGGTCAGCCGCATCAGGATCTTGTCGATGTAGCGCGCGGTCTGGTCGCCCGGACGAATGCCCGGCACGAAAGCACCGCTCTTCTTCAGGTTGTCGGCCGTTTCCTTGCTGTTGAACACCAGCGCCGTGTAGAAGAAACAGAAAAAGATGATCAGGCCTGAGTAGAGCAGGATGTACAGCGGCTGCCCCGGCGAGAGCGCGCCGGCCAGGTCGCGGATCCAGCGGGTGGCGTCGCCAGCGGTGAACCAGCCGGCCAGCGTGGCCGGGAACAGGATCAGCGACGAAGCGAAGATCGGCGGG